>Ga0164296_1000173_pt1 | contig 83029 bp, 86 predicted proteins | sample GEODES057metaG_FD_113533 | JGI IMG/M metagenome (GOLD analysis project Ga0164296, IMG submission 113533) | Dystrophic lake water microbial communities from Trout Bog Lake, Wisconsin, USA - GEODES057 metaG | ecosystem: Environmental > Aquatic > Freshwater > Lake | place: USA: Trout Bog Lake...
AAAGCGCCGAACCCCACCCCCGAACCGCGCCCCAAACCCCTCTACATCTCCCAGGCCAAAGGCTGGATCGGCCAGCGCTACGGCTTCTTCATCCGCGGCAGTTTCGGCCAGTTCGAGCACCTGATCACCAAACCCGAAACCCAATCCCTCCTCGCCGAGCTCCCCCCGGAGGCCATCCGATCCCTCGGCCGCACCGTCCGCCCCCTCTGCCGATTCTTCGGCATCACACCCCCCAAACCCCTCCAGCGCGACAAACCCAAGCGTGTCCGCCCGCCACGCCCGCCCAAGGAGCGCATGCCCCGGCCTCCCAGGTCCCGCCGCGCTCTCCTGCGCGCCCTCAAGTCCTGCCTCAAGCCCAAGGGCATGGCCATCTGGCCCGACCGCATCGCCGCACGACGAAAGAGCGAGTGAACCTCGGATACCCGAGGCTTGCCTATATTGTTCCGATAACAAAACACCCGTGCGAACGCAGCGAAGCAATCCACCCTTCTTCCTGCCTCACTGTGACCTTTCGTCCTTCGTGACCAAGCGCAGCGCTTTCGCGGTTTGAAGACAAACCGCTGTCGCTTTCGTCGCCGCGCGCTTACGCGCGCGTCTGGGCTGGACGCCCCACACCATCCTCCATACCGTCCCCCCCATGGACTCGCCCCCCACCCGCGCCGCCATCGTCGGCATCGCCGGCCTTAGCCTCGCCCCCGCCGAGGCCGCGCTGTTCCGTGCCCATTCCCCCGCCGGCGTCATCCTCTTCCGCCGCAACGTCAAAGACCCCGCGCAACTCCGCGCCCTTACCACCGCCCTCCGCCGCGTCCTCCCCGCCGGCGCCGTCATCATGGTCGACCAGGAAGGCGGCCGCGTCGCCCGGCTCCGCCCGCCGCACTGGCAATCCCATCCCCCCGCCGCCGCCATCGGTGCGCTGTTCGAAAAGGATCGCGCCGCCGGCCTCCGCGCCGCCTTCCTCACCGGCGCCCTCATCGGCGCCGAGTGCCTCGACGTCGGCCTCGACACCGTCTGCGCCCCCGTCCTCGACCGCCGCCTCCCCGGCGCCAGCGACGTCATCGGCGACCGTGCCTATGGCGAAACCCCGCTCCCCACCGCCCAGCTCGCCCGCGCCGCCGCCGCCGGCCTCCTCGCCGCCGGCGTCCAGCCCGTCGGCAAGCACGCCCCCGGCCACGGCCGCGCCCGCGTCGACAGCCACCTGGCGCTGCCCGAAGTCGACGCCAACGACCTCGACGCCGACATCCTCCCCTTCGCGGGCAACCCCGACCTCCCCTGGCTGATGACCGCCCACATCGTCTACCGCGCCTGGGACGCCGCCCGCCCCGCCACCCTCTCGCCAACGGTCATCAGCACCATCATCCGCGGCCGCATCGGCTTCCGCGGCGTCCTGGTCTCCGACGACCTCGCCATGCACGCCCTCACCGGCACCCCCGCCGCGCGCGCCACCGCCTGCCTCGCCGCTGGATGCGACCTCGCCCTCTATTGCCCCGGCGATCTCCCCGGCACCGAAGCCGTCCTCACCACCGTCCCCCCCGTCACCCCCGAAGCCGCCGCAAGGCTCGCCGCCGCCCGCTCACTGGCCAGACGACGCCGTTTGGCGCTAGACCCCACCCGCCTCTTGGCTGAACGGGACAGGTTGGGACTTTGATCGACATCATCCTCGCGCTGATTGCCGCCGTGCTGGCGATCACCCTGCACGAGGCGGCGCATGGCTACGCCGCCCTCGCCATGGGCGACGACACCGCCAAGCGCGCCGGCCGCCTGTCGCTCAACCCGCTGCGCCATGTCGACCGCATGGGCACGGTGATCCTCCCGCTCGTCCTCGCCGTCACCCAGCTCCTCACCCTCGGCCGCATCGCCTTCATGTTCGGCTGGGCCAAGCCGGTGCCCGTCTCCGCCTGGCGCTTCCACAATCCCCGCCGTGCCATGATGGTCGTCGCCGCCGCCGGCCCGGCGATGAACTTCCTGCTCGCCTTCCTCGCCACCATCGCCCTTGTCGCCCTCTACCCCGACGCCCAGGTCGACGACGAGCAGCGCCTTATCTCCTTCGCGATGGCCTTCATCCAGTTCAACATCGTCCTCGGCGTCTTCAACCTGCTGCCCATCCCCCCGCTCGACGGCGGCCGCGTCGTCGTCGGCCTGCTCCCCGAGGCGCTGGCCGTCCAATGGGCCAAGATCGAGCGCTACGGCATCGTCGTCGTCATCCTCCTCGTCTTCATTCTCCCCGAGGCCTCCCGCGACTTCGGCTGGAAGATCGACCCGGTCGGCATGGTGCTGAACCAGGCGCTGCCCTGGCTCATGCAGCTCGACCTCGAGGCCGCCCTGTGGACCGTGAACCTGTTCGGGGGCGGCAATGAGTGAAACCCAGCCGCAGACCCCCGCCAACGACGCCATCGTCGCCGCCGATGCCCTCCTGCTCCACCTCGAAGGCTTCGACGGTCCGCTCGACCTCCTGCTCGACCTCGCCCGCACCCAGAAGGTCGACCTCGCCCGCATCTCCATCCTCTCGCTGGTCGAGCAATACCTCGTCGTCATCGAAGACGCCCGCCGCGTCCGCCTGGAACTCGCCGCCGACTGGCTGGTCATGGCCGCCTGGCTCACCTGGCTGAAATCCCGCCTCCTGCTCCCCAAGGGTACCGAAGCCGCGGAAGAAGGCGAAGCCGCCGCCGAGGTCCTGGCCGCCCGCCTGCGCGACCTCCAGGCCATCCGCGCCGCCGCCGTCTGGCTCACCGGCCGCCCCATCCTCGGCATCGACGTATTTGCGCGCGGTGCCCCGGAAGACTTTTCCGAAGTCGACAATTCCCGCATCGCCCTCGATGCCCCCGGCCTGCTGCGCGCCTACATGGCCGCCTTGCGCCGCGGCACCCAGCACAAGCAATACCGCCCCCAGCGCGTCTCGCTGTGGGGCGTCAAGGACGCGCTCGCCCGCCTCGCCGTCCTGGTCGGCAGCCTGCCGGACTGGGCGACGCTCTACAGCTTCCTGCCGGAAACCCTGATGGGCCCGCTGGAGCGCAAGGGCGCCATGGCGAGCACTTTGCTGGCGAGCCTGGAGATGGCGCGCGGCGGCACCATCCGGCTGCGCCAGGAGGAGGCCTTCGGCCCGATCATGGTGCGCGGCCGCGGCGGCCTCGCGCCCGATAGCGAGGAAGACAACGATGAGTGAGACCGCCCCCGAGGACGCCGCCCCCGAACCGACGCCCGAGGAACAGATCGATCCCGCCGTGGCCTTCGAGGACGCCGTGCGTCTCGCCGAAGCCCTGATCTTCGCCTCCTCCGCCGCCGTCGCCGAGCGCGCCGTCACCCAGGCCTTGCCCGACGGCACCGATGTCGACGCCGTCATGGCCGCCGTTCAGGCGCGCTACGCCGGCCGCGGCGTCGAACTGGTCAGCGTCGCCGGCGGCTGGCAGTTCCGCACCGCCGCCGACCTCGCCCCCCGCCTCAAGCGCGTCGTCCGCGTCCCCCGCCGCCTGCCGCGGGCCGCCATGGAGTCGCTGGCCATCGTCGCCTACCACCAGCCCGTCACCCGCTCCGAAATCGAGGAAATCCGCGGCGCCACCCTCTCGCAGACCACCCTCGATTCCCTGCTCGAAGCTGGCCTGATCACGCCGAGGGGCCGCAAGGAAACCCCGGGCCGCCCGACGATGTGGGGCACCACCCCCGCTTTCCTCAGCCAGTTCGGCCTCGCCGACATCCGCGACCTGCCCCGTCGTGAGGACCTCCTGGTCGAAACACCCGCCCCCCCGGTCGAGCCGCCACCTGCCGCCCCCGAGGACGAAGCCCCGCCGCCCGAAGCCGAAGACCCATGATCCCGTCTCGCGGTTTCCCCGCTTGGAAAAATCCTGCTAGCAGGAAGCTCCGGCGTGCGGGGAATAAGGGGTTGATGACGGCTCATGTTTGACTTTGCCTGGTCCGAGATCGCGCTGGTCGGCGTCGTCGCGCTCGTCGCGATCGGCCCCAAGGACATTCCGGTCGCCATCAAGACCGTCACCGACCTCGTCAAGAAGGCGCGGCGGATGGCCGGCGAGTTCCAGACCCATGTCGACGACCTCGTCCGCGAAGCCAATCTGGACGACGTCAAGAACTCGCTCAACGACCTCAAGAACTTCGACATCAAGAGCGAGATCGAAAAGGCGGTCGACGCCGACGGCTCGCTGAGGGACGCCTTCAACGACCCGATGGCCAACGCCTTCGGCGCCGGCACCGGCATGGCCGGCACAACCCCGACCGCCGCCGAAGCCCCACCGCCGCCGCGCTGGGTGCCGCCCGCGCCGCCGCCGCCCGCCTTCATTCCGCCGGAAATCGCCTCGCCGCCGGAGCCGCCCGCCTTCGTTCCGCCCGACACAATCCGGTACTGAGTTCCGCCATGGCCAAGCCCGACGAAGACGACGTCATCGACGACAAGCCGATGCCGCTGCTCGAACATCTCATCGAGCTGCGCACCCGGCTGATGTGGTCGATCGGCGCGTTCATCATCGCCTTCATCGCCTGCTACCACTATTCCGGCCAGATCTACCTCTTCCTCGCCCAGCCGCTCGCCGATGTGTTCCGCGAGAACGGCGAGGTGCGCAAGATGATCTACACCTCGCTCACCGAGGCCTTCTTCACCTACATGAAGGTCGCCGTGTTCGGCGCCGCCTTCATCTCCTTCCCGGTGGTCGCGACCCAGCTGTGGATGTTCGTCGCCCCCGGCCTCTACCGCAGCGAGAAGCGGGCGATCGCGCCCTTCCTGGTGGCCTCGCCGCTGCTGTTCGTCATGGGCGCCGCGGTGGTGTATTATTTCGTTATACCAGTGGCCTGGAAGTTCTTCATCGGCTTTGAAATCCCCGCCGACGGCCACGGCCTGCCGATCGAGCTGCAGCCCAAGATCGGCGAATACCTCGACCTGGTGATGAAGCTGATCCTTGCCTTCGGCGTCGCCTTCCAGCTGCCGGTGGCGCTCTCGCTGATGGCCAAGGTCGGCATCGTCACGTCAGCCGGTTTGAAGAAATTCCGCCGCTACGCCGTGGTGGTGATGACCGTCATCGCCGCCGTGCTGGCGCCGCCCGACCCCGGCAGCATGATCATGCTCGCCGTGCCGCTGATGGCGCTCTACGAGCTGTCGATCATCGCGGCCAAGATCGTCGAGCCGAAGACCGAGCCCGAGAAGGAGTGAGCCATGCTGGACCGCATGCACGTCGCCTGCCTGCACACCGTCGATAGCAACATCGCCGTCTTCGAGGCGGCGGCGAAGGGCCTGAAGCTCGGCCTGTCGCACGTGGTCCGCGCCGATCTGCTGTCGCGCTCAGAGGAAGCGGGCGGGCTGACCGAGGAGATCCGCAACGAGGCCGCCGATATCCTGCGCGAGATGATCCGCGACGCCGACGCCGTGCTGCTGACCTGCTCGACCGTCGGCCCGGCGGCCGAACTCGCCGCCACGCTGTCGACCAAGCCGGTCTTGCGCGTCGACGGCGCGCTGGCCAAGGCCGCTGTCGCCGCCGCGCAGTCCTCGGGCGCGGGCCGCGTCATCGCGCTCTGCGCCGTGCAGACCACCGTCGAGCCGACGCGCATGCTGTTCGAGCGCGCCGCCGAAGGCACCGGCGTGGTGATTGAAATGCGCATCGCGCCGGACGCCTGGACCACCTTCAAGGCGGGCGACACCCAGGGCTACCACCGCCTGGTGGCCGTTGCCGCCGATGCCGCCTACGCCGAGGGCCACAAGGTCGTCGCCCTCGCCCAGGCCTCGATGGCCGGTGCCGCCGCGCTCTGCGCCAAGGGAACCCCGCTCACCAGCCCCGCGGCCGGCCTCGCCGCCGCCGCCGGCAAGGACATCTGACATGCACGACATCCGCGCCATTCGCGCCAATCCGGAGGAGTTCGACCGCAGCATGGCCCGTCGCGGTCTGGCCCCGGTCACCCCCGCGATCATCGCCAAGGACACCGCCCGCCGCGCCGCGCAGACCGCGCTGCAGGACAAGCAGTCCCGCCGCAACGCCTTGTCCAAGCAGGTCGGCGAGGGCAAGCGCAAGGGCGCCGACACCTCGGCGCTGGAAGCCGAAGCCACCGCGCTGCGCGACGAGATGGTCGCCCTCGAAGCCGAGGCCGCCACGCTCGACAAGGATATTTTTGACTCGCTCGCCGCGCTCCCCAATCAGCTCGATCCTGACGTACCGGACGGGCCGGACGAGAGCGCCAATATAGTTCTCAAACAGTGGGGCGAGCCGCGCGATCTCGGTTTCGCGCCGAAGCAGCATTTCGAGCTCGGCGAAGCGCTCGGCATGATGGATTTCGAGCGCGCGACGAAGATCGCCGGCGCCCGCTTCACCATCCTGCGCGGCAAGCTGGCGAAACTCGAGCGTGCGCTTGGGCAGTTCATGATCGACCTGCACACCTCCGAGCATGGCTACGAGGAACACATCGTCCCGCTGCTGGTGAACGACGCCACCATGTTCGGCACCAACCAGCTGCCGAAATTCGCCGAGGATTCCTTCCGCACCACCGACGGCCGCTGGCTGATCGCGACCTCCGAAATCTCGCTCACCAACATGGCCGCGGGCGAAATCCTCGCCGAGAAGGCGCTGCCCTGGCGCGTCACCGCGCTGACCGAATGCTTCCGCTCCGAGGCCGGCTCCGCCGGGCGCGACACGCGCGGCATGCTGCGCCAGCACCAGTTCCGCAAATGCGAGCTGGTCTCCATCGTCCACCCCGACACCTCCGCCGACGAGCAGGAGCGTATGACCGGCTGCGCCGAGCGGGTGCTGGAAAAGCTCAACCTGCCCTATCGCCGCGTCGTGCTCTCCTCCGGCGACACCGGGTTCGGCGCCGTCCGCACCTTCGACCTCGAGGTCTGGCTGCCCGGGCAGCAGGCCTGGCGCGAAATCTCCTCCTGCTCGAACACGCGCGACTTTCAGGCGCGGCGGATGAACGCGCGCTTCCGCGGCGCCGACGGCAAGGTCGGCTACGTCAACACGCTCAACGGCTCCGGCGTCGCCGTCGGGCGCTGCCTGATCGCGGTGATGGAGAACTACCAGCAGGCCGACGGCTCGATCCTGATCCCCGACGCGGTGCGGCCCTATATGGGCGGCCTCGAAACCATCGCGGCGGCCTGAGCCATGGCGCAGCGCTTCGCCGTCATCGGCCTCGACCATCGCCACGTCTACGAACTCACCGGCTACATGATCGAAGCCGGCATGGAGTGCGCCGGCTATTCTCCGCATACCACCGACGCCGGCGTGCTGGAGGGCTTCCAGAAGCGTTTTCCGCAGATTCCGGCGGTGGCTGACCGGGATCGCCTGCTCGACGATCCCTCGATCCAGCTCATCGTCACCGCCGGGGTTCCCTGCGAGCGGGCGCCGCTGGCCATCGAGGCGATGCGGCGCGGCAAGGACGTGCTGGTCGACAAGCCCGGCATCACCGATTTTGCCCAGCTCGCCGCCGTCGAGACGGCGGTCGCGGAGACCGGGCGGATCTTCTCGGTGTGCTTTTCGGAACGCTTCCAGACGCCCTCCTCGCAAGTGGCGCTGGAGCTGATCCAGGCCGGCGCCATCGGCCGGGTGGTGCAGACCATCGGGCTTGGGCCGCACCGGCTGAACCGCAAGCTGCGGCCGGACTGGTTCTGGGATGCCACCACCTATGGCGGCATCCTCGTCGACATCGCCAGCCACCAGATCGACCAGTTCATCGTCTTCACCGGCAGCGAGAAGCCGCAAGTCGTGCATGCCAGCGTGGAGAAATACCATGTCGGCAACGGGTTCGAGGACTTCGGCGAAGTGCTGCTGAAAAGCGAACGCGCCCGCGGCTATGTCCGCGTCGACTGGTTCACGCCAGATGGCCTGCCGACCTGGGGCGATGGGCGCATGACCATCCTCGGCACCGAGGGCACCATCGAGCTGCGCAAATACATCGACATCGAGGGCCGGCCCGGCACTGACCACCTGTTCCTGTCGGACGCCAAGGGCACCCGCTACATCGGCTGCGAAGGCCGCCCGCTGACCTATTTCCGCGCGCTCGCCACCGACGTCCGCGACCGCACGGCGACCGCCATGGCGCAGGACCATGTTTTCACCGTCTGCCGCCTCGCCCTCGAAGCGCAGGCGATGGCCGCTTCCTGATCAGCCGGCCTGAGCCGGCAGGCGGCGGCTCGAGATCAGGTCGGCCAGGCGCGGCGCTTCCTCGGCGCGAAACCTGGCCTCGGCGTCGGCGTTCCAGGCATCGGCGACGACGGTCAGGGCGTTGGGACGGGCAGGGGGCGGGCCCCCTGGGGGCAGGGGGCTGCCGAGCCTGGCGGCGAAGAGGTCGATGCAGAGGGCGTCGCGGCGGGCGATGTCCTCGTAGCGCAGCCAGGTGGCGGCGATGCGGCGATCGGTGAGCAGGTCGAGATTGTCGTTCTCGACCTCGATGACATGGGCGATCCAGGTGGCGATGGCGGCGGCGTCGTAGGCCGGCGGCGGCCGCGGCGCGTCGTAGGAGTGCCAGCGGCCGCTGGCGATGGCGCGGTAGAGGGAGATGCCCTGGGCCACCACGTTCTCCCGCCACAGGCAGAAATAGGCAGTGCCGGGCCCAAGGGCGGCGAAGAAGGCGTCCGCCCCGAACAGGTGGATATCGAGCGCGCGCAGCTTGAGGCCGAAGACGCCATTGGCCGTCTGGTGGCGGCGCAGGAGGACGGCGAGCACGCCGGCTGGTTCGGTGCTGTGGGCCTCTTCGGCCCGCCTGCGCGCCATGTCGGGGTGCAGGTGTTCGTAGGGATGGCCGAGCAGACCGGTGGCGCCGAGGGTGGCGGCGAGCCAGGTGCTGCCCGAGCGCGGGCTGAACAGGATGACATAGCGATGGGCGGGGGCGGGGGCTTCGCATGCCCGCGCATGGGCGGCGGCATCGGTCGGGAGGCCGGCGACGAGGCGGGCGAAGGCCTTCGGATTGCGTGCCCAGGTGCGTGCCCGCCCGGCCATCAGCCGGTGTGATCCACGCCGAGGCGGCCGGCGACATCCTGGATGTATTGCCAGGCGACGCGGCCGGAGCGGGCGCCGCGGGTCATGCTCCATTCGACGGCGCCGGCGTGGAGGTCGGCGGTGGAGATCGGGAGTTTGAGGGCGGCGGCGTAGCCTTCGATCATGGCGAAGAAGGTGTCCTGGTCGCAGGGGTGGAAGCCGATCCACAGGCCGAAGCGATCGGAGAGGGAGACTTTTTCCTCGATGGCTTCGTTGACGTTGATGGCGGTGCTGCGTTCGTTTTCGATCATGTCGCGCGGCATGAGGTGGCGGCGGTTGGAGGTGGCGTAGAACAGCACGTTGGTGGGGCGGCCTTCGATGCCGCCGTCGAGGACGGATTTGAGCGCCTTGTAGTCGGCGTCCTCGCGTTCGAAGGAGAGGTCGTCGCAGAAGATCAGGCAGCGGCGTTTCTCGCCGCGCAGCAGGCGGAGCAGTTCGGGCAGGGTCGAGATGTCTTCGCGGTGGATTTCGATCAGCACCAGGCTGCCGGGGTGGGCGGCGTTGGCGGCGGCGTGGGTGGCTTTGACGAGGGAGGACTTGCCCATGCCGCGGGCGCCCCAGAGCATGGTGTTGTTGGCGGGCAGGCCGCGGGCGAAGCGCAGCGTGTTTTCGACCAGGATGGTCTTGGCGCGGTCGATGCCGAGGAGGAGGTCGATGCCGACGCGCGAGACGGTGGGGACGGGGATCAGCTCGGCGGGGGCAGGCTGCCAGACGAAGGCGTCGGCGCGGGAGAGGTCGACCTTGCGGGCCGGGGGAGGGGCCATGCGCTCCAGCGCCTCGGCGATGCGGGTGGCAAGGGCGATGAGGTCCTGGGACAATGCGGCTCTCCGGAAGGCGGCGGGGAAGGGGGGTGCTTGACGCACGGGGGGCGGAAACTATGGTCCCGGCCTCAACACCGCAACCCGGACACACATCCCTCATGCTGATCTCTCCCGCCTACGCCCAGGATTTCGGCGGCCTCCTCGGCGGCGCCGGCCCGTTCCTGCCGCTCGTGCTGATCTTCGCCGTGTTCTATTTCCTGCTGATCCGTCCCCAGCAGCAGCGCCAGAAGGAGATGAAGGCGATGCTGGCGGCGCTGAAGCGGGGCGACAAGGTCGTCACCGGCGGCGGCATCCTCGGCGAGGTGACCAAGGCGAAGGACAACGAGATCGAGGTGCAGATCGCCGACGGCGTGCGCATCACGGTGCTGCGCGACACCATCGCCTCGGTGGTGAACCCGAAGCCGGCGAACGACAGCAAGCCGACGAAGTAGGGCGGGAAGAGCGGACTGCCGTTTCCCGGCGGTTTTGGATCTTTCGGCTAGACCAATCGCGGCCCATGGTGGCGCCTCCACGGAGGCCGCCATGACCGATCGCCCTGACCTGACCGACCCCGCCGCGCTTGAGCCGGTGGCCGCGCGGATTGCCCGCGACGGATTCGCCCGGGTCGAGGCGGCGGAGATGCGCGCGCTGGCGCCGGGTCTGGCGGAAGTGCCGGGGTTCGCGGCGACGTGGGACGACCTCGGCGTCGATACCTACATGGCCGATGGCGGGCGCTATCGGCGGCGGCGGCATGCGGCGTTCTCCGCCTCGGCGGCGGGCATCGCGCGCAAGCCGCATCAACCGCACTATCAGAGCCGCGACTATAACGCGTTGAACGGCGGCATCGAGCGCTGGTTCGCGCCGGTGAGCGCGGCGGCGGCGGAGCATCCGGTGCTGCGCGCCGTGCTGGCGGCGTGCGACCGGCTGTTCACCGGCTTGACGCCGGAGGCGCTGCGGCCGGCGGCGTGGCATGTCGAGGTGCATCAGTTTCGCATCGAGGCGCAGCCGGGCGTGGCGGGCAAGCCGACGCCGGAGGGGATGCATCGCGACGGTGTCGACTTCGTGCTGGTGCTGCTGATCCGGCGCGAGAATGTCGCCCATGGCGAGACCAGCATCCACGATCTCGCCGGGCGGCATCTCGGCAGTTTCACGCTGCGGGAGCCGCTGGACGCGGCGATCGTCGATGACAGCCGGGTGTATCACGGGGTGACCCCGGTGGAGCCGCTCGATCCGGTGCGGCCGGCCTATCGGGACGTTCTGGTGGTGACTTTCCGGCGGCAATGAGGGGTGTTTCGAGGGGCCGATTCGCCCTTGCGAGGCCGCGCAATGCGAAGTTCGCAAGGGCTTGATATTGTGTATTCTTGACGAGTCGTTCGGTTCTGCCTAGCGTCGGGCCATGAACACCGTCACGCGCGCGCACCTCACCGAGACGATCTATACCCAGGTCGGTCTGTCCCGTAACGAATCGGCTGATCTGCTGGAGACTGTGCTTGAGCGGATGTGCTCGGCGCTGGAAGGCGGGGAATCTGTTAAGATCAGTGGGTTCGGAACTTTTTCTGTGAGACAGAAGGGCCGCCGTGTGGGGCGAAACCCGAAGACCGGGATCGAAGTTCCGATCATGCCGCGGCGGGTTCTGGTGTTCCGCCCGAGCCAGGTGCTGAAGGCGCATGTGAACCATATGACCCCTCCGCTGGGAGATGACGAATGAGCGGTTCAGCCCAAATCGTGCAATTCCCTAGCGATGCCGGCGATCACGGCGATGGCGGGCGCGGGAAATTGAAGAAGGCGCCGAATGCCTTCCGCACCATCAGCGAGGTGGCGGACGAACTTCACATTCCGCAGCATGTGCTGCGGTTCTGGGAAACCAAGTTTCCGCAGGTGAAGCCGCTGAAGCGCGGCGGCGGGCGGCGCTACTATCGGCCCGACGACATCACGCTGCTGCGGCGGATCTCCGACCTGCTGTATATCCAGGGCTACACAATCAAGGGCGTGCAGCGACTGCTGCGAGAGGGCGGTGGGCGACTGGCCGACGATATTCCGCCGGCGACACCCGACGAGCAGGCGGAGGCCGAGGCCGAGCGCAGCATGCGCCTGCTGGCCGAGACCGAGCCGCAGTTGCCGATGCCCGGACTGACCCCTGTTGCCATTCCCACGCCGCCGAAATCGGCCCGTGCGGTGACGCGGGCAGGGGAGGCGCCTGCCGGTGCCGCCTCGGCCGAGGCGGAGGTCGTGCGGTTGCGGGCGCTGCTGACGGCGGCGCTGCGTGAGCTCGAGGCATTGCGCTCTCTGCTTCCCTGATACCCGCGGCACGATGGCTGCGCTTTCCGGCTTTGCACTCCGGCAAGTCGCTGCTACACGGTGCGGCACGGTCGGAGCGTAGCGCAGTCTGGTAGCGCATCAGTCTGGGGGACTGGGGGTCGTGGGTTCGAATCCCGCCGCTCCGACCAAATTATCTCGTGATGAAACGACAACAGCGCCGGAGCGATCCGGCGCTGTTGTCGTTTGCGCGCGCTATGGCGGGTTGGGTTAGAGCGCGGTCGCTTGAGGCTGTTTGGTCAGTCAGTGTGAATCGCGCTCTAGCCGAAAGCGTGGCGGGAGATGGACTCGGCGTCCGCCCGCAACAGGCGGACGGCGAAGGCGCCACCGGCGAGGGTGGCGACGAGGTAGAACGCTTCGATCCCGTGGACCACGGCCCCCTGCCCGGCGGATGCGGCGACGAGGGCGGGGTAGATCAGGCTGAGGGCGATGCAGGCCAGCACCAGCGACCAGCGATAGCGCGGCTGGACGATGCGGGCCGCGGTGAGCGCGGCGGCGACGGTGGCGATGGCCATGCCGCCGGCGAAGACCGTGGCGCTGTGGGCGCCGACGATGTTTCCGGCGAGCGCGATCGGCAGGAGCATGAGGACATAGACGAGGATGGCGGCAAAAAGGGCGCCGGCCCAACGGGCGACCGTGCCGAGATGCAGCACGGCGACGGAGTGCACCGCGAAGGCGTAGATGCCGACGCCGACGGCGGTCAGGGCATATTCGAAGCGTGACATAACCAACCTCGCACAATCTCCGCCCATCGGCGGCGCATCCGCCGGATTAAGGCATGCCAGGTGTTAACGACCCGTTTGAACCGCGGAAAATGACCGCCGTACCGGTCGATTCCGTTCCGGCATGCCGGAGCGTTGCGATGGAGATTAGGCCGGTTGACGCCTGGGGTGGGGTGGTGAAATGCCTAAAAAATAAGAAAATTGCCGTATTGGCCGAAAAAACGCGCGGGTTTGTCGAATTTTGCTTTACCTCGGCGGAACACTCACGTTAAATTGAACAAATCTTAACGGGACGCGACAGGCGACGGCGAAGCCGGGGCCAAGTTCGATGAGGAGTTGACAGTGTTCCAACGTTTTCTGCTGGCGTGTACGTTTCTCGTCCTTGGCAACGTCGCTGCCCACGCGACCTGCACCATTCCGAGCAACGATCCGGTGACGGCGAGCAAGGCCGCATCGCCTGTGGGCAGCCTGTCGGCGGGGGCGATCAGCTTCTGCGTGGCGGGAGACGGGCTGGTGAACCTGTCGATTTCGGATGACGGGTTCGCGGCGGCCAATCTCGGCGATGGGACCGGCTATCCCTCGGTGTTCGAGGTTTACCTGGACGGGTCACTGACCAATCTGGCGCCGGACAGCGTGACGCAGTGGAACACGTTCCAGGATACCCAGCAGTATTCGTTCGCCATTGAGTCCATCCCGGTGACGGCGGGGCCGCATTCCATGGTCATCGTCGATGACGTCGTCGCGGCCGCCGGCTCCTCCTATACCTACGGTCCCAACACCGAGACGATCAACCCAAACTACCCGACGGACAGCCTCACGGTGTCGCTGCAGTTCCAGAATGTGACCACGCCGGAGCCGGCGAGCCTGGCGCTGCTGGGTGTCGGGCTGGCGGGGCTGGGGGCGGTGCGCCGCCGCCGTGCCCGGGTGGCCTGACCGGCTTCGAAGCCGGCACGCGTTGAAGGCGGGCGGTGAGCGATCACCGCCCGTGTTCGTTTGGGCAGGCGCCGCGCGCTCTGACGCTCAGGGGCGTACGATCGTGGCCGCCGCGCTCTGGCCGACGGCGCGGACGAGGCGGGCGAGGTCGGTGTCGTCGAGGTGGCCATCGAGCAGCGTGCGGGCGCGGGCGGTGTCGCCGTTGACGGCATAGATGATGCCGAGATTGACCCGGATGCGCTCGGGAATGGCGTCCGCCTCGGCGAAGGGGGCAAGCACGTCCTGGGCCTCGCGCGACTTGCCGGACATCAGCAGCGAAAGGGCATAGTCGTTGCTGACGGTGGGGTCGTTGGGGGCGGCGATGAGGGCGCGGCGGTAGAGCGCCTGGGCGTCGGCGTGGCGCGCCTCAAGGTCGAGGGCGACGGCCTTGTTGACGAGGGCGTCGAGGTCGCCGGGGGCCACGGCGAGCGCCTCGTCGAGCCGGGCGATCGCCTGCCGGGTCTGGCCGGAGACGACATGGACGGCGGCGAGGGCGCGGAGCAGGACGGGGTCGCGCGGCGAGACCTTGAGCCGGGTGTTCAGCAATTCGCGGGCGGCGGCGGCCTTGCCATTGCGGGCGAGGCCCATGGCGCTGCGCACCTGCACGGTGGTGTCGTCGGGCACCATCGCGGCGGCGGAGGCGTACATCGAGGTGGCCATGTCACGGTCGCCGGCAATTTCGGCCGCCTCGGCCACCCGCAGTTTCGACTGTGGATCCGCCTCGGAGCGGGTGGTCGGCCCGCCGCCACCGCAGGCCGATAGGCAGCCACACAGGGCGGCGGCCATGGCGAAGCGCCGCAAGGCAGACGGAACGGGCGTGGCCCTTGGGACAGAGGGACAGGCGTGCTGGAGTCGCACTTGCGGCGGAATTCCCGACCTAGCTGTGGCCCATTTTGCGCAGCGAGTCGAGCACGCGCAACATGGGGCTGCCGGCCAGCACGATGAACAGCGCCGGCATGATGAAAATGATCAGCGGCAGCACCAGCATGGCCGGCAGCCGGGCGCACTTGGCCTCGAGCGCGGTCATGCGCTCGCGGCGGAGGTCGACGGCGACGGAGCGCAGGGCCTGGCCGAGCGGGGTGCCGTATTGCAGGGTCTGGCCGAGCATGGTTGCCAGGCGGCGGAAGGAGTCGACGCCGGAGCGACGGCCGAAATTGGTGAAGGCCTGCCGGCGGTCCGGCAACACGCGCAGTTCATCGAGCAGCTTGGTCATGGCCACGCTGATCGCTGGATTGGAACGGGCGATTTCGGTGGCGACGTGCTCGAGCGCGGCTTCGAGGCCCATGCCGGCCTCCGTGCAGACCACCAGCAGGTCAAGCGCGTCGGGCAGGCCGCGGCGCAGGGCGGCGACGTAGGGACGACGGACGAAGAACAGGACCCAGTCGGGCCCGAGCAGGCCGACGGGCAGCGCCAGCGCGCCGACGAGGATGAACTGCTGGAGGTTCAGCCCCGCGGCGAAGCCGTAGAGCAGGGCGCCGACCGGCACCAGGGCGGTCAACAACAGCTTGCCGCCGAGGACCACCGGCAGCACGCGCGCGGCATTCAGGCCGCTGGCCATGATGGCGATCTCGAGGCTGGCGATGTCGTCATCGGAATAGAAGCGGGAATTGCGGCGGACCCGCTCGCCCAGGCGGCGCAGAACACCGGCGATCGCACCGACGAAGGGATTGCCGGCCTCGTCCTCGGCATCATGGCTGCGCATGCCGGTGGAGACGAGTACCCGCTCCTGGATCCGTCCGGCGGTGTTGACGCGCAGGATCATGATCGCCGCGGCGCCGACAAGGAGCACGGCCACGGCTACCAGCACGGCGGGGAGAAGGACTGGATCGGCGGTCATTCGGCGGTGGCCTTGCGGATCATGCGGCGCATGGTCAGGCCGCCGAGAATCATGCCGCCGAGGGCGATGAGCATCATCCGCTCGCCGCGGGGGTCGTGGAACAGCGGATCAAGATAGCCGGGGCGGATCAGGCTCAGCAGGACGCCGGCAACCACCGGAAGGCCGCCGAGGATGAGGGCGGAAATGCGGGCTTCGCCGGACAAGGCGCTGGCACGGTTCTGCATGGCCAGGCGATAGCGGATGGTTTCTGCCAGATTCTGCACGGTCTCGGCGAGACGGCCGCCACTGCGGCCCTGGACCCCGATGGTGACGGCGAAGATGGCGAACTCGGTGACCCCGGTCCGCAGCTGGACGTTGAGCAGTGCCTCGTCGGGCGGGGCGCCGACGGCGATTTCGTTGACCACGCGGGCGAATTCGTCGCGGGTCGGCGCCGGCATCTCGCGCGATACGCTGCGCAGTGCGTCGGTGACCGGCAGGCCGGCGCGGGTCACGCTGACGACGAGTTCGATGGCATCCGGCAGTTGCTGGCGGAGCAGGCCCTGGTAGCGGCTGATTTCGAGGCCGAAGACGCCGCGGATGGTCAGCAGGCCGAAGACGACGCCGCAGAGACTGCCCAGGGGGGTGCCGCCATAGAGCCGCACGCCGGCGAAGGCGATCCCGCCGAACAGAAGGCCGAGAACGACGATCTGCCAGGGCGGGACCATGTTGGCGCCGGGCATGTCGAGCGGGATCTGGAAGATGCGCCCGAGCGCGAGCGTAAGCGGCGAGCGCTGGCTGCTTTTCACCCGCAGGTTGCGGGCGTTGATTTCGGCCGTCGAGGCCTCCGCTTCCGGCGCGATCACGGTTTCGACGCGGGCGAGCAGCTTCTTGTTCTGGCCGTTCGCGATGAGCACCAGGACGAAGCAGAAGGCCACCGCGATGAGGATCAGAATGGGGAGGATGAAGCCGCTGGGCATGGTCAAACCATCTGCAACGCGTCGTGCCAGGCCTGGCCGAGATCGTAGTAGTCCAGGCGGCGCATGAAGCCGACCGCGGCGGTGCCGGCGGTGTAGCGGCCGACGATCTTGCCCTGCGGGTCGAAGCGCTCGAACTCGAAGGTGGCAATGTCGTTCATGGCGATCATGTCGCCATCAAGGCCGCCGATCTCGCTGATTTCGATGACGCGGCGGACGCCGTCGCGCATGCGCTCGATCTGCACGATGAGGTCGAGCGCCGAGACGATCTGGGTGCGGATGGCGCGCGAGGGCAGGTTGAACAGGCCCATCTGCACCAGGTTCTCGATGCGGGTCATGGCATCGCGGGTCGTGTTGGCGTGGACGGTGGAGATCGAGCCGTCATGGCCGGTGTTCATGGCCTGCAGCATGTCGAAGGCTTCCTCGCCGCGGATTTCGCCGAGGATGATGCGGTCGGGGCGCATGCGCAGCGCGTTGCGCAGCAGGTCGCGCTGGGAAATCATGCCCTTGCCCTCGAGATTGGGCGGGCGGGTTTCGAGGCGGATGACGTGCGGCTGCAGCAGTTGCAGTTCGGCCGCGTCCTCGACGCTGACGATGCGCTCGTTGTGGTCGATCAGCTGGCTCATGGCATTGAGCAGGGTGGTCTTGCCGGAGCCGGTGCCGCCGGAGATCAGGATGTTCAGGCGGCAGCGGGCAGCGATCTGCAGCAGGCGGCCGACGCCCTCGCTCATCGAGCCGCCCTTCACCAGGGCGGAGAAGTCGCGCCGGTGGCGGGTGAATTTGCGGATGGAGATGCAGGGACTGTCGATGGTCAGCGGCGGGAAGACGACGTTGACGCGGCTGCCGTCGGGCAGGCGGGCGTCGACCATCGGGCTCGACTCGTCGATGCGGCGGCCGACGCGCCCGGCGATTTTCTGCGATATGCTGGAGATGTGCTCGACGTCGCGGAAGCGGACATTGGTGCGCTCGAGGATGCCGTTGCGCTCGACGTAGACGTTGTCGGGTGCGTTGACCATGATGTCGGAGACCGACTCATCTTGTAGCAGCGGTTCGAGCGGGCCGTAGCCGACCATGTCGTTGGCCAGCTCCTCGGCGAGCCGGGATTGCTCGGCGGCCGAGAGTTCGTAGCGCGATTCATTGGCGATATCGTGGATGATGTGCTCGATCTGCCGGCGCAGCGAGGTCGTGGTCATCTCGACCGCGGCCGCGGGGTCGATCTGCTTGAGGACAGTGGTGCGCAGTTCGGCGATGCGCACCGCGGTCTGCATGTCGTTGGCGGCGCTGACGAAGGCGTCCGGGACGACCGGGGCCACCGGCAGTTCGGCCAGATCGCGCCGACCGAAGGTTTTCATCATTTACGCAGCATCCGGCGCAACGACCATTTCTTGCGGCCCTCGGCGACACCGGCGATTTCGCGCACGAGGGGGGCGAGATGGCGTTGCAGGGTGGGCACGTGCTTGAGAGCGGGAATGCCGAGGTTTACCGCATCGACCATGCGGCGGCCGAGATCGGGGATGACGATGTCGGGCTTTGTCCCGAGGCCCTTCTCGACCATGGTTTCCGGCAGGCCGCCCTTGATATCGGCCCGGTTGAGCACGGTGATGCAGCGGTCCGAGCCGGTGCTTTTGGTGATCATGCGGCGGATGCCCTGGGCGTCGCGCAGGCTGGCGACGTCGGGGCCCATGACGACGATCACCTGGCGGAACATCGAGATTGCCGGAATCATTTCGCGCGGCAGCGGGATCGGCAGATCGACGACGACGTAGTTGAACTTGCGCTGCAGCAGGTCGAGAACGCGGGTGACGCCGGCCTCGGTGATGTTGGGCACGACGTCGAAGGCTTCTTCGGCGGCGATCATCTTCAGCCGCGGATCGATCGTGATGGCGGTGCGTTCGAGGAAGAGGCTGTCGGCGCGCGTGGCGTCCTCGAGGGCGATGCGCAGGCCCTGGCCGGGGCGGCCTGACAGCATGAGGGCGACGGAGCCGGCCTGGATGTTCAGGTCGAGCACGGCGACATGGCCCTTGGCGCTGCTGCTGAGCGCGAGCGCGAGGTTGACCGCCATGGTGGTGGCGCCGACGCCGCCGCGGGCGCCGCAGACGGCGACGATATGGCCGCCGCGGCCGGCGACGGGTTCGGTTGAGCCGCCGGTCAGGCGGGGAAGCACCAGGCGTTGCAGGGTGTCGCGGGTGAGCGGCTTGGGCAGGTAGTCGGTGGCGCCGAAGTCGGTGACGACCATGCGGTAGAATGCGATGTCGGAATTGTCGCCGATGACGAAGACCTGGGTGCTTGGCGGGCAAACCCGGGCGAGGCTGTCGAGCTCGGCCTGGGCATCCGGCAGGCCGGAAATGTCGACCATGATGGCGGTCGATGGGACTTCGCGTTCGAAGTGCTTGATGGCCTGACGGATTGTTCCGCGGCGGACTTCAAGGGTGTCGCCGAGGGCGGAGAGGCCGGCGGTGAGGACGCTGACGCTCTCGTCGTCGGTGGCGAAGGCGACGAGACCGTGATTGGTGTCGAGGATCCGTAGATCCAGTGCGGAAGCGAGTTTGTCGGACACGGTCTTACGGCGTGCTGCTGGCGGCGGGCGCCGCGGACTGGCCGCCGCTGGCGCCCTGAATGCTGCTGGTCGTCGACGAGGGCAGGGGCGGGCGCTTACCGTCGATCAGGCGGCGCGCTGCGGAGGCCGCGATGGCGCCGCTGCTGTTGGCCTCGCCGCTGCCGGCGACGAGGTCCTGCGGGTCGGCGATCATGGTGCGCAGGTTGGCGTTGTTCGACGATCCCGCGGGAGCGCGGGAGGCCGACCAGGTTGCGGGGCGTTCAAACGGATCCTGGGCGCAGGCGGTCAAGGCGAGGGCGAGGACCGCCAGGGATAGTCTGTGCATCACGTCCTCACTTCAGGATGAAACCGGCATCGAGCGCGGCGCCGCCGGGCTGCGGGGTGATCTGGCGGCCGAGCAGAATGCGATCGAGGTCGGTGGCGGGTTTGAAGCCGTCGGTCGGGAGATGGAGGTCGTCGGGATTGTTGGCGGGCTTGACGAGGTAGGGCGTGACGATGATGACCAGCTCGCTCTCGCCGCGTTGGAAGTCGTTCGACTTGAACAGCGCGCCGATGACCGGCAACTCACCGATGCCGGGCACCGCGTTGGTGGCGTCAGACGAGGTCTTCTGCAACAGGCCGGCGATGGCGAAGCTCTGGCCGCTGCCGAGCTCGACTGTGGTTTCGGCGCGGCGCACGGTCAGCGCGGGGATCGTCAGCGTCCCGCCGCCGGCCGTCGGCACGCTGACGGCGCCGTTGTTGGAGAGCTGGCTGACCTCCGGACGGACACGCAGATTGACCCGCTTGGAGGAGAGCACGGTCGGGATGACCGCGAGGCTGACGCCGAACTGCTTGAACTCGACCGTGACGGTGGTGGAGCCGGCGGCGCCGGAGGAGGCTATGGGAATCGGGAACTCGCCGCCGGCGAGGAAGCTGGCGGTTTCGCCGGACTGGGCGGTGAGGTTGGGCTCGGCGAGGATGGAGATCAGCTGGTCGGTGGCCAGGGCATCGATGACGCCGTTGATGTCCCAGCGGCCAGAGGTGTAGGCGGCGCCGAGCTGGGCGGGGGCTGCGCCGGCACCGGCCAGCGGCGTCAGTCCGAGGGCGTTCTGGGCGCTGATACGGCCGCCGACGGCGGCGCCGGTGAGCAGGCCGAGCTTCCAGTTCGACCCGGTGCCGAGCGCCTGCCAGTTGAAGCCGAGCTGGCGGGTCACGGTGCGGCTGATTTCGGCGATGCGCACGCGGACGTTGACCTGGATGCTACCGAGCACCTCGAGGTTGTTGATGACGGTCGTCTTATCGCCGAGATAGGCACGCGCGATGGTGGAGGCGGTCTCGGCGGCCATGGCGTTCGGGACGTTGCCGGTCAGCATGACGGTGGCGCCGTTGGCGCGCACGCGGACCGAGCCGGCGCCGATGATGGACTGGGCGATGGCGAGCTCGATGGCGCGCGCGGTGGCGCTGGTCACGGTGGCCGGGCCGCCGCGGCTGTCGCCCGGGTCGGCGAGCACGGCGCTGGGGAGTGGCGCCGACAGAACGGCCGGCGGCGGCGCGCCGGTTTCGCCGGGGGTGATGACAACTTCGTACTGGGCGATCGCGGCGCCGGTGTCGGCGGTGGCCAGCACGGTGGTGCGGCCGACGGCGACGCCCATGAGGAACAGGCTGGTCGGCGAGGTCGGCTGGACGCGGGCGACACCGGGATTGGCGGACATCACCGAGGCGGCGGGATGCGGCAATTGCACCAGCATGCCGATGCCGGCGCGCAGCGTGACGGTCTGGGTTTGCAGGCCGCCAGCCGGGGCGGGATCCGCTGCCGGCCGCACGGAGGCCGCGGGCGACGTGGCCTGGGCGATGGAGGTTGGGGCGAGGGCGGCGGGGGACAGGCGTGATTGCGCGGAGGCGGCGCTGATGGCGAGCACCGGGACGAGGCCGAGCGACACCGCCAGGAGATGGGACATTCTCATGGGCAGGTGAACCCGGTCATCGTGCCGTCGCATGTCATTTGAACATCACTTCGCTGCGTTGATCGCCCTGGATGACCTGCATCCGAGCGGACGAAGGGGAAGGCGTGTTGGCGGTGGCCAGGGCGGTTGAGACATCCTCGCCGCTGACCGGCGCACGGTTGGACTTGAGGGCCGTCTGGGTTGACGTTCCGTTAATCGAGCGGATGGCGAGGCTGAGATGGCCGAGACGCGTGGCGACCGCGATCCGCTCCGCTTCGTCACTGGTCGCCTGCAGCGTGACCGTGGTGGCCAGGCGGCCGACGACATTGCTGTTGGCCGGCGCGCCCTGGACGATGTCCTGGTCGACGGCGATGACACGAAGATCGCTCAGCACGGTTTCACCCACCACACGCTTGCTTGTCCCACCATATGCCGCCGTCACTTCCTGGGTCAGGATGACATCGACATGGTCTCCAGGCCAGATCAATCCACCAACGCCGGTGATCGGGTCAACGCCGATCGTAACGGCGCGGGTATCAGGGTCGAGAACGGCGGCAAGAAAGCCGCGGTCGCGTGGCCGCAGCACGTCGGCGAGGGTGACCGGTGCGCCGGGCTCGATGAAATGCAGGATCAGTGCGCCATGGAGGGACAGCCGTCCGGCTTCATCGTTGAGGATGGCGCCCTTGGGGAACTGCTCGGCCGGCACGACGCTGCCGACCAGATCGCTGTCGCGTTCGAGCATGCCGGGCGCGAGCGCACGGGCGGCGACAAGATAGGAGACGGTCGCGACCGGGGGCGGCGGGGCGGCGATTTCGCTGGTCGGGGCCACGTTGCGCTGCGGGTTGGCGATCTGGTAGGCGATCAGACCGAGCGCCAGGGCAGTTGCCAGCAACAGTCCGACGACGACGATGCGAAGTTGCATTTCGCCTCAACCTCCCGGGTTGGTGAACAGGACCCAGGCGCCACCGCATGCGACGGCGACGCCGTAGGGAAGCGAGCCGTGACGGCGGATGCGCCAGAGTTCGGCACGAAAGACCCGGCGCCAGAGGGAGCGCGGCTCCGATGCGGGGGGCTGGACCGCCAGTCGACGCAACAAAAGGTGAGTCATCGCCAGGCAGAACCCAGCGATGCTGGTGAGCAGGAGAAAGCGCATGACCTGCATCGGGGCCATGCCCAGCACCACGGCCGCGGTCAACTTGACATCGCCGCCGCCGAACCAGCCACGGGCGTGCACGATCAGGAGCGCCAGGAATAGAGCCAGCGCGAGGCCGAGCGATTGCAACACGGGACTTGCGCCGAGCCTGGCGCGGGAGACTAATCCCAGAAGAGCAATGGCAACACACGCGCTGTCCGGGATGATCCGCGCAGCAACGTCTGACCAGGCCGCCCACAAGAGGCAGCCCGCTAGGATCATCGCCACGGCATCCTCGATATCGAGCGTCATCGTCGGACGGCCGGGAGCGGAACTATTACGCAGGACGGTCGCATTTTTGATGATAGAAACCGAAAAATAAGACTCGTCAAGCATGCGTGACCGAGCCGCCCCGTGGCCGTTTGACACGGCGCCGCGGAGCGGCTCGCACGCAAGCGAAAGCTCAGAAGCTGCTCTTGATCGCGCTGCCCAGCGTATTGAACGCGGAGGAGAGGTCAGTGTTGAGAACGTTGATGGCGGCGGTCACGGCGACGATCAAAGCCGCAGCAACAACGCCGTATTCGATCGAGGTAACACCCTTGCGATCGCGCAGGACTTCGCTGGTCATGATAATGAGCTTAAGCATGGAGAGATCCCCTCGGTTAAGCCCGCCACCATGGCGGGCCGTGTGATGCCGCATCGGCCGAGCGTTTTGGGCTACAAAATCGCACGACCTCACGAACTGTTGACCGGATCTAAAGCAAATGTTAACACAATGCAAGCCATGGACACAAAATTTTCGTAAAATGAGATTCCCGAGACGTCTCATTCCGTTGAACGCGGCATCGACGCTGCATCGCGTGTGCAGTGGCCGGGTGTGGAGCTGGGGCGTGGCGGTGATGTCCGAGGCGCATGCGGTGCTCCGCCAGCGGCGCGGCGCGACCGCGGTGACCTTTGCGGTGACGGCGCTGACGATCTTCGGATTCGTCGGTCTCGCGACCGAGGGGGGCATGTGGTACCTCGGCCGTCGCGATACCCAGAACGCGGCGGATGCAGCGGCGATGGCCGGGGCGCTGGCCATTGCCGCCGGCGCCGATGCCACCGCGAGCGCGACCAGTGTCGCGGCGCAGAATGGCTATAGCAATGCCGGCAGCGTGACGGTTGCGGTCTCGGTTCTCAACGCGACCGGGACCAATCCGTACAACCCGGTCCAGGTCACGGTCAGCGAGGGCATGACGCCCCTGATCTCTTCATTATTCACCGGCGCGGTGACGACGGTTGGCGGCCAGGCGACCGCCGTTGTACAGTCCACCGGCACGGCCTGCGCGTTGTCGCTCAGCGGCGACCTCACAGTGAGCGGGACCTACTCGACCGGTTGTGCCCTGGCGTCGAATTCGTCCAGCACGACCGCGATCAATGTGACGGGAAGCGCGACCGCCGCGACGTTCACTTCCTTTGGCGGATGCTGCGGGTCCGGCACGGTCAGCTATACCGCGCGGCCACCGGCACCCTACCGGCCAGTGGTAACCAATCCCTACAAGGCGGCCGATGCCTTGACATTCACGGTGAACACCTGCGTCACGCCGCCGGCGCCGGACCTGACGACCGGCGTGATCTGGCTGTCGCCCCACAACACGTCTGGCAACGGGTTCTGCGCTGATATCGTCGTCAACACCGGGGATGTCTACAAGGTGCTGCCGGGGACATATTTCTTCAAGAACGCGTCGCTCATCCTCAATGGCGGCCAGTTTCTCTGTGGCTCGACCTGTAGCGTGACCAGGAACGGGATGACCTTTGTGTTCACGGGTGATACCGGCAGCATCGGGACGGTAACCATCGGGTCCGGCGCCACGGTCACGCTTGCGGCGCGCCGGACAGTGGATGCCACCGCGGATGGTTTTCCGGCGCTCGCCGGCCTGTTGTTCTATGGCCGCGGGCTCTCGCCGGTATCGCTGAGCCAGCAGAACGCCAGCGGTATCGCACCGATTGTCGGCGGGATCTATTTTCCGAACGCGGCACTTTCATTCACCGGCAACACGGCCAGCCCTTCGGCGTGCATCGTGCTGATTGCAAAATCAGTCGCGCTCTACAGCAACAGCCACCTCGCGGCGACGGGGTGCGGGAACACGGCCCGACCGTTGATCCAGTCCGTTCGGTTGACGCAGTAGCATGGCATCTCCGGCTCATCATTTTTGGCGCAGTCTGCGTGCCTTGGCGCGGGGCGGGCGACGCCATCGCGCGGGTGTCGCCTCGATCGAATTCGCGGTTGTGCTGTCCACCGTCGTCATCTTCGTGCTTGGCACATACGATCTCGGCAATATCCTGCTGCAACGGATGAAACTGGCCGAGGCCGTGCATGCCGGCGCCGTCTATGCGGGCTCGTTCCCGACCGACACCACGGGTATCAGCGCCAAGATCTCGGCGTCGCTTCCGGTCGGATGGACCGACGTGACGATTGGAACGCCCAGCCTGTCATGCGCCTGCTGGACGTCGGGCGGGGGCGACACCACCGCCGATTGTACCGCCACCCCGATCTGCCCGATCGGCGAGACCACCGAACGGTTCATGACACTGACAATCACGCGTCCATTTTCGCCTCTCCTGATTTCATCGCTTTCGAGCGCCAGCGTGACCTATGTCACCCGCATCCAGTAAGTCCGCCCGGAGGCGCGGCTGGCGGGCCGGGACGACGAGCCTCGAGTTCGGCGCGGTGGTCCTGCTGTTCATGATCGTGGTCATCGGCTGTATGGACCTTGGGCGCTACTACATCATCGCTCATTCCCTGCGCACGCTGGCGAGCGAATGCGAGCGGGCCGTGCTGGTGAATACCGCGTTGACCGATTGCTCGTCGGTGTCCCGTATAGTGCCCCTGTTGGATACGACAGCGGTCACCGCCGATCAGTTCATCACCCCCGGGGCGACGACGGGGGTCAGCACCGTTCAGATAACCCTGTCGTATCAGTTCACCGCGATTTCACCGATCTGGAGCAGCCTCTCGGGCAAAATGACCGAAACGGTGAATGTCTCGTACTGAGGGGCTCGATCAGGCCGTGCCGCCGGTGCGTTGGCTGCATGCCGGGCGCGTTCGGGCCTGGAGCGCCATCTTCCTGGTGGTCGCCGGGGTATTGTTCGGCCTACTGACCCTGCAGATGAACGGCGTGATCCTGCCGGTCGGTCCGGCCTCGATCGATTTCGTCAGCTTCTATGCCGCCGGCAAGCTTGTCCTGGCGGGCACACCGGCGCTGGCGTACGACCAGGCCGCGCATTACGTGGCGGAGCAGCAGGCGACCGCGCCCGGCGTGCCCTATGTCTTCTTCTTCTATCCGCCGATGTTCCTGCTGATCTGCGCGGCGTTCGCGACTCTGCCGTATCTGCTGGCCTGGGCGGTGTTCCAGGGCGTGACACTGGCGCTGTTCCTTGGGGTCATGCGGCGGATCGTCGATCAACCCGGCCGCGGGTGGATGCTGCCAGTGCTGGCGTTTCCGGCGACGCTGTGGACGATCGGCCAGGGGCAGTGCGCGTTCCTGACCGGGGCATTGCTGGGCGGGGCGACGTTGCTGGCCGACCGGCGGCCGGTGGGGGCGGGGATGCTGGTGGGGGCGCTGTGCTTCAAGCCGCATCTCGGCCTGTTGACGCCGGTGGCGCTGGCGTTCGGGCGGCGATGGGCCGCCTTTGCCGCGGCGGTCGCGATGGTGCTCGGTTTCATGCTGCTGTCCGTGGCGGTGCTGGGGGCGGAAACATGGTGGGCCTACCTCCAGGCGATGGCCGGGGCGGATGCCGTCTATACGAGCGGTCGGATCAATTTCGCCGGATTTGTGTCGCTGTTTGGGGCTGCCCGGCTGCTCGGCCTGGGAGTTGGCGTGGCCTATCTGGTGCAGGCGATCGGGGCGCTGGCGGCGGCGGCGGCGGTGGCGTGGGTCTGGCGAAGCCCGGCGTCGACGCAAGCGGGGCGGGCGGCGGTGCTGCTGTCGGCGACGCTGGTCGCGCTGCCTTTGGCGCTCTACTACGACCAGATGTTCGCTGTGGTCGCTGTCGGATGGCTGCTGCGCGGGCGCGGGCCGTCACGCCTGTCAGGATGGGAGGCGGCGATCCTGGTGGCGTGCTATCCGCTGGCCCTGGTGGCGCCGATCATTGCCATCGCCAAAGGTGTGTCTCTTGGCGTGCTGGTCAGCCTGGCGGTGGCGGCGATCTCTCTGCGCCAACGCAATCAGGGTTAGCGCGCGATCGCTTGAGGCCGCTGGGGCAGAAAGCGTGAATCGCGCTCTTCTTCAATAGGTTACTAGATCGTGATTGGTTTGATCTAAACCAATCACGATCTAGCGCGCCAGGCATTTCCCGCCGAGCGATAGAATACGGGCGCAGAAGGCCTGGGTTTCGTCACGGCTCGCGAAGCCCGCGGTAGCAAGGCGCCAGTAGGTGGTGTCACGTCGCTCGGACGTCGATATCACCGGCGTGCGATCGGCCAGAAGATCGGGCATCAGGCGCTGCAGGCGGCGCCATTCGGATCGCGCACCCTCTTCGGAGAGCAGGGAGGCGAGCTGGACATCGAGGCGGGTGGTACGGCGGTGCGACCGGGTCTCACCTGCTGTCGCGCCAAGGTGAGGGGAGGATGCTGCGGCCTTTTCCACACTGGTCTCGGGCGGGGCGGCTGACGGAAGGAAATTCTCGGGGTTGCTGTAGATCGCCGCGGTGACGATCGGGGCGGCGGGTGCTGGCAGGGCCGTGTGGGTTACCCGTGTTCTGGGCACGGTTCGCACGACCAGCGGAGCTTCGGGCGCGGCCACCGACGCGATCTCGACCGGCATGCGGCCAACCTGCGGCGCCTGCGCGATGGCAGTTTCGGTCTCCGTCTTGACGAGCATGTCGGCGCGACCACTGTCCCCAGCGACATTGAGCGCCGAGGCCAGATCGCGGCGGTAGGGGGCGGAAAGGTCGGGGTCGGCCGCGATTGGACGCAGGATTTGCAAAGCCTCCTCGCGGTGGCCGGCAACCGCGAGCGACATGCCGAGATTGATTTCGGACGCCGTGGTGTCCTTCTCGACGGCAATGGACTGGCGGTAGGCCTGCTGGGCGTCGGCGTGGCGGCCCTGGAGATCGAGCGCGATGCCGAGGTTATTGAGGGCGGACGCGTTGCCCGGCTCCTTGGCGATGGCCATGCGGAAGGCGGTTTCGGCGGCCACGGGGTCGGTGCGCACGATGGTGCGGCCGAGGCCGAGCAGCGCGCCGGCGGAGCCACGATCGATCGCGGCGGCGGCGCGGTAGACCCGGCGGGCGGCATCGATCTTACCCATGGCGTAGAGAGCGTCACCCTTGGCGACCATGGCGCCGATATTGCTGGGTTCGCGCTCCAGCACGGTCTCGGCGAGATGCAGGGCGAGTTCCGGCGCGCCGGACACGCGCGCGGCGTCGGCTACCCGCGGAGACAGGTCGGGCCTGGCGGCGCCGAACTGGGGCAGGCTGTCACAGCCGGCGAGCAGTGGCAGGGCGGCGAGCAGAGCGAGGACGGTTCCGCTCCGCCGTGATCTGGGCGGAACTTGCCGGAACCGGTTCGTGACCGAGTGGGGAGAGGCTGGGCGTTGCATTCTGGTCTCCGGCAACAGGGGATGCCCGAATTGCCTATTGATAAGTAAGCTGGACGGGAGTTTGGCGGGGATCGCCGCGAGCTCCGAGTCGAATTCAACTGACCCCGAAAACATCCGGAATGTCAAGAATATATCGTTAATGGTGAACGCTAGACCGCACCGAAATTGCTCGCCCCATTCCGAGGTGCCCGATGGGTGCTTGCGAGCCGCGCCTATTCCTCACATCGTGACGCCGTCGAGGCTGATCATCTGGGAGTTTACGTGCCAGAGAGCAACATGGACAGGGCCGATGGTGCAGCCGAGGACGGCGTGATCGCCGGCATTCGGGCGATCGTCCTGGCGGCGCCGCGGCCGATGGCGGTGGTCGATGCCTTGGGGCGCGTGGTTGTTGCCAATCCACGCTACGGTGTGCGCCTTGCCCAGTCAGCAACGATGGGGGAAGGGATTGCCGGCTCACTCGGAAGCGACGAGGTCCGCACCCCGATCGCCCTTGAAGGCGGCCGCGAGCTGACGCTGGTGACTATTGCCGAGGGTGCTTCGGTGCACCCGGCGGGCACGCTATTGGGCGCAATTGCCAACACGCTGCCGGTGATGCTGAACCTGAAGGATCGCGAGTCCCGCTATCTGATGATGAATGCCTACCAGGCGCGGCTTTATGGTACGACCCCTGAGACGGTGATGGGCCTGCGCGCCGGCGATCTGCTGGGCGAGGAATATGGCGCCTATGCCCGCCGCATTGACCAGGAAGTGATGGATGGCGGGCAGGCCACGCCGTTCTATGAGGAGAGCTATCCGGGGGCCGATGGCGTGGTGCGTCGGTGGTTGAGCGCCAAGGTTCCGGTGCGCGACCGTGAGGAGCGGATCTGGGGACTGGTGACGGTGTCCGTCGACATCACCGATCGGGTCCGTCTCGAGGAGGGCTTGCGGCAGGCCAGGGACGCGGCCGAGGCAGCGAGCCGAGCGAAGTCGGGCTTCCTCGCCGCCATGAGCCACGAACTGCGCACGCCGCTGAATGCGGTGATCGGGTTTGCCGAAATCATGCATGAGCAGGCACTCGGGCCGATCGGCGCGCCCGAATATGTCGATTACGCCGGGCACATCCTTAGCAGCGGCCAGCATCTGCTGGCGATGATCAACGACGTCCTTGACTTCGCCCGGATCGAGGCGGGCAGCCTCACGATGAACATCCGCCCGGTCGATCTCGGCGCGGTGCTGCGGGCGACGCTCGACGTTCTGGCGCGCCGGGCCGCGTCGGCCGGTGTCACCTTGGCGCGTGACATCACAGAGCAGAAGGTGGTGATCCGGGCTGACGAGCAGCGGCTGCGCCAGGTGATGCTGAACGTCGCGGGGAACGCGGTGAAGTTTACCCCCGCGGGTGGCACGGTCTCGGTGACCATGCGGCCGGACATGCGCGGGGGGGCGGTGATCGTGGTGGCCGACAGCGGCATCGGCATCGCCGAGCAGAATATGCCGCATGTGTTCGAACCGTTCTGGCAGGCGGATAGTGGGCTGGATCGGCTCAAGGAGGGGGCGGGCATCGGCCTGCCGTTGGCGCGTCAGTTAATTGCGCTGCATGGCGGCCGCCTCGAACTCGAGAGCCGGCTGGGGGAGGGGACTAAGGTGACGGTCTATCTGCCGGAGCGGGTCGATCCGCCGGTGCGGTCGTAGATCCTGGTCGCGCTGCTGGATTATGGACGCGACGGCGCGTCGTCAGGCGCAGCCACGCACGGCCCAACCATCGCGCCATTCGGCAATTCCGTCGGCGGAGAGTGGGTGGCCGACCAGGAAGCCTTGCGCGCACTGCACGCCGAGGGAGGCCATGTGGTTCCAGGTTTCGGCGTCTTCGACCCCTTCGGCGATCACAATCAGGTCGCCTTGAGCGGCGGCGCGCAGCGTTACGTTGAGATAGAGGGCCGCGTGTGGATCGCGGCGGGCGGACTGCACCAGGTCCTTGTCGAGCTTGAGCATTGTGAAGGGCAGATCCAGCAAGGGGCTGTGGTCGCGAATGTTGGGCCCGACGTCATCGATGGCGAGGCCATAGCCGCGGGCGCGCAGCCGGGCGGTGGCGATGGCAAGCTCGGGCAGGCGAGCGAGCGGCTGGCTTTCGGTCAGTTCGATGACGAGGAGTTCGGCCGGGATGCCGGCGGCTTCGCGGGTGTCGTCCATCCAGGCGAGCACATCGGGGATCAACAGCACGTCGAGCGGCAGGTTGAGCGCGAGGCTGAGACCGGTTGCCTCGAGGCGGCCATGGTCCCAGTCGGCGAACGCACGGCGCACCACCGCCTCGGTTAGCTGGCGGGCGAGGCCGGCCCCCTCCATGGGGGGGACGAACATACTGGCTGACAGCGTGCCACGTTGGGGGTGGTCAAGGCGCGCCAGAACCTCAAGGCTGACTGGCTGGCAATCGGCGATGCGTACGATTGGCTGGTAGAGCGTCTGGATCCGGGCATTGGCGAGCGCCGCGTGCAACTCACCATCGGCTAGTACACCGCCTGGAACCGTCATCCGGCTAAGCATGGACGGCATCGACCAGTTCGCTCATGTCCGGCACGTCATTCGGCACATCGCCATCCGTTCCTGGAATCCATGAGCTTGGCCATATCATAATTTAATGAATGCTAAACTCAGGCAACTTCACTCTATCAGATGATAAGGTGCGCCAATATGACGGATCAAGCACCGAATACGTCTCATTAATAATCTTTTCCGCGCATGCCAGCGCATTCATGCCGTCGGCTGATTAGGGATTTGGTAAGCGTGGGCGCTTAGGATGTCGCGGTGTCCTGCGGGAAAAGCCTGAGCACGTGAATCCTAACGGTTTGATTTCCGGAGCTTTCGAAGTCGATCTGGCGCGCAATGTCGTGGGTGCCGGCGCGGGTTTGCCAGCGTTTGCCGTGATTGATCACAAGGACGGGCGCACTGGCCTGATGGCGATCCAAGCCCGCCGTGGCGCACCGCCGCGGGCACAGTCCATCGGTCTGCTCATGTCCAGCGGGATACCTGGCATCATGGGGCCATTGGCGCACGGGCCCGCCCGTGACGCCGCCGGCGGCGAGTCGTGGTTCGTCATCTGCCAGGGACCGCCCGGATCGGCGCTCCTGTCCAGCCTGCATCAGACCTTCGAACCCTGGCCAGAGCGGGACCTGATCGAGGCCGTGCTTCGTCCTGTTGCCCGTGCCCTTGAGGAATTGCAGTCCCGCCATACCGTGCATCGGGCAATCAACCCGACCAACATGTTTCAGGCTAACCGCAACGAACCGGTCACTCTGGGCTGCGCTTGGGCGGCGCCGCCGGGCTCTTTGCAGCCGGCGGTGTTCGAGCCGCCGTATAGCGCGATGTGCCTGCCCGCGGGCCGCGGCGAAGGTACGATCGCCGATGACGTGTATGCTCTCGGCGTCAGCCTGATCGTGCTGTCGCTCGGATATGTGCCGATGGCCGGGCTTGCACCGGTCGAGATCGCGCGGCGCAAAATCGAGCTCGGCAGCTTCAACGCTCTGGTCGGTGACGCCAGACTGCCGCAGATCATCGCCGACCTCGCGCGCGGCATGCTGGCGGAGGACCCGGAGCACCGTCCGTTGCCGACGTTGCTCGCCGATCCTGCCGGCGCTCGATCACGTCGTGTCGCGGCGCGGCCGCCACGGCGCGCGCAGCGTCCCCTAGAAATCGCTGCCTCCGATGCCTGGACCGCCCGAACGCTCGCCTTCGGCATTGCTGCGGATCCTGAGGCTGGGGTGCGCCTGCTCCGGACCGGCGCCGTCGATCGCTGGATCCGCCGCAGCCTTGGCGATGGCCTGCTCGCGACGCGGCTCGATGAGGCGCTCCGCCTGCGCGCCTCACAGGGCGATGGTGAGGATCGACGCGAGGATGCCGTTCTGGCCATGCGCGCCGTGGCGCTGCTCGACCCCTTGGCGCCGCTTTGCTGGTCGGGGTTTGCCTTCTGGCCCGATGGCTTTGGCGCCGCGTTGGCCGAGGACGAGGCCAGCGGTGCTATGCCCGGCGATGCGGTTGCCGATATTATCGCCACCGAGGCGATGGCTCTGTGGGGGGCCGCCCGCCCGGACCGATGCGACCCGATGACGCTGCGCATCGACGCCCACCAGCACCGGGCGCTGCTGAGGCAGCGTGGCTGGGGCGGCGGGCTCGAGCGTCTTCGCTACGCGCTCAATCCGCTCCTGGCCTGCCGGAGTCCGCTGGTTGCGCCAGCAATTGTTGCCCGTACGGCCGAATTGCTGCCGGCGCTCGACCGCGCCGCGGCGCAGGGACGGCGCGGCGAAATGCCGATGGACCGCGACCTCGCCGCCTTCATCGCCGCCCGCAGTGAGGTACGGGTGGACCGTGAACTCGCGCAGATCGGCGAAGGAAAGCGGCCAGAGATTGTCGCCCTGGCCGTCTTGCGATTGTTTGCCGGGCTACAGGCCCGCACCCGCGGGCCGGCGGTGCCGGCGCTTGCGGCATGGATAGCCGAAGCGGCGGCAAGCTCGCTCAACGTATTCCATGGCCGCGCCAATCGTGAACGCCGCGGTGCGGCCTTGGCTGACCTCGCCGGGGCGGGCCGACTGGTCGCACTACTGGGTGTGATCGATGACCCCGATGCCCTCGCAACGGATCGCCAGGGCTATGAGGAGGCGCTCCGCGCGGCGCAGGCGATTGATGGTCAGCTTGCAGCCATCGACGGGGACAAGGCCATCCGCGCTCAGGCTGCACGCCGGATGGCGCAGGAATGTGTCGCGGGAGCCGGCGCGCTGGCGCTGATGCTCGCCATGTTCTTCGCGATGTTCGCCTGATGGCCAAGGCGTCAGCGGGGTCGGGTGTCAAGCCCGCCAGTGGCGCGGGGGGGGCGGCCGGGATATGGCTCGTGGGGCTCGCTTGCGGAGCGCTGATCGGCCTGGCGACGCCATACGCCCTTGTCGCCGGGGCATTCCTTGCACCGGGACTGATTCTGTTGGCGCTCGATGGGTCCGGCGGGAGAGCGGCGGGCTGGGCGATCCTGATGATCGGGGCGGCGGCGGCTGTGCATCCATTGATGGCGCTGTGGCTCGCCGGGCATCACATGGGCGCGGCGATCGATCTCGTCAGCGATGTCAGGGCACTCGCCGCATCTTGGGCCTTCCAGGGGGCGGGATGGCTTGCGATCGAGGCTGGGCCTTGGATCATCGGCGTGGTGCTCGACGGCACTGCTCAGGCGCGTGCCCTCCGACTCCGCCAGGCGCGAGCACGGATTGAGGAAGAATGGGGGGTGCCCGCCGCGCCCGGATCGGCCGACAACCAAAAGAACCCCGAGGGGAGCTGACCCCCCCGGTTGGCGCGATCGGTGGCCTCAGTGTGCTGCCGCTGTCGACAAGGCCGCTGCGGCGCGACGCTGCTCAGTGACCTGATTATGCATTGCCTTTTGCAGCTTCTCGAACGCGCGGACCTCGATCTGACGGACACGCTCGCGGGAGATGCCGTATTGCTGGGAAAGGTCCTCTAGGGTGGTCGGGTTATCCTTGAGGCGGCGCTCGATGAGGATGTGGCGTTCGCGGTCATTGAGCGCCTTGAGGGCGCCGTTCAGCAACTTCTTGCGGCCGGTCAATTCCTCGCGCTCCGCGAGTTCGGTCTCTTGAGTGTCGGCATCATCGACCAGCCAGTCCTGCCACTCGCCTTCACTGTCGGCGCGCACGGGGGCGTTCAGGCTATGGTCGGGCGCAGTCAGGCGGCGGTTCATGCTGACGACGTCAGCTTCGGGGACGTCGAGCGCGTGGGCGATCTTCGCAACCTGTTCAGGCTGCAAATCACCATCATCGATCGCTTGCATCTGCCCCTTCAACCGCCTGAGATTGAAGAATAGTTTTTTCTGCGCGGCGGTGGTGCCCATCTTCACCAGGGACCAGCTGTGCAGGATGTATTCCTGGATGGCCGCGCGGATCCACCACATCGCGTAGGTGGCGAGGCGAAAACCACGGTCGGGGTCGAAGCGCTTGACCGCCTGCATCATGCCGACATTGCCTTCGCTGATCAGCTCGCCGACCGGCAGGCCGTAGCCGCGGTAGCCCATGGCGATCTTGGCGACGAGGCGGAGGTGCGAGGTGACGAGCTTGTGCGCCGCCTCGATATCTTCGTGGTCACGCCAGCGCCGGGAGAGGGAATTTTCCTCCTCGGCGGTGAGCATAGGAAACTTGCGGATCTCCTGCAGATAGCGGGAGAGGTTGCCCTCGGGGGCGACGTTGATGACAGCAGCGGCCACGCTACGATCCTTTCATCCTGTCGGCACCTGCACTGCCCGGCCCCAAAATGGGAAAGTGGCACAATGAGGTCGCCGTACGCTTAAGCCCAGACTAGAGTAAGCCCAGACTAGAGTAAGCCCAGACTAGAGAAGTCCTGACCCGACACGATGGCGAAGCGTTACGCTGCGCCGGTTGTCGTTTCTGGATGGCTACTCGGTATACGTCCCGGCAGGCGTCCCGGATGCGGCGGCGTCCGGCCGGACGGTGTCTCGGGCGTCTATCCTGTCTGCCCGATTGCTGCCGTTGTTTATACAGGACGAGATTGGTCCGGTCAATATTCCGGACCCATGAAGTCCGGGTTAAACCTTCGCCATGTCCAGCGCGGCGAGCAGGGCCTGCATGTCCGGCGGGGGGGGCGTGGTGAAGCTCAGGGGCGCGCCGGTGCGAGGGTGGTTGAAGCCCAGGGTGCGAGCGTGGAGCGCCTGGCGGGGGAAGTCGAGCAGCATGTGTCGCAACTCGGGGGGGAGGCCGCGGGCGCCGGCGGGGGTGCGGCGGAGATAGGCGGGGTCGCCGATCAAAGGGTGGCCCTTTGCGGCGAGGTGGACACGGATCTGGTGGGTGCGGCCGGTGGCGAGGCGGCACTCGAGCAGGGAGACGACGGTGTCCCGGTTCGCCAGCGTGCGATAGCGGGTTAGCGCCTCCTTGCCGCCGCGGGTGACGATGGCCATGCGCTTGCGGTCGCGCGGGTCGCGGCCGATGGCACCCTCGATCTCGCCTGAGGTCGGGCTGGGCAGGCCCCAGACGATGGCGAGGTAGGTGCGGTCGAGGTCGCGAGCGGCAAAGGCGGCGGAGAGGGTGGCGAGGGCCTGCTCGGTCTTGGCGACGACCATGACGCCGGAGGTGTCCTTGTCCAGGCGATGGACGATGCCGGGGCGGCGCTCGCCGCCGATGCCGGGGAGTTGGTCGCCGCAGTGGGCGAGCAGCGCGTTCACCAGGGTGCCGTCCTCGTTGCCGGGAGCGGGGTGGACGACGAGGCCGGCGGGCTTGTCGAGGACGATGAGGTCGGAGTCCTCGTAGAGAATGTCGAGGCCGATGGCCTGGGGCTGGGGGATGGCGGAGACCGGAGGCGGCAGCGTGACCGTGTAGACGCGGCCGGGCTCTACGGGGGTTGAGGGCGCGGTGATTGGGCGGCCGTCGATGGTGACGCGGCCGTCCTCGATCATGCCCTTCACGCGGGAGCGCGAGACAACGTCGATGGCGCCCGCGAGGAAGCGGTCGAGCCGTTCGCCGGCGGCCTCCTGGGGGGCGGTCACGCTGTGGATGATGGTTGCTTCCGCCGGGGTTTCGTTGGACATGGACCCGGCAATACTCCTGTTGCGCGAAAGAAGGGAGGCCGCGCGATGCGGACGCTCAAGGCTGCGGTGATCATCATGGGCGTCATGATCGTCGGTGGCGTGGTGACGCTGGGTGTGCTGATCGCACAGCGGACCTTTGGCGCGGGGGCGGCGGGGGTCAGCGAGGCACTGCTCGACGAGCCCGAGGGGACGCGGGTTCTGGGGGCGTCGCTGCAGGGCGATCGCGTGGCACTGACGCTGCAGGGCGGCGGGGCGGACCGAGTGGTGGTGGTGGATCTCCGTACGGGCAAGCCGGTCGGGCGGATCGGGCTCAGGCGGTGATGACGATGACAATACGCCCGGCAATCGCTATCTGACGCGCGATGGCAACAGTGGACGATCTGTCGTGACGACCTATCGCATGCTCCTGCTGGGCGCTCTGTGCGCCGCCCTGGCTGGCTGCCAGGGTGATTATTCGCCGAACACGTATTCGGCGACCGCGGTGCAGCAGGCCAACAAGGTCGACAAGGGAGTTATCGTCGGCTCTCGCCCGGTCGTGGTCAGCGCGAAGGGCACGGTGGGCGGAGCGGCCGGCGCGGCGGCCGGTGGAGTGGCGGGCTCGCAGGCACCTGGCGGTTTCGGTTCGGCGATCGGCGCGATCGGGGGCACGGTGCTTGGCGGGATTGTCGGCAGTTCGGTCGAGCAGGCAACTGGCGATGCGCCAGCGACGGAATATGTGGTGCAGAAGACCAATGGCGAGTTGGTGTCCGTCACGCAGAAGGACGACAAGCCGCTGCCCGTCGGCCAGCATGTGCTGGTGATGAGCGGGTCGCAGGCGCGGATCGTGCCGGATTATACGGTGCCGCTGGAGGTGGCGAAACCGCCGGCGATGCCGGTTTCCCTGCCGCCCGTGCCCCTTGCCCCGCCGCCGGTCGCACCGACGCCCGAGACGCCGCCCGCGCAGCCATGACGCATGACCGGTGCACCCACCGGATGGGGCATCGGTGGCAGAACGCGCGTGCTAAAAGGTTTTTGTATCGGTTCTGCAGGAGGCCGCGATGATCGATCTGCACCTCTATCTCGCCTTCGTGCTGGCCACGAGCGTGCTTATTCTGATTCCTGGGCCGAATGTCGCGCTGATCGTCGCCAATTCCGTGGCCTTTGGCACGCGCTACGGCTTATTGACGGTGGCTGGCACCAGTTCCGCCGTGGTCGTGCAGCTCTGTCTGTTCGCCTTGGGCATGACCGCGTTGCTTGGCATGCTTGCGCAGTGGTTCGAATGGATCCGCTGGGTCGGTGTGGTCTACCTGCTGTGGATCGGGTCGCACCAATGGGTGGCTGCTCCGGTGGATCTCACCCTGACGGTTCCCGAGCGCAAGCCGGTGAGAGAGATCTTTCTGCGCGGCGCCCTGGTGTCGATGACGAATCCCAAGACGCTGGTTTTCTATGGGGCCTTTTTTCCGCAGTTCATTGCCACCGACGTTCCGATCGAACGGCAGGTGGTCGTGCTCTCGGCCACGTTTCTGGTGATTGCCATCATGCTCGATGGCATGTGGGCAGTCCTCGCCGGCCGTGCACGCGGGGTTCTGGGCACGCACGGCAAGCTGCGCAACCGGCTGTCGGGCGGCCTGCTGATGGGAGCCGGCGTTGGGTTGGCCCTGGCGCGGATCAAATAACCGGTAACTGTTTTTTCATCCCCCTGCCGGATCGTCGTTGTGAGCAACAGGCGGTGAGACGGCAATGGGTCGCACGGGATTCGGACTTTCGCTGGCGCGGTTTGCCGTGGTGGCGTTGGCGCTTGCGCTGACCTCCGCCGAGGCAGGGGCGACCTTGATCATCAACCTCGGCACCGCGGGGAATGCCAAGGCCTGGACTGGGAGCACGTGTGGCTCGTTGACGGCTCCGGTGTTTCAACTCGGTGACAGCGTTGGCATTACCGGCAGCCTCATGCTCGGCAATGGTCAATGCGGCTCGAACTCGGCCTATGTCATCACGGAGCAATTCTACCTGCCGGGCGACGCACACAACATTGTTCTGCATTTCGACGAATTCGAAGCCAGCGGTGGCGGCAGTGTCCTATTGAATGGCGTGGCGCTTTTCGGAAGCGGGGATGGCCAGGACTGTCAGGGCTGGTCGGAGTGCGGGAACGGCCCGACCGGGGCGGGCAACAACGGCCAGGGAAATGGAGGGCAAGGGAACGGGAACCAAGCCAACACTGGCAAAGGCAACGGCGGTTCGGGTAGCGATGATAACGAAGGGCCGAGCAATCTTGGTTTCCTCCCGGGCAGCATCAACGTTATGGAAATCGCTTTCGGCGGGATTCGGCCCCAGGGCCTGCTGACGGGCGTGACTGGCAACGCACTCTTGAGCGCGAGCATCACATTTGACTCAACAAGCGGAGCCGCGTCCGGGGGGAGCACCGGGCAGGCGGTCACCACGCCAGAACCAGGGTCATGGCTGCTGCTGGCACCTGCTGCCGTGATGATGTTTGCCTGGAGGCGTCGTGCCGCTCAATCGGCGGCGGCGCGCACTGCGCTTTGATCCATCAGCAGCGTGTAGCGGGTAAAGGATAGGCCGAGGGCCGGGAGAGGTGCGACCTCCATAATCCCGCGGGCCGGCTGCATGACGATCATCGCGACAGTCGCACTTTCGACGCCCTGGAGGTTTCGCCGCGGCGGGCGGCAGACGGACCAGGGAGAGGCGAAGTCATCGGCCAGGGCGCGCTTGATGTGGTCAGGCCCGATGCGGCCCGCGTGTGGGCGCAACAGGTCGCGCACGCGGAGGTCGCGGTAGAGGCTGCAGGGGGTGCTGGCGATGCCGGTGTCCCTGAGTTTGGCGAGTGCGACCGGGCTCTGGAAATGGTTGGCGTGGACGAGCAGGCCGGCTTCGGGATGGACCTGGAAGGTCTCGTCGGGGGCGCACTCGAAGTCGATGGCGACGGCATCCCCGGCGTCGGTGCTGGCGCTGACCATCATGTTGTTGGCGGCCGATTTCCTGGTTGCATAGACGGCGTGCATGGCCAGCGCGGGAGAGGCTTCCTGCAGCACCTTGCGGCGGATGAAAGCGAGGGGGACGCCGAGGTCGCGGTAGTCGCGGTCGGATTCGAGGTAGTTGGCGGTGATGGCGATGCCGGCCGAGTTCAGGCCGGAGCGGGCGAGGGCGCCGGCCTCGGTGAAGGTAAGAATGTCGGGCCCGTCGTCACGGCGGACGCGCAGGACGACAGCGGTTTCGGCGCACTCGGCCTTCCAGTCCCAGTTCTGCGCGTGGAGCAGGCGGCCGTCGGCGGTGGCGTCGGGCATGACGATGACGCCGGTGCAGCCGTCGGGATCGTGCAGCTTCGCGCGCAGCTCCGGCTTTTCGGCGAGCTTGAGGATTTCGGTCCGGGCGTTGAGCAGGGCGACATGGGCGAAGGGGATGCCGGCTCCGGCGGCGATGCCCTCCATCTCCTCGCAGTAGGTGGGGTCGAAGGCATCGATCACCGGGCGGTAGGCACGCACCAGCTGGGCGACGGCGGGTTCGTCGAGGCCGAGCCTGGCGAGCTGGCGGCCGTAGTGGCCGACGCCCTTCTTGATCCGGGCGGCGGCCTGCTGGCCGTAATGCCGGCCGCGGGCGTGCGGGGTGCCGGAGACTTCGACGAGGGGGAATGGCTCGGCCATGGCGGTCAGCTCCGGCCGGGGACGGGGATGAGGACGCCGGTGATGCCGGAGGCGGCATCCGAGAGGAGGTATGCGATGGTGGCGGCGACCTCGTCGGGGCGGGTCCACTTGGTTGGATCGGCGTCGGGCATGTCGGCGCGGTTCTGCGGCGTGTCCATGGTGCCGGGGAGGACGGCGTTGACGCGCACGCCGTCCGCCTTCAGCTCATCAGCAAAACTCTCGACCATGCGGTGGACCGCCGATTTGGCCGCGGCGTAGGCCGACATGCCGCCGGGTGCCCGCTGGGCCGCGCCGGCGCCGACGGCGACGATCGAACCGCCGCCGTTGGCCCGCATATGGGCGGCGGCGGCGCGCAGGACGTTCAGCGTGGTGATGACGTTAAGGCGGAACTGCTGCTCCCACAGGGCGGAGCCGCTGTCGGCAAGGCCGGCGAAGGCGAAGCCGCCGACGGTGTGGACCACGCCGTGCAGTCCGCCCTGGGTGGCGATCACGCCCGTGATGGCGGCCTCGGCGGCGGCTTCGTCGGCGAGATCGGCGATCGGGACCCGGGTCAGCGCGGTGCCCTGGAGGGCGTCGAGCATTGGCCCCGGGCGGTCGAAGGCGGCCACGCGCGCGCCGGCGGCGAGCAGCCGGGCGGTGGTGGCGCGGCCGAGATTGCCGGCGGCGCCGGTGACGATGATGCTCTTGCCGTTCATGTGGGGGATCCCTTTGAAGCCGGGAGGATGATGTGGGCTGGCGTCGGCCGGTTCAACCGTGGTCGCGCAGCACGTCGAAGGTGCGCACGCCGACATCGGCGGGCATGGCGACGAGCCAGGGCGACTGGGCCAATGTCGCCGTCGCGTCGGCGTGGCCGGCGTCCCAGCGCCGGGCCATGGTCGGCCGGCTGAACTCGAAATCCTTGGTGGAGCCGAGGCGTTCGGCGGGGCGGTAAATCAGCTGCACGATGTCCATCGTGGTGACGCAGCCGAATTCGTAGAGGGTGCGCGCCTCCGCGGTCCGGCGCAGCTCGGGCGGCAGGAGGTCCCACAGCGCGTTGACGGCGTGGCGGAGGTCGTGGGTCTGGCGCGCGGATGTGGTGCCGGTGCGGGTGCGGCTGGAGAAACGGATGTCCTTCTCGCGTTCGGCGACGTCGTCGAGTGTTTCCGGCAGGGCACCGGAGGCGGGGAACAGGTCGACCTGGAAGGTCAGGCGGCTGCGGCGGGGGGAATAGTCAAGCACGTATTCGAGCGGCGTGTTGGAGACTAGGCCGCCGTCCCAGTAGGCCTCGCCGTCGATCTCGACGGGCGGGAAGCCGGGGGGCAGGGCGCCGCTGGCCATGACGTGCTCGGGGCGGATCTTCATGTGGCGGTTGTCGAACCAGGCGAAGTTGCCGCTGCGCACCTGCACGGCGGCGACACTGAAGGCCATTTCCTTGGCGTTGATGCGGTCGAAATCGACGAGCTCCTCGAGCGTGCCGCGCAGCGCTGACGTGTCGTAGTAGCTCAGCTTCTGCGGCGGCAGCGCGAAGTCTAAGGGCGAGCGCGGGGTGAAGAAGCCGGTCTGGCCGCAGAGCAGGGCCTGGAGGGCGGCGGCCTGGCGGCGCGCGGGGTCGAAGGCGGCGAGGCCGGCGAGGCCGGGGGTGGTTATGCGTTCCCAGAACTGGCGCAGGCGCTCGACGCGGCGTTCTGGCGGATTGCCGGTGATCAGGGCGGCGTTGATAGCGCCGATGGAAATGCCGGCGACCCAGTCCGGCAGGTAGTCGCTTTCGGCCAGCGCAGCATAGACGCCGGCCTGGTAGCTGCCGAGGGCGCCGCCGCCTTGCAGTACGAGGGCAATGGTCTTGTCGTAGTCGGCGGGGCGGCGGGGCATGGTCTCTCCTTGACAGGGCTGCGCAGGCTGGCATGCATCATCAGACTTCGCCTGATGTTCTGGCGGGGACACGGGAGCCTGGCGACCGCCGGGAAGATGCCATGAAAGCCGCCGTCATTCATCCGCCGCATGCGCTCCGCATCGATGACATCGCGATGGACGCGGCCGGGCCGCGCAGCGTTACGGTGCGGGTGCGCAATGGGGGCATCTGCGGGTCGGACCTTCACTACTACCACCACGGTGGTTTCGGCACGGTGCGTGTGCGCGAACCGATGGTGCTGGGTCACGAGGTTGCCGGCGAGGTGGTCGCCGTTGGCGCGGAGGTGACACGGGTGAAGGCGGGTGCACGGGTGGCGGTGAACCCGAGCCTGCCGTGCAATGCCTGCCGCTACTGTCTCGAGGGCGCGCAGCAGCACTGCCTCGACATGCGCTTCTACGGCAGCGCTATGCGGACCCCGCATGTGCAGGGCGGGTTTCGTGAGTTCCTCGTCTGCGACGAGAGCCAGGCGGTGCCGGCCGACATGCCGCTCGAGCGGGCGGCCTTCGCCGAGCCGCTGTCGGTGTGCCTGCATGCTGTTCGGCAGGCCGGGCCGATGCTGGGGCGCCGCGTGCTGGTGGTCGGTGCGGGGCCGATCGGCGTGCTCTGCGCCATGGTCGCGCGGCATGCGGGGGCGCGCGAGATCGTCATGACCGACCTGCTCGACGAACCGCTGGCGCTGGCACGCCGCGTCGCCGCCGATCGCACGATCAATGTCGCGACCGACGCTGACGGGCTGGCGCCCTATGGTGCGGACAAGGGGTATTTCGACGTCGCCTTCGAGGCCTCAGGCAGCGCGCCGGGCGTGGTCTCGGCGCTGACCGCGCTGCGGCCAGGCGCCACCATGGTCCAGGTCGGGCTCGGCGGCGGGGAGATTGCGGTGCCGATGAACATGATCGTCGCCAAGGAGATCACGCTCCGCGGCACATTCCGGTTCCATGCCGAATTCGAAATGGCCGTGGCCCTGCTCGCCGCCAACGCGATCGACGTGGCGCCGCTGCTGAGCGAGATCGTGCCGCTGCTCGACGCCGAGCGGGCGTTCACCCTGGCAACGGATCGCAAGCGGGCGATGAAAGTGCAGCTGGCGCTGTGAGGACGGGCACGATGACCGATCTCGCCCGCGATTACGCCGAGCAGGGCTTCCTCGTCGTCCCCGGCATCGTCACGCCGGCCGAGGTCGCGGCGCTGAACGCCGCCATCGAGGACGTCTGCCGCGAGCACGGCGCGCTGCTGAAGCCCGATGGGCGCCTGGTGTTCGAGGACGTGCTCTGCATCCACTTCCCACACAAGCTCAACGCCACCATCGCCGCGGCCATGGCGCATCCGGGGATCATCGAGGTGCTGACGGCCGTGCTCGGCCCCAATGTCAAAGCCATGCAGTCGATGTTCTTCGTCAAGAACGCGGGGAAGCCCGGGCAGGCCTGGCACCAGGACGAATACTACATCCCCACCCGCGACCGAAGCCTGATCGGCGGGTGGATCGCGCTCGATGACGCCACCATCGAGAACGGCTGCCTCTGGGTCATCCCCGGCAGCCAGAAGCCCGGCGTGATCTGGCCGACCGCGCCGCATGGCTCCGACGAGTTCGACGGCGCCGACGCCGCCAGCGGCTTCCCCTGGCCGGAGAGCGAGGCCATCCCCGTCGAGGTCAAGGCCGGCGACGTGGTGTTCTTCAACGGATACCTGCTGCACCGCTCGCTCAGGAACCGCTCCGCCGGCTTCCGCCGCGCGCTGGTCAATCACTACATGACCGCCGAAAGCATGCTTCCCTGGAACTGGGACGGCCGGCATGGCGGCACGCAGGATAACCGCGACATCGTCATGATCGCGGGCCAGGACCCCTATGCCTGGAAAGGCATGGAGGAAAACCAGAAGCCGATGCTGCGCCGCGAGACCCCGCGGCTCCGTTAGATTGACGGATATTTTCGGGTCCGGCACGCTGCCTGCGGTGATTCTCGATGGGAGAGCGTGATGTCTAAGCCGGTGATGGACGATATCTTCAGCTTCTCTGGACGCCGCAACCGCAAGTCCTATTTGCTCTATCTGCTGCTGATGGTCCTCATCGTCGTCGCCGCCTGGTCGGTTGCTGTCATCATGACCGTCAACGGCGAATGGACGATGATCACGATCGCTGGCATCATTTCGTTCCTCGTGGTGATCTCCCACTGGATCGTCGGCGCTCAGCGCTGCCGCGACTTCGGCTGGACGGGCTGGGCGATGCTGCTGACCCTGGTGCCATATCTTGGCCCGCTGTTCACGTTCGCGATCATCTTCATTCCCGGTAACATCGGGCCGAACCGCTATGGGCCGGATCCGTTGGGGACGTCGAACCCGTATTAGGGGAAGGGAAGGGCCTCAGGCGGCCAAGGGCCCCCAGGCCCTTGGATCCCTGGGACTGTCTCGGCTGTGTAACCGGCCTTCAGTCGTGATCCCCCGATCTCGACGCCGAAAGTGGCGAAGCCACGAAACATATGCGACCGCACGATCGCGCGTGCGGTCGCGTAGTCCAATTGCCTGCGGTGCCAAGGAAGCAGTTAGCAACTGAAGAACGGTCATCCAGCCGCGTGAAGTTGTGGGTTCCAAGGGCCTCTCGGCCCTTGGCCGCCAGAGGCCCTTGCTTCCTTCACGCTACCCCCGCTTCGGCACCGCCCACTGCATGTCCGGATCGAGCGGATAGATCGGCCGGCGGACGTTGCGGAAGGTCAGCTGCCCGTAGTTCGACGTGCATACGCCGACGCCGCCGCATTCGACGATTTCGCGGGCGAGTTTGCCGACGTCGGCGCGCCAGTGGACGCGGCTTTTGATGGCGACGAAGCGTTTCACCGTGGGGTCGATGCCGAGGACACGGAACATTTCCTGGGCGGTGGGTTCGATGTGGCGGGAGAGCAGGACGATCTGCACGCGGCCGGTGTCGAGCACGGCGGTGTTGCCCATGAACACTTGCAGGCCGGGGGTGAGGCCGCCGGTGGCTTTGTAGTAGCCGGCGGAGACGGTGCGGACCTTGCCTTTGACGGTGAGCGGCCGGCTGCCGATCTGCAGGGCGGGCATTTCGAGCTTGGCGCCGATGGTGAGTTCGGCGTCGTTGCCGATGCCGGCGGCGATGGCTTGCTGGACGGCTTCGGGGTCGTAGATGCCGAAGAAGACGACGTCGTCGAGTTCCTGGTGGATGATTTCGCGCAGCACGTCGGTGGTGTCCATCGTGCCGCCGGAGGCGCAGTTGTCGAAATGGTCGAGCAGCACGACGCCTGGCCCGGCCTCGCCGAGGGCTTTGGCGCGGGCGACACTGTCTTCTAGCTTTTCGACGGTGAAGGTGAAGGCTTCGCGGGCTTTCCAGGCGAAGGCGAGCAGTTCGTCGACCATGGCCTGCGCGTCGGCTTGGTTGTTGTCGGTGACGACGACGGCCGAGAGCCCGGCCATCGGCACGTCGGCATGGGGGAAGCCGACGAAGAGGCTGGCGGCGACGGCGCGGCCGCTGGCTTCCCAGCCGGCGCACATCTCCTGCAGGTCCTTGTTGGGGAACATGTGCGTTCCCTGGCTCATGACGTGTGGCAGCATCGGCGCGGCGCCCCAGGCGAGCGTCGGCTTGATTTTGCCGGCGATGACCTTGAGCAGCGCGCGGGCGGCGAGCACCGCGGTCTCTTTCATGTCGATATGCGGATAGGTGTGGTAACCGGAGACGATGTCGGCGGTGCGCACCATGTTGTCGAAGACATTGGCGTGCATGTCGTAGGCGACGCAGAGGGGGGTCTTGGCGTCGATGGCGCGGATGCGGCGCAGCAGTTCGCCTTCGCCGTCGTCGAACCCTTCGGCGGCCATGGCGCCGTGGAGGTCGAGCATGATGCCGTCGAAGCCGCCGCGGGCGACTTCATCGGTGATCAGCTTGCAGAACAACTCGTAGGCCTCGGCGTCGACGCGGCCGGAGGGGGGGGCGCTCGCGGTGACCGGCACGACGACCTCGGCGCCGGCGCCGGCTGCGATTTCGAGGTAGCCGCCCATGCAGGTGCGGGTGTCACGGTAGAAGTCGATCGCTGCCTGTCCGGTGAGCAGGGTGGTGCCGTCGCGGCAGAAGCGTGCCAGCTTCGTGGGCACCGGCGAAAATGTGTTGGTCTCGTGGGACATGGTCGCGAGCAGCAGTCGCATGGGTCGTCTCCGTGGCCTGGCGTTTGCAGGAAAGGGCACTAGGTAAGCGGCGGCGCAGCCAGCTTGCACCCGCCGACGCTTCGGCGAAAGATCGCCCGCCTCGGCGCCTATTTTGGCAACACAGCATGGAGACCAGCATGATCAAGCGTCGCAGTCTGCTTTCGAGCGGAGCCGCCGTTGCGGCCGGCGGCCTGGCCCGCCCCTCGCTCGCCCAAGGAGCGAAAGTCCTGCGCTACGTGCCGCAGGCCAACCTCGCCAACCCCGACCCGATCTGGACCACCGCCACGGTGGCCTGGCTGCATGGCGCCATGGTGTGGGACACGCTCTACGGCATCGATGAAGGGCTCGTCGGCCGGCCGCAGATGGTGGCCGGTGACGAGGTGTCATCGGATGGGCTCACCTGGAAAATGACGCTGCGCGACGGGCTGGTCTTCACCGACGGTGAGAAGGTGCTGCCGCGCGACTGCATCGCCTCGATCCAGCGTTGGGGCAAGCGCGACGGGTTTGGCCAGCGCCTGATGAGCCAGGTCAACGAGATGAAGGCGCTCGACGACAAGAGCTTCGAGATCAAGCTGACCAAGCCCTTCCCGGTGATGCGCTACGCGCTCGGATATGCGAACTGCTTCATCATGCCCGAGCGCATCGCCAAGACCGACGCTTTCACCCAGATCAGCGAATACATCGGCTCCGGGCCATTTCGTTTCCTTAAGGACGAATGGGTCTCCGGTTCTTCAGCGGCCTGGGCGAAGAACGAGAAATACATTCCGCGCCAGGAAGCGCCGTCGTATTTCTCCGGCGGCAAGGTGGTGAATTTCGATCGCGTGGAATGGAAGATCCTGCCGGATCCCGCGACGTCGGCCGCCGCCCTGCAGCGCGGCGAGGTCGACTGGTGGGAGAACCCGCTGTTTGACCTGCTGCCGACGCTGAAGAAAGCCAAGGACATCACGGTGCAGGTGCTTGACCCGCTCGGCGCGCTCGGCGTCATCGGCGTCAATCATGAACTGCCGCCGTTCAACAATCCGAAGCTGTTGAAGGCCATTCTCATGGCCGTCGACCAGGAGGAATACATGCAGGCCGTGCTCGGCGACGAGCGCCAGGCCCTCGGCCGCAAGGCCGGCGTGTTCATCCCTGGCTCGCCCTTCGCCAACGATGCCGACATCGAGATGGTGACCGGCAAGCGCGACCTGGCGCTGGCCAAGAAGATGGTCGCCGAGAGCGGCTATGCCGGCGAACCGATCACCCTGATGTCGCCGTCGGACCAGCCGCAGCTGACCGCCATGGCGCAGGTCACCGATGCGTTGTTCAAGTCGCTCGGCCTGAACTCGAAGTATTCGGTCATGGACTGGGGCACCCTGGTCTCGCGGCGCGCCAGCCACGAGCCGCCGGAGAAAGGGGGCTGGAACAGCTTTTGCACCACCTGGGGCGGGCTTTCGGTGTCCAATCCCGGTAGTCATTTCCCGCTGCGTGGCAACGGCAAGGGCGGCTGGTTCGGCTGGCCGGTCGACGACGCAATGGAGGGTCTGCGCGAGAAATGGTTCGAGGCGACAGACCTCGCGAGCCAGAAGAAGATCTGCGAGGACATGCAGCGCCTGGCCTTCAAGAACGTGCCGTTCTTCTCTACGGGCCAGTGGTTCACGCCCACGGCCCATCGGTCCAACCTCACCGGCCACGTCAAGGCGGGCCTGGTGTTGTTCTGGGGCGTCAAGCGCGTCTGATATCGTTTTCCTGTGCTGACCGGCTCAGCGCGCGCCGGTCAGTGCATTCCAAGTAGGCTCAACAGCAGACGCGGATGCCGGCCGAGCAACCAGCGCAATGGCAGCGGCATTCGCCGCACCGGCTGCCATGATCCGCCGACGCCACGCCAGCCGTCCCACAGCCCGGCCAGCACCGCCTCGACCCCGGCGCGGTAGCCCGGCATGCGCATGATTTGGCGCAACTGGCGGGCGAGGACCCACAGCGCGGCCTTACGGAACCGCGCCCCGGGTGTGCGTTTGCGCCACATCAGTAGTTCATTGCGGGTGACGTAGTAATAGTAGTGCGGCCTTACAATCTCGGGCGCAAGTTCAGTTGGCTTCGAGCCGTGATAGATCGCGGTGTCGAATGCGGTGACGTTGCGGAACCCGGCCTCGGCGCTGCGGATCGAATAGTCGATATCCTCCCAGTAGGCGAAGAAGTCGTCGTCGAGCCCGCCGATGGTTTCATACAGGCGGCGCCGGACGAGCAGCGCCGTGCCGTGCAGCGCGATGCGCTCGGGCAGCGTGGATTGCCACTCGGCGCCGCGGGCGATGGTGTAGGCGGGCCGGTAAACCGGCAACGTGAGGTCGAACACGCCGCCGGCGAACTGGATGCGCAGGGGATCCTCGGCCTCGCGCACGACGGGGCTGGCGAGCCCGATCGTTGCATTCGCCTCGCAGCATGCCACCAGCGTCGCCAGCGCGTCGGGCTCGGCCTCGGCATCGTTGTTGAACAGCCAGACATACTCCGCGCCCTCGGCAAAGGCCTGCCACATCGCCCTATTGCAGCCACCGGTGAAGCCGAGATTGACGGCGTTCATCACCAGTCGCGACCGGCCGCTGAGCCTGCGTAGTTGCTGGCACGAATCATCGGTCGAGCCGTTGTCGACCAGCAGGACGCTGCGATTTGCGTAGGTCTGCCGCTCCAGCGAAGCCAGGCAGCGCAGCGTGTCTGCCGCGTTGTTCCAGTTCAGGACGATGATGCAGACATGCGGCGTGGCGATGGGGATGCCCTCAGTGCAGTGTCGTTTCGCCGACGAGGTGACGGAACAGCGCTGCCACCCGATGCGCTGCGGGATCGAGCGTGGCTGCCCATTCACGCGCCATATTGAGCGAGGCCACACGCCCCTGAGCGACATTCACCCGGCGCGCCGCGGCCACCAGGCCCGCCGCCATCGCCTCCACCGTCGGCTTGGTAGCAACAATATTGGCCGACAAAGCCTCAAGGGAATCGCGCGTCTTGGTCTCGAACGTATTGGTTACCGACAGACCGCCGGTGGCAGCCATTTCCAGCACCGGATAGCTCGTGTGCGGCGAGAGCATCGGGCAGAGCAGGACGCTCGCCTGGCGCAGCGACGCCGCATAGGCATCGTAATCCATCCAAGATGCCGGCCGGAGCACATGCCCGCCCTGCAGCGTCATCGGCGGCAACGAACCGCGGGCGCCGATCGCATGGAATTCCCACCCTGCAAAGGCGGGATCGGCCGAGGCCTGGCGCAGCGCCATCAGGCCGAGGCCGAACATGTTCCGTGTATTGGACGGCCGCGCATAGAAGAGCAGCCGTTTTGGGTTTGCACCCGCGTCGCTTGCCGGCGGATGGAAAATGCGCGTCTCGATCGCCGGTTCGAAGATCGTGGCCCGCGCGCGCGTTGCCGGATCTGCGAAACTGCCGATCCGCTGCGCGAACATATAGTCGGCCAATTGGGCCTCGTTGAAGATCGGCCAGAAATCCATGCTATAGGTCTCGAGCGCGAGGGCATAGTTGCTCGACCACGCGTAGAACGCCGGCTCGAATTCCTGCAGCATGTAGAAGAACTGCCGCGTCGCCATTCGTGGCAGTACCGCCTTGAGTTGCTGGGCCGTCGTCCAATGCGTGGCGAGGAAGATGTCATTGACACCGACCTCGAGCGGCCGCGCGGGATCGGCCGCGCTGACCACCGGCACCTCCGGCATTGTCGGATCGCCGGTAAGCCGGATCGCGTGGTTGCGGAACCAATGTGGATCCATTGTCGATGTGCCGACCGTAGTGACAAGCCGCACGGGTATGCCGCGGCCGGCGATCCGGTGCGTGAGGTTGACGATGGTGTTCGGCCCACCGGTCATGCCGAGGGCCGTGAGGTTCGAATTCAACACGTTGAGATGGGCCGGCCGGCGTAGCGCGGGATCGATGGTGATGTGCATCGGTACCGCATCAAGTACGTCGACTAGGCGCTGCTCGAACAGTTCGGGATTGGTCACCTGCAACAGGTTGCGGCCAAAGCGTTCCGGATCGCGCTTCAACAGCGACAGATGGCTCGCGACCTTGCGTGCCAGCTTGCCCGGGAAATTCGAAAGATATGACACCAGACGGATACTCCGAGACGAGCTCGAGCGTTATCGCGATTCCGTTACCGCCGGCGTCATCCCGCGGTCACCGTACGCGACGGAATTCCATCAAACCCCCGATTCACGCAGGAATGCGCCGCCACCCCAGCACCTAGCGCCGCCTCAGCAGCCGCGGCAACTCGTGCAGCAGTGCGATCAACTCGCGGCGCAACGGGTGATCCAGCACCACGATGGCCGCCAGCCACGACAGGCCGCCGCTGCCAAAAGTCAGAATCAGCGAGACCAAATACGGGTCATGAGCGCCATCTCGCAGAACGAAAGCGCTGTATGGCAGGATTGCGCTCGCCAACGCCACCACCGCGCTCTTGCCGCCAGCCCGCAACAACTGGCCGAGGCCGAGTTGCACACAGTGACGCAACACAGATGCGGTTATCACGAGGTTGATCGCGCTGCTGAGGATCAGGCTGGCTGCAACCCATTCGATGCCGAATTGTGTGCCAATTACGATGCCCAGGAGTTGGGAGGCGCGGGTGGCGAACGCCAATGGCAGCAATACGCGCACCCAACCGATGGCGCCGAGGAAATAGGGAATGATCGGCGCCAGCGTCTCGATGGCCATGCACACCGCGATCAATCGGATCAACGGGACCGCCGGTAGCCACTGATCGCCCAGCAGGAACCCGACGACCGGCTCCGCCGCGATCGCCACCACGCCCAGCACCGGGACCACTGCCCCGCTGATCAGCGTCACCGCGCGCAGATATGGCGAGCGGACATCCTCGCCCGCCCGGTTCGCCGCTGCAAACGCCGGAAATGCGACCGTCTGCACACTGGAGACCACGACTTCATAGAACAGGAACACCACGCCCAGTGCGCGGTTGTAAATGCCGAGCGTATGGTTGCCGAGCGCATGACCGATGATCAGGTCGGGTGCCCGTGCACAGACTTGGTTGATGATGTTCGTCCCGCTCATATACGAGCCGAACCCGATCACCGCCCGCCATTCCCGTACCGAGGGGATCAGGTGATCCCACGACCGCGCCATCATTCCTGCGACCAGGGCCGTCGTCACGTTCATCGCCAGCATGCCGAGTGCCAGCGCCATGGCGCCCCAACCAAGATACGCAAGGCCCACTGCTACCACAGCATTGGCGATGTTGCTTGCCAGCGAGATGCGGAACAGCTTGCCGAATGCCATGTCCCGGTTAAGCAACGCCATCACCGTGCTGCTGAAAGGCACCACCAGGAACGACAGCGACACTACGCCCAGGAGGTTCGACAACTCCGGCGAGCCGTACATGTCCGCCATCACGTGGCGACACAGGAACACCATCGCCCCCAGCGTCCAGGCAAAGATCAAGGTGATCCCGAACGCCGTCCGCGTCTTGCCCGCCGACAGATCCTTCTCCTGCACGAGATACTCGGCGACGCCGAAGTCCCGGATCGTCTGCGCAATGATGATGACCGATGCCGCGATCGAGAACAGCCCAGTCTGCGCCGGCGTCAGCAGCCGCGACAGGATCATCGTCGTCGCCAAGTTGATCGCCAGTACGATGTATCGGTTCAGGAACACCGTCGCCAAGGCACCGCGCAGGCTCGGCCGGGGAGGAGGGGAGGGGCTCACGAACGCCGACGCCCCGCCGTTATCGCCTTACCCAACCGCCACATCCCCCCACACCAGCGCCGCCGCCGCCAGGTCCTCGATCGCGCTGCCGACCGACTTGAATAGCGTGATCTCGCTCTCGGACTGCCGCCCTGGCGTCTCTCCACGGCATAGCGTGAACAAATTTCCTGCTATCCGCTCACGTGCAAAAAGCCCTGCCGCGATCGGCTGCGTAATGTCCCCTGCCTCGGTCAGTGCCGCCTCCGTATCGATAAACACCCGCCCCCGCCCGAGCGCCGCATCGTCGGACTCCCGCATGTCCGGCCGATAGCTGCCGATCAAGTCGAGATGTGCCCCGGGCGCCAGCCAATCCCCCTTGATCAACGGCTCCGTCGACAAGGTTGCGCACGAAATAACATCCGCTTCCCGCGCCTCAGTTTCCAGGTCTCCTGCCACTGCCGCATCGAACCCGCGCACCGTCAAGTTCGCTACCAACGCCTCGGCTCGCGCCGGTCGCGGGTTCCAGACCCGCACCCGCCGGATCGGACGCACCGCCGACCAGGCATCGGCCATCATCGCCCCGATATGCCCCGCCCCCACCACCAGCAGCGACGACGCATCCGCCCGCGCCAGATAATCCCCCGCCAGCGCCGACGCCGCCGCCGTCCGCCGCCCGGTGATCTCGTTGCCGTCGATCAGCGCCAGATGCTGCCCCGTCTCGCCGTCGCACAGCAGATAGGTCGAAAACACCGAATTCAGCCCGCGCTTGCCGTTGTCGGGATACACGGTGACGATCTTCACCCCCATCGCCGTGCCGCCACGCCAGGCCGGCATCAGCAGCAACGTCCCGTTCGCCGCCTCGATGATATGCCGGTGCCGCAGCGGCACCTCGGCGCCGGCGATAAACGCCGCCCGCAACGCCGGAATCAGCCGTCGGAAACCCAGGCTCGCCCGCGCACGGGGCAGATCGATCACAATTGGGCCGGGATGCTCGCTCATATCGTCTCACGCAATGGTCTGCCACAGGGTAGGCGATGCCGCCCGCGCCGTCACGGCGGCTTGTTGCGGCGCGCCCGCCCCGGCAGGATACCCGGGCACGACGGAGATAGGCCGCCAACGATGGATTTTGCCCTAACGGACCAGCAGCGCGACGTGAAAGCCACGATCGAGAAGATCTGCGCCGGCTTCGACGACGCCTACTGGCTCGAAAAAGACCGCACCGGCGGCTTCCCCACCGAATTCCACGCCGCCCTCGCCGCCGGCGGCTGGCTCGGCGTCTGCATGCCCGAGGAATACGGCGGCGCCGGCCTCGGCCTCACCGAAGCCACCATCATGGCCCAGGCGATCTCCCAGTCCGGCGCCGGCATGTCCGGCGCCTCGGCCGTCCATATCAATATCTTCGGCCTGCAACCCGTCGTGGTTTACGGCTCCGACGAGCAGAAACGCCGCTTCCTCCCCCCCCTCATCGCCGGCCGCGAACGCGCCTGCTTCGCCGTTACCGAACCCAACACAGGGCTCGACACCACCCACCTCAAAACCCGCGCCGAAAAGCGTGGCGACCGCTACATCGCCAACGGTCAGAAAGTCTGGATCTCCACTGCCCAGGTGGCCGACCGCATGCTGCTTCTCGCCCGCACCACGCCGATCGAAAACGTCAAGAAATCCACCCAGGGCCTCAGCCTTTTCTACACCAAGCTCGACCGTACCCGCGTCGAAGTCCGCGAAATCGAGAAGATGGGCCGCAAGGCCGTCGACTCGAACCAGGTCTTCATCGACAACCTCGAAATCCCCGAGGAAGATCTCATCGGCGAAGAGGGCAGGGGGTTCGAATACATCCTCCACGGCCTCAACCCCGAACGCGTCCTCATCGCCGCCGAAGCCGTCGGCCTCGGCTTCGTCGCCCTCGAACGCGCCACCCAATACGCCAAAGACCGAGTCGTCTTCGGCCGCCCCATCGGCCAAAATCAATCCATCCAACACCCGCTCGCCGAAAACTGGATGGAACTCGAAGCCGCCCGCCTGATGACCATGAACGCCGCCTGGCAATACGACCAAGGCCTCCCCTGCGGCGCCGCCGCCAACGCCGCCAAATACCTCGCCGGCGAAGCCGGCTTCAAAGCCTGCCAACAAGCCGTCATGACCCACGGCGGCTTCGGCTACGCCAAGGAATATCACGTCGAACGCTACCTCCGCGAAGTCATCATTCCCCGCATCGCCCCCGTCAGCCCCCAACTCGTCCTCTGCTACATCGCCGAACGCGTCCTCGGCCTCCCTAAGTCATACTGATGCCAACGCGCTCGGAGCCAGGCGCAGAGGAAGTAAGGCCAGGGCTCTGCCCTGGACCCGCCAGGAGGCGGGGCCTCCTGGACCTGCCATCACTTAAGAGGGTTGGGTCGTGAGAGGGGGGCCAACTCAGTGGTTGCGAGAATGCGGTTGGCCCCCCTCTCACGACCCAACCATTCCTTTAAACGATCGCCGGGTGCAGGGGGCGCTGCCCCCTGCTGGGGTCCAGGGGCAAAGCCCCTGGCCTTGCTTTCCCCTGTGCCTGACTACAAGCACATTGGTATGAGAACGACATGAGCGACTACGACAGCACGGCGGAGACGTTGCGGCATATTCATCGGGTGCGGGATCATTTGAACACCGTCATTGCCGTCTTGATGGAGCGTGGCCGGGTGCATGATGCGAGCAAGTTCAGCGCGGTCGAGAAGCCGATTCTGGATCGCATCTATCCCAAGTTGCGTGGCCTGTCCTATGGATCGCCGGAGTACGTCGCTTTGGTGAAGGAGGCGTGGCCGGGGTTGTTGCACCACTACAAGCATAATTCGCATCACCCCGAGCATTACGAGGAGGGCATTGCGGGCATGGACCTGTTCGATCTCGTCGAGATGTTTTGCGACTGGAAGGCCGCCTCCGAGCGCAATCCGGCCGATGGCGTGAAGATCGACCACAACGCCCGCATCTATAAGATCGCGCCGCAACTGGCCGAGATATTGGAGAACACCTTGAAGCGTTGGCCGGAGCCGAAGTGATCATGCGCAACATCGTCATCATCGGCGGCGGAGCCGTCGGCAGTTCCACCGCCTACCATCTCGCCTCCGACCCCGCCTTCAAGGGCCGCATCACCGTCATCGAGCGCGACCCGACCTACCGCATCGCCTCCTCCTCCCTCTCCTGCGCCTCGATCCGCCAGCAGTTCTCCACCCCCGTGAACGTCGCCATGTCGCGCTACGGCTTCGAATTCCTCGAGCGCGCGCACGACCTCCTCGCTGTCAATGGCGAGCCCGCGGACGTCAGCCTGAAACGCCAGGGCTACCTGTTCCTCGCCGCCGCAGCGCAGTTCGACACTTTGCGCGAAGTCCACGCCATCCAGCGCGAGGCCGGCGCCGACGTCGCACTGCTGACGCCCGGCGAGATCAAGGCCCGCTTCCCCTACATGAACGTCGATGACCTCGCCGGCGGTTCCCTCGGCCTCTCCAACGAGGGCTGGTTCGACGGCCCCGGCCTGCTCGCCGCCTATCGCCGCAAGGCCCGCTCCCTCGGCGTCACCTACATCGCCCAGGACGCCACCGGCCTCACCCGCTCCGCCGGCCGCGTCACCGCCGTCACGCTGGCCGACGGCAGCTCCGTCCCCTGCGACCTCCTCGTCAACGCCGCCGGCCCCTGGTCCGCCCGCGTCGCCGCCTGGCTCGGCATCGACCTGCCGATCCGTCCGCGCAAGCGTATGGTTTACGTCTTCCGCACCCCCGCCGACCTCCCCGGCTTCCCCATGCTCATCGACAACTCCGGCAACTTCATGCGCCCAGAGGGCCCTGGCTACATCTGCGGCCGCTCCCCCGACCAGGGCGAGCCTGACCCCGACGAGCCGCCGCTGGAAATGGAAGACGCCATGTTCCAGGACTATGTCTGGCCGGCGCTGGCCAATCGCGTCCCCGCCGTCGAAAACCTCCGCCTCACCGGCGGCTGGGCCGGCTACTACGAGCTCAACCTCTACGACTTCAATGGCTTCATCGGCCCCCACCCCGCCACCCCCGACGTCATCTTCGCCACCGGCTTTTCCGGCCACGGCATGCAACACTCCCCCGCCAGCGGCCGCGGCGTCGCCGAACTCATCGCCCATGGCCAGTTCCAGACCCTGGATCTGTCACCGCTCGCCACCACTCGCCTTCCCGAGGGTCGCAAAGTCGTCGAACTCGGCATCGTCTGAACCAAGAAACTGAGGAAACTCCAATGTCCTACAACGTGGGCGATCTCGTCGCCGAATTCCTCTCCGCCATCGGCGTCACCACCGTCTTCGGCATCGTCTCCGTCCACAACATCCCCATGCTCGACGGCATCGGCCGCCGCAACACCATCCGCTTCGTCATGGGCCGCGGCGAACTCGGCGCCTCCCACATGGCCGACGGCTACGCCCGCACCACCGGCGGCCTCGGCGTCCTCTTCACCAGCACCGGCCCGGGCGCCGCCAATGCCGTCGCCGGCCTCGTCGAAGCCGGCTTCGCCGCCACCCCGGTGCTGCACATCACCGGCAACACAGCCTCGAAGTTCATCGGCCGCGGCATGGGCACCGCCCACGAAGTGCCCGACCAGATCGGCATGCTCCGCTCCGTCTCCAAGGCCGCCTTCCACATCCACTCCGCCCAAGCCGCCCTCGGCATCCTCGTCCAGGCCGCCACCACCGCGCTGACCGCCCCGCAAGGCCCCGTCAGCATCGAAATCCCCATCGACATCCAGCGCACGCCGATCGACCGCCCCGCCAGCCTCGACACCCTCCAGCTCAACATACCCGCCCCCATCGCCCCCACCGAAGCCGCCCTAGACGCGCTCGCCGCCCACGTCCGGCAAGCCAAGCGCCCCATCCTCTGGACCGGCGCCGGCGCCCGCAATGCCGGCCCCGCCGCGCAAAAACTCCTCGACCTCGGCTTCGGCATGGTCACCTCCTGGGCCGGCCGCGGCATCGTCCCCGAAGACCACCCGCGCAACCTCGGCGGCCTCAACGGCAACGGCGTTCCCGCCGTCCAGGAGTTCTACCGCAAGTCCGACCTCATGCTCGTCGCCGGCTCCCGCCTGCGCGGCCACGAAACCGCCGAGTTCTTCGTCAAATTCCCCGAAAACCTCGTCCACATCGACATCGACCCCGCCGCCGAGGGGCGCACATACCCCTGCCGCATGTTCATCAACGGCGACGTCACCCTCGTCCTCGAAGGCCTCGCCAAGCGCCTCGCCGGCTGGTCCCCCGAACCTGGCTACCCCGACGAATTCGCCGCCATGAAACGCGACGCCCGCGCCCAGTTCGCCGCCACCCTCGGCCCCTACGAAACCTTCCCCGCCCAGCTCCGCGCCGCCCTGCCCCGAGACATCGTCTGGTCCCGCGACATCACCATCAACAACTCAACCTGGGGCAACCGCCTCTTCGACCTCTACGGCCCGCGCGACAGCGTCTACCCCATCGGCGCCGGCATCGGCGTCGGCCTCGGCCTCGGCATCGGCGCCGCCATCGGAACCCCCGGCCGCCGCACCATCTCCATGACCGGCGACGGCGGCTTCTTCCTCACCCTCACCGAACTCTGGACCGCCGTGCAGGACAAGGTCGACATCACCATCGTCGTCATGAACGACCGCGGCTACGGCGTCATCAAACACATCCAGAACTCCCTCTACGGCGGCCGCAACTTCTTCGCCGACCTCCAAGGCCCCGAACTCGAACCCCTCGCCGCCCTCGCGGGCATCCCCTACTTCCGCTGCGACCGCGCCGACACCTTCGGCGAAACCGTCGCCACCGCCAGCAAAGTTTCCGGGCCAAGCCTGGTGGAAGTGGATATGACTGCTATTGGAACATTCCCGCCCTATGCGCCTTACGATAAGAAGCGGGGGTAGGAAGGAAGCGGGCTCCGCCGGCCAAGGGCTATGCCCTTGGATCGCTTTGCCAATCTTGGCTGGATCGCCGGCCTTCAGTTGCCAACTGCTTTCTTAGAGTTCGTTTGAAAACTCGCTCTGGTGAGTCAGAGGCCGCGCTTTGCCGCCGGCCGGCGTGTGTTTTCGAGCACCGGAGCGCAGAAAAGACGCGTCGAGCGGCGGCCGAACGGCCGCCACGGACCACCAGAGTAGAGTCTTCAAGCGGCCCCCTACAGCTTCGTCCGCAGCGACCAAAGCTCCGGGAAAAACCGCAAACTCAACGCCCGCGCCAGGAACGGCACCCCGGAACTCCCCCCCGTGCCCCCCTTCATGCCGATGATCCGCTCCACCGTCTTGAGGTGCCGGAACCGCCACTGCTGAAACCGGTCCTCGAGATCGACCAGCTTCTCCGCGAGATCGTAGAGATCCCAGTGCGTCTCCACATCGCGATACACCGCGAGCCACGCCGCCTCGACGCCCTCATCGGCCGCATAGGGCTTGCTCACGTCTCGCCCCAGCACGGCCTCCGGCACCGCGATCCCCCGCCGCGCCAGCAGTCGCAGCGTCTCGTCGTACAGGCTCGGCGCCGCCAGCGCCGCCTCCAGCCGCCGCAGCGCCGGCGGATCGCCGCGATGCACCGCGATCAGCGCCGCGTCCTTGTTCCCCAGCCGAAACTCCAGCTCGCGATACTGATACGACTGGAACCCCGAACTCGGCCCGAGCGAAGGCCGCAGCTTCTGATAGTCATGCGGCGTCATCGTCGACAGCACGTCCCACGACTGGATCAGCTGCTGCTGGATCCGCCCGACCCGCGCGAACACCTTCAGCGGCAGCCCGAGCGCATCCGTCCGAATGCCCTCCGCCACCGCCGCCAGCTCATGCAGCAGCAGCTTCATCCACAGCTCGCTCGCCTGGTGGATGATGATGAACAGCATTTCGTCGTGCTCCCCGGAGCGGGGAAGCTGCGCGCTCAGCAACCGGTCGAGGCCGAGATAGCCGCCATAGCTGTCGGCGGCCGCGACATCCCAGGTGATGCCGCTCTCGGCCCGCGAATCCGGCGCCGACATCAGGCCCCCAGGACGGAGGCCGCCGGCTTGAACGCGACACCCAGATCGTCCGCCACCGCCTTGTAGGTGACCACGCCTGCATGCACGTTCAGCCCGTTCAGCAGATGCGTGTCATCGATCAGCGCCTGCCGCCAGCCCTTGTTGGCCAGCGCCATCACGAACGGCAGGGTCGCATTCCCCAGCGCGATCGTCGACGTGCGCGCAACCGCCCCCGGCATGTTGGTCACGCAGTAATGCACCACGCCTTCCTCGACATAGGTCGGGTTCGAATGCGTTGTCGGCCGGCTCGTCTCGAGGCAGCCGCCCTGGTCGATGGCGATATCCACCACCACCGAGCCCGGCCGCATCCGCTTCACCATTTCCCGCGTCACCAGCTTCGGCGCCGCCGCACCCGGCACCAGCACCGCGCCGATCACCAGGTCGGCATCGACCACCGCCTGCTCGATCGAGAACGTCGTCGAATACAGCGTGTGGATCTGCGAGCCGAACTGCTGGTCCAGTTCCTTCAGCCGCGTGATCGAGCGATCGATCACCGTGACCTCGGCGCCGATGCCGATCGCCATGCGCGCCGCGTTCGTCCCCGACACGCCGCCGCCGATCACCACCACCTTGCCCGCCGGAACCCCCGGCACGCCGCCGAGCAGCACGCCCGCGCCGCCCTGTTCCTTCTCCAGGCAATGCGCACCCACCTGCACCGACATCCGCCCGGCCACTTCGCTCATCGGCGCCAGCAGCGGCAGCGCGCCGCGCGCATCCGTTACCGTCTCATAGGCGATGCACGTCGCGCCCGACTTCATCAGCCCGACCGTCTGCTCCTTGTCGGCCGCCAGGTGCAGATAAGTGAACAGCACCTGGCCCGGCCGCAGCGCCGCGATCTCGGACGGCTGCGGCTCCTTCACCTTCACGATCATGTCGGCCGCTGCAAAGATCTCCGCCGCCGTCGCCGCGATCTCCGCGCCCGCCGCGCGATAGGCATCATCGGTGAACCCGATCGCCGTTGCCGCATCCTGCTGAACCACCACCTGGTGGCCATGGACCGTCAGTTCGCGCACCGCCGCCGGGGTGAGCCCCACGCGGTATTCATGCGTCTTGATTTCCTTGGGAACGCCGACCTTCATCGCGAATGCTCCATGACAGACGAAAATATTGACGCCTGCTACTATGCCTGATTGTGCGACGCAGCAAGCCAAGCCCGGGGATAAACAGCATGCCAAAACCGACCATCCTGCACGTCGGCCCACTCGGCCCGCCCTATGAGGCCCGCTACCGGGTCGTCTTCAATCTGGTCGAACTGCCGCCCGGCGGCGCTGTGCCAGCCAACCACGGCGAAATTCGGGCACTCATCGCCTGCGCCCCCATTCCTGCCAGCCTGATCGCCGCTTTGCCCAATCTCGGCCTCATCGCCGCCTTCGGCACCGGCACCGACAAGATCGATCTCGCCGCCGCCAAGTCCCGCGGCATCATCGTCGCCAACGCGCCCGACCCCACCGTCGCCTGCGTCGCCGACCTCGCCATCGCCCTCGCCCTCGCCGCCGTCCGTGGCATCGTCCCCGCCGACCGCTTCGTCCGCAGCGGCGCCTGGGAGCGCGGCGGCTTCCCCCTCATGCCGCGCTTCCACAGCCGCCGCATGGGCATCCTTGGCCTCGGCCGCATCGGCCGCGCCATCGCCCGCCGGGCCGAAGCCTTCGACATGGAGGTGAGCTATCACAACCGCTCCACTGTGCCCGACGTCCCCTACCGTTTCGTGAACAGCGTCGACGCACTGGCCGCCGCCTGCGACATCCTCGTCGTCGCCTGCCCCGGCGGCCCCGCCACCCGCAACCTCGTCAACGCCACCACGCTGGCCGCCCTCGGCCCCGCCGGCATCCTCGTCAACATCGCCCGCGGCACCATCGTCGACGAAGCCGCTTTGCTCGACGCCCTCGAACGCCGCACCATCGCCGGCGCCGGCCTCGACGTCTTCGCCGACGAGCCCCGCATGTCCCCTCGCTTCTGGTCGCTCGACAACGCCGTCCTCATGCCCCACCGCGGCGGCGGCACCATCGAGACCTGGGCGGAGACCGCCGACGACACCATCGCCAACATCCAGGCCTTCCTCGCCGGCCAGCGCCCGCCTGGCCAACTCACCCCATGACCCCGCTCACAAGACCCCGCGCACATGACACCACTTACCGGCGGCTGCCTCTGCGGCCACGTCCGCTACACCCTCTCCGGCCTGCCCCTCCGCCGCTACCTCTGCCACTGCCGCGACTGCCAGCGCACCAGCGGCAGCGCCTTCGCCGCCGCCATGATGGTCCGCACCGCCGACCTCACCCTCACCGGCACCCTCTCCGGCCACTCTGTCACCGGCGCCTCCGGCGACATCATCACCCGCCACTTCTGCCCCACCTGCGGCACCCGCGTCCTCAACACCGGCGCCAGCACCGACGAACGCCTCGTCCTCCACGCCGGTACCCTCGACGACCCCAGCGAATTCAAGCCCGATATCGAGATCTATTGCGCCTCATCCCAACCCTGGACCCAGGAGTCCGGAGCAGGGCAGGGGACCGATCGCCCCCGTTTCCCCGCGGCGCCCGCCTGACCTACTGCTCGCTGCGATCCCGCTTCGCCAGCGGCACCGAAAACTGCGGTTCCGTATCCCACGGGAACATGATCCACGTATCCTGGCTCACCTCGGTCACAAACGTATCCACCAGCGGCTTCCCCGCCGGCTTGGCATACACGGTGGCGAAATGCGCCTTCGGCAGCAGCGCCCGCACCACCTTCGCCGTCGTCCCGGTATCCACCAAGTCGTCGATGATCAGGAACCCCTCGCCATCCCCCGCCGCGATCGGCGCCTTGATCACCTGCGGCTCGCCGATCTCCGTCCACTCCTTGTCGTCGCGCCCATAGGTCACGATCGACACCGTCTCCACCAGCCGCACCTCCATCTCGCGCGCGATGATCGCCGCCGGGATCAACCCCCCGCGCGTGATGGCGACGACCCCCTTGTACGGCCCCCGCTCGATCAGCCGCCACGCCAGCGCCCGCGCGTCGCGGTGCAGCTGGTCCCACGTCACCGCGTAGTAGCGCTGCGCCATCAGAACAGCTTTCCGCCGTTCGGCACCTTCAGGTCCGGCTTCAGCAGCACCACCGCCCCATCCTCGTCCGGCACCCCCAAGGTCAGCACCTCCGAGGTGAACGGCCCGATCCGCCGCGGCGGGAAATTCACCACCGCCATCACCTGGCGCCCCAGCAGCTGGTCCGCCTTGTAATGCACGGTGATCTGCGCCGACGAACACTTCACGCCGACCTCACCGCCAAAATCGATCCAGATCTTGAAGGCCGGCTTGCGCGCCTCCGGAAACGGCTGCACGTCGACGATGGTGCCGACGCGAATATCCAGTTTGTCGAAATCCTCGATGGTCGCCACGGTCATATCCGGGTTGTTGTGGCGCTAGTTATCCCCTCTCCTCCGCGGGTTGCCAATGGGCAGCGGGGGCGGCAGTGTCGCCCGAGAACATGAGGAGGCGCCCGATGCGCGATTTCCACTTCCCGGGCCGCAGCCCGGTCCTGTCCACCCGCGGCATGGCCGCCACCTCGATGCCCGCCTCCACGCTGGCCGCGCTGGACGTGCTCCGCGCCGGCGGCAACGCCATCGACGCCGCCATCGCCGCGGTCGCCGTCCAGTGCGTCATCGAACCCGCCTCCACCGGCATCGGCGGCGACTGCTTCTGCCTCTACGCCCCCGCCGGCGAAAAGAAGGTCTACGCGCTCAACGGCTCCGGCCGCGCCCCCGCGGCGGCCAATATCGACTGGTTCGAGCAGCGCCAGATCTCGGCGCTGGAAAACACCTCCGCCCTGTCAGTCACCGTCCCCGGCGCCATCTCCGCCTGGGAAACCCTGCTCGGCCGCTTCGGCACCAAGGGCCTCGACGAACTCCTCCAGCCCGCCATCTGGTTCGCCGAAAACGGCCACCCCATCCACCCCCGCGTCGCCAACGACTGGGCCAGCAGCGTCGCCAAGCTGCAGACCAACGGCACCACCAAATTCCTCCCTGGCGGCGGCGCCCCCAAGGTCGGCGACATGTTCGTACAGGCCGAACTCGGCGCCACGCTGCGCGCCATTGGCAAGCACGGCTCCAAGGCCTTCTATGAAGGCGGCGTCGCCGCCGACATCGTCGCCACCTTGCGCGCCAAGGGCGGCCTCCACACCGAGGAAGATTTCGCCAACGGCCGCACCGCAGCCGAATTCGTCGAGCCCATCTCCATCGGCTACCGCGGCAACACCGTCTGGCAGTGCCCGCCCAACGGCCAGGGCATCGTCGCCCTCATGATCCTCGGCCAGCTCGGCAACTTCGACCCCGCCAAGGAAGGCCCGCTCTCCGTCGAGCGCCTCCACCGCCACATCGAAGCCGCCCGCATGGCCTACCGCGACCGCGACGCCTTCCTCGCCGACCCCTCCCGCGTCGACGTCCCCGTCGCCAAGATGCTCGACCCTGCCTACCTCAAATCCCTCGCCGGCCTCATCCGCCCCGACGCCGCTCTGCCCGCGCTCCCCGCCCCCGGCGAAAGCGACTTCGCCCGCCACAAGGACACCATCTACCTCACCGTCGTCGACAAGGACGGCAACGCCTGCTCCTTCATCAACTCCCTCTTCGAAGGCTTCGGCTCCGGCATCCTCGCCGAGAAATCCGGCGTCATGCTGCAAAACCGCGGCTTCGGCTTCCGCGTCGAACGCGGCCACCCCAACTGCATCGCCCCCAACAAGCGCCCGATGCACACCATCATCCCCGGCATGGTCACCGACGCCAGCGGCGAAGCCATCATGCCCTACGGCGTCATGGGCGGCCACTTCCAGCCCATGGGCCACACCCTCTTCCTCTCCAATTACTTCGACTACGGGCTCGACATCCAGCAGGCCATCGACCTCCCCCGCCTCCTCCCCCTCAAGGGCAAGGTCCAGGTCGAGCGCGGCATCCCCGCCGACGTGGTCCAGGGCCTCACCCGCCTCGGCCACACCCCCGAACCGATCCCCGGCCCTCACGGCGGCGGCCAGGCCATCTTCATCGACCGCAAGCGCGGCATCCTCGTCGGCGGCTCCGACCCCCGCAAGGACGGCCTGGCCCTGGGGTACTAAGTCATGACCGAGCCCTGCGAACTCACCGCGGTCGAAGCGCGCGCGCGCATCGGCCGCAAGGAGCTCTCCCCCGTGGAACTCCTCGAAAGCTGCATCGCCCGCATCGACGCCGTCGACCACGCCGTCAACTGCATGGTCGCCCGCGACTACGATGGCGCCCGCGCCTCGGCCAAACAGGCCGAAGCGGCCGTCCTCCGCGGCGACCCCCTCGGCGCCCTCCACGGCCTCCCCGTTGGGATCAAGGACCTCTCCCCCACCAAGGGCCTGCGCACCACCTGGGGCTCCACCATATTCCGCGACCACGTCCCCGACTTTGACGCCGGCTTCGTCCGCCGCATCCGCGCCGCCGGCGGCATCATCCTCGGCAAGACCAACACCCCCGAATGGGGCGCCGGCGCCAACACCCGCAACGCCGTCTACGGCGCCACCGGCAACCCCTTCGACCCCGTCAAATCCGCCGCCGGCTCCTCCGGCGGCTCCGCGGTCGCACTCGCCACCGACATGGTCCCGCTCGCCTCCGGCTCCGACATGGGTGGCTCGCTCCGCAATCCCGCCGGCTTCTGCGGCATCGTCGGCTTCCGTCCCACCCCCGGCGCCGTCCCCTCCGAAACCCGCGGCCTCGGCTGGTCCGGCCTCGGCGTCGAAGGCCCCATGGGCCGCAACGTCGCCGACACCTGCCTCCTGATGTCCGTCATGGCCGCCGACGACGCCGGTGACCCACTCGCCACCACCATCCACGGCAAACACGTCCGCACCCCCGCTGACTTCTACCCGGCCGAGCGCATCGACCTCTCGCGCATCCGCGCCGCCTTCACCCCCGACTTCGGCTTCACCCCCACCGAAAAACACATCCGCTCCGTCTTCGCCGAAAAGACCGCCCTCTTCCGCTCCACCTTCGGCCAGGCCGCCGACGCCACGCCCGACTGCACCGGCACCAACGAAGCCTTCGAAGTCCTCCGCGCCACCGGCTACCTCACCGTGCAGCTCGACCGCTACCGCAAAGCCCCCGAAACCATCGGCCCCAACATCCGCGCCAACGTGGAGGAAGGCCTCAAATACTCCGCCATCGACGTCGCCCGCGCCCAGGAAACCCAAACCCAGATCTACCGTCGCTGGCAGACCTTCTTCCGCGACCACGACGTCATCATCACCCCCACCATCACCCTCTCCCCACGCCCCTGGCGCGAACTCTACCCCGCCGAAATCGACGGCACCCCCACCCGCACCTACTTCCACTGGCTCTCGCTGGCCTACGCCGTCACCGTCCCCGGCCACCCCGCCGTCAGTCTCCCCGTCGGCCTCGACCACAACGGCATGCCCTTCGGCCTGCAAATCGTCGGCCCCCGCGGCGGCGACGCCTTCGTCCTCGCCGTGGCCCAAGCCCTCGAAGCCGCCCTCGCCGGCGACCCGCGCACATCCCGCCCGGTTCCCGACATCGCCAAACTCAAGGCCGCGAAACCGATCTCGTCCATGGACGAATTCATCGGCTTCGCATGACCCGCGAGGGGCGAAGGCTCAAGGCAAGCAAAGGCTCCGCCGGCTTAGGGCCCCGAGGCCCTAAGAACCCATTACACTCTCGGCTGGATCAAAAGCCTTCAACTGCTAACTGCTTCCTTAGCGCCGCAGGCAATCAAACCAAGCGACCGCACAGACCCCTGTGTGGTCGCACGCGTTTTATGGGCTTCGCCACTCCCACCCCCGAGATCGTGGGATCCCGACTGAAGGCTGGTTCCACAGCCAAGAGTGTGATGGGTTCCAAGGGCCCGTCGGCCCTTGGCCGGCGGAGCCTTTCCTTCTCCCTTGCCTTGCCTTCCGCCTCATGACCGAAGACCGCGCCTACTTCACCAACACCCGCGGCGAGATGCATCGCTTCCTCCCCCCGCATCCCCGTCGAATTCTCGAAATCGGCTGTGGCGAGGGTCGGTTCGCCATGGCGATCGAGGGGGTCGAGGAGCGGTGGGGTGTCGAGCCTGACCCGACCTCGGCCGCCATTGCCGCGCGGCATCTCACGCGTGTACTGCCGGGCCTCTATGAGACCGAGCGTGACGCGCTCCCGGACGCCTATTTCGATGTCGTCATCTGCAACGACGTCATCGAGCACATGACCGACCACGATGCTTTCTTCCGCGACATCAGCCGCAAGCTCGCGCCTGGTGGCGCCATTGTCGGCTCGCTACCGAACGTGCGGTATTTCAAAAACCTCTTCGATCTCGTGATTCTCCGTGACTGGGACTACAAGGATGCCGGCGTCCTCGATCGCACTCATTTCCGTTTCTTCACCCAGAAGAGTCTCCGCCGCAGCCTTGAGGCCGCCGGCTACCAGGTGCAGGCGCTCAGTGGCCTCAACCAGAAGCTCACCGAAATCCGCGGCCCGCGCGATCTGCTCTACACGCTCTTCGGCCTCGTCTTGATTGTGTGCAGCCTCGGCAGCGCCCGCGACACCGCCTATATGCAGATCGCCTTCCGCGCCTCCCCGGAGTGACCGCCATGAAACGCCGCACCCTGCTCGCCAGCGCCGCCGCTCTTGCCGCGCCAAATCTCGCGCGCGCCCAGGGCAAGTCGATCCTGAAGGTCATCCCCGAGGGCGACCTGTCCATGCTCGATCCCGTGTGGACGACCGCCACCAACGCCCGTAACCACGGCTATCTCGTCTTCGATACACTGTGGGGTCAGGACGCCGACTATGTTATCCAGCCGCAGATGGTCTCCGGCCACGTCATCGAGAATGACGGCAAGCAGTGGACCATCACCTTGCGCGACGGCCTCAAGTTCCACGACGGCGAGCCGGTCCGCGCGCGGGACGTGGTTCCCTCCATCCGCCGCTTCGCCGCCCGCGACAGTTTCGGCCAGGCTCTCATGGCGGTCACCGACGAGCTTTCCGCCGTCGATGACAAGACCTTCCGCTTTCGCCTGAAGCAGCCTTTCCCCCTGCTCCCTGCCGCCCTCGGCAAGACCGGCACGCCGATGCCCTGCATCATGCCCGAGCGTCTCGCCCTCACCGACCCGTCCAAGCAGGTCAGCGAGATGATCGGCAGCGGCCCCTTCCGCTTCCGCGCCGACGAGCGCATCCCTGGCTCCCGCGTCGTCTACGAGCGCTTCGACGGCTACGTCCCTCGCCCCGACGGGCCGCCCACCTTCACCGCTGGACCCAAGCGCGTCCATTTCGACCGCGTGGAGTGGCTCACCATCCCCGACCCCGCGACCGCCGCCAACGCGCTGATCAACGGCGAGGTCGACTACTGGCAATCCCCCACGCCCGATCTGCTTCCCCTCCTGCGCAAGTCCGGCAAGCTCGCCCTCGAGGTGCTCGACCCCGCCGGCGGCATCGGCTGCCTGCGCTTCAATTTCCTCTACCCGCCCTTCAACAACCCCGCCATCCGCCGTGCCTTGCTCGGGGCCGTCGACCAGGCGGAATTCATGACGGCGGTGGCCGGCGACGAGCGCGCTCTTTGGAAAGACCGCGTCGGCGTCTTCTGCCCCGGCGCCCCCATGGCCAACGAGGTCGGCATCGAGGCGCTTGCCGGCAAGCGCGATCTCGCCCGCGTCAAGGCCGACCTCCTCGCCGCCGGCTACAAGGGCGAGCCCGTCACCCTCCTCGGTGCGTCGGACTACCCGCAGACCAACGCCATGGCCCTCGTCACCGCCGACCTGCTGACCCGCGTTGGCATGAAGGTCGATTTCCAGACCATCGACTGGGGCACCGCCGTCCAGCGCCGCGCCAGCAAGAAGCCCCCTTCCGAGGGCGGCTGGAACATCTTCTTTACCTTCCTCAACGGCACCAACAACTTCGACCCCGCCGCCCAGCTCGGCATCCGCGGCAATGGCGACAAGGCCTGGTTCGGCTGGCCCGACCTTCCCCGCATGGAAGCTCTCCGCGCCGCCTGGTTCGCCGCCCCCGACCTCGCCGCCCAGAAGCAGGTATGTGAGGAAATCCAACGCCAGTTCTGGGTCGACGTCCCCTACATCCCCCTCGGCGTCACCTACTTCCCCTCCGCCTGGCACAAATCCATCACCGGCGCGCGGATGGGATTTCCGCAGTTTTATGACATCCGACGCGCATAGAGCGCGATCGCTTGAGGCCGATGGGTCAGAAAGCGTAAATCGCGCGCATCTTCAATAGTTTGCTAGATCATGAATGGTTTGACCTAAACCAATCATGATCTAAACGCGGCGACGAAAGCGACAGCGATTCCTCTTGGAATCCCTCGCAGCGACAGCGGCGCCCTCGCGCCGCGAAAGCTGGCGATAGCGCTGCGCTTGTTCACGAAGAACGCCTGACCCTCCCTTTCGCCCCACCCCACCGAATTAACGCAATCTAACGAACAATAACCTTGAATCGATGACGCGGGTCAGTTAGGGATAATCGCATGATCCAAGACCTCTCCCCCCAAACCCGCGCCGCCGCCCCGGACATCGCCGCGCAATTCTGGGAGATCGTCACCGGCCTCGCCAAACTCGTCTTCCACTCTCTCGCCCGCAACCCCGCCCGCATTCCCATCATCACCGTCGTCTACCTCCGCATCTGGCACGCCAGCCGCCGTTTTACGACGCTCGCCAACGCCCTCGCCGCGGGCGCGCCGACGCACATCCAGCGCACCCGCCCCAAGCGCGACCGCAAACCCCGCCCCAAGACGCCCGCGATTCCCCAGGGCAAAGGCTGGCTCCTCAAGGACCTCAAGCACGAGGCAGCCCTTTTCCGGTTCCGCCTGGAATCCCTCCTCGAAGACCCCGCCGCCGCAGAAATCTTCGCCAGCACCCCGCGGGCTGCGCGCATTCTCCGCCCCCTCTGCCACATGCTCGCCCTCGATCCCCCCTGCCTGCCCCCGCTCAAAGCCACGGCCAGGAAACCGGCGAAGCCAAAATCCCCAGCCCAGCGCAAGCCGCGATGGCGCTATCCCGTACTCCCTCCCTACAGCACCACCAGCTCCACCCCCTGGCGCATTGTCCGAAGCAAGGTTTCAAAATTCTGGGGATAGCGAGTGGGGGAGACGTGCGGCTATAATGTTACGAAATAGCAATGATTGCCGCACATCCGATTACCCGCGTTTTGCGGTTCCCCCGGCAATGGCTGGCATCGACGTCACCACACCCTCCGGATCCCCCGGCCGCCGCGGGATCGCCGCCAGTTCCCCGATCGTGATCGGCTTCAGCGGCGGCCGCACCCGGTAGTAGCCGATCTTCTCGGCCGATGTCCCATGCGCCTGCGCCATCAACGCGCTCACCAGCGGCCCGCACACCCGTCCCTGGCAGGCCCCCATGCCCGTCCGCAGGAACGCCTTCGCCTGGTTCGGCCCCTGCGCCCCGATCCGCGCCGCCTCCCGCACCTGCCCCGCGGTGATTTCCTCGCAGCGGCAGACGATCACCTCATCCGCCGGCGTCGTGATCCAGGCCGGCGGCGCGAACAGCCGATCGAGAAACGGCCGCACCGAAACCTGCCCCGCCAGCCCCCGCCGCTCCGGCGCCACCATCCGCTCGAGCCCCGCCTCGTCGACCGCGCCGACGTGATGCAGCACCGCGCTCGCCGCGATCCGCCCCGTATGCTCCGCCGCCCGCGCCCCCGAGATCCCCCCGCCGTCACCGGCGACCAGGATCGTCGGCACCGACGTCCGACCGAAAGCATCAAGCGTCGGCCTGAAACATTGCTGAGCCGCATCCCATTCATGCGCCAGCCCCAGCGACCGCGTCATCTGCTGCGACGGGATCACCCCCTCATGCAGCGCCACCACCCCTGCGCTCAACCACAACGGCCGCCCCCGGCTGGTGAACTCCACGTCGGTCACCTCCGAGGTGCCATGCAGCACGATGCCGGTGACGTTCTTGAACACCGGCACCCCCTCCCGCTTCAGCGCCGCCTTGAGCGAGACCCCCTTCCAGAGATACCCTGGGCCCGCTCCCGTCAGCGCCCGCGGCAAGGCGGGCAGGGCGTTCCACATATTCCCTTTCGCCGTCGTATCCAGCAGCGCCATCAGCCGCGCCCCGGTCGCCAGGATCTGCGCTGCCAGCAGATAGATCAGCGGCCCCGACCCCGCCAGCACCATCCCCTCCGGCACCACGCCGGCCGTCTTCAGCAGGATCTGCACCGCCCCCGCGCTCATCACCCCCGGCAGCGTCCAGCCCGGCACCGGCACCGCCCGCTCCATCGCCCCCGTCGCCAGGATCAGCGCCCGCGCGATGACGCTCTCTGACACCCCATCCCGCGTGAACCACACCTCATGCGGTGCCCCCTCGCGCGCGCCGGGCACGATCTGCCACACCGGGCTCGCCGGGAAATACGCCGCCCCGCAGGTGCGGAACCGCGCCACCAGCTCATCGCCCCGCGCGTAATCCGCCCCCATCAGCTCGAACAGCTCCGGCATCCGCGTCGACATCGATTCGACACCGCGATAGATCTGCCCCCCCGGCGCCGGCTGCTCGTCGAGCACCAGCACGCGGGCATGGTGATCCGCCAGCTGCACCGCCGCCGCCAGCCCCGCCGGCCCCGCCCCAATGACGACCGCGTCGTAGAGCCCCGCCTCGCTCATGCGAGATCCTCATCATCGAGCGAATCCACAGTCCTCGTCAGCGACTTCGCCCCCGGCTGCCGCCGCACGCTCATCCCCGGCTGCACGACCACCATGCATGCCTGCCGGCTCGCCAAACCATCGATTTCCATCAAGCAGTCAAAACAAACCCCCATCATGCACCACGGCGCCCGCACCGCCCCCGACACCGCCGTCGCCCGGAAACCCCTGAGCCCCGCGGCCAGCAAAGCCGCCGCCACCGACTCCCCCTCCCGCGCCGTCACCGGCCGGTCCTCGAAGAAGAACGTGATCTCGGCGCGCGCGTCATCAAGCCGGCGGAACATGGAACCGTCCTGCGCTGAAGGCGTTCAGGAATGCCGGCAGCTCATTCCCCATGATCGCCGGCGCCAGCGCCAGCGCATGCGCGCCTGCCAGCGTCACCCCGCTATGGCAGGTCGCCGCATAGGCGCCCGGATGCGTCACCGACGCGTCGTAGATCGGGAACCCGTCAGGGGTCATCACCCTGAGCGCGCCCCACACCCGCACCACATTGGCATCCCGCAACAGCGGAAACGTCGCGATGTTCGACGCCGCGATATCCCGCATCACCGGCAGGCTGGTCGCATTGTCGAACCCCACCGCCTCCTGGCTCGTCCCCATCATCACGCCGCCCTCCTCGGTCTGGCGCACATGGATCGTCGCATAGTCGATGAACGGCCTAACACGCTCGGTCACCACGATCTGCCCGCGCAACGGCGTCACCGGCATTTCTAGCCCCACCATCGGCGCCAGCCGGGCACTCCCCAGCCCCGCGGAAATGACCAGCTTGCGACAGGCAAACCGCTCAGCCCCCGCATGCAGCGTGAAACTCCCCGGCACATAGTCGATCGCATCCACCGTCCGCCCCGGCAGATAATCCCCCCCCGTACGCGGCAACGCATCATGCAGCGCCCGCAACAGCTTCAGCGGATTGACATGCCCATCCACGGGGCAGAACGCCGCCCCCCGCACCGCATCGCCGATCTCCGGCACCATCGCGCGCACCTCGTCGCGATCGAGCAGCCGCGTCCCGATGCCGCCGGACTCATTGTGCATCCGCTGGATGCGATCCGCCGCCGCCTCCATCTCCGCATCGCTCAAACAGAAAGCGAGTCCCCCCGTCTGCCGCAACGCGACATCCACCCCGGTGCTCTCCACCAACGCCGACGCCAGCCCCGGCCACAACTCCGCCGAGCGTCGCGTCCAATGCGCATAGGGCGGAAACCCCGCCCCCTTCGACTGCACCCACACCAGGCCGAAATTGCCCCGGGCGGCGCGAAACGCGACATCGCCCTCGTCGATCAACGCCACCGACGCGCCACCCCGCGCGGCCCCCCAGGCGATAGCGCCACCGACGAGACCGCCGCCGATCACGATGAGGTCGTAGGCTTTCATGCGTGTCCCGAACTGCGTCAACTTCACGCAACCTCGCACCCGCCCCCGCGCCGGGTCAAACCGCCCGGCGACCATTTGCGACATTTCCCGCCGCCGTCTAGCTTCAAACCCAAGCTCAACCGCACGCCGCAACGAAAGCCCAGGGAATGTCCGCCAACACCAAACGCATCTTCTACGTCAAATACGTCGCCGCCCCCTCCTTCTACGACGTCATCGCCACCCGGCCCGACGTCCTGCTCGAAAAACTCGAGAACGACAGCCCGGCCACCGCCGTCGACCCCGTCCTCTCCGCCGCCCACGCCTACCAGATCGGCGCCGCCCGCGATGAAATCGCGCCGCACTTCCATCTCACCGACGAGCTCATCGCCCGCGCCCCCAACCTGCTCACCGTCTCCTCCAACGGCGCCGGCTACGACACCATCGACCTCGCCGCCTGCAACCGCGCCGGCATCCTCGCCGTCAACCAGGCCGGCGGAAACAAGGAAGCCGTCGCCGAACACGCCCTCGCCATGATGCTCTGCCTCGCCAAGCGCATCATCGAAACCGACAGGTATATGCGCCGTGCCTCCGGCATCGAACGCAACGCCTTCATCGGCACCGAACTCAAGGACAAAACCCTGGGGATCGTCGGCCTCGGCAGCGTCGGCGGCCGCCTCGCCGAGCTCTGCCGCGGGCTGTTCAACATGCGTATCCTCGCCGTCGACCCCAACCTCAGCGAAACCCAGATCGCCGCCAAAGGCGCGACCAAGACCACGCTCGAAGCCATGCTCCCGCAAGCCGACTTCGTCTCCATCAACTGCCCGCGCATCGCCGAAACCATGAACCTGATGAACGCCGACCGCTTCGCGCTCATGCAGAAACACGCCTACTTCGTCACCACCGCCCGCGGCGGCATCCACGACGAAGCCGCCCTCACCAAGGCCCTCGAAGAAAAACGCATCGCCGGCGCCGGCCTCGACGTCTGGTTCAAGGAACCCCCGCCACACGACCACCCGCTGATGGCATTCGACAACGTCCTCGTCAGCCCCCACACCGCCGGCGTCACCCGCGAATCCCGCAACAACATCGCCAAAATCGCCGCCGAACAACTGCTCGATATCCTCGACGGCCGCGCACCTACCCGCGTGCTCAACCCGGAAGTCTGGCCGAAATACGCGGAACGATTCGAACGCACGTTCGGCTTTAAGCCGACGCCGCCGGCGTAAGGAAGGGAAGCGCCTCCGGCGGCCAAGGGCTAGCCCTTGGATCCCGTTACTTGACGCGCCTGGACGCCGTTTCTGAGCGCCGCAGGCAATCAACAGTGCGCCCTGTACGAGGCATCGTACAGGGCGTAATGATTTTTCTGGCTTCGCCTCTCCCCACGTCGAGATCGTGGGATAGCGACTGAAGGTCGCATCCACAGCCGCGAGCACGGATGGGGTTCTCAGGGATCGCGCGGACCGTGGCCGACGGTCGCGCAAGCCGCTCGATGGCCCTGAGCCGGCGGAGCCTTGCTTACCCTTGCCCGAGCGTCAGCCACTCGATCTCACCGACCCGTCCGACACGGGCGATGAAACTGGCCTGGTGGGGTTCGCCGTTGGCACCCCAGGTTGTTTCCAGGACGGTCTCGCTGGCGTCGGTGTGCAGGCCGTTGAGGGGCGGGGGAGGTGAGCGGCGGGAGGCGGCGCGGATGAGGGCGGCGGCGGTGTAGCCTTCGAGGGCGAAGCTGGTGAGGGGTGTTTTGAACAGGGTTTCGTAGCGGGTGGCGAAGGGGGCGAGGGCGGGGATGTCGGGGGTGCCGGTGGTGGTGGCGATGAGGTGTTGGGCGGCGGGGCCGGCGGCTTCGAGTGTGTGAGGGAGGATGAGGGCGCCGTCGCCGAGGATGGGCAGGTCGGGGGCCTGAGCGCGCAGGGCGGTGAGCAGGCGGGGGAGCGTGGCGACGGGGGCGTCGAGGAAGACGGCGTCGGGGGTGGCGCGCAGCAGGCGGGCGATTTCGCTGGTGGTGTCGGCGGGGGTGACGGCGGCTTCGGCGACGAGGTCGGGTCCGGCGAGGCTGCGGAAGGCGTCGCGGTTGGGACGGTCGGGGTCGCTGGGAATGCCGAGCAGGGCGAAGCGGCGCCAGCCGAAGCTGCTGCGCAGCCAGGCGAGGAAGGTCTGCATGCGGGCGCGGGGCGTGGGGCTGGCGAGCGTGAGCCAGGGCGACGGGCTGCCGGGCCAGGCGCTGCCGGGGGCGATGAGTCTGATGCCGCGTTCGCCGGCGGTGGGCAAGGCGGCAGCGATGGTGGTGGGAGGGACCATGGCGAGCACGGCCTTGACCCCGGTATCGAGCGCGCGGAGCAGGCTGCTGCGGCCGCCGACAGCGGGGGAGAGGGCGTCGTAGGTGTAGACTTCGATGCGTGGTCCGGGGGTGCCATTGGCTTCGAGCACGGCCATTTCCGCGCCATTGCGCCAAGCGTCGCCGCGGCGCGCGGTCGGGCCGGTGAGGGGGATGACTTGAGCGATTGCGATGGGGGCGGCCGCGTTGGCGGCATCTGCCGCAGGCGCGGCTGCTTGGGCGAGCGTCATGACGCGCCGGCGTGGCAGGGCAGGGGGATCGATGGGCATGGCCGGTGCCGTCGCATCACGACACCCGTGTCGTCAACGTCCGGTCCGGCAGGGCTGACCTGCCGGGGCGCGACTCAGCGAATTTCGCGGTGGATGACCTGACTGTCGCTGACCCTCTGCACCGAGGGGGTGTCCGCGCTGGCGAAGGCGGCGGACTGGCTACCGGTGTCGGGGCGGCCGTAGATGAAGCCGTAGGTCGGGTAGATGCTGCCATAGTCGCCGGAGTGACCGAGGCCGACACGGACGGAGGACCAGTCGTTCGCTTCGGAGACGTCGACGACGGGGATGCCGCGGGAGACGCCCCCCTTGGTTGCGCCGGGGCCCCACCAGTTGGCGTGGTCGATTTCGACGGTGCGGTTGTCGAGTACGCGGGTGACGACGGCCACGTGGCCGAGGCGCATGCGGCCGGTGGCGCGGAAGTTGAGGATGCTGCCCTGCTCGGGGGCGTTGCCGCGGGCATAGAGGCCGGCGGCGTTGTTCCACCAGTTAGCGGCATTGCCCTTCACGTCGATGCCGGTGACGGAACGGGCATAGGGCACGCAGCTGATACCGGAATAACGCGGCGCGTAGGCGACCTTGCTGGTCTTGAGCACGGTGGTCTTGAGGCCGGAGGTGGCGGCGCTGCCGATCAGCTTGGCGTTCTGGACCATGGCGCCGGGCTTCGCGGTGGTGGCGACCGGCTTGGGCGCGGGCTTGGAGGCGGTGGTCTTGGAGGCAGTGGTCTTGGAGGCGGGGGTCGTGGTCTTGGCGGTATCGGTCTGACCGGCGGCCAGGGCGGGGTGGATAAGCGCCGCCAGGGCGAACGTCAGAGAGAAGCCAAGCACCAGCGCATGCCGCCTGGGGGCGGTGCCGATGGTGGCCGGGGTCTCCTTTCGTCCAGTCCGCATGCGCTGAGTCCTTTTGCCTGCTGCAACTGTGTTTCCGATTGCTACGCAGGCGTGAGCGTGGCAACCCTTTAAAGGGTGGATTGCAAATCAGACATGCAATTTCGTGATCTGGGGCTGTGGATAAGTCCACAAGATAGGACGGCTACCCTATTTTTGCGTAAATACTGGAGTGTGGCAGGCAAAAATGCTGCATGTGATAAATTTGTCGCAACCGCAGATGGTGCCCCGGGAGGCAAGGATTCGCGCGGTGCGTGTGCCAACGGCGGCGGGATTTCTCCCGCCGCCGTTGGCCGGCTCAGCCGTGCGGCAAGATTACTTGCAGCAGGTGACCATGATTTCGACCAGCAGGCGCGGGTCGGCCATGTTGGCTTCGACGCAGGCGCGGGCCGGAGCGCCGTCCTTGGGCAGCCATGCGGACCAGACTTCGTTCATCGCGTCGCGGTCGCGGATGTCCTTCACCCAGATCTGCGCCTGCAGGATGCGGGTCTTGTCGGTGCCGTGGGTCTCGAGGATCTGATCGATCAGGTCCAGCACCTGCTTGGTCTGGCCCTTGATGTCCTGCGACGTGTCCTTCGCCGTGCAGCCCTGCACGAAGACGAAGCCGTGATACTCCACGGCCTTGGACAGGATCTTGTTAGGTTCCGTGCGGATAATTTTGCTCATGCCAGGTGTCTCCCCGATCGGCGGTTACGCGGGGCGGTTCTACGGCGCCCCCAGGGTGGCGGCAAGTCAGGAACGTGCGGTTTCGCCGTGGGTCGTGGCACCGACCACCGGGCATCCGCAAAGTGGGCACAGGGCGAGCGGCGTGCCATCTTCGGCGCCGAGCGGGCCATGCCCGCAGCGCGCCTTCCAAGCGGCGTCTATCTCGGGATTGGCCGGCTGTTCCTGGAATGCCCACGCACGCCCGCTGCAGGCCAGGGCGGGCACAAGGGTAAGAAAGGTGCGCCGAGTGCTCATTCTGAAAGTCTGCCGCCGCTGTCGCCGGCTGTCGATAGCCAAGCCGGCCTGTTGGTCGGGCGGCCGTTCATGGCGGTCGCGGCCGTTCCAGCGCGCGGACCATGCGCGGCAACTGTCGCCCGGCCCAAAGCGAGGCGCCCATCGCGATCGTAGTCCCAATCAGCACTGGCACCTGCAGGCCGGCATACTCGGCCGCGGCGCCGTAGAGCAGGGCCCCGATCGCTGGTGCCGCACGTGTGATCATGCCCCACAGACTTAGCACGCGGCCAAGCATGTGGCCCGAGGTGCCGGACTGCAGGAGCGTCTGCGCAGAAATGCCATGGACCGTGCCGGAGGCGCCGAGCGAGACGGCGCAGATCACCGCGAAGGGGAAGGAGTGGGTGGCCACAAACAGGAAGGTCCCGGCCGACATCAGCATTCCCGCGCCGATGGCAAGCTTCGATAGACCGCGCAGGCGCCCGCGCACGGCGATTGCGAGGCCGCCGACCAGAGCCGCGATGCCCATCGTCGTCGCCAGGGTCGCCAGCCCCTCTGGCCCGCGGTTCCATAGGCCAGCGACGAAGGGGGAGAGCATTTCTGGTACGCTGCGGGCGAATATGCCGATGATCCAGGCATAGATAAACAGTGGCGCCATGCCGCTGTGCCGCGCCACATAGGCGATCCCGTCCATCGCCTCGCGCAGCACGCTGCGCCCAGTCGGCGGATGCCCTCGCCGCGCCTCGGGCGATAGGCGCAGCATCGGCATCGTCGCGCTGGCGATGAGATAGGCGATACAGTTGACCACCATGCCCGGTACCACTCCCCAGGTGGCCACCAGCACGCCGCCGATACCCGGGCCGACGGACCTAGCGATGTTGTAGGTCAGCGAGTTCAGTGCCACCGCCCCTGGCAGGTCGGCGCGGCTGACCATGCCAGGCACCAGGCTCTGGCGGGCCGGCTGGGCGAAGGATTGGGAGACACCGAGCAGTACCTGCAGCACGGCCATGTATTCGACCCTGATCGTACCGGTGAGCGTCAACACGATCAGGGTCGCGGAATGGGCCGCGGTGACGAGCTGTGTGGCCACCGTCAGGCGCAACCGATCCATCCGGTCCGAGAAAGCACCGGCGAAGGGGGAGACGATGACGGACGGGCCGAGGTTGCAGAAGGCAAGGATGCCGACCCAGAGCGGCGAATGGGTCAGGGTCCAGGCGAGCCAGTCGGTGGCGATTTGCTGCACCCACAGGCCGGTCCAGGAAAACGCGGAACAGCCATAGAAGATACGCGTGTTACGAGACGACAATACACTCTTGATGGCGCCGAGACTGGCCACGCAGCGTCCTCAGGGTGCCGCAGCCGGCGGCGCCGGGTTAGGCTGGGCGGTGGCGTTGCGCATGCAGGTGTCGAGCACGCTATAGTAACTGTGGCGGCTTGAAAGCGTGGCGGTGGGGTCGCTCACACTGGCGGAGAAGGGGGTATCACGCTGGCTGGATACATATTGGTCGGCGCGGTAGGCCTCGGTCGGATTCTGGCGGTTGAACACCTCGTCGGCGCGCTTTCGGCAGGCATCCTGCTGGGCGATGGTGGCGCGGCTGCGGGTATCGCCGGCACAGGCGGAGAGGGTGGCGGCCAGCAGGACCAGGGCGATGAGGCGGGATGACATTCTCAGGTGGCTCCAAGCAGGGTGCCCCGCGGCAGGCGGCCACGGAGGTCGTCGGGGTCGAACTGGGCGCCGGCGGTCAGGCTGGCCTGGGCGGCGGCCGCGAGTAGAGGGGGGGCGATCTCAGCGCCGTCGCGCCGCAGGATGAAGAACGGATGGGCCCAGCGGGTGTGGGCCATGAGGTCGACCAGGGCGAGCAGACGCAGGCAGAGAGAGAGGCCGTAGGGGCTGGTCATGCCCATCATTGCATCCACCGCCTCGGCCCAGCAGGCGGCGTCGGCGTCGGAGAGCACAAGGTCGGTGCTGCTGCCGTCGGCGCGGCGGAAGCGGAAATAGCGGGCGGTGCCCCATTCCTCGCGGCGCGCGGCGGCGCGGGCGCGTTGCCAGGCGGCGTCGAGGTCGCGGGCGCGGACGGGTGGCAGGTCCTCGGGCGGCAGCGCGACCAGGTAGGTCAACGCACCGTCCGGGGCTGCCGCCACGGTAATCGCCTGCGGGGTCGCTGCCTGCTGCATCGTTGCAGGATGGACCTCTGCGCCGCGCCGCGCCACCCTTACGGCAGCAATGGAGAACTGCCGTGACCGATCCCGCCGACCTGACTGCCACCGAGGCCCTCGCACGGGTGCGCGACGGGCGCCTGACGACCGAGGACTGGCGCGAGGCGTGCCTGCGGCGGATTGGCCGCCTGGAGCGCGGCGTGCGGGCGTTCACGGTGCATGACGCCAACGCGGTGCGCGCCATCGTGCCGACCGTCGGGCCGCTGCATGGCATGCCACTTGGTGTGAAGGACGTGCTGGATACCGCTGATCTGACAAGTGAATACGGCTCACCAATATGGGCCGGGCACCGGCCGCGGGCCGATGCGGCGGCGGTCGCCTGGGCGCGTGACGCCGGGGCGGTGGTAATGGGCAAGACGGTGACAACGGAGTTCGCCACGCGGCGGCCGGGGCCGACGACCAATCCGCATGATCCCGCGCATACGCCGGGCGGCTCGTCGTCGGGCTCGGCGGCGGGGGTGGCGGCGGGGTTTTTCCCGGTGGCGTTCGGAACCCAGACGGCGGGCTCGATCATCCGGCCGGCGGCGTTCTGCGGGGTGGTGGGCTACAAGCCGAGCTTTGGGGCGATTCCGCGCCATGGCATGAAAGTGATGTCGGAGACGCTCGATACCATCGGCGTGCTCGCCCGCTCGGTGGCGGATTGCGCGCTGGTGGCCGGCGCGGTGGGCCTGCGCGATCTCGGCGATCCCGGGCGGAGGCCGGAGCGGGCGCCCCGGATCGGGCTGTGCCGCTCGCCGGTGTGGGACAAGGCGGCGCCGGAGACGGTGGCGCTATGGGACGAGGTGGCCACGAGGCTGGGGCGGGCGGGCGCGGTGCTGGTGGAACGGGAGCTGCCGGCGGACTATGCGGCGCTGGACGCGGCGCACCCGGTGGTGATGAACGCGGAGAGCGCGCGCTCGCTCGGCTGGGAACTGGTGGCCGCGCGCGGGGGGATCAGCGATGTGTTGCTGGAGCGGCTGGAATGGGGGCTGGCGCAGGGGACCGACGCGCTCGAGGCGGCGCTGGCGGTGTTCGCGCGGCTGCGGGCGGGATTCCCCGTGGTGATGGACGGGCTCGATGTCCTGGTGACGCCGTCGGCGCCCGGCGAGGCGCCGGAAGGGCTCGGCTGGACCGGGGACCCGGTGTTCAACTCCTACTGGTCGGCGCTCGGCGTGCCCTGCGTTACCGTGCCGGCAGGAGCCGGCCCGCGCGGGCTGCCGTTGGGCATCCAAATTGTCGGCAGACTAGGAGACGATCGAAATGTATTGGGGTGGGCTGCATTTGTCGCCGCGGCGGTGGCGTGACAACAGTTAGCCCTTAGGCCGACGCGGACCGGACTTGAGGGCCGCGTCGTCGAGGCGTCGCAATTCGGTGTAGATCGCATCGGTGCGCCGGCGGGGCTCCAGCACGGCCCATTCGCTGGTGGAATGACGACTCATCGCACGTTCGACGGCGACCTGAAACCGGGCCGATGCGGTATCGAGAGGTGGAGTCTCGGTCAGCTGAGTGGCGCTGCTCGACCGTGGCAGGATACGGTTGGACTTGACAGGTGCGGTCACGGCGAGTGTTCCATTAACCTGTGATCCGGAGCGGGAATACGTCCGGAAATGAGCAACGGGCCCGAAGCGATTCAAATACCGATTAGTATATTAATATCTGTACCACTTCGTAGCGGCAAGGGGGAATTTCATTCGAATGCGGATCGATCGTGAAGCGGTGACCAGCGACATTACTCGTCATGATGATCAGGGTGTCAGGCGATCGCGCGCGACGCAGCGTGAGGAGACCCGGGCACGGCTGATTGAGGCGGCTGGAATCGCGTTCGCGGATCATGGTTATGCCGGCGCGAGTCTTGAAATGATCGCGGCGGCGGCCGGCTACACCAAGGGGGCGGTCTATTCCAATTTTGTGTCTAAGGACGCGCTCGGGATTGCCGTATTGGACTCATTGATGGAGTCCGATCGGCGCATAGTCGAGCGCATACTGGAACGGTTCGCTGGCGTTCGGCAGGTGTCCGTGGCGGTGGCCGACGAGTTCGCCAGCCAGGAAAGCGACGCACGAACAACACGTCTGCGGATGGAGCTTCTCATGCAGGCCGGGCGGGACAGGTCATTCAGTGAGGCGGTCGGCCGGCTTTATCGCGCACGCCTTGATACATATGTCACGCTTGCCGAAACAATGCTGGCGCGCAAACAACAGCAGCCGCGAGGTGATGTGCGCCGGCTTGTCGAGGCAGTGGTGGCGATGGGTAACGGACATGCCCTCTTGAGCGCCGCAGGTGTCGGCCTGGCGCCAGCCAGCGAACTGGTTGGCGAGACCCTCCGCGCCGTCATGTCCGAACCCGAGCCATCGCCACGCTCGGCGTCAGCCTTTTAGAAGGACGATAGCTTCTACTTCGACAGAGATGGCGCCGGGGAGACTGCCCATTCCCACGGCGGAGCGGGCGGGGCGGCCGTTTTCGCCGAAGACTTCGACGAAGAGGTCGGTGCAGCCGTTGATGACCTGGGGGTGGTTGGCGAAGTCGGGTTCGCCGTTGACCATGCCGAGGACCTTCAGAATGGTGTCGACCTTGTCGAGCGTGCCGAGGGCGGCCCGCATGTTGGCGAGCAGGTTGAGGCCGCATTGGCGGGCGGCCTGGTAGCCCTGGTCGATGGTGAGTGCCGAGCCGACCTTGCCGGTGATGCTGGTGCCGTCGGGCAGGCGGGGGCCGACGCCGGAGAGGAAGAGCAGGCCGCCGCCGATGCGCCAGGGGACGTAGTTGCCGCCGGGCTTGGGGGGCGGGGGCAGGACCAGGCCTAGCTGGGTGATGCGGGCGTCGGCGCTCATTGCGGTTTCCTTTCGGTCGTGCCGGCTACGAAGGCGGCGAGGCGGCTGATGTCGTCGTCGGCGGTGGGAGTGGCGCGCTGCCGGGCCAGGGCGTCGTAGTGCCGGGCCATGGCGGCGTAGATCGGGGCGGCCGCGGTGTCGCCGAGCGAGGCGGAAATCTCCTCCATTTCGGCGACCCAGCGATAGGCCTTGTCGAACATGTCGGGAACGCTGCGGTCGAGGAAGGCGAGCAGGTTGGGCTGGCTGGCGGCGAGTTCGGCGCGGAGCGCGGCGGCGGCGCCGGAGCGGCTGGCACCGGCGAACATGGCGCTGCCCAGCGCGGTGAGCCCCTTGGTGATGCCGGCGTAACCCATCTTCAGGGCGGAGGCACTGCCGATGCCGCCGTCGATCGGGCGCAGGTCGATGCCCCAGCCGGCGAGGGGGAGAAGCTCCTTGGCGGCCTCCCCGGAGGCATAGAGGCGCGGGCCGGGGCCGGTTGGGCCGGGCGGGCCGCCGATGATGCCGATGTCGACGAAACGGATGCCGGGGAGGTGGGCGGCGATGGCGGCGACCGTGGCGGGGCTGACGGCGTTGCAGTCGGCGTAGAGGACGGCGGGGCCGCGCGGCAGCAGGGTGGGCGCGAGCCGGCGGGCGAGGGCGTCAGCCTCGCCGGGCGGGAGGATGGCGAGGATGGTGTCGGCCCAGGCAGCGAGGTCGGTTTCGGTGGCGAAGCTGTGCATGCCGGCGGCGCGGGTGGCGCTGGCGGGGCTGCGGCCGTCGAGGGTGATGGCGACCGCGGCGCCGCGGTCGTGCAGTCGGCGGGCGACCGCGGCACCCATCGCGCCGGGGGCGATCATGGCGATGCGCATGATCAGAAGCGCAGCGAGAGGCTGAGCGAGCCGAATTGGTGGAAGCCGCCTTTCTGTTGCTTGAACTCGGTGGACTGGACGACGTGAGTATAGGCGAGGCGGGCGCCGTAGAGCATGACAGCGAGGCCGCCCTGGCCTTCGCCGACGAAGGGCTGCTTCCTGACGCTGGGGCCCTTGGAGAAGACGTCGCCGTCGAGGGTGATGTCATGGGCGACAGCCTGGCCGTCGGCGCCAACGAAGACGTACCAGCCGAAATCGTGGGTCGGCACGAAGGCGTCGCCGCCGGACAGGCCGGGGCGGACGCGGGCGGGGCCGAAATCGGCGGTGAGGCCCTGGCCGAGGCGCAGTGTCAGGCCGGTCAGGGCGTAGATGCGGACCGAGCCGGCGCCGGCGGTGAGTTCGGGCAGGACGTCGGTCTCAAGGCCGCCGAGCGTACCGATGGGCAGGCGCCAGATGCGGCTGGAGGTGAACTGGATGACCGGTTCGTTCTTCAGCTGGCTGCCCCAGCCGTTGTTGTGGCCTTGGCCGATGAGGTCGTGGAAGCCGTTCTGGACCTGCTCGCCCATGGCCGCCGGGCCGATGACGCCGAGGCCGAGGCCGAAATGGCTGCGCGAGGTTTCAGTGTCGGAGTTGAGGCCGAAGCTGCCCATGAGCAGGCCGCTATAGGGCATGTCGCCGGCGGGTGGGATTTGGGCGGCGGTGTTGAAGGGGGTGTAGATCTGCTGGCTGAGATTGAAGCTCCAGCGGCGCTGGCCGGGTCCCCAGAGCTTGTCGGCGACACCGTTGAGCGCGTCGGGCATGGCATCGGTGGGCGAGGTGTACCCGAGGCGCAGGCCGTTGGTATAGTAACGATCGGTGACCTTGGCGGAGCTGATGGTCGAATTCTCGTCCTGCAGAGTCCAGATGGCGGCGGGGTCGGGCGGCAAGGGAGCGGCCATCACCGATATCGACGCCGCAGATACTGCCAAAGCCGCCAGACCGATCCTCGACACGCGACGCATTGCTATTTCTACCCCTGCCATGACGCATGAGTAGCCGCTCCCAGGCGCGCGCGGAACCCCTTTCATGTGTGCCTATCAGACCGGCAACGCTGCCTCACGAACAATGGCGCCGTCGCCGCGCTTGACGGCTGGGTGCAGGCGCGTACCGAGGCCCGGGGCGGTGGGGGCTTGGACCATGCCATGGACCAGCACGGGCAGCTCGGTGACGAGATCGCGATACCAGGTGGCCAGGGTGGCGCGGACGACTTCTTGGTAGATCGCGGTCGGGGCGTGCAGCGCCAAATGGACGCCGGCCCAGAGCGTGACGGGTCCGGTGCAGTCATGCGGAGCGAGCGGCTTGGCGTATGCCTCAGCGAGGGCGGCGATTTTGCGGCCTTCGGTGAGGCCGCCGCACCAGGCGATGTCGAGCATGACAACGTCGATCGCGTCGGCGGCGAGGAGATCGCGGAAGGCAACGGTGCCGGAGAGGGTTTCGCTGCCGCAGATGGGCAGGCGGGTCTGGCGGCGGAGGTCGGTCAGCGCGTGGACGTCGTCCATTTTGCCGATAGGGTCTTCGGCCCAGAAGACGCCGACGTCTTCGAGGGCGCGGCAGATGCGGATGGCCGAGGTGGTGTTCCACATGGAGTGGAGCTCGGCCATGACTTCGATTTTGTCGCCGACGGCGGCACGGATTTTCTGGAAGGGTTCCAGGCCGGCCTTAAGGTCGGTGAGGGTGATGAGCTGGCCGCCGGTTTTTTCGGCGTGGATGTCGAAGGGCCAGATCTTCATGGCGCCGAAGCCTTCGGCGAGGAGGCTTTCGGCCAGCGCGCCGGCGTCGCGCATGAAGGCGACCTGATCGTCATAGGGGCCGCCGACGGCTTCGTGGCCGGAAACGCTGCGGCGGCCGACGCCGGCGGTGTTGTAGGCGTAGCCGGCGCAGGTGTTGTAGGCGGGGATTTCGGTGCGGGCGCCGCCGCCGAGGGCTTCGTGGATGGGAATGCCGTGACGTTGGCCGGCGAGGTCCCACAGCGCGATGTCGATGGCGCTGGCGGCGCGGCCTTCGGCGCCGGCGCTGTGGAAGCCGATATAGGGGGCCATGAGGTGGCGGGAGACGGCCTCGATGCGGCGGGAGT
>Ga0164296_1000174_pt1 | contig 82915 bp, 66 predicted proteins | sample GEODES057metaG_FD_113533 | JGI IMG/M metagenome (GOLD analysis project Ga0164296, IMG submission 113533) | Dystrophic lake water microbial communities from Trout Bog Lake, Wisconsin, USA - GEODES057 metaG | ecosystem: Environmental > Aquatic > Freshwater > Lake | place: USA: Trout Bog Lake...
GCATCTTCATCTCTGATTACAAAATAAATATCATAAGTAGATATCGTGTCACTGATCTTAAAATCGAAAGAAGGTTTATCATTTCCTTTCCACTGATGAGATGGAAAATTAGTAGAGCGTTCAAATACATCGAGCGTATTACAAGAAATAACAAAACTGCTTACTAGTATAACCAACAACAATCGCATACAAAATTTTTTATAAAACATTCAACACTTGTTCTTTTGCTTTTTCCAATTCATCTTTCATTAACACTACACATTTTTGAATTTGCGCATCATAAGCTTTAGAGCCGGTAGTGTTGATTTCTCTGCCAAACTCCTGTAAGATGAAGGATAGTTTTTTTCCTTTGCTTTTATCTTTCTCATTTAAAATGGAACGAAAATAATCGCAATGATTTCTCAATCGAACCTGCTCCTCGCTGATATCAATCTTTTCAATATAGAAAATCAGTTCTTGTTCTAATCGGTTACTGTCATAATTTTCTTTACCCACATTGTCTTCCAATAATTTTTTTAAGCCTTCTTTTATTTTTTCTCTGCGCAAGGGTTCTAGTTCTACAATGGCTTTTTGCTGAATCTCAATATTGGTCAATCGTTGTAACAGATCAGCTTCTAATGATTTCCCTTCATCTTTTCTGTGTTCATTCAAATCATTGATTGCAGTTTTTAACACCAATGCAAATTCTTTCCATTCATCATCTTTCAACATTTCGGTTGAGTTAACCACTACTTCAGGTAAACGTAAAATAGCTGCAAGTAAATTATCTTTATCAGCATGTAATTCATCTGCAATTTGAATAACGGATTGATAATACGCTTTTAATAAATCTGTATTAATAGTAACCGGTTTAGCTGCACCATTTTGTTTGATGGAAATTAAACATTCCACGCTACCTCTTTCCAAGCCTTCATTCAGCATGCTGCGTACTTCAAATTCAAATGGTTTTAATAAAGAAGGTATTTGTAAACGCAGGTCAAATTGTTTTCCATTAAGCGATCGCATTTCTACGATAAATGTTTTATTACCAATGGTTTGTTCTGCCCTTCCGTAACCTGTCATTGAATATAGCATGAAATATTTTTAATGATGATGTTCAGTTAAAGGTAAAAATAGTTGAAATTATACATTGATGTATCAAAAGGGCTAAAGTGCTCATGTAAATAGCCATTGACCGATTTATTTAAAAACTTATAACCTGCAATCGTTTGCATAAAATGGGATTTTTTTGTCGTGCATAGTTGTATGTTTATCTTTAACCATCAACGATTGCATATGAACTTCCCCAAGCCAAAACTTTCTTTTTTACAGATTATCAACATGAATGTGGGTTTCTTTGGAATTCAATACAGCTTTGGCTTACAGCAAAGTGCAGTGAATCCAATTTACGATTTTTTAGGCGCAAGTCCCGATCAAATCCCCCTACTCAATCTTGCCGGTCCTGTAACTGGTTTATTAATTCAACCCATTATTGGTGTGTTGAGTGATAGAACATGGCATCCAAGGTTTGGGAGAAGAAAGCCCTTTTTTTTTATAGGCGCACTACTTTGCAGCATCACTTTATTTTTCTTCCCCTTCAGCAGCAGTTTATGGATGGCCGCCGGTTTATTATGGATTTTGGATGCAGGTAATAATACCGCGATGGAACCTTATCGTGCTTTCATTGCCGATAAACTTCCGGCTAATCAACATGCAACAGGATTTCTAACGCAAAGTTTTTTTACCGGACTGGGTATTACCTTAGCCAATCTTTCATTATTTGTTTTTCAAAAATATTTTCCACACAGCAATGGTAAAATTCCTTATTGGGTATTCGGTTCTTTCTTTTTAGGTTCGGTTTGTTCTATTTCATCTGTTGTATGGTCTATTAAAACAACACCGGAAATTCCGCCAACAGATGAAGAGCTAATCAAATTAAAAGCCAACAAAAAAAGCATTACAGCACCTTTTATAGAAATCATACACGCTATAAAAGATATGCCAACCGTAATGTGGCAATTGGCATTGGTTTATTTATTTCAATGGTATGCATTGTTTTGTTATTGGCAAAACGCATCAAAAAGTATTGCACAATCTGTTTGGCATACAACACCTAACGGAAATAAAGTTTTATACGAAGAAGCTGTTGGATGGACCGGATTGGTGAATGGATGGTATAATGTTGCCACATTTTTATCCGCATTCGGTTTGGTTGTATTGGCAAAAAAATACAGTCCGAAGTTGGTGCATGTTTCCTGTTTATTATTAGCAGGCATTGGATTGATGATATTCCCACATATCGAAAATAAATATCTGCTCTTTGCACCCATGACTGGCTTTGGTATTGCATGGGCAAGTATGATGGGTGTTCCGTATTTAATGGTGATTGGCAATATTCCCAAAGAAAGATATGGTGTATATATGGGCATCATTAATATGATGATTGTGATACCCATGATTTTACAGAACATTACATTCGGCTATATCCTAAAAAATTTCCTGAATAATAATTCTGGTTATGCCATCACATTTGCAGGAGTATTTTTATTAATTGCTGCAGCCGCAACAACATTAATTAAAACTGTAAAAGCAACAGAAGAAATAACGCTGCCAATGGGTGGCGGACATTAAACATAAATAAACGTTTTATGAGCGATAAAGTTTTATGTATTGGAGAAGCCTTGATTGATATGATCTGTATTGATAAAGGCAAATCATTATCAACAGGAAATAATTTTTTAAAGAAACCCGGGGGCGCGCCAACAAATGTTGCAGCCGCAATTGCCGCATTAGGCGGCACTGTTGAATTGGCAGCGAAAGTAGGCAACGATCCTTTTGGCAAACAATTAATACAAGTGATGGAAGACTTTGGTGTTTCTACTAAATGGATGTTACAAGACAATGATCATTTTACCACACTTGCGTTTGTTTCTTTAATGGAAGACGGTGAAAGAGATTTTTATTTTAATCGTGGTGCAGACGGACAATTAAGCAGACAAGAAGTGGAAGGCATCAACCTTGAAGAATTTTCTATTGTTCATTTTGGTTCTGCCACAGGTTTTTTACCCGGGCCGTTGCAAGTAGCTTATCAGGGATTAATGCAAAAAGCTTTGTTGAATAATATTTTTATCAGCTTCGATCCCAATTACAGACATTTATTATTTAAGCACAGTACTCAATCGTTCATTGATCAATCATGGAATTTTTTATCCTGTTGTAATTTTTTTAAAGTAAGTGATGAAGAAGCTTTACTTATTTCAGGTGCATCAACACTTACAGATGCGGCTAATATTTTTTTAGAAAAAACAAAAGCCGTATTTGCCATTACATTAGGTAAAGAAGGAACACTATTAGGATTCAATCATCAAACACATATCATTCCAAGTATTTCGGTTAAACCTGTTGATACTACCGGTGCAGGTGATGCATTTGTTGGTGCAACTTTATATCAACTAAGCCAAAAAAGTGCAAGTGATATTCAATCTTTGTCTTTTAATGAGTGGAAACTTATCATCACCAATTCAAATAAGGCAGGGGCCAGAACTTGTGAATATTTAGGTGCGATGGAAGCATTTAAACATTTAAGCAACGACATCTTCAAATAACATTTTATGTACAGTTCGGATATTCATCAGCAGGTAAATGAAATTTTGTTGGCACAAAAAATTGATGTCGCAAAAAAAGACAATCTTTTTTATACACGTTTACTGGCAAATGCTTCTACAATTTACGAATTGTATATGTTGTTATACAGCAATCATCCAAAAGGTACTGCAACATTTCAACAAGTTATAGAAACCATTATCCATGCATATTTGAACAGATCGGAATCATTAAAACAAAAAGATCTTGATAAAGTACCCTATTGGTTTTTAAGCAATGAGATAACCGGAATGAGTTTATATGTTGATCGGTTTTGCGGTAAACTCATCCACTTAAATGATCGACTTAATTATTTTAAAGAGCTCGGCGTAAACTTTCTGCATTTGATGCCGATCTTTCAAAGTCCGCAAGGCGAAAGCGATGGCGGATATGCTGTTTCGGATTTCAGAAAAGTAGATGAACGTTTTGGAAGCATGGATGATTTGCATTCAGTTCAACAAAAAATGAATGAAGAACAAATGTATTTGATGATTGATATTGTTCTCAATCATACCTCACATCATCACGAATGGGCAAACAAAGCAAAACAAGGAGATAAAAAATATCAGGATTATTTCTACATGTATGATAATAGAACATTGCCCGATGAGTTTGATAAAACCATGCCCGATATTTTTCCTGAAACCGCACCGGGCAATTTTACTTATATTAAAGAAATAGACAAATGGGTAATGACGGTTTTTCACAATTATCAATGGGATTTAAATTATACCAATCCTCAAGTATTTGTAGAAATGCTGGATACCATTTTCTTTTATGCCAACTTAGGAGTTGATATCTTACGTATTGATGCACCTGCATTTATTTGGAAACAATTAGGAACAATAAGTCAAAACTTACCCGAAGCACATACCATTTTAAGATTGATTAAACAATGTATACAAACATCAACTCCCGGTATGGCTTTATTAGGTGAAGCCATTGTTGCACCAAAAGAGATTATGAAATATTTTGGTGAAGGAAGATTTACTGCTAAGGAATGTGACTTTGCCTACAACGCTACCCATATGGCTTTGCAATGGGATGCTATTGCAACAGGAGATACCAGAGTGATGCTTTCTGCACAGGAAGAGATTTTACGCAAACCATTAGGAACATCTTGGATCACTTATACAAGATGCCATGATGATATTGGTTTAGGCTATGATGATTATATAATTCAACGCGCAGGTTTTACCCCTTATGATCACAGAAAATTTTTGAAAGATTATTTTTCAGGCGAATATGCTTCATCTCCTGCTAAAGGTGCTTTGTTTGGCGTAAATCCAAAAACACAAGATGCACGCATTAGTGGATCATTGGCTTCTTTATGCGGATTAGAAAAAGCATTGAGTGAAAATAATAATGAACAGATAGAATTCTCTATTCGAAAAATAATTATGATGCAGGCACATAGTTTTTTACTCGGTGGCATACCAATGATATTTTACGGCGATGAAATGGGTTATACAAATGATTATAGTTATCTGTATGATTCCGGCAAAAGTTATGATAACCGCTGGATGCATCGCCCTGTAATTGACTGGAATAAAAACGAAAAAAGAAAAGAACAAGGAAGCATTGAAGAAAGAATATTTTCATCAACAAAAAAATTAATTAGCATAAGAAAATCTTTCTCGGTCATTGCAGATAAAAAAAATATTACCTGGCTAACTCCGCATAATATTCATGTTGCCGGATATATGCGAGCATGGAACAGCGAAAGAGTGTATTGTTTATTTAACTTCAGCAGTAAAGCGGCTTATGTTACCTGGTATATATTTAAAGAGCATGGCATGCGTCCTAAAACATTATTCGATCATTGGCGTAATGAAATTATTGCTGTAGGGCCTGATCATGAATATCTGATCATTGAACCTTATGAGTTTTATATTTTAGAAGTAAAATAGATGGAAGCATACAACATACTCCGAAAAAAGAAACACCATCTGTAAAAGATGGTGTTTGCATTTTAATGAACCGTATTTTAAAATCGAATATTCATTCCAATATTAACAGCATAATCAGCAAATGCCGCATCTCCATTGGTAAATTTTCCGGTTAATTGTGTAGTGATTATATCAGGTACACTTTGCATTCTATCACGAATCAATGCAACAGGTACATATGCATAAAAATTTATTTTACCTGTTGAATAGGTTATACCCGGCTCAACGGAAAAAATATTTCCGGGTCTTCTAAAACCATCACTGCTGCCAATTAAATCATAAGTGGGTAAACGCTCATCACGCAATCCTGCAGAAAAGGTAAATTGGTGTACCATCATGTTCACACCGGCTCTTGCCATCATTTGGTCTGGCACACTCATTACATAACTTCCATTCTGGATGGCTGAAGATGATGGTGTAGTACCTCTGGTTGCAGAAGTTCCATTCACATCCTGCGGATTACTTAAATAATAAAAATTACCGTAGAAGCTGAACTGATGAGAGATATTATAAAAAGTATTTAATTCAAAAGTGATACCTGTACCACCATCACCTAATTGAATAGATTGATCAACAGGTCCTAATCTTACTGAATCTTTTGTAACGTGGAAAAAATCCTGACAATTATAATTGCCCGTTGGTAATTTTATTCCCAATCCAACCTGAATATTTCCTCTCGGCATTTTATCTGGATTCCACAACCAACTGTAAAAAGCAAAACGAACATCGCCAATACCAAATGTATGCGTAAGATATCTGCCAACATTATTATGTTCATATAATGATGAACGAGAATTGGCTTCTACAGGCATATCAATCATATAAGAAAACCTGGAATTTAATTTATGTTGAATCGTGATATCCATGGTGTATTGATGATTGATCACTTCTGTACCCAAAGTTTGTCTTTGTGTCTGTTCCACTGTTCCAATAAAATGTTTGTAAGATTTAAAATATCTGTTGTTAATACTTAATTGCCATTTACTGGTATCTGTATGATGATCCATTGTGCACATCCCACCTGTGCTGCGAATAGCAACACAACCTTGTGAATGTGCCTGGGGGGCAATAAAAAATAATAGAATGATGAAGAATATATTTTTCATTTAAACAATTTAATGTGATGAAGAAAATTGATTTTGTTAAATAAGCCCCGGTGTGGATACATCGGGGCTATGCTTATTTATGAACTAATTTTTTTTAAAAAAACCAAACAAATTTTATTTCATTTATTTTTTCATTTTTAATTTGTCAACAATATAATCTCCAACCTGCATGCCGAATTTATGTGAAACAAGGTTAGAGGGATAATAATGAATACCTCCGTAAAACCGTCCGAAGACATTTTCGTTGGCGGCATCTCTGCATGATTTAAAGGCTCGATTTTTTATTCCGAATTCTAATTCCGTAGTATCTGTATAAGGATGATTATCTCCAAAAATACTTGTTAAAGCCTCGGCTGCAGAAGCAGAAATAGTACAATGTCCGCAAGTATATTCCGGAAAAGAAGGCGTTTGTAAATATGGCCTCCAACTGATATCAAAATATTTATTGATTACAGTTTCTGGTCTCGCAGTATTATAAGTATACTTTGACCACCAGCATTCAATGAATGCATCGAATAAAGCAATACTTGTTTTAGCAAAAGCATAAACAGTAGTAGCATAATCCGCCTTTGCATTTTTTGATGCAATCCCAATGATGCTCATCCAGTGACCGGAAGGAGAAAATTTTTTACTCGCAAACATTACATGTCCGGATACATTCAATTTAAACGGATTGTCATCCCAAAAATCTGCAATATGCTTTTGTTCCTCATTTAAATTTTCTACTGCTGTTTTAGAAGCCATTACTTGTTTATAATAATCGCTGTTTTTATCATTAATATCGAATTTAAATGGCGGTGGCGGTGCAAATAAATTAGCACTATCAATCACCATTGGTCTGATTTCTTTCCAATGTGGCTCAGCAGCCTGTGCATACATTGGTGGAGTCGGTATCCAACGACCGGGTATATCTTTTACCGAATATTTTTCAGCACTTCGTGTTTCTGCATAATTATCTTTTTTGCTCCATCTGATAATAGCAGCGCTGATGCTATCTGAAAACTGTTTCGACGCAGCTTCAATATCACCAGGCAAACCCTTATCACGTGCAATATTCAAAACACTATCGCGATATTGCTGCATACTGCCTTCAGGAAAAGTTACAGCCTCACCCACTTTAATATATGATAACAAAGCAGCTAATTCATAATCAATCGGTTTACCGGCTTCTGCTTTGGGCAATGCTTGTAACCCATGCACTTGTCCGGCTAATGATTGATATTGATTGGGATAACCCGCTGCAATTACTTCATATGCAGCCATTGCTGCATAAGTATAATTGCGTGCAGCTACCATTGGCGGAAAGTTATTACCCATTACCACAGTATTCAATTCATGAACGGTATTGCAGAACAATTGTTGATCGTGCAAATATGCTTTGTACTCGGTATTGTTCTTACATGCAGTTAAGCATGCAATGAAACAAATACCCGCTACGATTCTTTTCATCGCGGAAAATATTTTTTAAAAATTAGATAAGAAAAATAAAAATCACTCAGAGATTAGGCTACAAATTGCGGCGGTTTGTCTAACTGATCTAAATACGGTGAAGGAATAACACTAAATGAACTTGCGCTTTGTGATGATAAGATTTCAGAACTGATCAAATGCCATGCAAAAAGATGATCGTTATTGAAATCGGACACAGAAAATTTAACTGTGTTGTTATGATTGGAAGATTTTTTTGTACTGTTATTCAATGCATCAGCTGATAACTTATAATATTCGTTACTGGCTTTTTTAATATTTGTTTTTTCGGCATTAGGCAAACAAACCAATTCAATAGAGTCGTTGAAAACACGGCGTTTCACGTATTTGTACATTGTACCATTGATATCTACTTCACCCTCTACTCTTTCGTAGTCTTTTGAATTAATGTAATAAGGGATATTTGTTGGTATTTTGATAGTAATCAATTCCGATTCATCAAATTGATTTTGTTCTATCCTTGCTTCAATCATCACATCCGACTTGCTTTCCATGTAAGCAGACAATAAACGGTACCCTACCCAATTAAAGAGCAATATAGCAAGCAGCAATATGGAAGCAGTTTTTTTCAATCGTTAAAATCTCAAGTAATAAAGATAGTTTTTTTATGTATTCAAATTACTTCATCCATTAAAAGGAATTTTTTATTTTCTAACCGCAAACGTTTGCTGTAATGGCCCAACACCCTTTAGGGTTAAGGATTTCCATTGCTTAGGCAACACTGATTTTATTTGTACAATCCCTTTCTCTGTAATATCCAGTCCGCCAAACCCCATCAATACACTTTGCAAAACACCTCCGGCACCTGTTGCAAAATACGGATTGGTTCCTCCCTTTGTCTCTGCAATCACCCTGAATGGCGGATTTAAATTTGGCAAATAGGCATCTTGAAACCAATGCCATGCATTTTCTGCATTACCGGCTCTTGCATATAATAACGTAAAGATAGCTTGCGTCATGGCAGGTGTTCCTTCATTCGGAACACGTTGCTCATAATATTCCAGATCTTTTTTTATTTGTTTGGCATCAATAATTTCTTTTAAAGGATAAGCCAATAAATTTACATCTGCCTGTTTAATACCTTCTCCATGATAAGATGCATGTTCTTTTGTTACTCCATCCTGCATTTTTAAAATGGGAATATTATTCGCCACATTCATCCAATCAGCATCTGCTGTAATGCCTAAAATTTTTGCTGCTGCTGTTGCATTTTGTAAATTGGCTTTAGCTGCGGCATTGGTCCATGCATTATTATCTACATTCTCCGCCCATTCATCTGCTGCTACTACATTTTTAATATCATATTTTCCGGCTCCATTTCTTTCCACTCTGCTTGCCCAAAAATTGGCAGTCTCTTTTAATAAGGGCCAGCCTTTTTCTTTCAACCAATTTTTATCTTGTGTTACACAATAATAATTCCATGCTGCCAATGCAACACAGGCGGTGATATGATGTTCGAAGGGTCCGCTCAATGCCCATACCGGTGTTTCTTCTACACCTGTTCCTGCACTCTCCCATGGAAACATCGCTCCCTTATAACCATGATTGAAAGCATTTCTTTTAGCGGCATCTAATCTCTCAAAACGATATTCAACAAAACTTTTTGCCATTTCGGGATGCAATACCAATAATGCCGGATACATCCACAAATCGGCATCCCAAAAAACATGTCCGTTATAACCCAATCCCGACAAGCCCATTGGCGAAGGACTTAATGCTGTTCCTTCTCTCACAAAAGAATATAAATGATACAACATGCTATGAATATCTTGTTGTGACTGATCGTCTCCTTCAATCACAATATCACTTTTCCATAAATCATCCCAGGCTTTATTATGAAATTGAATTAAACGATCTCTTCCTTCCAATTTTGCAAAAATGGTCATGCGTTCTGCTTCATTTAACGGATCATCATGATGTGCAGAAGTGATAGAGGTACCTGCAACACTATAAGTATATTTTTCGCCGGCTTTTAATTGTTTAGAGAATTTCATCAAATGCATATTGTTATCCCACATCTCATGAATAACACGAGGCTCTTGTCCGTGTGGTTCAGTAAATAAAAAAGTATTGGATGCACACATCAATAATTTTCCGGTTGGGCTTTTTGCAGAAGAAGTTAATAAACTGATCACTACATGCGGCCTGTCAATTTCATTATAATAATTCTGCACTTCTTTCAATGCATCCGGTGCTTCCATTACACTTGCAGCATTGATGCTGATATCTTTTTTGGCAGTGATCGTTACATCCATTAATACGGTAAATGGCAAATGGCGCAAAGAATAATAAGTGTACGTAACTGTAGCTTTATCTTCATAATCAAAACCGGCTGTAAAGCTTGCATGCTGCATGTCTAATGATTGTTGCATATGCATAGCATTCTTTGCATCGATTCTTTTGCCGTCAATTTCCAAATAGCCATTCAACAAATTAAAGCTGCGCAAAAAATTACTTACCCGGCCTCTTCCGTACAAATCGTATGCGCCGGCCAGTACCACATCTTTTATTTTAAAAGGTTCAGCAGAAGATACAATTCCTATCATACCATTTGCAACCGTTACACCGTAATAATTAGAGGGATCGATTTTATCGGCATTGATCTTCCAGATATCAATCAATTGGCCATAAGATATTTGTAAGCAAGACAAAAAAAAGAGGCTGAGTAAAAAAGAATATTTTTTCATACACAAAATTTGCAATCATTAGAATCAGCTAATTTACTATTTATCCAAGTTGAAAAGTGTTTGATCTTTTAAACTTTTTTTTGAAATTAGAATGATTACTTTGCAAAAAATATTGCCGGATGAAAAAACTATTAATTGCTTTGGTATCATTGGTTATCCTATTCCTTGCTTCAGTTTATTTACTGATACCTTCCTCTATTGTTGTTTCTAAAGTTGAATATGTTTCTTCCTATCAGGATGGCATGATACGTTTTTTTAAGGACGGCGATAGAATCAAGAAATGGTGGAAAACCTTTGGAACCATTCATGATTCTGTTTTTAGCTATAACGGTTACGACTATACCATCAATAAGAACCTGAATAATCTAATCAGCATTAACATTCATTCAGGAAATAATGAATTTAAAACAATGTTGGTATTACTGGCAATAGAAAAAGATTCATCTGCATTTCACTGGGAAACAACTATTGATGCTGGCATCAATCCTATTACCAGGATCTTAGAATATACCAGCGCTAAAAAACTTAAAGAGAATATGAGCCAAGTATCTTATCATTTGAAAAATTTTCTTGATAAAAATGAAAATATATACGATATAAAAGTTGAAGAAGTCAATCTAAAAGACTCATTGCTCATCTCTACCAAAACCATTCTTTCGGATTACCCGACTACACCCAGAATTTATCAGGAAGTTGAGAAATTGAAACAGTATATCCATTCCCTGAATGGTGATGTAACTGATTCTGCAATGTTACATATTGAACAAAAAGATGCAAAACATTATGAATTAATGGTTGGGTTACCGGTTAATAAAGTGGTTCCTGAAACGAAAGATATAAGCATTAAAAAAATGCCTTTTGGAAAAAGTATGTTCATCACAAACATAAAAGGGGGAATAAACACAGTAGAAAAGGCAATGGAACAATTAAAAATTTATCAGATGGACACACAAAGAGCTTCGCCTGCCATACCTTATGAAATGATGATCACCAACAGATTACAGGAAACCGACACTACCAAATGGATAACCCGTTTATATTTTCCCGTGATGTAGCAATTATTTTTTTATTTTATCATTAAACCGAATCACCATCGTACTATCATTATTCTTTGCAAGAATAAAAGACTCTTTATTTCCGATATTAATTTTCTTCACATGACGCACCTGTCCTTTAACAGATAAGCCATTAATATTTTCTACAGCAAATTCTCCATGCCCTTTATTTAAAAGTATAGTGCCGAAATCTGCATCATATCTTCCCATCTGAATATTGTTATCGTAATAATTTCCAAACAACAAAATATCCGGTAAATTATCTCCATTCGCATCAATAATTACTGCATCTTTAAATGGCGATAGCTGCGCCTCCCAGGGCATCGGCTTCGTCTCAAAATTTAAATTACCCTTATTCAATAAAATAGAGTTCGCAAAATAATTTGCCGATAAAACATCTGCCGCTGCCAAATCTTCTTTATTAAATATCTGATCTAATGATGCCTTGGCAAAATCATCTGCATATAAAAAATGTTTTTTCAAAACAGGCATCTGCTTTTGTAATTCTTTTAAATTGGCAAATGGAATTTCTTTTCCGTTTAAATAATAAGTAAGCAATTGCTCTTTCTTTCCGTTGTGATCAAAATCGTTATAATACAATCGAATGGGTTGTGCATCAGAAGCATTTCTTAATCTGTTATTTAATCCCAGATTGCCGGCAATGATATCAATATTACCATCATTATCCAGATCACATGGTAAAATAAAATTCCACCAACCCTTTTTATCGGATAAAACTTTTTTTATGAAATGCCCGTGATTATTAATGAAGGCTACAATACCTCCCCACTCCAATGCAACAATTAAATCTTTATCTCCATCCTTATCAATATCAAACCAAATGGCTTGCGTAACGAAACCCACTTCACTCAATTCTTTTGCCAATTGATTCGTTACATCTTTGAAATTTCCTTTGCCATCATTTTGTAATAAATAGGAATTGGGTGTTTTACCATACTCATAAGGAACAGATCTTCCACCAATGAACAGATCTGTAAAACCATCGCCATTAAAATCATACGGAATAACACAGGATGCATTGATAAATAAATTACCGAAAGCATTTTCCTGTTTAGTAAAATTTGCTTTGCCATCATTCAGATACACGCGTGGCATTAAATATTTATCCTGACCAAAATATTCGTTACCGCCACTGGCAACAACCAGATCAATATTACCGTCATTATTTACATCAACCCAAGCAGCATCCACATCTTCATATGTACTGTCGTTATCTAAAGCCAATTGTTTCGAGCGAATAAATTTTCCGTTACTCTGTTGTAAAAAAACAGCGCTCTTATTTCTTTTTGATGAACCGATGAACACATCTTCCAATCCATCATGATTAATATCTCCTATTGCCAATCCGGGTCCTTCACTTGATATCATATGCGGCAGCAATGGTTCTCTGTTGAATTCCTGGAAATCATTTTCCTGATGAAAATAATTCAATGCTGTTTCTTTTGTAACATCTTTCATTGGCCTTGTGGGATTGGGCCAATGATTGGCTAAAAGGCCATAATTAAATTTTGGCAAGCCTTTTTGATAAATAAAACTAATCGCGGTATTTAAATGATTGAATTGAATTGCTTGAAACGTATTATCGGGCCATATTAAAAAAGCAGAATCGATTGTTGTCTTGTCTAATCCAATATGCAGGGGTATTTCCATACTTGATAAAAATCCATGCACCGGATATTTTTCATACGTTCTGATACCACCATTAGCAAATAAAATAATCTTAGCCCCTATTGCATTAATATTATTTTCTGCTCCTTTTAATTTTACATCTACAAAGGCTTTATCTTTTTTATCGTTACTTTTATTTTCATACAATAAAGCCGGTGCATCAATATTATTGACCAATACATCCAGATCGCCATCATTATCAAAATCAGCATATACCGCACCATTAGAATAGGTAGCTTGATTATTACCTATTCTTGATTCTATATCACTGAACAATAATGAGCCATTATTTTTAAAGAACTTATTCGGGATTTTTATTTGAGGGAATTTATCAATTAACCCCATGTCTTTTTGATCGAGGTTTTTATTGCGTATTTTATTCTGTACCTCCTCATTAGAAACAAAATTGATATAATCAATATCATTCAATCGCTTTGGAATACCGTTAGAGATAAACAGATCTTTCAATCCATCATTATCAAAGTCCATCCACAAAGGAGCCCAACTCCAGTCTGTTGCAAACACCCCGGAATACATGCCCGTTTCACTAAACATGCCGTTCTTTCTGTTGTACTGTAAATTGTTTCTGGTATATTGATAGTTATAACCATACTTTAATTTTTCATAAAACAAATCATAATCATCTTCGCCTTCCGATCTTTTTAAAATATAATTATCGTAAGGCATCATATCCATGGAAATAATTTCGGGATAACCATCATTGTTTACATCAGCAATATCAACACCCATGGTAAACTGACTGGTATGCATTACATGTTCATTCAGCTCTTCTTTAAAAGTACCATTGTGTTGATTGATGTACATATAGTCGTTCTCATGAAAATCATTGCCAACATACAGATCGGGATAACCATCTAAATTAATATCGGCAACAGCAACACCTAAACCATAGCCTATCACAGAGCTGTTAATTCCGCAGTTTTTGGTGATATCAGTAAATTTATTGTTCCCATCATTACGATACATTCTGTCACCTGTATAAGCATTAAATGTGGCCAATAATTTTTTTCTATCTCCGAATGTTCCATTATCATGAATGGTGTGATTCAACAAAAACATATCCAAATCGCCATCTCCATCAAAATCAAAAAATACAGCTTGTGTACTGAAGCCTTGAAAATCTAATCCATATGCTGCAGCTTCATCTTTATAATGCGGCACACCGTTTTTATCGATGCCGGTACAAATGAGTAATTGATTATGACTGTTGAGTGATTTTAACTTGCCTAATCTGCAAACATATATATCCAATAAACCATCATTATTAATATCAACAACAGAAACACCCGTACTCCATGCACTGTCTTGCGGAATTTCAGAAGCTGCTGTGATATCTTTAAAATGCAGCTTGCCTTCATTCAAATAGATTTTATTATTGCTTTGATTGGCTGCAAAAAAAACATCTATCAACCCATCATTATTAAAATCGCCCACGCCAATACCTCCGCCATTATAATAATACATGTAATCAAATACATTAAAATCAGCAGTAGGCGTTAACTTATTCGCAAAACTTAATCCCGTTTTGTTTTCATCGAGTACATCAAACAAAGCAGGCGCTGTTGGTTTATTGTTACATGCAATGAAATTGCATGTAACAATAAACAGAATCAGGTATAATGAATATTTTTTTATTGCTGCGATCATTATTATTTTTTCTGAGATGAATTATTTTTTTGCAGTTCATTCAATTGATACAATACCGGCTTCTCATCGTTCTGCAATATCAAAATGTATTGTTTATGATTGATGATAACAGGTTTAACATCTTTTATTTCTCCTTTTTCATTGATCCCTGCCTGTTTGGTTTCCATTTCTTTGAATGCCCCATTACCTTTATTCAATAAAACATGCCCCACACTTGCATCTAATCTGCCGAATTGAGGAACCAGATCAAAATCATTGCCGCCTAAAATTAAATCAACAAAGCCATCACCATTTACATCTGTTGCCATTCCTGCATTTACACTAGACCATTGCACTTCATCGGGTAATGGTTGAATAGCATATTTTCCATTGCCTTCATTAATAGCAACAACCGATGATGTATAATTAAATTGCTTTACCAATGAACTGCTCAATTGTTGTGCTGTAAATAATTGTTGAATTGATTTTTTTGCAAAATCTTCATGCAATAAATTCTGTTTCTTCAAAACGGGCAATTGCGCTTCCATTTCATGTTTTAAAAACACAGGCATATCTTTTTCTCCTTCTGTATGCGTCATAATCTTATCTACCGTATTGTTTTGATCAAAATCATTCACCCATAATTTCACAGGATTATTTTTATCCGGATGCAGATAAAAATTATCTCCGATATTTCCCAGCACCAAATCAATTTTGCCATCTCCATTTACGTCAGCAGCAATAACAGAACGCCACCAACCAAACATTTCATTCATATTGGTTGTCAACTCTTCAAAATGATCTTTCTTAAAGGAGAATATTCTCGGTGTCATCCACTCGCCAACAACAATCAGTTCTTTTTCAGCATCGCCTGAAACATTTGCCCACGCTGCATCTGTAACCATACCAATCGTTGCCAGCGCACCCATTTTATCTTTTGTCATTTCTGTAAAATGACCATGGCCGTCATTAAAATAAAAATGACTGACCGGGTCTTCTCCATATTGCTGTGGCACACTTCTGCTGCCCACAAATAAATCCAAATCACCATCATGATCAACATCATTGGCAACAACCACTGCAACATTGTCTTTATTCATTGGAAATGCAGCAGCATCTAATGTAAAATTTCCTTTACCATCATTTTTATATAAACGATGTTGTAACTCTCTGCTGTTTGCAGTTGCAACATTTCCACCCGAACCAATAAACAAATCCAGATCACCATCCCCATCACAATCAAAAAATAAAACTGCTACATCTTCAAAACCGGCAAAGGCAGTAAATACTTTTTCTTCTTTCTTTATAAACGATCCATTTTTTGTTTGAAGATATAATTGCCCCGGCTGATTTAATGCACCCCCAATATAAATATCCTGCAAGCCATCACCATTCACATCACCTACCGCTGCTTTCGGTCCTTCGCGTGATAACATTTTCGGAATATTTGCTTCAACATAAAAATCTACGTAATCATCTTCTGTATGTTTATCAAAATTTGATTTTACTGATGAAAATATCGGAGTGACAGGAGGATGATTGAAGGAATATAGTTTTTTATCATCGGCCTGCTGAATGGAATACACTTTGTTTACTGCAGGATGTTCATATTTGATACTAGAACGATCAGGCCAGATAATGACCATTGAATCTATTTGTGTTGAATTACCCAGGCCAATCACTTGTTTATAATCTACAGATGATTGAAACCCTCGTACAGGCTCAATTTCACGGGATAATATTTCGTGATCTTTATAAATTTTGATTGTTGTACCAATAGCAAAAGTATTTTTGCCCTTTCCTTTTGCATTGATGGCGATATAATTATTTTGATTTGTTTCCCTCGCATTGTTCTTATAAATAAAAGCCGGTTGATTTTCATTGTTTACAATCAAATCCAGATCACCATCACCATCCAAATCAGCATAAGCAACACTATTAGAAAAAGAGGGTTGTGTAAATCCCCATGTTTCACCAATATCCTGAAATTTTAAATTACCGAGATTCCGATACACTTTATTCAACAAAGGTGTTCGCGGAACTTTTTTTAACACTTCATCAATCATTTGATCTTTCTTTCCTTGCCGCACATATTCTTTAAAAATATCGTTGGAAAAAAAATCTAAGAAATCAAGATTACTCAAATCACGATTAATGCCATTACAAACATAAATATCATTATAACCGTCATTGTCTGCATCAAATAAAACCAAACCCCAACTCCAATCGGTTGCAGCAATACCTCCAAAATTGGCAACATCTAAAAATGTATTGTTCTTATTATTCAACTGCAAACAATTTCTTACATATTGATGATAGAAGCCTGCTTTGATTTTACTTCTGTACAGATCAATATTATCAAAAGTGCCCGTGGTTTTTAAACGATAATCATCTTGCGGAAACATATCAGTGGTATAAATATCCGGATAGCCGTCATTGTTCATATCGGCAATATCTGTTCCCATCGATGACATGCTGATATGTTGTGCCCAATTTTCCAATTCATCTTTAAAGGTTCCGTTCTTTTGATTGATGTATAAATAATCTCTTTCTAAAAAATCATTACCTACATAAATATCAGGATAACCATCGCCATTGATATCGGCAACAGACACGCCCAATCCAAAACTTAATAAACTGGTGTGTATACCTGCTTGTTTGGTTACTTCAATAAAATGGCCATTATCATTTCTTAATAAATGATTACCGCTTCCTTTTAAATTAGCAGGAATATTCCATGCAGCTTCAGTTGAATCTCGCATGTTGGCATAATTTAACGTGCCAAAGGGAATAGGGCAATTATCAATGATAAAACAATCCAGATCGCCATCTCCGTCATAATCAAAGAAAACCGCTTGTGTGCAATAACCGGAATGATCCAACCCATACGCAGCAGCCGATTCGGTAAACGTGTTATTGTGGTTGTTAATGTAGAGTTGATTTTTTCTTTGGCCATTCAGCATATGACCGGAATTACAAATATAAATATCTAACCAACCATCGTTATTGATATCTACTAATGAAACACCGGTGCTCCATTGTCCGTTTTGTGTTAATCCGGATGTTGCAGTGATGTCATCAAATTTAAAGTTTCCTTTGTTGATATAAATTTTATTACTGCCTAAATTAGAAGTGAGCACTGCATCAGGCAATCCATCATTATTCAAATCTCCCAAAGCAACACCACCGCCGTTATAAAAATTTCTGAATTGAAAACTGTTTTCATCTTTGCTGTCATTCACATCATTCTCAAAATTGATACCGGTATTTTGCATCAATTCAAATAAAGCAGGTTTTTCTTTTATTGTATGACAGGAGAAAAATAAACAGCTTGTTATTCCGGTAATAATAATTGTTATTGAGCTAATTTTTTTCATACTGCAGCAAACACTTTACACACAATTATTTTTTATTGTTGAATTGATACAAAGAAGGAAAATCATCATTGGCTAAAAACAAAAAATAATTTCCATTCTTTGAAGGGATTTCTTTTACATCTTTGATTACACCTCTTTCAAACAATCCGCTTTGTTGTTGATCCATCCAGGTAAAATTGCCTTTACCATCATTAATGAAAATATCGCCAAAGCTGGCATCTAATTTTCCGAACTGAGGAACAAAGCCCGATAAATTACTGCCCATCATTAAATCAGGTTTGCCATCATGATTGATATCAGTACAAACAATTGAATTAATGGCAGAGAACTGTGCACGTGCAGGTAATTTTTTGATGATAAAATTTCCATTGCCCTGATTAATGGCAACACAAGAACTCATATAATTGAATTGTTTTACCAAGGCAGCTTTTATTAATTCTGCACTGAATAGTTCCTGTACAGACTTTTTAGCAAATACTTCATGTTTTAAATTTTGTTTTTTCAAACCGGGTATCTGTTCTTCCATTTCATGTTTTAAAAACACCGGCATATCTTTTCCGTCAATCGTGCTTGATACAATTTTATCAACAGAACCATTTCCATCAAAATCATTCACCCATAATTTTACCGGATGGGAGCTATCAGGCTTTAAATAAAAGTTCTCGCCAATGTTTCCAAATATCAAATCCATTTTTCCATCACCATTCACATCAGCGGCTGTAACTGTTTGCCACCAACCAAACATGTTGTTCATATTGGTTTTTATTTCTTCAAAATGATCTTTGTTAAAAGCAAAAATTCTGGGTGTCACCCATTCGCCAACAACAATCAATTCTTTTTTATCATCTCCCGTAACATCGGCCCACACTGCTCCTGTAACCATTCCGATACTATCTATACCCGCCATTTTAGATTTATCCATTTCAGTAAAATGCCCCTTGCCATCATTGATATAAATATGACTTACCGGATTGGTTCCATATTCATGTGTTACATTTCTTGCACCCACAAATAAATCCAAATCGCCGTCTCCATCAAAATCACAGGCAACTGCAATGGCCGTATTATCTTTATTAACAGGAAATGCATTTACATCAATGGTAAAATTTCCTTTGCCATCATTTTTATACAATCGATGTTGCACTTCTCTGCTGTTAATCAATCCGTGATTACCTCCTGCACCTACAAATAAATCCAAATCACCATCCCCATCACAATCAAATAACAGAGCGGCTGCATCTTCAAAATCAAGATACTTTTTAAATTCAGGTTCTTCTTTTTCTGTAAAACCATTAGCTGTTTGAAGATATAAATGTCCGCCTTGCTGTACAGCGCCGCCAATATAAACATCAGCTAATCCATCTCCGTTAACATCACCCACTGCAGCTTTCGGGCCTTCCTTCGATAACATTCTCGGGATATTTCTTTCATAATAAAAATCATTCTGCTCATCTTCAATATGCTTTTTAAAACCCTTGTTATTGATCTTTGAAAGAAGCGGAGCAGGTATTTTTTTATTGAATTCATCAATGCTGTTTTTTTCATTGCCTTGCTGAATAGTATGCAATTGATTAATAGCAGGATGATATATTTTTTGATACGTTCTGTCAGGCCATATAATTAAAGCAGAATCAATTTGAGTAGCTGAACCCAACCCGAATATTTGTTTATAATCAACAGAGGATTGAAAGCCCCGGCTAGGGAATACTTCCCGAATCATTTTTTGATCGCCTACAAACAATTCAATTTTACTTCCAATGGCAAAAGTATTTTTCTCTTTCCCTTTCAGAAAAAAAGCGATGTAATTATTTTTATTGATCTCTCTTGCATTGTTTTTATATACAAACGCTTTCTGTGTTTCATTGTTAACGATCAGATCCAGCGAACCATCATTATTCAAATCACCATACGCAGCGCCATTTGAATACGCAGTATGATCAATACCCCACTGCAATCCTATATCTTCAAATTGAAAGTTACCTTTGTTCCTGAATACTTTATTATATAAGGGTGTTCTCGGAATTTTACTCACCACTTGATCCACTTCATCTTTCTTGCCCGTCAATATCATTTTCTGTATCACATCATTGGCAAAAAAATCCATGAAATCTAAATTGGTAACATCTCTGTTTACGCCATTGCAAACATAAATATCATTGTATCCGTCATTATCCATATCAAACATTAAGGCACCCCAACTCCAGTCCGTTGCAGAAACACCGCTGTAATTCGCAATCTCAGAAAATGTTCCATTATGATTATTGACCTGCAAACAATTTTTCATGTACTGATAATAAAAACCAGATCGATACATGGTATTGAACTTATCAATATTATCAAATGCACCCATTGTTTTTAAACGAAAATCATTATACGGCAACATATCTGTTGTAAAAAGATCCATATAACCGTCATTATTAATATCAGCTAAATCAGCACCCATCGATGAATAACTGATATGCTGCATATAATTTTCTAACTCATCTTTAAAGGTTCCGTTCTTTTGATTGATGTATAAATAATCGCGTTCATAAGAATCATTCGATACAAAAATATCCGGATAGCCATCATTATTGATATCACCGATAGAAACACCTAATCCAAAACTGATCAATGTTCCGTGAATACCCGCTTCTTTGGTTACTTCTGTAAAATGTCCGTTATCATTCCGATATAAATGATCGCCACCACCTTTTAAAAAATCTCCTACAGGCCAATCTTTTTCGGGCACATCTCTTCGGTTTGAAAATTCTAATTGATTAACCGGAACAGGGCTATTGTTGATCATAAAACAATCGAGATCGCCATCTCCATCATAATCAAAAAATGAAACCTGAGTAGTATAGGCAGAAATGTCTAAACCATATTGCGCTGCAGATTCAGTAAACGTGAGATCGTGGTTATTAATGTATAATTTATTTTTTCGGTTACCTGTTGACATATGCCCGGAACTGCATACATAAATATCTAACCAGCCATCGTTATTAATATCTACAAATACAACGCCGGTACACCATAAACTATCTTGTGTGATGTTTGAATGCGCAGTAATGTCTTCAAATTTAAAATTGCCTTTATTCAGGTACAATTTATTGTCACCCATATTAGAGGTAAGAAATACATCGGCCAAACCATCATTATTGATATCACCTATGGCAACACCACCACCATTATAAAAATTTCTGAATAAAAAACTATTCTCTTTTTTCTGATCAATTACATTATTAACGAAATCGATCCCAGTGCTGTCTTTCAGTTCAAAAATGGTTTTTTCATTTTGTTTTGTTTTGCAAGAAGTAAAGAATAAAATGAATGATACTAAAAAAAGAATAGAATTTGTCAATCGTAAATGTAATGCACGCTTCATATTTTGCAAATTACAACAATTCAAGGTTATGATTAAAATATCAAAAGGTCATATAAAATGACCTTTTGATAACTAAAACTAAAAACTATGATGAAAACGATGTTTAGTAACCCGGATTTTGTACTAAATTAGGGTTAGCTGCCAATGCCTGATTAGGAATTGGGAATACTAAATAATGTGGATCATCGGTTGGTTTGTATTGCCAGATCTTATTATACACACCAAAACGGATTAAATCTGTTCTTCTTACACTTTCCCAATATAGTTCTCTGCCTCTTTCTGCCAACAAACAATTAGGATTGTCTACTGAGCTCGTAATATTAGCATAAGTACCATTATCCAATAAAGTTAAAGGAGCAGCCATAGGAGCAGCACCGCGGGCAGCTCTTAAAGCATTTACCAACGTTAAAGCACCTGTTGCGTCTGCTTGTGAAGTTGATCTTAATTTTGCTTCAGCAACCATTAATACAACATCAGAATAACGGAAGATCACTAAATCATTACCTGAAGGACCTTCGTAATATTGAGTGCCATTTGAAAAATCAGGAGCATATTTAACAACACGGATACCGGTTAATTCCAAATTAGCACCTGTTTCCTGCATGGTAGCTGCGATAGTAGGATCGAAAGCCAATGGATTGCCCTTTCTGTCTTTTAAAGCGGTACCATGTTGATCGTATTGCTGACCAATCTGGAATCCTAATCTTTGTCCTGAAACATTGGTAACAGAAGAATAATAAGTACCCCCCAATCTCTTATCTAAAGCAGTATCCGGATTATTATTAGCGCCTACACCAGTAAAGAACCCACCTACTCTGTTAGCAGAGGCTGTTGCCGCTACTGTATGTCCATTTACACCAAAACTATTATAAAAATCTCCGATGGTTGAGAAACCATTCCAACCTGCATTAGGATTATAATCAGTTTCCTGGTTATAATGCTCAGTCATCATATAACGTGCATCAGCACCGCTATTATTAGCACCAACTCCGGAAGTATTTACATATTGAAATATATTTTCTGTTGAATTGCCATTGGTTACAGAGAAATTACCAAAATAATCTGATTGATAATGGTATTGACCACTATTGATAATAGTATTGCCTAAAGTAATCACTTTTACCATGTCAGAATCGGCAAATGAAGGTGATGCTCTGTTTACCCATGCACCTCTGTTTAAATAACATTTCATCAACAATGTTTGACCTGCTGCCTGACCAGCCTGACCTAGCGAAGGCGTTGCAGATAAACTTGGAATAATTGCATTCAACTCATTAATAATAAATTGAGCTGCCGCTGCGCCTGATAATACGGTTGGAGCATTCAATAAATTGTCACCCGGATTTCTTACAGGGAACTGACCATATAAGTCCAACAAGTAATACAAAGACAATGCTCTCAGGAACCTTGCTTCAGCAGCTTGTTGTGCAGAAGGTTGGAAACCCAATACATTTGTTGCATCGAAATTGATTTTATTCAGGTTATTAAATACTTGTAAGATTTGTCCGTGATTGGCATTCCATGTATGGTTATGCAATACACGCCAAACACCGTTATCATCCCAGTCACCAGCTCTGGTAGGAACCAAAGACTCATCAGCTGTATTTTCTTCCAAAGAAAACACTTCATCTTGTCCGGTAAAGGGTGTGCCCAAATCAACATACGCACCTTGTAACAATAAACCTACACCCGCAGAACCCAATGCGTTTGCAGTTTGGCTATTGGTCAGGGTACTGCCTAATTGTTCGTTCAACTTAGTACAGCCGGCAAGTGCTGTAACAAAAAGAACCGCAGCTATTTTAATTTTTCTATATGGTATCATAAGTTTCAATTTTACTATTAATTATAAGGAGAAGTTTATACCAACGGTTACAGTTCTTGCAGTTGGATAAGGAAGATATTCGATAGATCTTGAAGGATAAGCATTATTGCTCTTATCGATATTAACTTCCGGATCGAAACCAGAGAACTTAGTAAATACTAATAAATTAGTAGCGCTTACAAATGCATTCAGATTCTTAACATATTTTCCTGCATTACCAATACTATAGTTTACACTTGCATTTCTGATTTTAAAGAAATTACCACTTTCAAGGAATCTGGTAGAAGCACCTACACCGCTTGATACTCCTTCTTTAGAAGTGTAAGCATTATTATCAATATTCCTTCCGTTAGCAATACCACTGATATTGGTTACGCTTGTTGCGGTATTGTTATAAATCATATAACCGCCTGCACCACCACCATTGATGACTAAAGTAAATTTCTTATATCTTAATGTTGTGCTGATACCGTAATTGGAATGAGGGTTTGGATCGCCTGCAAATTGAGGATTTGCCCCAATGATCTGATTACCGCTTGCATCAAAGCCTTGGAATGGTTTTAAGTAAAACTCATCAATAGGTTGATTGTTGGTAATCGCCTGGCCTAAAGTACCTGATACACCCTGACCATTAATCTGACCTGTTTGAATCAAGATACTTTGTCCGTTAGTTGTAAAGTTCTTCAACATGTTTTTATTGTAAGAGAAGTTACCGCTAACATCCCAAGTGAAATCTTTATGATCAACCAGGTTAAACCCTAAATACAATTCAACTCCGGTATTCATTAAATTGGCTGGTAAGTTAATGAAGTAGTTAGACGCGGGAGCAGGTTGAATAGCTGTATTTTGGAATAAGATATTTGTTGTATTCTTATTATATACATCTATGCTACCATAAATTTTACCGCTCTTAGAAGCAAAATCCAATCCGATATTGTATGAATTGGTTTGTTCCCATTTCAAATTAGGGTTAGCAACATTTACTTGACCGGCACTATTATAAGCTGAGAAAGCAAATTGTTCTTGAGAAGAACCGGCAGGGAATTCCTGGTTACCGGTAATACCCCATGAAGCCCTCAAAGCCAAGTTTGAGAAAGTTTTATTATTCTTCATGAAATCTTCATTAATAATAGCCCACTTACCACCAACAGATGGGAAATAACCATATTTATTGTTTGCACCGAATTTGCTTGATCCGTCATCTCTGATTGTAGCTGTCAAAATATATTTGTCAGAATAGTTAAATACTGCTCTCGCAAAATAAGATTGCAACTCTATCAATGGATCTACATAAGTGCTTGGTAAATTTTGCGTATTTCCATCTTGTAACATGGCTGTGTACAAAACAGGAATCAAAGAAGATTGACTAAGATTTGTATTGAATCCGCTTGCAGAAAAAGAACTGTTTTGATATTGCGATTTCCAATATTCAAAACCTGCAACCGCATCCAATCTTAATTTTTGAGAAAGATTAGTATGATAATTCAAGGTATGGGTGAAAGTTTGAGAACTTAACTGAGCAGCTGAGATATCACCAAATCCCAAGCCCGACAAGCCTGAATAACCCTGCATGAATCCATCCATGTTTGTATTTCTTGTACCAACACTGTTATTAACAGCATACAAGAATTTATATTCCAAGTTATCTGTAAGTTTATAAGAGGCTGAAATATTAGCCAACACAGTATTTACAAAAGCTAAATCAGATACACCTGCCAATAAGGCCAGAGGATTACCTGATCCATTTGCAGGATAAACATAAGTTCCGTTAGCAGTAGTAAATGCAGTTGTCGGGTTCCATTGTAATGCAGAACTGATTAAGTTACCTACAGATCCTGCAGTATTAGAAACATTCACAATGCTTTCGTTGGTATGACCATAAGTCAAGTTGAAATTCAATGTCAATCTCTTATCTAAAAATTTATATTGACCACTAAAGTTTCCAATATATTTTCCTAAAGAAGAATTCTGGATAAGGCCATTGGTATTAGAAGCTAAGAAAGAAGCACGGAATCTTCCGTTTTCATTTCCGCCGCTTATAGCCATATTATAGTTTTGAGAAAGTCCATTGTTCTGAATTTGTTTAAGGGCATCAACGCTTCCACCATTATCCTGACCGGAAATATTATATTTTGCAAGTGCGCTTCTGAATTGACCGGCAGTCAAAATATCAAATTTTTTCATGTAGCCTGCATCAAAGCCTAAACTTGTTCCGAATTCTAATTTAACCGGGCCCGAGGAACCTGTTTTAGTAGTAATAACAATTACACCATTAGCACCTCTTGAACCGTAAATTGCTGCAGAAGAAGCATCTTTTAATACATCAATAGATGCGATATCGTTTGGATTTACAAATAATAAAGCATTTGCATCAGGAGTTGATCCAAATGTTGATGTACCGGGATTAGGTCTTGCATTTCTACCATCTAAAGGTACTCCATCAATAACGTACAATGGATTCTGTACAGCACGAATAGAGTTATTACCTCTGATTTTTACGGTAGTAGCTGCACCGGGTTGACCTGAAGTATTGGTAACTTCCAAACCCGCAACTTTATTTTGCAATAATTGATCAGGAGAAGTTACAACACCCTGATTAAAATCTTTTGCCTGAATTGATGTTACAGCACCGGTAAGGTCTTTCTTACGAGCTGTACCATAACCGATAACAACTACATCGTTGAGTTGCTCGCTGGTAGCTTTCAGGGATACATTAATATTAGTTTGAGAGCCGATAGCTACTTCTACTTTTTCAAATCCAATAGAAGTAAATACCAATTTAGTTGTTCCTGATGGTACAGTTATTTTAAAACTTCCATCAGCCCCGGTTTGTGTTCCGGCTTTAGCAGCACCAGTAGCCAATACAGAAACATTAGATATACCGGAACCATCTTTGGCATCGGTAACCTTTCCCGTAATAGTTTTGGTTTGCGCTAATACAAATGTCGAGGAGAACGCCAGGCATACGCATAGCATACCTTTGGCAAGCATCTTTAGGTTCATAAGCAAGCATTTAGTGTTAATGTGTCGAAAATACACAAATTTTTGAAAAACCAAAAATTTGTTAAATCTCAATTAATTTGAGACATTGAATGTAGAAAGAAAGATGCATTTAAAACTCAGGATCAAAGCTTATTTATCAATGCAAACGTTTGCGAACATGTTTGCAGTGGAAAAGTTTTCCTTATTTTACTAAAATTTTAGTGCCGGCTAACTCCCCCCATGGATAAAATAACTGAAAATGACGCTTTTATAATAATCAGCGTTCTGTTATATCTCTTCTAGTACCCGGTTGATTCTTTCCCTGTATTTGATCCCTACCTGGCTATAGACTTGTTCGGACTAAGTCGACTTAGTCCGAACAAGATGCTAATAAAGTCATATAGAATGGATAAAGAATTACTGGATTGAAAGCTCTGATTTAAGTAATATGAGCATTTTCGCAGTTTTGCCTATTTATCTTGATCTCCGGTTTTATTTTAGAAATCAATACCTATCCATTTTCGTTTACTGCTCTCGTATTTTTCAAAATTGAATTTATATAATTTGCCCGGGCGATGAGGTACACCTTCTTCCATTTCCCCTGTATCAATTAATAAATCCATTGAGGCAAATTTTTTTCTGAAATTCCTTCTGTCCAATGTAACCCCCAAAATGGCTTCATATAAGTTTTGCAATTCACGAAGAGAAAATTTATCCGGTAATAAATTAAATCCTAATGGGTGTTCCTGAATCCTTTTTTGCAGCCATTTATAACAAGTATCTATAATCTCTTTATGATCAAACGCCATTTCTTTAATAGATTGATAACTGTGCCAATGCAATTCGTTCTCTGTGATTTTTAATTCATGATGCTGAATATTCAAAAGGGAACAATAAGCAACTGTGATAACCCTTCCGCCGGGATGTCGATTGGGGCCGCTGAATGTTCTTACCTGATCCAAATAAACATCATCCATTCCTGTTCTGTGCTTTAATATTCTGTATGCCGCATCATCCAGTTCTTCATTATCCTCAGCAAAATCTCCTAACAAAGACCATTTATCTTCATACACAGCAAGGTCACTCCTAATTAATAAAACTTTCAATTGGTTTTCATCAAAACCAAATATTACACAGTCAACCGTAATAGGTACCCGCGGATACGTATCCACCAATTTTACAACATCCTTTATTAATCCAACAGCAGTTCTATGAATGTGCGGTTCTCGTTTCATTTGGAAGTAAAAGTATTAAGGGTATGCTGATTCGAATCAACAAATAAAATTCAAGATAAGGACTTTTTGATATATCATTTCTTCTTTAATCAAAAAATACTTATCAAAACAATCCTTATTACTTTTATAGCACATTTGCAATTATGTTCAATTCAGCAACAACAAAAGATTTACAAGACCAATCAAAATATTTTCTTACCCTTATCAATGATGAAAAGAAAATAATTAACGGTATTGATGAACTAAGAAAAATTTTGCGCTTTCATGAATACCGATATTATGTAATGAACGATCCGCTGATCAGTGATTTTGAATACGATCAATTATATAAAGCCTTAGAAAAAATTGAATTAAACAATCCTTCACTAATCACAAAAGATTCCCCTACGCAACGCGTAGGAAGCAGCCTGAATGAAGGCTTTGAAACGGTACAACATTTAGTTCCCATGTTGAGTTTGGAGAATAGTTACAATGCGGATGATTTAATTGATTGGGATAGAAAAGCCAGAGAGTTAACAAAATTGGAAAATATTGAATATTGCATTGAACCAAAATTTGATGGTGCCAGTATTTCATTGATTTATGAAAATGATTTATTGATTCGAGCTGCAACAAGAGGTGATGGCGTAGAAGGAGAAGACATTACCAATAACATCAAACAAATTCGTTCTGTTCCATTGTCCGCACCTTTCTCTGAATATGGTATTCAACAAATAGAAATTCGCGGAGAAGTAATTATGAGTAAAAAATCATTTGAAAAATATAATATTTGGTTGGCAGAGCAAGGACAAACAACGCTGGCTAATCCACGCAATGCAGCAAGTGGCAGTTTAAGAATGAAAGATCCGAAAGAAGTATCGAGAAGAAATTTAGAAGCATTCTTATATCATGTTAGTTATTTTATCAATCGGCAACAAACTACAGACCACAGACTACAGACTCATTCCGGTATGCTTGAAATGCTTTGGCAATGTGGTTTTCGTTCACCTCAAAAAGAAAAGCAAGTGGTGAATGGCATTGAAGAAGTAATTAAACATGTACATGATTTTGAAGAGATGCGTGATACGCTGCCTTATGAAATTGATGGCATGGTAGTGAAAGTAAATAACTTGCAATTACAGGATGAAATGGGCATGACCACCCATCATCCCAGATGGGCGATTGCTTTTAAATTTAAAGCCAGGCAAGCCACTACAAAATTAAGAGCCATAGAATTTCAGGTTGGCAGAACCGGTGCTGTTACACCTGTTGCAAAATTAGATCCGGTGTTTATTGGCGGAGTAACCGTTTCCAGTATCTCTGTTCACAATCAAGAATACATTAAAGAAAAAGATTTAAAAATCGGCGATAATGTTTTAATAGAACGTGCCGGCGATGTGATTCCTCAAATTGTAAAATCATTACCCGATTTACGCGACGGAACTGAGTCTGATATTGTATTCCCAACACATTGCCCTGTTTGCGGCAGTACATTATTTAAAGAAGAAACCGAGGCGGTTTGGCGTTGTATTAATATTGAATGTGAAGCACAGGTAGTAGAACGCATCATTCATTTTGTAAGTAAGGATGCAATGGATATCAAAAGTTTTGGCGAAGCTAATGTTCGAAAATTCTATGAATTAAAATTGATAAAAGATATTCCGGGAATTTATCATTTGGATTTTAATGCGATCAGTCAGTTAGAAGGATTTGGAAAAAAATCAATTGATAATTTACAGGCAGCCATTGAAGCATCGAAACAACAATCGCTTAACAGGTTGATTTATGCATTGGGTATTCGATTTGTTGGCGAAACCACGGCCAAAACATTAGCGAATGCAATTGAAAATTTATTCGACCTTCAGCATAAAACAGAAGAAGCACTGCAAGAATTAGAAGATGTGGGTGTGAAAGTGGCAAAAAGTGTTTTTGAATTTTTTCATAATAAAGAAAATATTGCCATGTTGCATGAATTGCAAAAAGCCGGATTGCAATTCAAAAACGAAAAACGTGAAACAGTTGCTGCAGGTGGATTAGCAGGACAAACATTTTTATTTACCGGAACACTCGCTAAATTAAAACGCAGTGAAGCAGAAGCAATGGCAGAGCAACAGGGCGGAAAAATTGTAAGTGGCGTAAGTGCAAAATTAAATTACCTGATAGTGGGTGAAGATGCGGGAAGTAAATTAGAAAAAGCAAAAAAAATAAACACTATAAAAATTATTACTGAAGATGAGTTTTTACAATTGATCAATCAATGATGTTTCACACAAAGAAACAAAGGATACTAAGTTCACAAAGTTTTATTCTTTGCTGCTTTGTGTGAAACGCTTTAATATAATCTCAAAAAACAGCAACCTTATCATGTTACAACCATCCACCATCAAATTCTTAAAAGACTTAAAGAAGAATAATACCAAAGAATGGTTTGATAAAAACCGAAAAGTATATGAAGCTGCAAAAGCAGATTTTTTATCATTGGTTGAAAATATTTTAAAAGGACTCTCAAAAAAAGATGAAAGCATTGCACATCTAAATGCAAAAGAATGTGTATTCAGAATTAACAGAGATGTACGTTTTAGTAAAGATAAAAGTCCGTATAAATCCAATATGGGTATGAGTATTTCGCCTAAAGGAAAAAAAGGGATAAGTGCAGGATATTATTTTCATTTAGAACCGGGTGCTTGTTTTATGGGTGGCGGATTGTATCAACCCATGCCGGATGATGTAAAAAAAGTACGACAGGAAATTGATTATTGCTTTGATGAATTTTCAAAAATCATTGCCAATAAAAAATTCAAAGCCACTTACGGTAATTTGAATATGGATGCAGACATGAAATTGAGCAGGCCACCCAAAGGTTATGAAGAAAGCAATGCAGCGATTGAATATTTAAAATTGAAAAGTTTTATTGCCATGACTTCTTTAAGTGATGTTGAATTAACAGATAAAAATTTAACAAAAAAAATCATTGCTGCTTTTGAAGCATTGCAACCATTGATTGCATTTTTGAATAGAAGTATTGAAGGATAAAAATTATTCTGTCAAATAATTAAACGCTTTACCGATTGTATCGATTGCATCAGTAGCTAATAAACTTTCCGGTGATTGATTTTCTAATGCCAGGTCTGCTGCCAGGCCATGTAAGTAAACACCAATTAATGCAGCATTTAAGGATAAATAGTTTTGTGCCAGCAAAGAAGTGATCATTCCGGTCAACACATCGCCACTACCTCCTTTTGCTAATCCGGAATTACCGGTATTGTTAAAATACCCTTTTCCTTTATCGGCAATTAAGGTATAATGTCCTTTTAAAATAATAATAAAATTATTTTGTTCAGATAGTTCAATCGCTTTATTCATTCTGTCAAAATCATTTTCACAAACACCGAATAATCTCTCAAACTCTTTTGGATGCGGTGTAATAATTGAACCTGCAGGAATTTTATTGAATAAATCCTTATTCGCTGCAATGATATTCAATGCATCTGCATCAATCACAATTGGTTTTTTAAAATGCTCCAATACATCATTTATTAATTTTTTTGCATCATCATTGGTTCCCAAACCAGGACCAAGTCCGATGGTTGAATAATTATCAAATGATATTTCTTCGTTTCTATTTATTGTCATTGCTTCGGGAAGAAAAACATTAACAGTTGATTGATCTTGTTGAGGAATATTAACCGTCAATAATCCTGCTCCTGTTCTTAAACATGCTCTGGCTGCTAACAAAGCAGCCCCCATCTTTCCTTTATTACCTGCAATTAATAATGCATGACCGTAATTCCCTTTATGACTGAAATCTTTTCGGGGTTTTATTCTTGAAGAGATAAAATCGTTGTCAGGCATTTCAAAAACAGTGTCAGCTGTTTGCAAATAACCAGTATGCAAACCGATATCTAATACATGCACTTCTCCAAAAGTAGCGGCATTCTCTGCCATTAAAAAGCAAAGTTTTAGTGATTGAAAAGTGAGCGTATATTTTGCCTGAATAATCACATTCCCTTTAGCGCTTTTATCAATTGCCAAACCACTGGGCACATCAATAGAAATAACAGTGGCATTGGATTGATTAATATGCTCCACAATTTCGGCGCTTAATGATTGTAATGGCCTGTTTAATCCGGAACCATACAAAGCATCAACAACAATATCCGTTTTATCAATAACGGGAATAAATTCGGTTGATTGAATAAAATGAATATCGGCAGCAATCTGATGCAGTCGATATAAATTCACTTGAAAATCCTCTGTTCCTTTTGCACCAAATTCTGCAATATAAACTGTTACATGATATCCTTTCTCCAATAATAATCTTGCAATTGCCAATCCATCACCACCATTGTTTCCTTTACCACAAAAAACTTTGATGGCATAATCAATAAAACGATTTGTAATGATCCAATCGATACAACGATTTGCAGCACGTTCCATTAAATCAATAGAAGCAATTGGTTCTTGTTGCATGGTAAATACATCCCATTGCTGAATTTGCTGTGCAGATAATAATTTCATTGATTTAAATTCAACCTAAAGTTACCAAGCTTTTTAGACAGAATTGTTTATTTTTAAACAGGCAGCAATTAATATAAAAACAATCAACTTTACCGACATTTATATTATTGAATTTCATAAACAACAGCTTCATAAGGCTTCAATTGCTTATTGTCAGAGCTGATAGGATAATTGCCCAATAAGATTTTCGCTTTTGAAAGATTATAGGATGTTTTAAATGAAACATTGTCTTTGGTAAAATTTAATGCAATCAATACTGTTTTATTATTCAATGTTCGGGTATAGGCATATACATTGGGATTGTCTTTATCAATCAACTTATATTTTCCATACACCAGTACTTTATTTTGTTTTCTTAACTGAACTGCTTTTCTGAAATAATTCAAACAGGAATTTTTATCCTTTTCTTCTGTTGCAACGTTAATGAAAGAATAATTAGGGTTTACTTTTATCCAAGTATTTCCTTTGCTAAAACCCGCATTCATACTGGTATCCCATTGAAAAGGGGTTCTGCCATTATCTCTGCTTTTAAACTTAATCTCCTTTAAATATTTATTCATATCGGTTCCAATACTTTGCTGATATTTATATTCATTGATGGTTGACATATCTCTGTAATCTTCAATTTTATTAAAATTAATATTCGTCATTCCCAATTCATCTCCGTTATAATAATAGGGTGTACCTCGCATCGTCATTAAAAAAGTAGTCAACATTTTAGAAGATACTTCTCTGAATGCTTTGCTATCATTTCCAAATCTGCTTACCAATCTTGCCTGATCATGATTTGCCAAAAAAATGGAGAGCCATCCTTTATCAGCAAAAACACTATCCCATTTACTAAACACTTCTTTAAAATGCAATAAACTATAGCCTTCGGGTTTGGCAATATCAACGCCATCAAATGCATAAGCCATATTTAATTCATTGCGTTCTGCATCTACCATATCATGTGCATCCTGAAATGAGTTACCGGCACCTTCTGCAACAGTCATCACATCATATTTACTAAACACTTCTCTATTCATTTCTTTTAAATAATCATGCAGATGATCTTGCACCGCATAATATTTTGTAAAATTTTTTTCAAACCCATCAGGAAATTTAGGGAAGGTGGTATCTTTTGCTGCAAACTGAAACGCATCTAAGCGATATCCATCAATGCCTTTCTCTGCCCAAAATTTCATCATGTCATATATTTCTTTTCTTAGTGCCGGATTTTCCCAATTTAAATCCGGTTGCTTTACGGAAAAATAATGTAAATAATAAGCATTGGTAGTTGAATCATATTTCCAAGCATCATGATTGATATCAAATAAACTGTAACGGAAATTAGGTTTACCCCTGTCTGCATCCCACCAATGATAATAATTCCTAAATGGATTGGTTCTTGAGCTTTTAGATTGTTTAAACCATTCATGTTCATCGCTACTATGATTGACCACTACATCCATTACTAATTTTATTCCGCGTTGATGTAATCCTTTGATTAGTTGATCAAAATCTTCCATTGTGCCAAACTCTTTCATGATATTTTTGTAATCACTGATATCATAACCGTTATCATCATTGGGAGATGAATAAATAGGATTTATCCAAACCACATCAATCCCTAAACTTTTAATGTAATCTAATTTTGAAATAATGCCTTTTAAATCGCCAATACCATCGCCATCACTATCTTTAAAACTTCTGGGATAGATTTGATACACCACCGCTTCTTTCCACCATTTTTGATCGGTTGAATTATTTTGAGAAAAAGATGTTTGTTCAAAGAATATGGTTATACAAACAAACAGAACAAGCAAGCGTATTTTCATAATAACAAATTAATTATTCTAAAATAATATTTTATAATAAAGAAAAGAATATTTATGCATTGAAAATAATTTCGATAACATTTGTTGTTGAAATAAAAAAGGAGATGAAATAATCATCTCCTGTAAAATTCAAACACTATCATAATTACAACAAACCTTTGCTCATTAAATACTCTGCAATCTGAACAGCATTAGTTGCAGCACCCTTGCGTAAATTATCACTTACAATCCACATGTTTAGTGTTTTGGGTTGTGTTTCGTCTCTGCGTAATCTACCCACAAACACTTCATCTTTTTCATGTGCCCATAAAGGCATTGGATAAAATTGTGCAGCAGCATCATTCTGAACAATAACCCCGGGCGCATTGCTTAACAAAGTTTTTACTTCATTCAAATCAAACTCATTTTCAAATTCAACATTCACACTTTCGCTATGTCCGCCAATAACCGGAATGCGAACAGTTGTAGCCGTAACACGAATAGAATCGTCCTGCATAATCTTACACGTTTCTTTCACCATTTTCATTTCTTCTTTTGTATAACCATTTTCTAAGAAGACATCTATTTGTGGAATTACATTTAAATCAATGGGGTATTTATATGCCATCGGATATTCTGCCGTATTTCCTTTTTCTGCTTTTGCTCTTTCACCGAATAATTGATCCACTGCTTTCTTACCTGTACCTGTAACGCTTTGATAAGTGCTTACCACTACTCTTGTAATCTTATATTTTTTATGCAAGGGTTGCAATGCCACCACCATTTGAATGGTTGAACAATTTGGATTGGCAATGATGAAATCATCTTTGGTTAATGCATCAGCATTAACTTCAGGTACCACTAATTTTTTGGTAGGGTCCATTCTCCATGCTGAAGAATTATCAATTACTTTAATGCCCGCTTCAGCAAATTTGGGTGCCCACTCTAATGATGTTCCACCGCCTGCTGAAAATATGGCCACTGCAGGTTTTGCAGCAATACTATCATTCATACTCACTACCTTATATTTCTTTCCTTTAAATGCTACTTCTTTACCAACCGACCTTTCTGATGCAACAGGAATTAATTCTGTTACCGGAAAATTTCTTTCTGCTAATACTTGTAACATTTTTGAGCCTACTAAACCGGTAGCTCCGACAACGGCTACTTTCATTTTGTTTTGGTTTTAATTGATGAAATAATAATAAAACAGCCTTCCCGAATTTGAGAAGGCTGTTTACATATTTAGTACATACAAAAATAGTTAAGCAACTTCTCGATGAGAGATGTGTTTCTTACTGTTCTTTATATGTTTTGTGTTATTCATTTTCGTTGCGAAAGTATTATGAAATATAATTCATGCCAAAAATAATTTCTAATGTACTGAGATTACTTGTGCTGCTGTAAAGTTTGCATAGGCATTGTTCACTATATAAGTAATGGTTGGAGAACCTGCTGCTATTCCTGTAACCAATCCGTTTTGAGTAACCGTTGCCAATGTGGTATCAGAACTCGCCCAAACACCTCCTGCTGTTGCATCTGCTAATTGTAAAGTTCCATTCACTGTAACTGAAGTCCCTCCTGTAATGGGAACAACATTTACAGCCGGTGTTACGCTAACTGTATCATAAACAGGAAAACTCGGATTGCCACTAACGCTATATGAAATAAAAACAATACCAGATTTTACACCGGTAACTAACCCTCCTGATGTGATAGAAGCAATGGTAGGATCCGAAGTTGCCCATGTACCGCCTGTAAGAGTATCTTTCAATTGAAGTGTTGAACCCACTGATAAAAACTTTCCACCTGTAATAGCATAATCAATACTTGATCCGCCGGAGGAAGCGGATTTACTACATCCGCTTAATATTATAAGAAACAATACAGTAACTGAAATAATTGAAAGAAGTGATTTTCTCATAAAGATGATTTTGTACAACTGACATCATCTTTCAAGAAAACGTTTAATCTTAGTTTGCAAAGATTCTGTTAAACGGGGTGAATCGCTCTTTTATTCCTGTGAATAGAAACAATCACAAAATATTAATTATACCAAATCAATATCAAAATTTACCAATTGAACAAATTCTTGTAATCTTATATCAATATCTGTTTTGGTAATTTCTCTTAACCTTTCAGTTCCGAATTTTTCAACACAAAAACTTGCCATTGCACTTCCAACAATAATCGCTGTTTTCATATTTTCGAATGAAATGTCTTTTGTTTTTGCCAAATGCCCGATAAAACCACCTGCAAATGTATCTCCGGCTCCTGTTGGATCAAATACTTCCTCTAAAGGCAAAGCCGGTGCAAAAAATACTTTGTCTTCATGAAATAATAAAGCACCATGTTCTCCTTTTTTTATGATCAAAAATCGTGGACCCATTGCCATAATCGTCTTTGCTGCGCGAACCAAAGAATAATCACCGCTTAATTGTCTGGCTTCGCTATCATTCACCATCAACACATCTACATTTTGTAATAATTCTTTTAAATCATTCATGGCAATATCCATCCATAAATTCATTGTATCCATTACAATTAATTTAGGACGATGTTTTAATTGATTGATGACGCTCATTTGCACAGAAGGTTGCAAATTTCCCAACATCACAAACTCTGCATCCTGATAACTATCGGGCACAATAGGTTTAAAATGTTCTAATACATTTAATTCCGTAACTAATGTATCACGAGAGTTCATATCCATGTGATATTTACCGCTCCAGAAAAAAGATTTTTCATTCTTCTTTATTTCTACACCTTCCAATGCTACACCTCGAGCAGATAACGCATCTAATTCTTCTTGCGGAAAATCGCCCCCTACCACAGAAATTTGATTTACATTGGTAAAGTTGGATGCACACCAGGCAATATAAGTTGCAGCACCGCCAACAATTTTATCACTCTTACCGAATGGCGTTTCAATTGCATCGAATGCCATAGAACCAACTACAATTACTGACATAAAAATGGATTTATTTATTGGGCTGCGAAGCTAAAACATTCACTTGATAAGCGTATGATTATTTAACCAAGACTAACAGGGCAAATATTTTTTTAACACTAACGTTAGTTAGTGTATTTTTGAAAAATGGGAAGAATAAAAACAGAAGACAATACCAGCCGCAAAGATGTGATTATCCAAAAAGCGGCTACCCTTTTTAAAGAAAAAGGTTTTAAAGCAGCGAGTATGCGTGAGCTTGCGGATATTGTTGGCGTTGAAGCGGCCAGCTTATATAATCACATCAAAAGCAAAAATGAATTGTTGAACATCATATGCTTTGATGTTGCCAACAGATACATTCAAAAAATGGATGAGATTGAAAGTGAAAAAATTTCTTCTTTAGAAAAATTATCAAAATTGTTGCGTTATCATATCAATGGCATGATCAATCATTTTGATGAAGTATATGTGAGCGATCGTGAATGGAAACATTTAGATAATCCTTATTTATCTAATCTGCAAACACAACGCAGAAATTATCGCAAACGCATTGCAGCGATCATTGAAGATGGAATCAAGAAAAAAGAAATCAAGAAAATTGATGCGCCTACCGCAGTATTAATTATGCTGCACGCCATTAGTGGTATTGAAAGCTGGCATAGAAGCAAACAAAAAATAAGTGGTAAAGAATTGGAAGAAAATATGATTACTATATTAATTGGCGGACTGAAAAACAAATAAACATGTCTGCTCATTTTCATTCACTCAAAGTAAAAGAAGTTTTAAAAGAAACAACCGATTGTGTTTCTATTGCATTTGATATCCCGGAAAATTTGCAAAACGAATTTCAATTTACGCAAGGGCAGTATATTAATATTAAAAAAATTCTTGATGGCAAAGAAGTGCGTCGTTCTTACTCATTATGCTCATCCCCTTTAGATAAGGAATTACGTGTCGCTATAAAAAAAGTGGAAGGCGGATTATTCTCTACTTATGCGAATGAAAAAATAAAAGCAGGTGATGTAATTGATGTGATGACACCCATCGGAAAATTTTTTACGGCATTGAATGTTTCAAATCAAAAAAAATATTTAGCGTTCGCAGCAGGAAGCGGCATCACGCCAATTCTTTCTATAATCAAAACAACTTTACAAACAGAACCACAAAGCACTTTTACTTTGGTATTTGGCAACAAACATCGTCATTCCATCATCTTCAAAGAAACATTAGAAGCACTAAAGAATAAATATATAGAGCGATTCAGATTGATTCATGTATTAAGCAGAGAAAGAACAGATACAACCATTAATCAGGGAAGGATTGATGAGCATAAATTAATTGAATTAAAAAAGTTGATTGAATTAAAAAAAATAGATGAATTTTTTATTTGCGGACCGGAAGAAATGATTTTTTGTGTCAAACATTTTTTAGACCAACAAAATATAGATCAAAAGAAAATTCATTTTGAATTATTTGCTTCGAAGAAAAGTCAACAGTCAACAGCCAACAGTCAATCACAAACAATTAATCATTCTCCCAAAAGTAATATTACCGTTAAATTAGATGGTAGAAGTTTTGATTTTGATTTATCGTTTAACGGCGATACTATTTTAGATGCAGCTTTACAACAAGGTGCCGATCTGCCTTTTGCCTGCAAAGGCGGTGTTTGCTGCACTTGCAAAGCAAAATTATTAGAAGGAAAAGTTACAATGGATGTTTGTTACGGATTAGAACCCGAAGAAATTGAACAAGGATTTATTTTAACCTGCCAATCGCATCCCACAACAGAAAAAGTGGTGGTGGATTATGATGTTAAATAATCTACTTTAATAAATACGGTTCAATAATTTTTTGCCAGATGGCATAGCCTTTCTCATTCATATGCAAATCATCTTTTAAAAATAGCTCTTGTTTAATCGTTCCATTACTATTTAGCATTGCATCAAAAACATTGATGAATTTTGCATGCGCTTGTTTAGCAATAAAATCTTTGATGAGTTGATTGGATTGTTCAACGGTTGTTCTGAATTTTTTTCTACTCGGACTTGGTTTGATGGAAACAAAATCAATCTCTGCATTTTTCAATTTAGATCGAATTAAAAAAAACAATTGCTGATAACGTTGTAACATAATCGTTGCTGTGATGGTGTCGGAAGAAGCAATATCATTCTCACCGCAATAAATAACGATTTGTTTGGGCTGATATGGAAAAATAATCCGATCTGCATGATGAATTACATCGGGTATGGTTGATCCGCCAAAACCTCTGTTGATGATTATAAATGAAGGAAAATAATCCTGCACGTCTGTCCATTTTCTGAATGAAGAACTTCCGGTAAACAAAATTTGTCCTTTCGGCGGAAACGCAATTGCGTCTTGCGTTTGAAAAGCTGCAATTTCATCAGCAAAAGGAAAAAGTTGATTATTTTGTGCTGTTGAAGCAAACAGGTAGGTCAATAAAAAAATCAATACAGCAACTATTTTTTTCATAACAATTCTTTTGAATTAGGAAAGTACAGCAATTTATGTTCAAAGATTCAATATCAATTGCATCAACAAATGCTAACAAATGTTAGTCCTTCAAAAAAAGATCATTATTTTTATCATCTATTATTTATCGCATGGAAAAAAATCTCGAAACAATTTTTCAAGATAAGATTGATCAGGAAATCAAGATTGAACCAAAAGATTGGATGCCGGAAAAATATCGGCAAACATTAATTCGGCAGATTTCACAACATGCACATTCTGAAATTGTAGGCATGTTACCGGAAGGCAATTGGATTACCCGTGCACCATCCTTACGGAGAAAAGCAATATTGATTGCAAAAGTTCAAGATGAAGCCGGACATGGTTTGTATTTATATTCTGCTGCCGAAACATTGGGCATCAGCCGAGATGAAATGTATGATCAATTACATACCGGCAAAGCAAAATATTCTTCGATCTTTAATTACCCCACTTTAACATGGGCAGATATTGGTGCAATCGGTTGGTTGGTAGATGGTGCTGCTATTTTAAATCAAATTCCTTTGTGCAGAACATCATTTGGCCCGTATGCAAGAGCAATGGTAAGAGTATGTAAAGAAGAAAGCTTTCATCAACGGCAAGGGTTTGAATTGTTATTGACCTTATCAAAAGGAACAGACGCACAAAAAGCCATGTGTCAGGATGCGATCAATCGTTGGTGGTGGCCGAGTTTAATGATGTTTGGTCCGAGTGATGATGCATCGCCCAACACAGCACAAAGCATGCAATGGAAAATTAAAAGGTTTACCAATGATGAGTTAAGGCAAAAGTTTGTTGATATGATTGCTGAACAAGTTAAAGTATTAAACATGACTTTACCCGATAAAGATTTACAATGGAATGCGGAAACAAAGCATTATGATTTTGGAAAAATTAATTGGGAAGAATTTTGGAATGTATTAAGTGGCAATGGCCCTTGCAATAAACAAAGGCTGGATGCCAGAAAAAAAGCATGGGCTGATGGTGCTTGGGTTAGAGAAGCGGCGAGTGCATATGCAGAAAAGAAAGCGGCAAAACAATCTATACATGCTGCGTAATTTTATTAATTTTTTATTATGATAGTGATCAGGAAATTTTATTACGGCGATTATGGTGAAAGCAAAAATGGTGCTGCAGATATTTCAACCAACAATGAAACCAAAAACGAATGGCCTTTATGGGAAGTTTTTATCAGAAGCAAACAAGGATTAGATCATAAACATGCAGGAAGTTTACATGCAGCCGATGCAGCTATGGCCATTGAAAACGCCAGAGATGTTTATACCAGAAGAATGGAAGGCATAAGTATTTGGGTGGTGGAAAGTAAACATATTCATGCATCCAATCCGGATGAGGCTGCTGCATTGTATGACCCCGCCAATGATAAAGCGTATCGCCATCCAACATTTTATAATTTACCCGATGCTGTAAAGCATATGTAGTTTTATGAATCAGGAATCTATCATCAATTATACAATTCACCTTGCAGATGATGCATTGATTATTGGCCATCGGAATAGCGAATGGTGCGGACATGGGCCTATATTAGAACAAGATATTGCCTTATCAAATATTTCATTAGACTTAATTGGACAAGCAAGAAATTTTTATCAATACGCTGCAACATTAATCGGCAATAACGCAACAGAAGATTCATTGGCCTACTTGCGAGACGCAGGAGATTTCAAAAACTGTTTGTTGGTTGAACAACCGAATGGTGATTGGGCACAAACTATATTAAAGCAATTTTTCTTTGCTGTATATCAATATTATTTATATCAGCAATTACAAAATAATACCGACAATCAACTGAAAGCCATTGCAGCCAAGTCTTTAAAAGAAGTAACGTATCATGTAAGATGGAGCAGCGAATGGGTAATACGTTTAGGTGATGGAACAGAAGAAAGCAAAAAAAGATTATTAAAAGCATTAGATGCGTTGTGGATGTTTACCGGAGAGTTGTTCGATCCGGCAGCTTATGAATTAAATATGAACATTGATTTTATTTTATTGAAAAAAGAATGGAATAAAAAAATACAATCGGTTTTTGAAGAAGCAACAATTAATGTTCCGCTTGAAACTAAATGGCACCAATCGGGTGGAAAGATTGGAAATCATTCAGAATATTTAGGTTTTATTTTGGCAGAAATGCAGTTTGTTCAAAGAGCCTATCCCGACAGTGAATGGTGATGCATTTTCTTCAAATCTAAAAGATGAACATGATCAATATTGAAAATATTTCTATAAAAAAAATATGGGATATTCTTGAAACAGTTACTGACCCAGAAGTTCCTGTATTATCAATCATTGATTTAGGAATTATAAGAAATGTTGTATTGAATGATGATGAGATTGAAGTTGTTATCACGCCCACTTATTCCGGTTGTCCCGCAATGGATTTTATCAAAGTGAATATCAGAATGGTTCTATTACAAAATGGTTATCAAAAAATAAAAATAACGCAAGTGCTTTCGCCTGCATGGACAACAGATTGGATGATGTTACAAGGAAAAGAGAAATTAAAAGCATATGGCATTGCTCCGCCCAATTCAGTTCAATCAGTTTGCACACCGGATAGTTTTCAGCAGGAAGAATCCATTCAATGTCCAAGATGCAATTCTTATCACACACATTTAATTTCGCAATTCGGTTCTACAGCTTGCAAAGCATTGTATCAATGTTTAGATTGCAAAGAACCATTCGATTATTTTAAATGTCATTGATATCGTACATTGTAATTCATAAATTGTAAATAAAATGTCCTCTATTTTATTCGAAATAAAAAACAATATTGGTTTGATTACATTGAATCGTCCTGACAAATTAAATGCATTCAATCGTGAAATGGCATTACTGTTACAAAATAAATTAGATGAGTGTGCTTCTTTGCATGAAGTACGATGCGTTTATATAACCGGCGCCGGCAAAGGGTTTTGTGCAGGACAAGATTTGGCTGAAGTAGTTGATCCTAACGGACCAGGCATGAATAAAATTTTAAGTGAACATTATAATCCCATCATCACACGATTAAGAAATATTCCCAAACCTGTTGTGGTTGCAGTGAATGGCGTAGCAGCAGGAGCAGGAGTAAATATTGCATTAGCAGCGGATATTGTGGTGGCAACAACATCCGCCTCATTTATTCAGGCTTTCAGTAAAATTGCATTAATACCCGATAGTGGCGGTACTTATACATTACCAAGATTGATTGGCTTTCAAAAAGCAAGTGCCTTAATGATGTTGGGTGATAAAGTTTCAGCAAACGATGCTTTGCAAATGGGCATGTTGTATAAAATTTTTGCTGATGATATGTTTGCTGATGAATCAAAAAAAATCGCTACAACTTTATCACAAATGCCAACTAAATCTTTAGCATATATTAAACATGCATTGAATTATTCTTTTGCTAACACATTTGAACAACAATTGCAATTGGAAGACGAATACCAACAGAAAGCAGCAGCCACCAGGGACTTCAAAGAAGGCGTGGATGCTTTCTTAGAAAAAAGACAAGCAAAATTTACAGGAGAATAGTGATTAAAAAATTATCTTCATCTTACTTAAATTTTATTATGCAAGATTTATCTTCTTATTTTTTATTACGAAAAGATATTACTTTTTTAAACTTTGGTTCTTTTGGTGCATGTGTAAAACCCGTTTTTGAGAGATATCAAAAATATCAACTAGAGTTAGAACAAGAGCCGATTCAATTTATCACTGTTACCGGTCCAAAATATTTATTGGAATCAAGAAAAGCTTTAGCAGTGTATTTAAATTGTCATTATGATGATGTGGTTTTTGTAACCAATCCATCTTACGCAGTAAACATCATTGCAAAAAGTTTTCCATTGGAAAAAGGAGATGAAGTATTAACCACTGATTTAGAATACGGAGCATGCGACAGAACATGGGAATATTATTGTATGCAAAAACAAGCTGTTTACAAAAAACAAACTATTCAATTTCCTTTACAGAGTAAAGAAGATTTTATTGAACAATTTTTTAAAGGCGTAAATTCAAAAACAAAGCTCATTTTTATCGGTCATTTAACCAGTGCTACCGCCTTGCGTTTTCCTGTAGAGGAAATATGTGTTATCGCCAAACAGAAAGGGATACCTGTTTTTATTGATGGTGCACATGCACCAGGTCAATTAGAAGTTGACTTACAAAGATTGGATGTTGATATTTATACCGGTGCTTGTCATAAATGGATGTTAACGCCAAAAGGAAGTTCATTTTTATATGTAAAGAAAGCGCTTCAACATTTATTTGATCCATTGGTTGTTAGCTGGGGTTATAATGCATTGTTTCCCTCTCATTCTCAGTTTATAGATTATCACCAAATGCAGGGAACGAGAGACTTTTCAGCATTTCTTACTATTCCGGTTGCAATAGATTTTATGAAAAAAAATCATTGGAAAGATGTTTCTGCTTCGTGCAGAAAATTAACACAAGAAAATGCAAGCGAGTTATGCAAAATATTACACACAACTCCCATTGCACCTATAAACGATGATTTTACTGCTCAACTATACAGCGCAAGCATTAAAACAAAAGAGCCAGAAAAATTAAAATCCTATTTATATGATCAATACAAAATTGAAATTCCGGTGATGAGACAAGGTGATGATGTTTATTTACGCTATTCTTTAAATGCATTTAATACTCAAAAAGATCTTGATTATTTATTTGACAGCATCAAACACATACAAAAACAAACAACATTTATTGAACAATAAATATTTTATATGTCTGCACCAAAACAAGTTGTGGATGATATGTTGCAAAAAGATTTATTTTCTCAATGGTTAGGTATTGAAATGATAGAAATAAAAGAAGGCTATTCGAAAATAAGAATGCAGGTAAGAGAAGAAATGATTAACGGATTTGGCATTGTGCATGGCGGTATTGCATTTAGTTTATCTGATAGTGCTTTTGCATTTGCATGTAACAACAGAAATAATTTATCTGTTGCATTAGATACTGCGATCAATTTTATAAAACCTGTACATGTAGGAGATACATTGATTGCCGAAGCAAAGGAGATTCACAATGGCAAATCAACAGGTCTATATCACATCACGGTCACTAATCAACACAATCATACAGTTGCTTTTTTTAAGGGCACTTGTTACAGAACAGGAAAAACACTTATCTAAATATGATCTATCAATTCAAAGATTATATCCCGGTCATACATGAATCTTCTTTTATTCATCCGCAAGCTGCAGTAACAGGAAATGTAATTATTGGTAAAGATGTGTATGTTGGACCAGGTGCTGCATTGCGTGGTGATTGGGGACAAATCATTATTGAAGATGGTTGTAATATTCAGGAAAACTGCACAATACATATGTTTCCCGGCGTTACGGTTTTATTAAAAGAAGGCGCACATATTGGTCATGGCGCTATTATTCATGGCGCAACAATCGGTAAAAATTGTTTGATTGGAATGAATGCTGTTTTGATGGACAAGGTACTCTTAGAAGATGAATGTGTAGTTGGTGCGTTAAGTTTTATTAAAGCAGATGAGCATTTTGATAAAAGAAGTCTCATCGTTGGCAATCCTGCAAAAAAAATAAAAGAGGTGAGTGATGAGATGATAAAATGGAAAACAGACGGAACAATACTCTATCAACAATTACCAAAAGAAATGATTGAACACTGGAAGATTGTAACACCTCTTAGAGAAATTACAAAAGATATTCTCAAACAACCCACAACTTATACAACATGGAAAGAAAATAAATAAATTTGGTTCCATGAAATCAGTTGCACCGCTATTTTTCATTATTTGCATTTTTATTAATCAATCTTGTGCACAAAATATTTCCGGCATATGGGAAGGAATATTCAATGCAGATATTACCAATACCAATGAACCAAAGAATTTTTTTTTGCATATGGAGTTACTACAAAAAGCTTCTCAGATAACAGGTAAATTTTATACTGCAGATTCTTCACAGCAAAATATGATTGATGCGGTGTATCCTTTGGTAGGGAATTTAGACAAGATCAATACACTTCATTTATTTAAACTTTTTAAAGGAAATAAACCTTCATTACATCTGTCGCCACAAATTGCCGATCTATTCAGATTATTTACCGTTAGTTATTTTATTAAAGACACTTCTGAATATTTAAATGGAAAATGGTACACGAGTAAAAAGATAACAGGCAAAGAAGATAGCACCGCAGGAAGTTTTCTTGTAAAGAGAATAAAGTCTAACATTATTGAAAAACCCAAACCATCTATTGCTGACAAAAAAATAAAAGAACCTGTGAAAGAAGATAAGTCGGTAGTTGAAACTCCTGTGAAAGATGCAATCACATTAAAATATGGCGATAAAAAAAGTTTATATAAAGACAGAAAAGACAACGTCATTCAACATATCACAGCATCTGCCACAACATTAACTGTTGAAATTTATGATAATGGTGAGATTGATGGCGATTCGATTTCTTTATATATTAATGATAAAGTTGTTATCAGCAAAGCCATGCTTACAACAAGGCCTATCACTTATCAATTAAACGTTGAAAATAATAAAGATTATAAAATAACTTTGTTTGCCGAAAGTTTAGGATTAATTCCGCCTAATACCGCATACATGATCATAAAATCAGAGAAAAAAGAATGGCGTGATATTTATTTATCAACTGATTACAGCAATAATTCATCAATCCTCATTAATATTAAAAAGGAATAGCGTATAGATAATTATTCCATTCCGTTAGCATTCAAGTATCTTCGCAGTTATTCAAATTCATTTTTGTGTCAGAAAAAAATTTTATCGATTATATCCGTATTTTCTGCAGAAGCGGTCATGGTGGTGCAGGCGCTAAACATTTTATGCGTAATAAATTAACTGCTATGGGCGGGCCGGATGGTGGTAATGGCGGCAGAGGCGGCCACATTATTTTAAGAGGCAATACACAATTATGGACATTATTGCATTTGCGTTATTTTAAAAATGTATTGGCACAAAATGGAGAAGCCGGAAGTAAAAATAATTGTACCGGACATGATGGAGAAGATATTATTATTGAAGTGCCATTAGGAACCATAGCAAAGAATGAAGAAACAGGGAAAGTTGAAGCAGAAATTTTGGAAGACGGACAAGAAATTATTTGGATGAGGGGTGGACGTGGTGGATTAGGCAATTCCAATTTTGCAACACCAACCAATCAAGCACCTGAACATGCACAACCCGGAGAAGACGGTGTTGAAGGATGGAAATTATTAGAGCTGAAAGTATTGGCAGATGTTGGTTTAGTTGGATTTCCCAATGCAGGCAAATCAACTTTATTAAGTGTGATTACTGCAGCTAAACCCAAAATTGCTGACTATGCTTTTACTACATTAATTCCGCAATTGGGTATGGTTGAATACAGAGATGGAAAAAGTTTTTGCATTGCAGATCTTCCCGGCATTATTGAAGGTGCTGCAGAAGGTAAAGGATTAGGACATCGTTTTCTTCGTCATATTGAACGCAATTCTGTTTTATTATTTTTAATTCCTGCAGATAGTGCCGATCATAAAAAAGAATTTGACATATTAAGGAATGAGTTAGAAGAATACAATCCTGAAATGTTACAAAAAGATTTTATCATCGCAATCAGCAAAAGTGATATGCTCGATGATGAATTGAAAGCTGATATTGTAAAAGAATTGCCGAAAAATATTCCGCATATATTTATCTCGGCTTTAACCAATAAAGGTTTAACGGAATTAAAAGATCTGTTATGGAAAACGTTAAATAAGCCTGTAATTACTTAAATAGCTATATGTTAAGCAAATGTTACGCAAACGATTGCAAATAAATTTTAAAAATCAAATGGGTTACTTTTATTCTTTACTGGTATTAATACTTGTACAAACAGACTGTTTAATACAAATTCTATAACGCTTCGCTTGTCTGTTCAATGAAAACATCTTCTTCGCTTTGTTTTGCTGAATGAAATAATGAAACTGAATTTCTGCGTTTGTCTGCCGGATGAAACAAGTATTTTTTAATTTTTAAATCAAATGTTATGAAAAGACAAATCGTAAACACAATCGCGAGGAAATTTTTTGCCGGAAGTATGGTAGCTGCTGTTTTATTTCTCTCTGCTCAGGTAAAAGCAAATGCAAGTTCAACAAATCATTCAGCAATAACTGAAAATATTGATCCAACAACAAAACCATCGGTTAAATATGTTGGAACAAAAGATGATAATTTATTGTTTCAGGTAAATTATAAGAATGCTAAAAAAGAATGGTATACTGTTCAGGTATTAGACGAACAAGGCGAACCTTTGTATCGCTTCTCTTCTAATAATAATCAATTCAACAAAACATTTGAATTGACAAGATATACCGATATCAACAAAATTTCATTTGTTATTTCAACTGCTAAAGCAGATTTCAAAGAAACTTTCGATATTAATATCACCACTACTGCAACTTCGCAAGTAGCGGTAGTAATGAACTAAATTTAATTAACAGCAACGTGCATACTTTATGTACCGGAAAAGTTTCCTTGCTTTTCCGGTATTTTTTATTTCTTAAAAGAAAAAGCCAATTACGATATGTAATTGACTTTTTATTATAAGAAGAAATAAGTTTATTAAACCGCTTCCGAACTCATACGCTTTTGTTGCTTGGTTCTTTCATTCTCATCTAAAATGGTTTTACGCATTCTGATATTCTTTGGTGTTACTTCGATACACTCATCTTGTTGAATGTATTCCATACATTCTTCTAAAGTGAATTGGAGTTTTGGCGTAATCCTAACACTATCATCACTTCCACTTGCACGGTGATTGGTTAATTTTTTTGCTTCCACAGCATTCACATTCAAATCGCCAGGCTTAATATGTTCAGCAATAATTTGTCCAACATAAACTTCTTCTCCTGGTTCAATAAAAAAGCTACCGCGATCTTGTAATTTATCAATAGAATAGGCAGTGGTTGTGCCACCAAATTTATTAATCAATACTCCATTATTTCTTCCGGGAATAACGCCTTTCCAAGGTTTATATTCATTGAATCTATGTGCCATTACCGCTTCTCCCGCTGTACCAGTCAACATTTGCGAACGTAATCCTATCAAGCCTCTTGAAGGAATATCAAATTCCAAATGCTGCATAGCACCTTTGCTTTCCATTACCAACATTTCACCTTTACGCTGTGTAACCAGATCAATTACTTTTCCACTGAATTCTTGCGGTACATCAACTACCAGAATTTCATATGGCTCATAACGTTTGCCATCAATTTGTTTAATCAACACCTGCGGATTTCCAACCGTTAATTCATATCCTTCACGACGCATCGTTTCAACTAAAATACCCAAATGCAAAATACCACGACCAAATACCAAGAAACTATCTGCGCTATCTGTATCTTCTACCCTTAATGCTAAATTCTTTTCTGTTTCCTTCATCAATCGATCACGTAAATGTCTTGATGTAACAAACTTTCCATCTTTACCAAAGAATGGTGAATTATTGATAGAGAACATCATACTCATTGTTGGCTCATCTACACTAATTACAGCCAAACCTTCCGGATTTTCTATATCGGCAATGGTATCGCCAATGGTAAAATCATCCAAGCCAACTACCGCACATAGATCACCTGTTAATACTTCGGTCACTTTTCTTTTTCCCATTCCTTCAAACACATACAGTTCTTTTACTTTAGACCTTTTAACAGAACCATCAGCTTTTACCAAAGCAATACTTTGATTTTCTTTTATTAAACCACGCGTTACTTTTCCAATGGCTATTCTTCCCAAAAAAGATGAATAATCTAATGAAGTAATCTGCATTTGCAATGTTCCCTCATTTGTTTTAGGTGGTGGCACATACTGCAAAATACCATCTAACAATGGATCAATACCTTCGCATTGTTCATTCTTATTATTAAACCAACCATTTTTTCCGCTGCCATAAAATGTGGGGAAATTCAACTGTTCTTCTGTTGCATCTAAATTGAAAAATAATTCAAACACGGCATCATGCACTTCATCTGGTCTGCAATTAGGCTTATCCACTTTATTAATTACCACTAACGGGTGAAGATTTAATTGCAAAGCTTTTTGTAACACAAAACGTGTTTGCGGCATGGGTCCTTCAAAAGCATCCACCAATAAAATAACACCGTCTGCCATTTTCAATACACGTTCTACTTCACCTCCAAAATCACTATGCCCGGGTGTATCAATTACATTAATCTTAACGTCTTTATATTTTACTGCTGCATTTTTTGAAAAGATGGTTATACCACGTTCTCTTTCCAGGTCATTACTATCCATGATTAATTCACCGGTTTCCTGATTATCACGAAACACTTTTGTGGTATGTAAAATTCTATCTACCAAAGTTGTTTTACCATGATCTACGTGGGCAATGATTGCGATGTTCCTTATTTCCATGAAAATTTTTAAGGCTGCAAAAGTACGCCAAATAAGGCTTACAGCCAACTAAATAAAGTGATGATTTTGTTACGTACTGTAAATCATTACTCAACAATAGTTGTGTCACTCACTTGTACTGCATCCAGCACATCAACTAAACCCGTATATAAATTTTCTTTTTATCCATCCAATACCCAACACTCCAACACAAAAGCATATAGACAACCGCAAATAAGAAAGAGCCGAAATAGGCACCGGCATGACTAAAAATATTTTCATACAACCATTCGTGCAGGTTTTGATCACCATGCACATAGATCATTCCAAAAACAGTTGCCAACAACTCGGATAACAAGTAAACGATTAACGGATTTTTTCCGGTTACCTGAAAAAACCAACCATTCTTATTTTTAAAATCTATCCAATAAATAATAGCTGCCAATATCACACAATCCAATCCAACAGTTAATACTACAAATGAACTGGTCCATAATTTTTTATTAACCGGAAAAACCAAATTCCAGAAATAAGCAATCACCAATAAACTAAAACCGGATAATAATAATTTCGTCAACCCTTCAAATGTTTTTCCTTTTTGTTGAATAAATTTTCCCGCAACAAAGCCTGCAACCACATTTCCAACTGCGGGCAAGGTGCTCAACCATCCTTCCGGATCAAATGCAATGCCTTCGCCATGATATAAATGCTGCTCTCCCATCAACCATAAATCAAATTTCAATCCTGCATTGCCTGTCATCGTTAATTCATTACCGGCATCTCCAAATGCATACAATAATATCCAATATAATAACATTAGTCCTACGCAAATGATCATTGATAATTTTGATTTGAAATAATAGATTAATAAAGAAGCAATTCCATAGCACAATGCAATACGTTGCAATACGCCTAATATTCTTGTTTGCTGAATAGGAAATGAAACAATATGATGATTTTCATCCAAATCAAAAAACGGGAACCAATACATTAAATACCCTAATAAAAATATAATTGCGGTTCGTTTAAATATTTTAAGTAACACTTTTTGTTGAGATAATGTTTCCCATTGTTTCATTACAAAACTCATTGCATTACCTACTGCAAATAAAAAGGAAGGGAATACCAGATCAGTCGGTGTAAAGCCATCCCACTTGGCATGATGCAATGGCGACCAAGTTGTATCTCCGTTGCCGGGTGTATTTACAATAATCATAAAACAGATCGTCATTCCGCGAAATACATCCAATGCAGTAAAACGTTGTGCTGTATTAGTCATATAAAATTTTTAAATTCACTTCAAAATAGTGAATTTAAAATTGATTGGTATCAATTTGATTGCACTAACTTTAATAATCCTTTTTTTCTTTATACATTCTCATTATGATCAAATCCTTTATAGTCTTCTTGTTTGCAGCCACGCTGATCTCATTTATTTCTGAGAAAAAATTTGCACCTGCAAAAATTACCGCACCACCCGGAACGGTTCAATTAAAAGACAGCTTATATATAGATAAAATTGAGATCACCAATGAAATGTGGCGTGCTTATACAGAGGGCTGGTTATTAAAATCAGAAGATGATACCGCAACATATGCGAAAATGCAACCCGATTCTACTGTTTGGTATACTTTAAAATTTGAACATGAAAATTATGTTGCCAATTATTTTAAAAGTTATGCCTTTGGCGAATACCCTGTTGTAGGAATTACTTATGAACAAGCAGTGGCTTATTGCGAATGGCGTACAGATAGAGTAAATGAATATTTAGAAAAAAACAGAGACCCTAATTTTAGAAATGTGGTGTATCGTTTACCAACAGAAGCAGAATGGGAATTGGCTGCTGCCGGAAAATTAGATGTGGTGAAATTTCCTTATGGTTATGAAAAAATAAAAGAGAAAGCAAAATTCGACAGTATAAAAATGTTTAATTGTTATTATCCCGATATAGATTCATTACAACAAACATTGCAAAATTTAGTGCTGCCTTCTCTTTCAGGTAAACCCAATGCGTATGGTATTTATAATATTATTGGCAATGTTGGTGAAATGGTTGCAGAGAAAGGTTTGTCGAAAGGTGGATTTTATGATGCACCCGTTGAATTTTGCAAGATAAAAGAAAAATTTTCTTATGACGGACCCAACAGATATTTAGGATTTAGATGTGTTTGTTTGATTGACAATAGTTTTTCTTATAAGAAACAAAAAGAATTAATGAAGCAACAGAAACCTGTTAAAAAAACAAAAGGAAAAAATACTGTTCAGGGCTTTGATCAAAATCAATAAACATTTATTAAAATAAATGCTGCTTATGAAATGGCTAAAAAGAATCGTCATAGCTATTGTTATTCTGGTTACCGCATATTTATTAGGCCCGCATCCTGATACACCTGTTTACAATACAACAATACCGGGCATTCCGGCTCAATCAGATTCTTTAGAAAAGTATATCAACAATATAGAATCAAAACATAAAATAAAGCCAAACAACAACGCAAGAATTGTTTGGGCTAATGATTCAATTCATCAACTAACAGAATATGCCATTGTGTATTTGCATGGTTTTAGTGCATCGCAGGAAGAAGGCAATCCTACTCATCGGAATATTGCAAAAATGTTTGGATGCAATTTATATTTATCCCGATTAGCAGAACATGGTATTGATACAACAGAAGAATTATTAAACTTAACGGCGGACAATTTATGGGAATCTGCCAAGCAAGCTTACGCTATCGGGAAACAATTAGGCAAGAAAGTTATTTTAATGGGAACATCCACCGGTGGTTCATTAGCCATTCAATTGGCAGCTGCTTACCCTGATGTTGCAGGCATTATTTTATTATCTCCCAATATCGCTATCAACGATCCCAATGCATGGCTATTGAATGATCCATGGGGATTACAAATTGCCCGATTGGTTTTACAATCTGATTACAGAAATGTTACCAACGATAATCCTGATTATAAAAAATACTGGAATACACATTACAGAATTGAAGCTGCTGTTGCATTAGAAGAATTGGTAGAAACTTCCATGACAAAAAAAATATTTAATAAAGTAACACAACCAACATTGGTATTATATTATTATAAAGATGAACAACATCAAGACAATGTGGTAAAAGTCTCTGCCATGAAAGAAATGTTTGCTCAGTTAAAAACAGCAAATGATAAAAAGAAAATGATTGCTATCCCCAATGCAGGTAATCATGTATTGGGTTCACCGATTGTATCACATGATATCATTTCTCCCCAAAAAGAGATTACTTCATTTTTATCAACTACTATGAATATGCCATTGAAATAATTCATCAGCACTTATAAAAATGAATTCTCTTACCTTCACCGCTTCATTAAAATGATTGCTATGCTCCGCAGTAAAATTGCCGGAATAGGAATGTATGTTCCGGAGAATATTGTGACGAATAATGATTTGCTGAAGTATATGGAAACCAGCGATGAATGGATTCAGGAAAGAACAGGTATTCAAGAACGGCGCTATGCACACCGAACAGAAGAAACCACTACCACCATGGGTGTTGAAGCTGCCAAGATTGCTATTGAAAGAGCCGGCACAACAGCTAACGAAATAGATTTTATTGTTTTTGCAACCTTATCTCCCGATTATTATTTTCCGGGTTGTGGTGTGTTATTGCAACGTGCTTTACAAATGAATGAGATAGGCGCATTAGATGTGCGCAATCAATGCAGTGGCTTTGTTTATGCATTAAGTGTAGCAGATCAATTCATAAAAACGGGCATGTATAAAAATATTTTAGTAGTAGGCGCAGAGAAACATTCTTTTGGTTTAGACATGACAACAAGAGGCAGAAATATCTCTGTTATTTTTGGTGATGGTGCCGGTGCAGTGGTATTGCAACCAACGGAAGATAAAGAGCAAGGAATATTAAGCACACATTTACATAGTGATGGTGCTAGTGCAGAAATCTTAGCGATGTATAATCCGGGAACACATGCCAATCATTGGGCTGATAAAAATTATGCAAGTTTTGATGATGCAGAAATCGCCAACATGTTTATGAGTTATCGTATGATTGATAATGCACAATTATTTCCATTTATGGATGGACCATCTGTATTTAAAAAAGCAATTGTAAAATTTCCGGAAGTAATTAACGAAGCATTGCATAAAAATGGATATCAAACATCAGATATCAACATGTTGATTCCACATCAAGCTAATTTGCGTATTGCACAATTTGTACAACAAAAATTAGGTTTACGTGATGATCAGATATATAATAACATTCAACGTTACGGTAACACTACTGCAGCTTCGGTTCCTATTGCATTATGCGAAGCATGGGAAAAAGGAAAGATAAAAAAAGGTGATCTTGTTTGTTTAGCAGCTTTTGGAAGCGGCTTTACATGGGCAAGTGCGTTATTAAAATGGTAAAATAATTACACTGATTAAAACTAATTATACAAATCGTTAAAATGGAGCTCATTTAATTCGAAAAATTAGTTTTACAAAAGATAAGTGAAGATGAAAAGAAAAATAATTTTTTTGATTAATCCTATATCAGGTACATCAAAAAAAGATGGCATTAAAAAATTAATAGAGAAAGAAACAACAGAACAAGGTATTGATTTTGAGATTTTACCTACCAATGCCAAAGGTGATTATGACGCTTTGAAAGATAAAATTTTTCAGGAAAAAATAACGGATGTAGTAATTGTTGGTGGTGATGGAACAGTGAATCAGGTAACTTATGCATTAAAAGAATTGCCCGTCCGCTTTGGCATCATTCCTTTGGGGTCTGGCAATGGGCTTGCGTTTTCAGCGAATATTCCTAAAAAAGTTATTGGCGCTTTGGCTATTGTTTTTAACGGAACACCCAAACCGGTTGATGCATTTTATATTAATGAACATTACAGCTGCATGTTAAGCGGTGTTGGTTTTGATGCAGTAGTGGCACATAATTTTGCAGAAAAAACCAGACGTGGTTTATTTACTTATACACAAGAAAGTTTAATTAATTTTTTTAAAGCTAACCCTTATCAGTTTGAAGTAGTGTTAGATAATTTTTCTTTTTTTACAGAAGCATTTGCTATCAGTATTGCCAACAGTAATCAGTTTGGTAACAATGTTACCATTGCACCCAAAGCAAGTTTGAATGATGGGTTATTGGATGTGGTAATTATTCAAAAAATGAATAAAGCAAAAATTCCTTTCGCCTTATTACAACAAATTCGCGGTAACAATAAATTACAGGAAATGGTAGATGATATGAGCAAGAAGAATGTGTTGTATTTTCAAACACCATCATTAACGATTCGCAATTTAAAATTAGCGCCTTTGCATATTGATGGCGAACCCAAAGAAACTGCAGAAGAATTTACCATCAAGATCATTAAAAATTGTTTTGAATTGATACAGCCGAATTAGGAAATTTATCTTATCGCAAATCCTGTTGAACAAATTGGCAATATAATAACATCACTAAAATTTTTATTATTAATTAGATCAAATGCATTAATAATCTTATCGATTTGGAAATTGAAATTTTGATAGCCTACATATTGATAAACAATGGGCTGTACTAATCTTTTTCTAACTGGAATTTGATTTTCATAAGCTGGCTTCCAATCATTTTTTGTTGAACTTAATGACATGGAAATAAGTGTTTTAATAGTGTCAGGGAAATCTGATGAAAAACTAATATTCTCTACATTTCCTTTTCGGAAATTTTAAAACTCACCATTACAAATCCGTTGATATATGTTTAATCAAACAATGACCAAACCTGCCTATCCAACATTTTATTAATTGCAGGATATTTTCCTTTATATAATGGAATAGATTTATTTTACTGTGACAGAACTTGGCTTACTCCAAGTATGCATAAAAAAATAACAACTATTTTTTCATGCATTAAATTAAAAACTTAACTCACTTCACCAACTCACTTAATCGTTTTAATTCTCTTGTATTGATAGTTAATTTCAATGCATCTGCAACACTTTGTTTTTCTCCTTTTGTTAAATGAAAACTTAAACTGGCGGGTGCATCATTTTTAGAAGCTACATACTGTAAACATATTCTGTAAAACTGCGGCCCGTAAGCTTCTGCCAAATATTCTAATTGATCATGCTGATAATAATCCTGCAACTTGTACCAATCGTTTTGCAATAACAACATCGGTCTTGTTAACAGATCAATATAACTTTTGCTTTCAAACGGCTTATCCCAATCACTCAAACTTCTGTCACGTATTTGTAACACAATCACTTTACGGGTATTCTCTTTCATCCAATCTTTAAACACATCAATAAAACGCAAAGTAGTTTCTGTTCCAAAATTATCTCGCAGTCCCGCATCCATCACATCAATGATGGGATCGGTTGGCAACCAAACATTTGGCAATACATAAGGGAATGTTGCATTCATACGCAATGCAGACAGGATGCGGATTTCATTACTGTTCTGTTTAGAGAAGAAAGAATTAAAATCAATCGCATCTGCATCGAATGAAGTAATATGCGATTCGTCAAAATTAGGTTTCATTAAAAAACGGGCAGGATGTGAACTGATAATCATCTTTCTTCCATCACGACTAATTACTGAATTGAAAAAAATAAAAGGTATTTCTGCTTTTTCTTCAGGCAATACATAATCCTTTAAACTCTTATTTAAAATACCCTTGGTATTCTCATTTAATTTTTCTTCAAATGCATAACCGCGATCTTTAGTATAATCAAAATGATTATAAGAAAATTTTTGTACGGGCCCTGCAATATCTCGAGAAATAAAGGAGGAAAACAATGGATTCAACAGGTCTTTAGAAATATCATTCACATATTGTTCATCATGCAAATCAATTTTTTTATTTCTTAATTGTTGATGATACAATTCTCTGAAATAAGCTGCACCCAATAAACCTCCCGAAGAACCATTAATAAATAATGTTCTCTTCATTAATTCACCATGCATCACACTATCCAATTGTTGCAAAGCATGCAAGGTAAAATTGGCACTGCGTATGCCTCCGCCACTAGTATTGATAATAAACATAATGGGCTTATCCTCTTTCTGCTTGGCTTTCCAATTATTGAGTATCTGTAAAAATTTTTCTTTATCAGCATTTATATTATCCGGCGATAATAATTTGGCAATACCGTCTTTCGTATATTTTGGTCTTTCGTTTTTGTTAAGATAATTTAAGCCATATGCTTTATTTCGCGGATCGATAATTTCATTTTGATATAAAAAATTTAAGATAAGATATAACGCCAAGAACAATGGAATACTCCAGCTCCTTAGAAATAAACTGAAAGCGCCTGATGCACCAATTAATACTGCAAATAAAATAGTGATGCTTGCTGCAGCAGGAATTTGAAATAATTTATCGTCACCAATAAAACCAACAGCAATTAAAAATAAAAAAGCAACGATGATAGCAATGGCGGCTGCAATATCCAATCGGTTAAAAATACTTCCAAAAAATTCCTCGCTGTAATGCCTGGTATCTCTGGGTTTTCGTAGTTTTAATCTGCCGCTCAAAAACCAATCAATTCTTATTTCTGCCTTAACTTTTTGCAAAAGATTTTTTTTCGAAGCTTCTTCATATTCTTTATTAGCCTTAATAATGACATTGCCAATGCTATAGAAAATAGTTTTATCAGCACTAAAAAAATAAACAAAACCCGTGAAAACGGATAAGAATAATCCTGCTACAAAACTCAATCCCATGAAAAATATTTTTGAAGATGGAATCAATTCTTCATGTAAAGAATAATGAATTGCACTGAATAAATAAACCAATAAAAATGAAATAGGTATTACTGCATTATTAATACAATATTTTAAAAACGGCTGTCCAGTAGTAACTAAAAATTTAAAATATTTACTGAATAAAATAAAAGTAGTGATATTCCAGCTCATAATAAACACACCTATCGCAACACCAACAATAGCGGTACTTACAGGAGATACTTCATCAAAATATTCTGGAGCCAGATACAAAGAATCCCCACCAAATGTTTTCATGAAATGACCGGTAACTGTTGCAAATAAAATATACCAGAAAATTAAAAACACCTGATACTTTCTAAAATGCAATAACACCAATTGCACAGGCATTGAATACCAAAAACCGATCAGGTATTTTTTCATATTATGAATGATTGCAGGTTACTAATTAAAGCTGCATCGCAAAGCAATTGCTTTATAACAAAAGTTACAAAAAAGAAATGAGAAATTATTTTTTTGAACGGATGATATATAAATTCCCTACTAACGACAATAACAATAACATTCCTGTTAATTGATGTAATTGCGCAAACCATTCAAAAATTCCAAAATGTCCAATACTTATTTTCGTGCTATTAATGACAGATAAAACTCCCAACAACACTTGCGTAAAAACCAATAGCAACGGCCACTTACGAGCTTTTGAAAACATAGCGGATGAATCAATTCGTTTGGCTTGAATCCACCAAAAAATAATCAATACTAATAAAATATATGCCAATGACCGATGAATGAAATGAATAGTAACAGGATTAAAAAACAAACTATTTGTAAATGTTGCATCATTCATTTGTAAAGGGAAAAAACTTCCATTGATATCCGGCCAGGTAGGTGCAGCCTTTGCAGCTTTTAACCCTGCCATAAATGCGCCGTATAATAATTGAATGGTTACAACTGCAACAATATAAACAGTATTTTTCTTAAGTGAAGTATTTACAATTCTTTGCTCTTGCGGTATAGTGAGCATCAATCCAAACACCAATGCATAACAGATTAAGATCATTGCCGCAATAAAATGTATAGCCAATCGAATATGATTTACATACACATTCTCATCATTCAATCCGCTTTTAACCATAATCCAGCCAATGGCTCCCTGCATCGCTCCTATTAAAAATAAAATAATCAATGGATTGATCATCCATTGCTGAAAATATTTTTTACTGATGAAATAAATGAAAGGAATTAAAAAAACAACACTGATCAATCTTGCCCATAAGCGATGAAACCATTCCCAAAAGAAAATAAATTTAAAATCGGGCAAAGTAAAATGACTATTGATATATTTAAATTGAGCAATTTTTTGATATTCTTGAAATGCCTGCTGCCACTCAGTTTCATTCAATGGTGGTAAAACACCCATAATGGGCTTCCATTCTGTAATAGATAAACCCGAGCCTGTTAATCTGGTGATTCCACCTAATAAAACCTGCACTATTAACATGGCAACACCAAGAAATATCCAGTTAGCAACAATTCGTGTTGATCGATGATTATCCATATGTTTTCCTGTAATGCAAATGTATAACAACCATTAAAGCAAAGAGTTTTTAATTGTAACAGGAATAACTGAAATTGCATGAAATGCTGAAATCTACTTTACAAAAAAAATTAATAGAAGCAGGTTGCGATGAAGCAGGCAGGGGTTGTTATGCCGGCCCTGTTTTTGCAGCAGCAGTTATTTTGCCAAAAAATTTTTTTCATCCACTATTAAATGACAGCAAACAGGTAAAAGAAAAAGATAGAAATTTTTTAAGAACGATCATTGAAGAAAAAGCATTGGCATTTGCCGTTGCGAGTATTGACAATAATGAAATTGATAAGATAAATATTTTAAAGGCATCCTTTAAAGCCATGCACCACGCCATCGACCAATTGCAAATTAAACCTGAATTATTATTAGTTGATGGAAATCGATTTGTATCGTATCAAAATATCAAACATCAATGCATTATTAAAGGAGATAGTATTTACGCAAATATAGCAGCAGCAAGCATTTTAGCTAAGACATACAGAGATGCTTATATGAATATGATTCATGAAGAATTTCCGGAGTATCAATGGAATAACAATAAAGGTTATGGTACTTTACAACATAGAAAAGCTATTGAACAATTTGGGATATGCAAGTATCATCGCAAAAGCTTTAACATTTTACCACAAAAAATGAATTTATTCTGACCACACACCTGCACCTTGTCGTATTATTTCATAATTCTCTTTAGTGCAATCAATAACAGTTGAAGGGATCATTCCGCCAATGCCACCATCAATTACAATATCCACTTGATTTTTAAAATTTTCATACATCAATTCCGGATCGGTATATTCTTCTACCATATCTCCCGGTAATGATGCACTTAATAAAGGATGGTTTAATTCGTGCACAATGGTTCTGGCAATATTATTATTAGGAACACGCAATCCGATGGAATTTTTTTTACTCTGCAAAATTTTGGGTACTTCTTTACTAGCCGGTAAAATAAATGTATATGCGCCGGGCAAATAACTTTTTAATAAGCGATACAAGGGTGTAGAAATACTTTTGGTGTATTTACTTAAATCACTCAAATCGTAACAAACAAAACTTAATTGTGCTTTTTGCGGATCAACATTTTTTATTCTGCAAATTTTTTCAATTGCTTTGTGTTGAAAGATATCGCAGCCCAATCCGTAAATGGTATCTGTTGGATAAATGATTACACCTCCATCCAATAAACATTCCACCACCGTTTTAATATGGCGTGGATTGGGATTATCGGGATGTATGAATAAAAACATACAACAAAGAACAACGATTTTATTGATTATAAAAAAGATTTGCATCTGGTGAAGCAATCTGCCGATGCCAATACAAATAAAAACGGCGGCCAGAAGACCGCCGTCCGCTTTTTAAAAGCGTCCCCCAAATTAAAAAGATGAGAAAGGATTTTTGAAAGAACAGCGATTAAAAAACCGCTGTTTGTTTTTGCATATATAACCCCTCTATGTTAAAGATTTTAAGAACTGTGTTGTTATTTCAACACCACAAACATAGGCTACCTGCATTTATCAAAAAACGGGAAAAATCCCGTTTTTTATTTGAAAAAAATGTTGTATAGAAACAAAAAAATCACTGAGTGTTTCAGTGATTTTTGCTATTAATTTTTAGTAATAATTCAATTATATGATTTCCCAAACTTCTTTACCCCGAAGCAATTTATCTAAATCTCCTTTTCCTTTGGAAGTAATTATTTCTTCAATTTGCAATGTCATTACATCTTCATAACATGGTCTTTCTGTTTCATAAAACACGCCAAATGGTCTTGGTAAATGATTGGCTTTTCTTGGATCATCAAACATTCTTACCAAGATTTGTGCTTTATAAAAATCTTTATCATCATGTATCCATAAATCATCTGCAGTTACACCATTTCCCAATTCAACAACAACAGGATTAAATCCATCTAATTTAATTCCCTTGTTTTGTGTAGCGCCAAAAATTAATGGTTTACCACTTTCTAAGAATAAGGTTTCTTCCATTTTAGTTCCTTTCTCTGTAAATATTTCAAAAGCCCCATCATTAAAGATGTTGCAGTTTTGATAAATTTCTACAAATGAAGAACCTTTATGTGCATTAGCACGAATTAATGTCTGTTGTAAATGTTTTGGATCTCTATCCATGCTGCGTGCAACAAATGTAGCATCTGCACCCATGGCCAATGCCAATGGATTAAACGGATGATCAATACTTCCGAATGGTGTTGATTTTGTAATCTTATGTTCTTCAGAAGTTGGAGAATATTGTCCTTTTGTCAATCCATATATCTGATTGTTGAACACCAACATGTTCACATCAAAATTTCTGCGTAACAAATGAATGGTATGATTACCGCCAATACTCATACTGTCTCCATCACCACTCACAATCCAAACGCTCAATTCAGGTCTTGCTGCCTTTAACCCGCTGGCAACAGCAGTAGCCCGACCATGAATAGAATGCATACCAAATGTATTCATGTAATAAGGGAAACGGGAAGAACAACCAATACCCGAAATAACCACTACATTTTCTTTAGGAATTCCTAATGTGGGCATTACCTTTTGCACTTGTGCTAAAATGGAATAATCGCCGCAACCCGGGCACCAACGCACTTCCTGATCGGTGGCAAAATCTTTTGCTGTTAATGGCGCAGTTGTAAGTGTATCGCTCATATAAAAATATTAGTTCGCAAAACTAATCATTTCATCAATTCATTGACTGATGATTCTCAATAATCTTACACATTTTCGTTTTGTAATTCTTCCCAATATTCTGCAGCCCTTCTGGTATGCGGAATTACAATGGTGCCACCAACAATATTGGCTACGGCAAAAATCTCGTACATCTGCTCGGTAGTAACACCTAATTCATGGCTTTTACCCAAATGGTATTTAATGCAATCATCACAACGCAATACCATACTGGCAACCAACCCCAGCATTTCTTTGGTTTTTTTATCCAAAGCACCATCTTCATATGTATTGGTATCTAAATTCCACAAACGCTTCATCACTAAATTATTCTTACTCAAAATCACTTCATTCATTTTAGAACGATAGTCATTAAATTCTTTTATCAATTCACTCATGTAAAAAATTTTGATAAAAGTATTTCAATTAAGCGCTCTCAGTTTATCGAAATCAGTAATTGTTTTTATGATGATAAAACTTAACTGCATATTCTCTAATTTGCGAGCTCAATTATGAAGTATCATGAATAATGATTTATTTGATTTTGGAATGATTGGTTTGGGAACCATGGGTCGCAACCTTTTATTGAATATGGCCGATCATGGTTTTGCTGTTATTGGTTTTGATAAAGATGAAACCAAGGGCAATGCTTTGCTTAACGAATCATCTTCAACCCATCATGTAAAAGCAGTTGTAACATTAAGTGAAATGGTGCAACAATTAAAAATGCCTCGTAAAATAATGATGTTGGTTCCTGCAGGAAAACCGGTGGATGATGTTATTGAAAGTTTAATTCCTTTATTAGATAAAGAAGATATTATTATTGATGGCGGTAATTCCTTCTTCAACGATACATTAAGAAGAATTAATTATTTACAAACAAAAAATATTCATTTTGTAGGCATGGGTGTTTCGGGTGGAGAAAAAGGTGCAAGGTTCGGGCCAAGCATTATGCCCGGCGGAGATATAGCTGCATGGAATTACTTAAAACCCTTACTGGAAGCGGTTTCAGCAAAAGTTAATAACGAACCTTGCGTGGCTTATATGGGCAAAGGTGCAGCGGGCCATTATGTAAAAATGGTGCACAATGGAATTGAATATGCCATCATGCAATTGATCAGTGAAGTGTATGATGTTTTAAAAAAGGGATTGCAATTAAACAATCAAGAAGTGCATGAAGTATTTAAGCAGTGGAATGAAAATGAATTGAAAAGTTTTTTAATAGAAATAACAGCTGATATTTTTTTACAAAAAGATGAATTAACAAAAAGTGATCTGATTGATGTTATTTTAGACAAAGCAGGATCCAAAGGAACGGGCAAATGGACTTCTCAGGAAGCCATGAATTTACCTGTAAGTATTCCAACCATTGATATTGCAGTTGCTTTAAGAGATATATCTGTTTATAAAGACGAACGTGTTGCTGCTGCAAAAATATTTGGAATGAAAGATCAAATAATTACTGCAGATAAAAATAATTTCATACACCAAGTTGGTGAAGCATTGCAAGCTGCAATCATTATTTGTTATGCACAAGGTTTATCTATGTTGCACAAGGCATCTGAAATATATCAAATGGATATTCCTTTAGATGATGTAGTGAGAATTTGGCGTGGCGGTTGTATCATTCGTTCAACTTTATTGGAAGCGTTTTATCACTCCTATCAAAAAAACAAGAACCTGTCTAATATTTTATTGGATACAACTATTGCTTCCTTGATTCAATTAAAAGAAAAAAATTTACGCACAGTTATTGTAAAAGCAATGGAAAGTAAAATTGCGGTAACAGGTTTAATGAGTGCCATTGGTTATTTGGATGCTTATACGAGTGACCGAATGCCAACTAATCTAATTCAAGCCCAGCGTGACTTTTTCGGTGCACATACTTATCAACGAATTGATAGAGACGGAACATTTCACACACAATGGAAAAGTTAAATTATTTAATTAATCGTATTTCTTTATCATGTCACAACAATATCATATTCCGCCCCCAACCATTATTTTTATTTTTGGTGGCAGCGGCGACTTGAATTTACGTAAACTTACTCCTGCCCTATATAATTTGTTCTTGGATGAATATTTGCCTGCAAAAATCTCTATTGTTGGATTAGGCAGAACAAAATATACCAATGAAAATTTCAGAGAAAGATTATTGAATGGTATTCAATCTTTCAGCAGAAGAAAGCCCGACCCTGATTCACAAGCACATTGGTCATCCTTCAGTCAGCAAATACAATACATTTCAATGGATGGAGAAGATGATACTGCATACTCCAAACTTTCTGATTTTGTTTCAGCAAAAAAAAATGAATGGAATGTTGAACCCAATGTTATTTTTTATTTAGCTGTGGCACCGCAATTGGTTCCGGACATTGCCATAAGTTTAGGTAAACTTTCTATCTGTCAAAATACTTCCTGTACGCGAATCGTAATTGAAAAACCATTTGGCCATGATTTTCAAAGTGCACATGAATTGAATATGCTATTAAAAAGTATGTTTAAAGAAGAACAGATTTATCGTATTGATCATTATCTTGGGAAAGAAACTGTACAAAATATTTTGGCTTTTCGTTTTGCCAATGCATTGTTTGAACCGATATGGAACAGAAATTATATTGAGCATGTACAAATAACAAATGCTGAAACTGTTGGTGTAGAAGGGCGTGGCGGCTATTACGAGCACAGTGGTGCACTAAGAGATATGGTACAAAATCATATCCTGCAATTGATTTGTATGATTGCGATGGAAGCGCCGGTTAGTTTTGATGCGAATGAAATAAGAAATAAAAAAGTAGATGTATTAAATGCGATAAGAAAAATTCCAAATGAAGAAGCGCATGCCAATGCGGTTCGCGGACAATACAGCAGTGGTTTTATAAAAGGCATGGCTGTAAAAGGTTATCGTGAAGAAGATAGCGTTGATAAACATTCTAATATTGAAACTTTCGCTGCAGTAAAATTCTTCATAGATAATTGGCGTTGGCAAGGCGTTCCATTTTATGTTAGATCTGGAAAAATGCTGCACGAAAAAACCACCATTATCACCATACAATTTAAACAAGCACCCAATTATGCATTTCCACCGGAAGCTGCAGAAACATGGAGACCAAATCGTTTAACCATCAGTATTCAACCTGATATGGATATTCGTTTGCGTTTTCAGGCAAAGAAACCCGGACAAGATATGACATTGAATCCGGTTGATATGATATTCAGTTATGCAGATGCATATCAGCATGATCATGAACCTGAAGCATACGAAACTTTATTATTAGATGTGATGGAAGGAAATGCAACTTTATTTATGAGAGATGATCAAATTGAAGCTGCGTGGAAAATTATTATGCCGATATTAGAAACCTGGGAAGCAAGGCCACCAGTGGATTTTCCGAATTACAGTCCGGATAGTTGGGGACCCGAAGATGCAGAAGCATTGATTGCCAGAGACGGACATAATTGGATCACTTTACCATTACCACACAAAGAATAAAATAATTTATGCAGTTGCATATTTCAAAAAACATCGAAGAATTAAATCATGCTGTTGCCGACTGGTTAGTACAATATATTCATGATGTTTTGCAAAAACAAAATCGATTTGCCATTGCATTAACCGGCGGCAATACACCAAAAACTTTGTATCAATTATTAGCAAGCGATCAGTATAAAAATAAAATTGATTGGAATAAACTTCATTTCTTTTGGGGTGATGAGCGTTTTGTAGATTTTGAAGATGACCGCAATAATGCAAAAATGGCTTTTGATACTTTGCTGAATTTTGTTCCGGTTGTGAAAGATCAAATCCATATCATTCAAACAGAACATATTTCTCCTGAAGAATCTGCAACTGCATATGAAAAATTATTGCATCAATATTTTGATGAAAAAGACTTTTCTTTTGATTTGGTGTTTTTGGGAATGGGCGATGATGCACATACGCTTTCCTTATTCCCAACTACCGCATTAATAGATGAATCGAAAAAATGGACCGGCTCTTTTTGGTTAGACGCACAAAACATGTATCGCGTTACATTAACTGCGCCAATTGTAAACCAATCTGCATGCGTTGCTTTTGTTGCAACAGGAACAAATAAACAAAACGCTTTGAAAAAAGTCTTGCAGGGAGAAAAAAACATTCATCAATATCCATCACAAATTATTCAACCGAAAGGCCAATTGTATTGGTTTGTAGATGAAGCGGCCGCAGGATTATTGAAATAATATTTTTCTTCTGTCAAAATTTTATCTTCTTATCAAATAGGTTTATTATTTTCATTGCATATAAAAACTGCTATGAAAAAATTTATCTTCTTTTCGTTTTGTTTTATTGCACTTTCAACATTTGCACAAAAAGAAAAAATAAAAGTTACCGACTTGCTGAATGTAAAAACAGTGAGTAGTGTAACATTAAGTAACGATGCAAGTAAAGTAGCATTTAGTGTACTGTCTATTGAACCGGATGCAGAAAACAAAGGTGAATACAAATATGTGAATCAAATTTGGATAACTGCAGCTGATGGCTCAACATCACCCAAACAATTAACTACTTCGAAAGAAGGATCTGCACAACCTGCTTTTAGTCCGGATGGAAAACAAATTGCCTTTGTAAGATTAGCAGATGGCAAGCCACAAATATTTTTATTATCACTTGATGGAGGTGAAGCCATTCAATTAACAAAATATAAATATGGTGCCGGCGCTCCAAAATGGACTGCCGATGGAAAGCGAATTATTTTTTCAACCAATATTTCATTAAAAGATTTATTAAGAGATTCTGTTTTAAATCCTAAAAAAGAAATTCCGAAATGGCCTTATGAAAAAACAGGGTTTGATAAAAACGAAAATTTAAAATTGAATACAGCAAAACCTGACGCCGATGGAAACATAGATGAAATAAGAGCTTATTTGGATAATAATGAAAAAGACAAGAAGGCCAAAGTGTTTACCAAGCTTCAGTTTCAGGAAGAATCTACAACATCAAATGAAATATCTTTTAGCCATTTTTTTATAGTAGATGCAAAACAAAATGCTACTCCTGTTGAATTAACACATGGATTTTACAGATACAATTCTGTTGAATTTACACCCGATGGAAAAAATTTAATCATTAGTGGCAATATCGATTCAACACAACATCCGGATCGTTCATTAGAAAATCAAATTTTTATTACGGATACAGATGGAAGCAACCTTAAATTATTATTGGGAGAAAAAAATAAAAATTACAATAGCCCAAAGCTTTCGCCAAGCGGTAAGTGGTTAGCATATCAATTTGGCAATACCGGTTTTGTAGATGTTCCGCAATTAGCCATCATGCCATTAAATGGAAATACAAAAGATATTGTTACTATTAATTTAGACAGAGCAAAAGGAAATTTAATTTGGAGTGCTGACGAAAAATATTTGTACTTATCTGCACAAAGCAATGGAGGTATTCCTGTTTACAGAGTTGATATAAAAACAAAACAGGTGGAGAGATTAAGTGAGTATGATAATGGGATAAATGGATTTGATTTAAAAGAAAATAAAATTGCCTTTTCAAAAACAGAAGTGGCAAGTCCGTTTGAATTATATGTGGCTGATGCGAATATGAAAAATGCAAAGCGTTTATCTTCTTTTAATATTGATTGGTTACAGAATAAAAAATTATCATTTCCCGAAAAACATTCATTCATCAATAATAAAAATGAAACCATTGAATATTGGGTGATGAAGCCCATTAATTATGAAGCCGGAAAAAAATATCCCTTATTATTAAATATACATGGAGGGCCAACAGCCATGTGGGGGCCCGGCGAAAACAGCATGTGGCATGAGTTTCAGTATTTCTGCGCTAAAGGTTATGGTGTGGTTTACTGCAATCCGAGAGGCAGTGGTGGTTATGGTGCAGCATTTTTAAAAGCAAACTTGAATGATTGGGGTGATGGACCAACAAGCGATGTATTGACTGCATTAGATAAAGCTGTTGCAGAAGGTTGGGCTGATACAAGTAAATTATTAATTACCGGTGGATCATATGCAGGTTATTTAGTGAGTTGGATTATAGCACACGATCATCGTTTTAAAGCTGCCTGCTCTCAAAGAGGTGTATACGATTTAAGTACTTTTTTTGGCGAAGGAAATGCATGGCGCTTGGTGCCGAATTATTTTGGTGGTTATCCATGGCAACATGAAATAAAAAAATTATTGGATTATGAAAGTCCGATCACTTATGTTCAAAACATTACAACACCTTATATTATTTTTCATGGTGAGAATGATTTACGAACAGGAACTATTCAAGGTGAAATGTTGTATAAAAGTTTAAAAGTATTAGGCAGACCAGTGGAATATGTAAAACATCCGGGTGCTACACATGAAATAACCAGAAGTGGTAATAATCGTCAACGTATCGATCAAATGTTGCGTACTTATGAATTTTTTGAAAGATGGTTGAATAAATAATCATTAAAAATCTTAATTATAAAAAAGCCGCTGTTAAACAGCGGCTTTTTTATGTAGTAGAAGCAACTACATAATTTTCATATTTAATGCTATATCCTTATTCTTCAGTCAAAACTAATTTCGATAAAGCTATCTGATAATCTTAAATCCAATAATTGATGAAAACTCGATCTATAATGGTCTTGGGCACCTTAAATTTTTCAGGAAAAATTCCCTATTTTAATATTTTAAGCTTTTTTTTATCTATATTTAAGTTCGTTTTAATAATCGACCTCTGTGTTTTTTCCGTACCTAATTATAATAAAATGAAAACAGGCTTATTAAAATATTGTTTCGCTATATGTTTAACATGCTTGGTTTGCAGCGTTAAGGCGCAAACTTCTACCAGCGTTAATTTAAATTGTGTTTTAAATCAAGTGGGTTCAATAGTTATCACTCCGGCTTCGCAAAATAATCAACAAAATTCTTTTGTATCATACAATGAAAATGCGTCCACCATTTCTATAAATGTATTTTCAAGTCAGCCATACAGTATCAATGTTTCTGCTATCGATAATACTTCCGGATCATCTGAAATAATGTCTATTGCCAATCATACTAATATTAATGCAGGTACTATTGCAACAAAAAGCACAATTGCATTTTCTTCTGCTTTTTTTACCAAGTGGCAATCAGAAAATGTTACAAAAAATTTATTTCATTATGCTGTTGCAAAAGACAGAGATAATGAAGTAGTTGATTCAGAAAAAACAATTTTGTATACTGTTTGTAATCCTTAAAACCAATTTTGCTCTTATCTTTTAATAATCGATTCCGATAAAATCAATTATTTATCACTTCTTTTTTGCACTTGCAGTAACCAATCATTTAATCCTTTATAGATTTGATTAGCAACAATGGTTTGAAATTTGGGGTTCACCACTTTTTTCTCATCTTCTTCATTACTTAAAAAAGCTATTTCTAATAAAACATTTACAAAATCCGTGGGAGCATTCAGCGTAAAATTAAAATTGCCAACATTGCCAAACTCATTCATCTTTATTTCTAACATCCTACCTAAAATAGCCTGAGAAAGTGGCCTGAAACCAATATGCTTATAATAAGTACTGCTTCCGCTAATATCTTTATTACCGCTTGAGTTTAAATGCAAACTAATTAACACATCAGGATTTTGTTGTTGCAAAAACAGTACCCGGTCTTTTATATCAAAACTTGTATCAGTTGTTCTTGTCATAATAACATCTGTTACGCCTTTTCTTTTTAAAAATTTCTCTAATGCTTTTGCAAACAACAAAGTGTAATTTTTTTCTGAAGCCTTTGTCTTAACTCCATCTGTACCGCTATTATTACCTCCATGACCTGCATCGATAGCAATTTTCAATTTTCTAATATCCAAACTCTGCGGTTGCCTTTTTACTTTTATTTGTAACACTTTGTTTTTGTAAAGAACGCTATATCCCCAATGCTGTTGATGCTTTAATTCAATCGTTACCCGAACTACATCATCTTCCACCTGATTGTAATAAGCATTTTTTATTTCTTTTAATGAAGATAGCTGTGTTATCCAATTGGTATTCGTTTGAACACCATAAATGTCAATCATGATTTTAGATGGATTCATCTCCATCCAACTTTTATACGGCAATTTTTCATCTAAGCTAATTGAAACAATATCGTAACAAGAATCGGTTCCTGCTACTTTCCATGAATTAGTGAGATAAAATGGTTTTTCTTTAATGGATGAATCTTTTTTAATAAAAGTTTTCTCAATAAATGCCGTGTGATATTTTGAAAGTTGCACCTGATACATGGAATGAACTGAATCGATAATCTTGAAAACAACATTACTATCAATATATCCCAACTTTGTTCCGCCTAATCTGTCTTCGCCCAATCCATAAGATAATGCAGGTAATTTTCCGGTTGATCTTCCCAACCAATATGATGAGTCTTGTGCAAAGATTTGCAAAGAAAAAAGCAATGCGGAAGCCAATAATATCTTCTTCATTCTATGAAAGTAATAAAATCTTTTATTAGAAAGAATAAGGAACTGTATAAATGAAAAAGGGGCTAAATGCCCCTTTGAAAAATTAATCGTAATGTTTTAGCTTAACATACCAAAACTCTCTAAAGGAAATGGTGATATTAAATTGAGTATAATTTTCTTTAACCAATCCTTCTGCAGTTGTTCCGCGAGAACCAACCTGAAAAGCTGCCAATAAACTTAGATTTGGCGCTCTGGGTAATGATCCGCCAGCACCAATGGTAAAACCATAATCACTAATGTTTTGTCCGTATACTTGCAAATAAGAAGTACTATAATACAAGCCTGCTTGTAAAAAATATTTCTCGTACAAGAAATCTCTTGCTTTTATTTTATTAGAATATTCAAATCCTGTTGAAATTTTACTACTGTTAGTCAAAGAATAATTATATCCTTTGTAATTTAAGGTACTCCAGTTTTGAAATCCGTAATCAGCTGCAAAAGTGAATTTGTTTTTTAACACTGCAGCAACACCGGCATTGTACGTTTGAGGAATGGTAAAATAATAATTCTGGTATTGCTGATTATTGATAATATAAGTTGTTCCTTCTTGAACCTGTAAAGTATAATTAGCTCTTAGTTTTGTTTTTAATGCTGCAGTTGCACCAAAAGAGAAATCCCAATTCTTATTTATTTTTGTATGATACTGCAATCCGTAAGTAAAATATAAATTACCTAAGAAAATATTACTATTGGTAACAATGGCGCTATCATTAATAGCAGTAGCAGGGATTGTTTCCTTTTGTTGAAGCTGACCAAACAACCATGCCGCCTGAACACCAACAGATAAATGCCTGCTTACTCTATAACTATTGGCAAGATAAAATTGATTGGTACTGCCATATCCTTCGTTGTATGCATTAACACTGGTAGTTGTTCCGTTAATAATCTTAGTTCCGTAAAACGAATAGTTTTGTGTACTAAAAGGCAATAAGCCCAGGCTAATTCCCCAACGAGGTTTTAACTTCATTGCCAATACAAACTTTTTGAATTGCAAATCAGTAGATGTATTGGTAGCTGTATTAACTACTGGTTGACCGGAATAAACTATAGATTTAAATCTGCTGGCAACTTCAACGTTAAAAATTTTATCATCCAGATAACTATAAGATGCAGGATTGCCTTGGTATAAAAAACGGTTAGATGCCATTGCTAATCCGGTGTTAGCCATACCGGTAGTTCTGTCAAAATAACTATTTTCCAAGTCACCTATTCCTAACATTGAATAAGGAGAAGTATTATTCTGTGCATTAACACCCTTAACTGAACATAAAATAATAAGTATATAAAAAAATCTTTTCTTCATTGTAGTAATGGGTTCTTTATTGAACAGTAAGGTAATAAACAAGTAATTGAATTCTGCTTAAACTATTGGGATTATTCGCATCTCCAACCAACATTCTGTTTGCTTGATTGGCTATTGCCGGACTTGGGGGCACCAACAACAATCCATTGTTATTATAATATACAGAACTTAATATTCCCGTTAAATAATTGGAAACATCATAAGTATATGTAGTATTATCTCCATATAAATAATCTACATTCAAATTTCCTAACTGAGATGAATAGGTTCCTGAACTATTTATAAAATTAAGGTCAACGCCTAACTGGTTTGTTTGAGTTGTTTGTGATAATCTTAATTGAGGCGGAAGCTGATATAAATTATACGATCCACGAACTGGCCTTATTACCAATTCTGCTTTTAAGATTTTAGCAAAATTGGGAATTTGAAAGATATTTCTTAATGAAGGGAAGCGAATCTTTACCATTGATCCTGTTAAACTCTGTAACAAAGCCATATTATTGGTTTGATTAGAGTATATCTCATAATTAATATCATTCAAGTTTTGTAATAATGTTCCTGTTCTGTTGATATTAATGCTATTAAAATGATGACTCTTTTGTCCTAAAGTGAAATCAGTTCTTTGATAACTTGGATACAAATCATTTTTTCTATAACTCAATCGCATAACAGCACTATCGGTAAAACCGATAATTAATGCATCATTTGAAGAAGTACTAATTTTTAAACCATTAAAATATTGAATGAAATTTGAAGAATTCTGCATATCCTGATCTGTTGGATTTTGCAATTTTGTCATTAATTGTTTTCCCAATACATCACTTAACTTTATGGCTATAGAATCTTGTTTATTAGGACTGATAATTACATCGGTAGAACCAATGGGTGTATAAATTGTACTAAAATCATCCGTATTATATAAATATGCTCCATCGTTTGGTGGTACAATTTTTTCATTCAGCTGGTTCACATTAATATGTAAAGATTTGGTTGTATCTCCGTAATAATTTTTGTTTAGATAAAGAATTAAATACAGTGAATCGTAAACTGTATTTTCATAAATATCTGTGTATGTTGGCGGAGAAACTTCAAAATAACATTGCGCTTGTACTCGGCCAAACACAGGATCAATGTATGCACCGCATAATCCTGTTCCTAAACCATTTGTTGCAAAGGAATCAATATAAACGGTAGATATTTGAGCTTGAAATGTATCTACTAAAAAAACTTGGCTATTGGGATCGCTCAAAAACACACTACCAAAATTCACATCTACTTTATTACAAGCAGTCGTAAAAGCTATAATTAACCCGGATATAAAAAGTAATTTTTTAACCATTTAATGTATTTAGTCAATTCTCCAAATGTTAAACTTAATTTTAAAACCTCACAATGATAGAACGGTGCGCTGTTAGAAAATTGTTACTATGGATTAATGATATAATAATGCCGACCATTAAAAAAAAAATATCGGCAAATATCGGGATATTTATCAAATCCATTTCTTTGCAGGCAAAATAGATAAAATTATTTTTTAGCAAAAAAAGATTGGCAGATAAAATTTATTTATTCATCTTTGATTTTTTAGCGAAAATCCATTTTAACGATTTAGGCAAAGCCTTCGCTAATAATTTCATCAAAATTTTTGTAACATGAAGCATTTGAAAGATCTACTTATTCTTGGTTTTGGGGTATCTCTTCTATTAATGTCTTGCTCTGGTAGCACAACCGCTACTCTTACCGGAAACTGGGTAAAACGTACCGAATTTGATGGGGTAGCCAGAACGAACGCTATCGCATTTGTAATTGGTAATTTTGCATATATCGGAACCGGATATGATGGTCAAAACAGATTGAATGATTTTTGGGTATATGACGCTAATTTGAACTACTGGACCCAAAAAGCCAGCTTACCAGCTAACGGGGGTAATTATACAGTTCAGCCTAATGGTCTTTACGGAAGAAGTTCTGCAGTAGGATTTGCAGTAGATTCTTTAGGTTTCATCTCAACAGGTTATGATGGTTATAACCGTTTAAATGATACTTGGTCTTATTCACCAACTACCAACTCTTGGAAACAAAGAGCCAATTTTGCAGGTACTGCAAGATATGATGCTGTGGGTTTCAGCGTTAGCCATTTGGGTTATGTTTCTTGTGGTTTTGATGGCAACTACGATAAAGATTTATGGGAATACACTCCAACAACAGATACTTGGGTACAAAGACCAAGCTTAGGTGGACAAAAAAGGTCAGGTGCCGTAGCATTTGTATATAACAACAATGCTTATGTATGCACTGGTATCAATAATAATGTTGAGTGCCAAGACTTTTGGATGTTTAGTGGCAGTACAAAAACATGGACGCAATTAAGGGATATTGCCAATACAAGCAGTGATAGTTACGATGATGATTATACCGATATTGTAAGAGATCATGCTGTTGCATTTGTTATGAATAACAGCCAAAATGTTCCTAAAGCTTATATCACAGTAGGTCAAAATGGTTCTTATCTTTTAAAGACTTGGGAATATGATTTTGCTACTGATTTATGGACAAGAAAAACTCCATATGAACGTTCAGGAAGAGCTGGTGCAGTTGCCTTTACCGTTTTAGGAAGAGGATTTGTAGGAACAGGTAAAAACAGTACACTTCAATTAGATGATTTTGATGAATGGCAGCCAGATGCAGCATATAATGCAAACGATTAAAAAGAACTGGATATACTTGTTCTTTCTGTTATCGCTAATGATTTTTATTTATACAAAATTCATAAGAAAACAAAAAGATCCAAATAAAGTATTTCTTGAAATGAAAGTAGTCAAAACCGCTGCAGGCTGGGGTTACGAGATATTTGCAAATGATAGTTTATATATTAAACAAGAAGATATCCCAGCCATACCCGGGAAAAAAAGCTTTGAGACAAAAGAAGATGCAACGGTAATAGGTAACTTAGCACTGGAGAAGCTAAAGAAAGGAAATATACCTTATATATCAGAAAAAGAATTAGACAGCTGTCACATAAAAAGATAAACAAAAAACTCTTAGCGAATGCTAAGAGTTTTTTGTTACAGCATCATCCAAAGAATGTTTAAAGGCATTGCCAATTGGTATAGTATGTGTGCCAATACTAATTTCGTTTCTGCTAATGGTATCAACTTTACTTAATGAAATAATATAAGAACGATGTACTCGTATAAAATCTTCGTCAGAAAGTTTTGTTTCAAATTCTTTTAAGTTTTGGAGTGTAGTTAGCGGAGATGATCGGCCTTTTAAATAAATCTGTGTGTAATCTCTCAATCCCGATAAAAATAAAATATCGTCCAGGTTAATGCGAATCAATTTATATTCTGATTTAATGAACATAAACTCTTTTCTAAATCCGGATATCACTTTTTTTCCCGAAGGCATTCTGTCAAATTTTATTAAAGATAAATCCTTTCACTTGTATTAAAAGAATAACAATTATTAAAGTATTCCAAAAGAAAATGCCTTGAAGACTTCAAGGCATTTATTATTGCATGATGCTTTACTATTAAAAAGGATATGCATTTGCTTCTAACATCTTTGCACAAATTCTTCTACGAGCATCTTTGGTATTAAACGGATCTACTTTGGTAAATCTTTTTAAACCAATATGCATCATTCTTAATTCATCTCCATCTGCAAAACTGTTTAATGCATCTTTTCCTGCTTTATTAATTCTGTCTGCAGCATCATACAAATACGTTCTCATCATATCTATTTGTAATGATGTAGCAACCTCTCCTTGTTTATCAACCAATTTCATTACACGCAATAACGCACTCTCAGCATGATATACGTCAATAGCCATATCAGCAATATTCATCAATATTTCCTGTTCTTTATCTAACTGCATCATTAATTTTTGAACGGCTGCGCCTGCAGTCATTAATATTGCTTTCTTAAAATTGGCGATGTATTTTTTTTCTTTTGCAAATGCAGATTCATCATCATTACTAAAATCAGGAATACTCATTAATTCTTTGCTTACGGCCATAGAAGGACCCATCAAATCTAATTTCCCTTTCATGGCACGTTTCAATACCATATCAACAGTTAATAAACGATTGATCTCATTTGTCCCTTCATAAATTCTGTTGATCCGTGAATCGCGATAAGCTTTGCTAATAATGTACTCATCACTAAAACCGTTGCCACCATGTATTTGTACGCCTTCATCTACAACGAAATCCAATACCTCACTTCCAAATACTTTTAACATGGCACATTCGATAGCGTATTCTTCTGCAGCACCTAATAATGCTTTTGCAAAAGAATCGCCACCTTTTAATAATTCTTCTTCTTTATCATCGATCCATTTTGCAGAACGATACAATGCACTTTCACAAACCCAAATACGAATAGCCATTTCAGCTAATTTATGTTTGATGGCACCAAACTTTGCAATAGGGATTTTAAATTGTTCGCGTGTCGCTGCATATTGAATAGAATTGGTTGCTGCACGTTTGCTGCCACCCAATGTTGCAGCACATAATTTTAAACGGCCTATATTTAAAATGTTGAAGGCAATGATATGCCCTTTACCAATTTCACCCAATACATTTTCTACCGGCACTTTACAATCTTGAAAATATAATTGAACCGTAGATGATCCTTTAATACCCATTTTATGTTCTTCAGGGCCTTGCGTAAATCCTTCATACCCTCTTTCAACAATGAACCCGGTAAATTTATCACCATCAATTTTTGCAAATACCGTATATACATCTGCAAACCCACCGTTGGTAATCCAACATTTTTGTCCGTTTAATAAATAATACTTTCCATCTTCACTAAGCTTTGCTGTTGTTTTAGCGCCTAATGCATCGCTACCGCTATTGGGTTCTGTTAATCCATAAGCACCTTTCCATTCGCCACTGGCTAATTTTGGAATGTATTTTTTCTTTTGGTTGTCTGTTCCGAAATATAAAATGGGCAATGAACCAATTCCTGTATGAGCCGCTACAGCAACGGAAAAAGAATGACCGCCACCCAATCCTTCATTCACAATAGTTGATGTAATAAAATCTTTTCCTAAGCCTCCGTATTCTTCCGGAAATGAAGTGGAGAGCAAGCCTTGCTCACCTGCCTTTTGTAATAAAGATGGCATTAAACCAGGTTCTAATTTATCGATACGCTCTAAAATGGGATAGATCTCTGTATCTAAAAATTGCTGACACATATCCATTACCATTGATTGTTCCTCATTAAAATCTTCAGGAATAAATGTTTCAAAAGCATTGCTTTCTTTAATCAACCATTCACCGCCTTTTAGTGCTGATGATTGCTGTGTTGATGTACTCATAACAAGAGATTTTTATTTGTGATCAATTACATTTTTTGAAAATTGAAAATCATTTCAAATTATCATATACTCTTTGTAACACTTGTTTAACTGTTTCTATTTCATCTTTAGTAACGCCTACCAAGGCCTCATCCATTGTTTGATTGGCGAGATCAATGGTACTTTGCTGTAACTGTTTTGCAGCATCTGCCAAACACACTAAATTTTTTCTTCTGTCTTGTTTGTGTGCAATGCGTTTTACTAATTTTAATTTTTCCAAATTATCAATCAATCGCGTAATACTTGGTTTATCGCGATAAGTGCGTTCGCATAAATCCTGTTGACTTAAACAATCTTCTTTCCATAAATGATAAAGAATACTCCATTGCTCAATAGTGATATCAAGTCCGGCATTGCGAAAGTTTTTCTGCAATCTTCTGGCAATAGCGGTAGCCGCCATTGCATTAATGACGCTGTATAGTTCTCCTCTTTTAAATTGGTTGTTTGGCATATAGTTAGTTATGCAACTAATTTCAAAATTGATGTATCTTTGCCAAACTACCAAGCTTTCGTCCAATTAATTTTTTGTTAGAATGAAAAGTCTGTTTATTAATTACAAACAATCTTCAATTCATTACCTCCGCATAGGAAGTGGTAAAGAATTATTGTTTGCTTTTCATGGCTATGGAGAAAATGCAGGTTCCTTTTTATTATTGGAAGAATTAATTGGAAAAGATTATACCATTGTCGCCATTGATTTTCCTTTTCACGGACAAACAAATTGGAATGAAGATTTATTGTTCACGGTTGAAGATTTAATTAACATTATTAACCTAATTACGCAATTACCCAATCAATCTTTCCACCTATTGGGATTTAGTATGGGTGGAAGAGTTGCTTTTCAAGTATTGCAAAGCTTACCGGATAAAATCAAAAAAATAATACTGATAGCACCGGATGGATTGCACAATAATATTTGGCATAGTATCTCTACTCAAACCAAATTAGGCAATTTAATATTTGCTTATGCTATGAAATATCCGGGATTAATATTTGGGTTGATGAAAATTGGGGTTAAACTAAACTTATTCAACAAAAGCATTTTCAATTTTGTGCATTATTATTTGGATGACGCTGATTCGAGATTGACATTATACAAGCGCTGGACAACCATGCGCAAATTCAATCCCGATAAATCTTTACTTAAATTGGTTATTGCACAAAAAAAGATTTCTATTAAAATGCTATTCGGTAAGTTTGATAATGTGATCATAACTAAACGAGGCGAACAATTCAAAAAAGGAATCGAACAATTTGTTGAAGTAAAGGAGATCAATGCAGGCCATCAATTATTAAAAGAAAAATATGCAACAGAAATAGCTGCATTATTTCGCAGCTAAATTGTTTCTTTGCTGCATGTGTCTGAATATTATTTTAATTATTACGCTGCTTACATTCATTCCTTATGCCATCATCATTTTATTGTATAGAAAATGGTTTTTGCAACTGCATGAATTTAAATTGCCGGTTGATTTTATTCCTCAAATAAAATTTTCAATAATTATTCCTGCTCGCAATGAAGAAAAAAATATTGCAACCTGTCTCCAATCCATTTTCACTCAACATTATCCGTCTGATTTTTATGAAGTGATTGTTGTTGATGATTATTCAACCGATAACACTGTTGATATAATTAAATCATTACAAAAAGTTCATCCGAATTTAAAATTGATCCTGCTTTCCGAAGTAATAGAAAAGGAAAAATTGAACTCGTATAAAAAGAAAGCCATTGAAATAGCTATTCACCAATCAAATAATGAATGGATAACTACAACAGATGCAGATTGCCTGGTACAAAATGAATGGTTATTGCTGTATGCGGCCTATATCCAACAGCATCAATCAGTATTTGTAGCGGCACCTGTAAAGATGATAGATAACAGAACTGTTTTAGCTGCTTTTCAAAATCTTGATTTTATGGTAATGCAGGGAATTACCGCCGCATCTGTATTTGCGGGCTTCCACAGCATGTGCAACGGTGCAAATCTTTGTTACAAAAAAGAAATTTTTTATAAAGTGAATGGTTTTGAAAACATTGATCATATTGCCAGTGGAGATGACATGTTACTGATGAATAAAATCAAACAAAAATATCCAAAATTAATTGGTGTTTTATTTACTAAAAAAGCAATTGTATTAACACAACCTATGCCTAACTGGAAAAGTTTTTTTAACCAAAGGATTCGTTGGGCAAGTAAAGCAGATCAATACAAAGACAAAAGTATTTTTTGGGTTTTATTGGATGTTTATTTATTCAATCTTTTTCTTTTAATACTTCCGTTTTTTGCATTCAGCAATATTTATGCACTGTTGTTTTGGTTGATATTTTTATTTTGCAAACTCGTAATTGAAGTAAGCTTTGCCTTACCTGTTGCCAAATTTTTTGAAATACAATTAAAATGGTGGCATGTAAGTTTACAATTAATTCATATTTTATATATGGTAATTGCCGGTTGGCTGGGAAAATTTGGAACTTATCAGTGGAAAGATCGAACTGTAAAATAAGATTACATTTTACAGTTGCTGTTTTTGTTCATTCCTTCTTACCTATATTGTACAGAAATTGATAATTAACTAAAGAAAAAAGAATTATTTGTTATTAACTCATGAACATGTTCGGTAAATACAATTCAGCATTCAGCAAGCGTTTATTTAGAAACAAAGGCGCCATTTTGGGGTTGCTGTTAATTTTATTTGCTATTTATATTGCGTTAGCTTCATACTCAATAGCACCAGATCATTCACCTGATGCAAACCGCATCATACCAGAGATTGGGAGTAAACAGCCCGGATTTACTATGGATTTTCTTCTTATTAAAAAAGAAAAAATCAATTCTGAAAAAAATAAGTTTTACAAATTAATTAGTGGTGAAGAGGATGCTTATAATTTTATTCCTGTTACATCTTACGAATTGAAAAATGACAGTTTGATTTTCCGAAAATTTGTTGATGAGGGAATTAGCGAAAGAAAAAGTATTTTATTTTTTGAAGATCAGGACTCCATTCTACAACATAAAAAATTTTATCTAGGCACTGATAAATTTGGTAGAGACATTTTAAGCAGAATAATTATTGGTTCACGTGTAAGTTTAGGCGTTGGGTTGATTGCAGTTGTTATTTCTTTAACCCTCGGCATTTTATTGGGCTCATTAGCCGGCTATTTTGGAAAATGGGTAGATGATATTATTATGTGGTTTATTAATGTAATATGGAGTATCCCAACATTGCTGCTGGTATTTGCCATTACATTGGTTTTAGGAAAGGGTTTCTGGCAAGTTTTTATTGCAGTTGGATTAACGATGTGGGTGAATGTAGCACGTTTGGTTCGCGGACAAGTTTTAGCAGTTAAACAATTAGAATATATTGAAGCTACAAGAGCCTTGGGGTTTTCGAATATTAGAATAATGTTTAAACATGTTCTTCCAAATATACTTGGGCCGGTAATGGTAATTGCTGCAAGTAATTTTGCCTCTGCAATTGTAATTGAAGCAGGATTAAGTTTTTTAGGTGTTGGTGTTCAACCTCCGCAACCCAGCTGGGGCTTGATGATTAAAGAGAATTATAATTTTATTATCACACATAATCCAATGCTGGCAATGGCTCCGGGCATTGCCATTATGTTGCTCGTACTTGCATTTAACCTATTGGGGAATGGTTTAAGAGATGCTTTAAACGTAAAAGGAAAATTATAATGCTATACTTTGTTTTTCTTGTTTTAACTTTTCTTGTAACAACAAAATCATTCCAACACTTAACCAAAACAAACTTCCTATTTTATCTGTCTCAATTAAGTCGCTTAACAAATTTACTATACCAATCATTACAATAACAACACCTGCAGCTAATGCAATATTTCTATAAAATTCATTTTGCAATTGATGATATAATTGCTGAGCATTAATTAATAAACTTATAAAAAGTATTAAAAAAATAACAACGCCTACAATACCCTGTTCTAATGCCGTTAATAAAAAATAATTATGAACGGATGAATGATCTTCATTTTTACTAACCCAAGTTTTAAAAATATTTTCTGCATAAGGCTTATAATTATTATAAAAATTATTGGGGCCAAAACCTGTAACTGGTTTAGCTGCAATCATATTTTTTGCAGCTACCCAACGATAAAACCTTTCTGCATCGGAAACATCTTTTAAATTAACAGTAGCTTTTAAATGTTCCGAAAAATCTGTATGGAAAATTGTATGCGTAAAGTCGGGCGTGAACCGTAAATAATTTTTATTCCAGAACAAAAACAAAAATGAAAGCGCAGATAAAAGACCAATTAGCACAAGTGATTTGATTAATAATTTTCTTTTAATTAAGAACGAGGTTAAGATACCAACAATCAATGCAAGCCAAGCTCCACGTGAATAAGATAGCAACAATCCAATTAATCCCATCATCAATCCAATGATAATCCATTTATAAGCTGGTTTGGAAATAGGGGTTAATCTTTTTACGATCCAGCCTACTAACAATAAACAAATCAACATTGCAGAAATATTAACATGATTTCTAAAAAAAGGATCTAATACCTCTTTGATGCCTTCAAAAGAAAAATAAAAAAATGAATGTCTAATCAATGATTGGATTACTACTATTAGCATCGGTATCAATAAATACAAAGCCAGATCTTTCATTTTGCTTTGTGAATGAATAAACAATTGCGGTAACACAACGAATGGAATGATATACCAGATTTTCGCTAAAAAATATTTTATTGAAAGTATTAGATCGACTGAAAAAAAACAGCAGACTACAATCCAACAGAGATGAAGTATGATGATTAGAAATAAACTATTTTTCAAAAGATATTTTGGGAACAAAAAAGGGTGATAAATAAATTTTAGGATGGCACAACCAGTTATGATCATCAACAATGGTTCGTCCGGAAAATCTAACCCTAATGAATTGGTAACATTCATTTCGGTTGATAAGGGTAAAAAAAATAGCGCCAACCAAAACAATTGCTCAGTATAAGAAACCGTAAACTTAAATACAGCAGGAAATAAAACAAAACAAAAAGGGATACTCAGCCATAGATAATTGTTATTGAATATTGCAATAATTAAACATGCAATAAACAAAACCGATGCAATTAAAAATTGATTGCTATTACGGATAAAAGAAATCATTTATCAACTTTATTTTTTTCATAAATAAGTATAGTAATTATTCCAAAAATTAAGCTGCTAAAAAAAGCTGCAATCAATATTTCAATTTTTGCGGGACGCTCTGCAATAGCCGCCGGACGGGCTTTTTCAACAATATATAGAGTTGGCGGAGTGGTAGAAATAGCCAATTGCAATTCGTTAACAGATTTTGAATATTGTTTGATTTGATCTACAATATTTTCTCTTTTAATATTTAAAAGATCCGAGCTATGCGGTGGATGAGTATTTGTATAAGAGGCTTCAATACTATCTGATAATAGTTTAAACTGTTTATCTAACTCTTGTAACGAAAGTGTTAGCTTATCCAATTCATTCTGATAAACTTTTTTCCATGTTGCCTGCTCTATTTGCTGAATAATATCAATTGTTGTATTGGCAATTTGCGCTGCTATTTCTTTATCTTTATTCCAC
>Ga0164296_1000175_pt1 | contig 82859 bp, 78 predicted proteins | sample GEODES057metaG_FD_113533 | JGI IMG/M metagenome (GOLD analysis project Ga0164296, IMG submission 113533) | Dystrophic lake water microbial communities from Trout Bog Lake, Wisconsin, USA - GEODES057 metaG | ecosystem: Environmental > Aquatic > Freshwater > Lake | place: USA: Trout Bog Lake...
GCGGGAACAACATATCCGTCGCAGCAAGGCCACCTCCAATATCTGCACCAATCAAGGCCTGTTGATGAGTGCGGCGACCATCTACATGGCAATCATGGGTGCCCAAGGACTGGAGGAAGTGGCCACCGCGTCCGTCCACAACACAGAGTTGCTGGTCTCAGTCATTGCCGCATTGCCGAAGGTAAGAACGGCCTTTATCGGGCCACGGTTCCACGAAGCGGTTCTCCAGCTGGACGTGCCGGTGGCTGCCGCCTTAGAAGGCCTCGCACGCCGCGGAATCGCCGGGGGTTACGATCTCAGTCGAGACTATCCCGAACTTGGTTCTGCGCTCTTGGTGTGTGCGACGGAGACAAAGACCGCCGCGGATATCGATCGATATCTAGAGGCGCTAGACACCGTCATGACGAACGTCGATTCAGTCGGGGAGTGCTAGCCATGCAAACGGATGCCGTATCGCGAGCGAAATTAGAACCGACCATTTTTGATTTATCGCAGCCCGGCCGCCGCTCGGGCGGGCAAAGCCCTGGCAAGTTGTCCGTCACTATTCCGTCGTCGCTGCGCCGACGGACGCCGCCCAGACTGCCAGAAGTCTCTGAATTGCAGGCGGTGCGCCACTACACCCGCCTCTCGCAGTTGAATTTCTCCATCGACACGAACTTCTACCCGCTGGGTTCGTGCACCATGAAATACAATCCGAAAGCCTGCAATCAATACGCGATGCTGCCGGAATTTCTTGGGCATCATCCTCACGCGCATCCGAACCTCAGTCAGGGGTTTTTGGAATGCCTGCACGAATTGCAGGACATGCTCAAAGAAATTACGGGGATGGCTGCGGTCTCCTTGACACCGATGGCCGGGGCACAGGGGGAGTTTGCCGGTGTTGCGATGATACGGGCGTATCATCGGGCGCGCGGTGACTTGGATCGTGACGAGATCATCGTGCCTCAGGCGGCTCACGGGACCAATCCGGCGACCGCGGCCATGTGTGGATTTAAAGTGGTCGAGCTAACCTGTGATGCCAGTGGTGACTGCGATGTTGAGCAGTTGCGCCGCGTGGTCGGTCCGCGCACGGCGGGAATTATGCTGACCAACCCCTCTACGCTCGGCGTCTTCGAACGGCGTATTGCTGAAATACGGACGATTGTCCACGACGTTGGCGGCCTGCTGTATTACGACGGAGCGAATCTCAACGCCATTTTGGGGATCGTTCGCCCGGGCGATATGGGATTTGACGTGATCCATATGAATCTCCATAAGACCTTTTCCACGCCGCACGGCGGTGGTGGGCCGGGGGCAGGTGCCGTAGGCGTTGCGCTGCGCTTGGAACCCTTCTTGCCTGTGCCTGTTGTGGGTAAGGTCGGGGATCAATATCGCTTTATGGATGAGCAGGATAGGCCCCAAACGATCGGCCGACTGTCCGGTTTCATGGGAAACGCCGGCGTACTGTTACGCGCCTATATCTACCTTCGGATGCTGGGGCGTGATGGCCTGCGTCGGGTCGGCGAGTACGCTACGCTGAATGCGAACTATTTGCTGTGCCGTCTGCAGGAGGTGGGCTACCAAGCGGCGTACCCGGATAGACGCGCGACGCATGAATTCATCGTAACTCTGAAGACAGAGGCGAAAGAGCTAGGCGCAACGGCCATGGACTTTGCTAAGCGTCTTTTAGATTACGGTTTCCATGCGCCGACCACCTACTTTCCGCTGCTGGTGCCGGAATGTTTACTGATCGAGCCGACGGAGACGGAGAGTAAGGAGGCCTTGGACGGGTTCGTTACCGCCATGGCGCACGTGCGCGAGGAAGCCAGAACGGAGGTGTCGCGGCTCAAGGGCGCGCCCTATACACTACCCGTTCGGCGACTCGATGATGTCCGGGCCGCCAAGCAGCTGGAACTCGTTTGGAGACCTGACCCGTGACCACTCTGCCGCCGCACTCCATTCGTCCGGGTGTCAAACCGACCGGTCTCACCCGCTTATTGAAGGCGTTTGGTAACACAGGCAAAGGCCTGGCGGGCTGTTGGAGGGAGGAGGCCGCCTTCCGTCAGGAATGCGCCTTAGCGGTCGTGTTGGTGCCGGCTGGTATTTGGCTGGGCCACAGCGGCGTGGAACGGGTGCTTCTCGTTGCGCCGATCCTTTTTGTGCTGGTGGTCGAATTGCTCAACAGTGCGGTTGAGGCGGCGATTGACCGAATCGGTACCGAACGCCACGAGCTTTCCGGATTGGCCAAAGATTTGGGGTCCGCCGCCGTGTTCATCGCGTTCCTAATGCTGGGGCTTTCCTGGGTGCTGATTCTCTTTAGCCGGTGAGATAAGCGTCGCTGGCGCGGCGCGGCTTGCGCCGGTATCGTGGTCGCCTCACTTCCTGTTGAGGCTCTATCCATGCCCGTGTTGCTCTGCGGCTCGCTTGCTTTTGACACCGTGATGGTCTTTCAGGGCCGTTTTCAGGAGCACATTCTTCCCGATCGGATACATATGCTCTCCGTTGCATTTCTGGTTCCCGAAATGCGGCGCAACTTCGGCGGTGTAGCCGGCAATATCGCGTACAACCTGTCGCTGCTGGGCGAGAGCTCGGAGATTCTGGCCACGGTAGGTGAAGATTTTGCGCCGTACGCAACGTGGCTCGACCGCTGTGGGATTAGCCGTCGTTTTGTGACCACCATGCCGGACACTTATACCGCGCAAGCTTTCATTACGACCGATTTGGATGACAATCAAATCACCGCTTTTCATCCGGGGGCTATGTCGCTGTCGGGGACGGTCGAAGTGCCGACCAATGCCGGCGTTCGACTGGGTCTCGTGGGTCCGGACAGTCGCGATGGCATGATTCAGCATGCGTCTGAATTCAAAGCTGCGGGGATCCCGTTCATTTTCGACGTCGGACAAGGATTGCCGATGTTCGACGGCGCGGAGTTGCGGCAGTTTATCGATCAGGCCGATTGGGTTGTCGTGAATGATTATGAGGGCCAATTGCTGGAGGAGCGTACCGGCTTATCCGCCACCGACATCGCGCAGCGTTGTCGCGCCTATATCGTAACGCGCGGTGCGCAAGGATCTATCGTTTATGCGCAGGGTGAGACGCATGACATCCCCGTCGTCTCACCGGAGCGTATTGCAGATCCTACTGGGTGCGGTGATGCCTATCGAGCGGGTCTGATTTTCGGTCTTGTGAACGGTCTGGACTGGGCGACGACCGCCCGAATTGCCTCGCTGATCGGGTCGATCAAAATTGCCCATCATGGGACCCAGAATCACCGATTTACGCTCGACGAAATCAAAGATCGATTTGCCGCTACCTTTGGTTACCGATTCTGACCGAGGCGTGTGTATGAGCGCATTTTCTCTCCGCTGGCTTGCTTTGACCTGCGCGGGGGCCTGGATTGGTCTCTCGGGCCTGAGCGCGTCAGCCGCCCTTCCGCTCGCACCGGCCGCCGAAGCCCAAGCGGCGGAGGAGCGGCCGGAATGGGCGGCCACACTCGGTCGCGTGGCTGACGGCGTCGTGGCCATCAAGATCGATCTCACTCGCGCGTTTGATACGGAGTGGGCGGCGTCCGGGCAAGCGACCGGCTTTGTGGTCGATGCGCAACGCGGCATCATCTTGACGAATCGCCATGTTGTAACGCCAGGGCCGGTGACGGCCGGCGCGGTATTCGTTAACCACGAGGAGGTCGAATTAACCCCGATCTACCGGGATCCTGTCCACGATTTTGGCTTCTACCGCTACGACCCCAAGAAATTGCGTTTTATGCACCCACGGGAGTTGCCGTTAGCACCTGAAGAGGCCAAGGTGGGTGCGGAAATTCGCGTCGTTGGTAACGATGCGGGTGAGCAACTGTCGATTTTGGCGGGCACGTTGGCTCGGCTGGATCGCGAGGCGCCCGTGTACGGCCCGGGCAAGTACAACGACTTTAATACGTTTTACTATCAAGCCGCGTCGGGTACGTCCGGCGGCTCGTCGGGTTCTCCGGTTGTTAATGTCCGGGGTCATGCCATAGCGCTCAACGCCGGTGGCGCGACGCAGGCGGCATCGAGTTTTTACTTGCCTCTCGACCGGGTGGTTCGTGCGCTGGCGTTGGTTAGGGAAGGTAAGCCGGTTCCGCGTGGCACTCTTCAGACCATCTTTGGTTACACCCCGTACGATGAGCTGCGTCGATTAGGGCTAAAGGAAGACACGGAAGCTGCGGCCCGTCAGGCTGCCCCTCACCAGACTGGCATGTTAGTGGTGCGAGAGGTTCAACCGGGTTCTGCAGCGGAGACACAGCTCGCTCCCGGCGACATTCTCGTTCGTGTGAATGGTCGTCTCGTCACCGAGTTTCTCGCACTGGAAACCTTGCTGGACGATTCCGTCGGGAAGTCGCTCGATATCGAAGTGGAGCGGGGCGGCGAGACGCTGAAGCGAACCCTCTCTGTAGACGATTTGCACGCCCTAACGCCGAGTGAGTACATCACGTTTGGCGAGGCCATCATGCACCGCTTGTCGTATCAGATGGCTCGTCACATGAATGTGCCCGTGAAGGGCATCTACGTGGCGAATCCAGGATATGTGCTGGGTACGGCCGGCGTTCCCAAGGGGGCCGTCATCACGTCATTCGACGGACACAGTGTTGTGACTTTGGACGACTTGGAAAAGGTTCTCAACGGATTGGCCCAAGGAGATCGCGCAACCCTGCGTTTCTTTACTGCGGAGGATACCCGCTCGCCGCAAATTCGTTCAGTGCGTATCGATCGCCGTTGGTTCGACGCGGCGCGATGCCAGCGGAACGATCTGACTGGACAATGGCCGTGTCGAACGTTGAATGCCGGGCCTGCGCCGACACCCTTGCAGCCCATGACGACGACATTCCAGTCGATCGGTGACGAACGCGCGGATCGGCTCGCGCCATCGTTGGCTATGGTGCATTTTGATGCTCCCTTTCCGGTATCCGGCATTTCAGGCCGCAGCTATCACGGTACGGGTCTCGTTGTTGATGCGGAACGTGGCCTCTTAGTCACTGACCGTGACACAGTGCCTTTGGGTATCGGTGACGTTCGCCTCACATTTGGCGGAACCGTGGAGATCCCAGCGTCTGTTGTCTACGTGCACCCTCTCCATAATCTCGTACTGGTCGCGTACGACCCGCATCTATTGGGTGGTACGCCGGTTCGTTCGGCCCATTTTTCGACAGACACACTTCGCGCAGGTGACGATATATGGGTAGTCGGCTTACGGGGTGACCAGCGTCTAGCGGCCATTCAGACCCGCGTTTCTGTTGTGGATTCGGCGCAGTTCCCGCTCTCTCATTCGCTCGAGTTCCGGGACACCAATATCGACCTTGTCTCGTTGGTGAATCCACCGTCGGATTTCGACGGTGCGATCGTGGATCGCGTCGGGGCTGTCCGTGCACTCTGGTCCACCTTTGTGATTGACGGCGGTCGCGAGTCTCAGCAGGTGACGTACGGCATTCCAGCCGCCATGGTGACGGAGATGCTCGATGCCTTCAAGGCGGGTCGCACGTTACGATCGCTGGAGGCGGAGTTGCAGCCGTTGAATCTGGCATTTGCGCGCAAGCTGGGATTGAGCGATGACTGGATCCGACGCCTGTCGGCAAAGGGAGCGAGTCGGCAGGTGATGGGGGTCGCTCGACTGGTTGCCGGTACATCGGCTGCCCGAACGCTGCAGTCGGGGGATTTGATTCTGGCTATCGACGGCCATCCCGTAAGCGGTTACCGGGATATTGAATCGTCCTCCCAGAAGGCGACAGTCCATTTGACGCTACTGCGTAACGGACATGAAACGGAGGTCGATCTGGAGACGACGCCGGTCTCGGGTACTGATGTTGAACGGGTCTTACTCTGGTCCGGTGCCGCCCTTCAGGCTCCGCATCGCGCCATCGCCGCGCAGCGCGGGGTCGCGCCCGAGGGCGTTTTTGTGGCGTACTTTGACTACGGATCTCCGGCCACTCGCTACGGACTTTGGGCCGGGCTTCGCATTGTGGAGGTCGACGGGCGCCCCACGCCCACCATTGATGCCTTTCTCAACGCCGTCAAAGACTGTCCGGATGGCGGGTCGCTGCGGCTGAAGGTGGTGGCCTGGAATAACCAGACTGAGGTTATTACCTTGAAACCCGATCGCGCCTACTGGCCTACGGTTGATTTTCAGAAAACGAAGGACGGTTGGGAGAGGCGGGAAATTGATTAGCCGTTTCGAGCGGACGCGACTGAGACAACGGAGCCGTGATTCTCGACTGCGCCGTCGCGCGGCGATGCCGGAGCACACGTCATGATTGATGAGAACACCATTGCCGATGCGTGTGTGCGATTGCGGGCGGGTCAGCTTGTCGCATTCCCCACAGAGACGGTCTACGGGCTCGGCGCCGACGCCTCGCAGCCTCGCGCCGTGGAGCAGATTTATGCGCTCAAGGGTCGGCCTTCAAATCATCCGGTGATTGTGCATCTCGCCGAGGCGGCCCAGATCCAGCAATGGGCGCGCGATATCCCGGCGGCGGCATGGGCGCTGGCGGACCACTTTTGGCCCGGTCCCCTCACGCTGATTCTGCCCAGAGCGAGTCATGTGTCGTTAGCGGTGACTGGCGGACAAGATAGCATCGGCGTTCGAGTGCCTTCCCATCCCGTCGCGCAGGCTTTGCTCAAGGCGTTTGGAGGCGGAATTGCGGCGCCATCCGCCAATCGATACGGCCGGATTAGCCCGACGCGCGCCGAGCACGTGCGGGACGAGTTTGGTGAGGAATCGCCGCTCGTTCTGGAAGGCGGGGGCTGTGACGTGGGGCTAGAGTCGACCATCATCAGCCTGCTCGGTGCTCCCACATTACTGCGGCCGGGCGGCATTACCCGCGCACAGATCGAGGCGGTCATTGGCGCGCTCAGTGAGCCGGGCGACGGCAATGTTCCGCGGGCGCCAGGCACTACAGCGTCGCATTACGCACCGAAGACCCGTTTGCGCTGGCTGAATTCCACGGATCATTCCGCCGGCATTGATCCTTTGGCCGCAGTGTTAGCGCTGTCACCGGAGCCGCCGGAACACCGAGGGCCGTGGCTGCGCTTGGCGCGCGACCCTGTCCTGTACGGTCGCGACCTTTATGCCGCGTTACGGACCCTGGATCAGACGGATTCACCGATTATTTTGGTTGAACCCCCACCGTTCGAACCGGATTGGGAGGCCATCCGTGACCGGTTGCGCCGCTCAGCGGCGGCATACAACGAGGCCGAATTGCCCTAGAATTCGCGCCCGCACACTTCATCAGGGAGAGGGCCCATGTCTGAACCGATTCTGGACGCGACCCACCCACGTCTGGCAGCACCCTACGAACGTCGGGACATCGAAGCGTTAATGGCTCGCTACGGCTCACCGTTGGTCATGATTGATTGTGACGTCGTTCGCGCGCAGTACAACGCCCTCGCGGCTGCTTTGCCGGGCGTCGATCTTCACTACGCGCTCAAACCGCTGCCCGAACGATGCGTCGTAGACACGTTGAAGGATCTCGGGAGTTATTTTGACCTTGCCACCAGCGGCGAGGTCGACTTGGTGCGTCGAGCTGGCGTGGACCCACGACGCTGTATTCATACTCACCCGATCAAGCGAGATTCCGATATTCGGGATGCCATTCGCTACGGCGTGCGCACGTTCGTCGCCGACAATCCGGACGAGCTTGGAAAATTTGTCCGCCACCGTACACGTTGTGAGGTGCTCTTACGCGTTGCGTTCCGCAATGCGGCTGCCAAGGCCGACCTCTCCCGTAAGTTCGGCTGTGACCCGGAGTCCGTGCCTGCCTTGTTGGATTTGGCGCGCCGGCTTGGGGTCAAAGTGGTGGGGCTGTCGTTTCATGTCGGCTCCCAGTCGCCCACACCCGACATGCACGTACACGCGATTGAGCGGTGCAATGAACTGATCGTGCAGGCGCGAGCCGAAGGTCACGGGCTGTCGGTACTCGATATCGGCGGTGGCTTTCCCGCGGTGTATCGCTCGGAATTGCCCCCAATTGCTGAATTCTGCGGCCCGATCCGGGCTGCGCTGGCCGCGCTGCCACCGGGTATGCGGATCGTTGCCGAGCCAGGCCGATTCATCGTGGCCTCCGCTGGCACGAGCCTGTCGACGGTAGTGGGTCGCGCATTTCGAGACGGCGTATGGTGGTTTTATCTCGATGACGGTCTCTACGGGTCGTATAACGGTCATATCTTCGATCATGCGGATTACGATATCCGGCCGCTGCGGGACGATGGTTCACGGGTAAAAGCCGTGCTCGCGGGACCTACCTGCGACAGCATTGATGTCGTCAAGGAAGGCATCGAGTTGCCGATGCTGGAAATTGGCGACGTCATCGTCGGCAGTACGATGGGTGCTTATACGTCGTCTAGCGCCACGGACTTTAACTTCATCCGTCGCGCTAAGGTGATCGCGGTGAATCAATTGCCGGAATCGCCGGTCCATGATTGATGGTCGACGTATGCGGCATCTCCGCATGGTGGGTGTCGTTCTAAGCGCCGGCGTGCTGCTGAGTGCCTGTCATGACTCGGCGCCTTTGGATAGGGGCGGTCAGTTGTACGCGAATCTGTGCCAGTCCTGTCACCAAAAAGACGGACATGGGGCGAGGGGACTCTATGCGCCGCTTGCCGGCACGCCGGTTGCTATCGGCGAGCCGGACGAGATGATCGGCTGGGTGCTCTTCGGTGAGCGACCTGCCAGCCTGCCGCGCGGGCAGTTCGTGGGCGCGATGCCGCAGTTCAACTTTTTGTCCGACGCCGATGCGGCCGCTGTCATGACCCATGTCCGCTCCTCCTTCGGGAACTCCGCGTCAGCGATCGATGCCGCCGCGGTTGCCCGGGTTCGGGCGCGCCACGTGGGTCGTTGAACGCGGCCCTGGCGTCACACATAGCGCAGTGACTTTCATGTTCGGGGGCAATTCATGACGACCGCAATTCACCGTCGAGTGGCGGCGCTGCGGGCGGGGGAAGATCCGACCGAGGTCGCGCGATTGCGCAGTGGCTGGCTGGTTCTGGGAAGCCCTCAGGTTATACCCGGGTATTGCTTGCTGTTACCGGATCCCGTCGTTCCTGATCTCAATGCCTTCTCAGGAGCTGAGCGAATGCAGTTCTTGCAAGACATGAGCGATTGCGGCGACGTGCTGCGTGATGAATTGGGCGCTATCCGGATTAATTACGCCATGTTTGGCAATGTAGAGCCGGCGTTGCACGCGCACCTGTTCCCTCGACGATCGGATGAGCCACCCGCGCAGCTGACGGCTCAGCCGTGGGCACTCGATTGGGCTGCGGCCGCTGCCTTTGATCCCCTTCTCCATGGGGAGCTACGAGATCGGCTGTCAGAGGCCGTGCGGGCGCGCGTGGTCGGTGCTCGCTAGAATTCGGTGAGCTCGATACCGTCCCGAAGCCGGTGAATTAACGCTGGGAAGGTCCGGAAGGCTTCCGGCTCCTGAAGCCCTCTGCTGACATAAGCGACCGCGTCTGGTGTCTCGGGAAGAGCCCTCAGGCGTGGCGGCAGTGCGTCAGTGCCCGTGGCAATGGCATAAACCATCCGTTGCGGCGCATAGAGTCGTGATAGCTCCCGGTGCCATTGACGGACAGCGTCCTCAGGCCCGCGGAGAACGACCTGCTCCAGCGGCCTGCTGAATTCCTCAAGCGCGTCCAGCAACGTCGCGTGTGCGGCGGGGCGCCGCTGCAAGTGTGGGGTGGCCGCCTCAAGAACCGCCTGCGCGACATCGCAATAGTGACCCTTTCCGATCAATAAACCCAATCGATTCAGTGCGCGTGCCGCGACCCCATTGCCCGATGGCACGGAGTCATCCGCAAAACTCTTGGGTCTGACGATAAGATGCTCCGCATCGTCCGCGGTAAACCACAGCGATCCGTCTCGCGAATCGACGAATCGGCTCTGAATAGCGTCAGCGAGCGCGATGGCAAAGTCGAGATCGTCGGCTCGCCAATGAGTCGCCAACAGTTCTAATGTGGCGTCCAACAGGTACGCGTAGTCATCCAGATATCCGTCGACCCCGATACCGTACCGGCTGTAGCTCGTCCGGAGACGCCCCTCTGACCACACATTTCGCCGTAAGCAGTCGAGCGCTGCCGCTGCCGCCTCGGCGTAGTCCGCACGGCCGATTGCCCGCGCCGCGACCGCTAAGCCTCGAACGGCGAGCGCATTGGCCGCGGTCAGTACGGTATCGTCGCGGAGTACCCCAATCCGCGGCTCTCGTGCGTTGCGAAGCGCCGCAACACCCCGTGCCAATCGAGACTCTGCGTCACCTCGGGTGATGCCCAAGGCTTGAGCAGTCTCCTCCAGCGATCGTTCCGCGTGTAGGTGCCACCGCCCATCCCCTGTGTTCGGGGTCTTTGACAGCCCGAAACGAATCGCGAAGGCGGCATCGTCATCCGGATCCAGGCACGCAGCGATCCGGTCTCGATCCCAGACGTAAGATGCACCCGGGTCAGTCGTCGGGACGCCGACGTGGCCGGCTGAAAATGACCCGTCGTCGTTTCGCAAATCGCCTAGCAGCCAATCGCCCGTTGTCGTCGCGGTGGAGGCGAAAAGCGGGTCTCCCGTGGCGATGGCTGCCTGCGCATACAGTGCTAACAGCAGCGCGTTATCCGTCAGCGTCTTCTCGTAACAGGGTATCCGCCAATAGAGATCGGTTGAGTAGCGGAAAAAGCCACCCCGTATCAGGTCATTGATGCCCGACTCTGCCATGCGAGTCATGGTGAGCGACGCCATGTAAAGTGCCTGCAGGTCAGGGATCGGCTGATGCTGACTCGACTCCCATGTGCGGAGTAATCGCTCGCACAGGCCTGCTTGCGGAAATTTTGGCGCTCCACCAAATCCGCCAAACTGCCCGTCGAATTTTTGCTCCAACTCGATGCGCGCCTGCTGCACTGTCTCTTGAGAACTACCCAATGGAGCCCGGCCCGCGCGGGTCGATGCGCTCAATAAGCCGCGAAGCTGTTCCGTCTGACTTTGTATCGACGCGGCGGATTGCTCGTAATAGTCGGCGATGCGCGTCAGCACGTCCGCAAAACCCGGCATCGTTGCCGATGCTGTCGCTGGGAAGTAGGTTCCGCCAAAAAATGGCATTCGGTCGTGAGGCGTCAGGAATACGGTCAACGGCCACCCGCCGCCTTCTTGCGTGAGCGCCTGTAGAGCGGCTTGGTAAGCCCTATCAATGTCAGGACGCTGATCGCGGTCTACTTTGATGGCGATGAATCGATGGTTCAGGACTGAGGCGACGAGCGGATCCGAAAAGGATTCATCCGCCATGCGGTGACACCAGTGACTGGTCCCATGCCCAATGGACAGCAACACGGGCTTTCCTTGCTCACCGGCTGTCTGAAACGCCACTTCTCCCCATGGATACCATTCCACGGGCTGACGTGCTTGCTGGCGTAGAAAGTAACTGCTTTCCTGGCTGAGGCGCTGGACAGTGTTGACGGTCGTCTGGGGCATGACTCAGGAACGGTGACGGCGCAGGTAGGCTAGAATGATCGCACTATACGCAACCGCTGCGGCGCATGCCGTGAACTCCAAACATGAACGACTCCTTTGATTCGATAGTAGTGCCGGATTCCGCCGCTGGCTCGGACCTGCCAGTCGTGCGTCTTAAGAAACACGAAGATCGGCGTGTATCGGCCGGCCATTTGTGGATATTCAGTAACGAGATCGACACAAGCGCGAGCCCCATCACGACGTTTGAGCGTGGCGCACTGGTGCAAGTACGGTCGGACCGCGACCGATTCCTCGGCTACGGGTATATCAATCCCAATTCATTGATTGCCGTTCGTCTATTGGGGCGCGACAAAAAATTTGCGCCTGGACCGTCACTGATCGTGCACCGATTGCGTATCGCTTTATCGTTGCGTGAGCGTTTTTATGCGGAGCCGTATTACCGTCTCGTGCACGGGGAATCCGATGGGCTACCTGGCCTCGTCGTTGATCGATACGGGGACGTATTGGTGGCTCAGATCGGGACTGCGGGTATGGAGGTCCTGAAGGGCGCCATCGTGGACGCTTTGGTGAAGGTCGTTAAGCCGCGTGCCGTGGTCTTTAAGAACGACTCGGGCGCCCGCGACCTGGAGCAGTTATCCAAATACGTCGAGGCTGCCGTTGGCGAATTGCCGACCCACGTCCAGGTTGTCGAACGAGGCGCGCGCTTCACCGCGCCGTTAGAGGATGGGCAAAAGACGGGTTGGTTCTACGATCAGGCCGCAAATCGTCGTCAATTTTTGCCGTTGGTGAAGGGCTCGAAACGAGTACTCGACGTATTCAGCTACGTGGGTGCCTGGGCTGTACCGGCGGGTATGGACGGCGCCGAAGTCGTCTGTGTGGATTCGTCCCAGTCCGCCCTGGACGCTGCTGTCGCCAACGGCGCCTCGAATGGCGTTGCAGTGCAATCACTGCGTGGCGATGGATTTGAGGTACTCGAACAACTGGTTTCGGCCGGTGAAAAATTCGACTGCGTTGTCGTTGATCCTCCCGCATTTATCAAACGTCGAAAAGACGCGCCCAAAGGGGAAGCGGCCTACAAGAGAATCAATCAATTGGCCATGCAATTGCTGCCGCGCGACGGTCTTCTGGTGAGCTGTTCCTGCTCATACCATCTGGAAGCCGATACGCTCGTTGACGCGATTCAGAGGGGTGCGCGGCACCTGACCCGGTTTGCCCAAATTGTTGCCACCGGTGGCCAGTCGCCCGACCACCCGATTCATCCAGCGATTCCGGAAACGCGCTATCTGAAGGCGTATCTGGCTCGTATCACGCACGAGTAATCGTTGTGGATGCAGGGCTCGTCTTTCGCGCAGTTCTGAAATCCATCGCTTTACCACCCATTGGGCCGTTGGTGGCCATCGTGGGCGGATTTTGCCTACGAGGCCGCTGGCGTTCTATCGCGGGGAGCCTGATCATCGGTGGGTGTGCAACGTTATTGTTGCTCTCCCTGCCGGTTGTCGCTGACGCACTGGCGCTTTGGGTCGAGCGCACACCCCCCAATCTCGTCTCCGCTGCCACACCCCGTGCCATCGTGGTTCTGTCCGGTGGGATCCGGACGAACGCGGGGAGCGCGGGTTATTTCGAGGGCGCGGACGTCAGGCCGGTCACATTGACGCGACTCGCCGCTGGTGCAAGGTTGTCGCGGCAGACCGGTTTGCCGCTGCTGGTGTCTGGAGGCCGTGTCGAAGATGGGCCCACCGAGGCGGCGGTAATGGCGGCAGTGCTTGATAAAGCGTTCGGCATACAGGCTCGGTTCCGCGAAGAACGGTCACGAAACACTCACGAAAATGCGATTGAATCAGCAGCAGTGTTGCGGGACGCCGGCATAGGGTCTGTATATCTCGTCACGAGTGCGCTGCACATGCCTCGTGCGGTGGACGAGTTTCGTTCCGCCGGGCTATCGGTCTCGCCGTATCCCGTGGCCGGCCCTCAATCCGTGCCCAAAGGGGTTTATGCTTGGCTGCCTCACCCTTGGGCGCTGGAAGAAAGCCACGCGGCGCTCTACGAGGTCTTCGGTCGTGCGCTGAAGGGTGCCATCGGTCATGACTGAAGCTACGGTCGTCACATCAGTTTCGATACACTGGTTGCCATGATTCCCTATCCGCATATCGATCCCGTTCTCGTTGCCCTCGGCCCTCTAAAGGTCCGCTGGTATGGCATTGCCTACGTCATCGGCTTCATCTCGGCTTGGTGGTTAGCCAAGCGACGCGCCGAGCAGGTGGGATCGACGTGGAAGCTCACCGACGTCGAAGACCTCATTTTCTTCGCAGTGTTCGGTGTGGTTTTGGGGGGGCGCATGGGCTACCTCCTGTTCTACGGGCAGGAGCAGCTCGCCCGCGATCCGTCCTATTGGTACAAGGTCTGGGAAGGCGGGATGAGTTTTCACGGCGGCCTGTTGGGCGTCATCATCGCGATGGTACTGTTTGCTTACCGTCGCGGGCGGTCTATCGGGGACGTGTTTGACTTCGTCGCGCCGATCCCTGGTATCGGCATTTTGTGTGGCCGAATTGCGAATTTCGTAAATGGAGAATTGTGGGGACGTCCCACCGACGTGCCGTGGGGATTTGCCGTGCCGACGGAACAGGGCCCGATCGTGTTGCATGCGTCCCAGTTGTACGAAGGCCTGACGGAAGGACTCATCACCTTTCTGATTTTGTGGACTTTCACGTCGAAACCACGGCCTCGCTGGGTTCCGTCGGGCTTGTTCTTGGCGCTCTATGCAATATTCCGAATCGCTATCGAGTTCGTTCGCGTTCCGGACGCGCAGCTGGGCTATCTCGCGTGGGGTTGGCTCACGATGGGGATGGTTTTGAGTATTCCTATGCTCGTGATTGGAGCCGCAATGATGGTGTACGGATCCGTTCGGCAAGTTCCGTCCGGCAATACCCATTCTGAGTCGGTGAAGTAACGATGCGTCAGTATCTCGAATTGCTCCGCCACGTCCGCGAGCGAGGTGCGGCGAAAGAGGATCGTACCGGCACCGGCACCTTGTCAGTCTTCGGTTGGCAGATGCGCTTCAATCTCCTCGACGGTTTTCCGTTGGTGACGACGAAGAAACTGCACTTGCGCAGCATCATTCATGAGTTGCTGTGGTTCTTGCGCGGCGAGACGAACATCGCGTCGCTCAACGAAGTCGGCGTGTCGATTTGGGATGAATGGGCGGATGCTGACGGAAATCTCGGGCCGGTCTACGGCAAACAGTGGCGTGATTGGCTCGCCGCCGACGGTCGCAGCATTGATCAAATGGCACAGGTTGTCGACGCGATACGCCGCAATCCGGACTCTCGGCGATTGATCGTCAGCGCATGGAATGTCGGCGAACTGGAGCGCATGGCGCTGCAACCCTGTCACGCGTTTTTTCAATTTTATGTGGCAGGCGGTCGTTTAAGTTGTCAGCTCTATCAGCGCAGCGCTGACTTATTCCTGGGTGTGCCGTTCAATATCGCGAGCTATGCGTTGTTGACGCACATGGTTGCGCAACAGTGTGATCTAGAACCCGGCGATTTTATTTGGACCGGTGGCGACTGCCATATCTACTCGAACCACTTTGAACAGGTGGACCAGCAGTTAACGCGCGAGCCCCTTGCGCTGCCGACGCTGCGGATTAAGCGACGTCCTCCATCACTATTTGACTATAAGTTTGAGGATTTTGAGATTCTGGGCTACGAGAGCCACGCTGCCATCAAGGCACCCGTCGCTGTCTGATTTCGCTTTTTATTTCCAGAGGCTTCCATTGCATGAAGAGTTCCGACGCCTTGCCACTGTATCGGGTGCGCCGCTCTAAGATTCACGGGACGGGCGCATTTGCGGCCTGCGATATAAGGAAAGGTACTCGTATTACCGAATACGTGGGTGATCGGATCTCCCATGCGGAGGCAGACCGTCGCTACGCTGATAAAGCGGACGATGATAATCACACGTTTCTTTTCACCGTCGACAACCGAGTGGTCATAGACGGCGGCATTGGGGGCAATGAAGCGAAGTACATCAATCACTCGTGTGATCCGAACTGCGAGACGGTGATTGATGAGCGGAGGGTCTTCATCGAAGCGATCCGCGATATTCGTAAGGGCGACGAACTGGGTTACGACTACCTCATTGAACGCGATGATTCCGATCCGCCGAATGTCGACGTGATCTGGGCGTGCCGCTGCGGATCGCCCAAGTGCCGCGGCACGATGCTGCTGCCGCGCAAAGCGAAGCGGACACGGAAAGCCAAGCAGGCCGGCAAGAAGGCTGCTGGAAAAGGGGCTCAGCAAGCGTCAAAAAAGGCAGCAAAAAAAGTAGCCAAGAAGACGAAACAGAAAGCGCTACGGAAACCGGTCAAGAAAGTGGCTAAGAAGGCCTCTAAGAAGGCCTCTAAGAAGGTGGCTAAGAAGGCTGCGAAAAAAGTAGCGAAGACCACCACCCGCCAGACGCCACCGGCGCGGGTGAAGGTGGCGGCTAAGCGCAAGCGCGCTTCGTCGGCGGGATCGGTGGGTCGCTCCAGCGTCTCGACGACGCGTAAAGCGACAGGACGCGACGGGGTTGCCGCGAAGGCGGCGGTCAATAAAGTATCGCGCCCCGGGACGTCCTCTAAGGACACGTCGGCACGACGGTCTGGGCGCACTGTCGGCGGGTCCGCTCGCCCGTCCCGCTGAAGATCGGGGGCGATGGCGCCCACGCGGGTATCGTGGATGGGTTGGCTGGGCCAGGCTATGTCGTTTGGCCCGGCTACGCCGGCGCTGACACCGCAGCGGCCCTCAGTGGCGCATTAGCCGCCCGGCAAGCGGCGGGATTGTTACGTCCCGCCGCGGTGGGCGCGGGTTCGGCGAAAGCCGTGCGATTGGATGTGCGCGGGGACGCTATTTCTTGGATTGAAGTCTCGGATGAGGGCCCAGCCGGCGAGTTTTTGTCAGGCCTCAACGATCTTCGCTTGCATGGCAATCGAGAGCTTATGTTGGGGCTGACGACCTTGGAAATGCACTTCGCGCGGTTCGCGCCGGGTCGGGGTTACGCCCGTCATCACGACGTGTCGCCTCAGGGTGCCGATCGCGTCATCAGTCTCATCTACTACCTCAACCGCCATTGGCGGGCCGGCGATGGCGGCGAACTGGAACTCGAGACAGACGACGGGCCCGTGTTAATCGAGCCTCGCGCCGATACCCTTGTCGCTTTTCTAAGCGCACGCTTCTACCACACGGTATTGCCGGCTGTGCGGGAGCGCCAAAGTGTCACCGGATGGTTTCATCGCGGCGCGGGCTAGCGTCGGTTCAGGCTTCCGATTGTGTCTTGGCGAGAAAGCGTGCCAGCGCGCCGTCTTCGCTCTGCGCCACATTGAAGCGCCACCAAGGGCTCGCGCGTCCGTCGGCGCGAAACGATTCCCCGGGTGCGAGTAGAACGCCGCCGTCTACGGCGTCTTGCCACAGTTTGCCGACGGCAGCCCGCGAGGGTAGTCGCCCCCATAGGAACATCCCGGCATCGGGCCGATGGGCCAGCTCCACTCCATGGGCGAGCAGCGTCGTCTGAACGCGAGACTGGCTGTCCGCCAGACGCCGGCGGAGTGCGGCGAGATGGCGGCGATAATGCGAATTCGTGAGCGCACCCAACGCAATGCGTTCCGACAATTCCGAAGACGCCAGTGCGCTCAAGGTTTTTAACCGAATGATGGCGGCAAGGAGCGCATCGCTGGCCAGAACATAGCCGACGCGGAGTGCTGGCGACACGGTCTTGGAAACGCTGCTCACATGGAGAACCCGGCTGCCGTCGTCATAGGCGGCTAACGGTATGACCGGGACACGCGCTAGCTCGCTGAAAATGTCGTCTTCGACGATACGGTAATCGTGCGCATGGGCGAGGTGTACGAGCGTTTGACCGACCTCAGTGGAGGTAGATGTGCCGGTTGGATTCTGCAGCGTGGTGTTCGTAAAGAGCGCGCGTATACGCCGGCGTTTCAATAGCCGGGCGAGCGACGCCACGTCGGGTCCATCCGCGAGACGCGGGACACTGATCAAGCGGACGCCACGGGCCCGCAGCAACTCGAGTGTCGGTGGGTAGGTTGGGTCTTCAACAACGACGGTATCGCCCGGTTGCAGCAGGGCGCGGACAACGAGATCGAGCGCTTGGCTTGCGCCTTGGGTCAAGACGATCCGTGCGGGATCCGCCGCCACCCCGCGGGTGAGCAGCTGCCGAGCGAAGTGCACCCGTAGCGCTTCATAGCCGTGGGGGGAGCCGTAGCCCTCGGCGTGACTGGGCTGCCGTGCGACTAGCCGCATGGCGGCTGACACACCGTCGAGATATTGCCACGCTGTGGGCAACCAACCGCCACCCGCATCGACCCGAATTTGAGACCCTGGCGCTTCGGCGCGACGCTCCCACAGAGCATCTGCGGGTACGACGGGGGTGGTCGATGGGGCGAATGGCGTTGCTCCGGCGACGTAGTAGCCGCTGCCGCGACGCGCTGTGATGACGCCCAACGCGGTCAACGCCTCGTACGCAGCAGCAGCCGTTGCAGGACTCACCTGCTCGGCCTGCGCCAGCTGCCGCACCGACGGCAGACGGTCACCGGGGCGGAGCGCTTGGCTAACGATCCGCACCTGAAACTGTTCGACCAAACGGTCGCGGCGATGCGCGCGGTGGGAGGTGTTCATCTGTACTGATGGTTATACCAGTACAGTAGAGGCATTTACAGACCTGATCGCACGATCGTCGGCGTACGCTTAAGCCAACGAGACTTTCCCTCGAAGCTCGCGGATTACCGTGAGCTCCGACCCTAATGAGCCCGGACAATGTCCGGTCAGGAGACCGACGTGAACGCTACCACCCAACTTCATCCGGATACGTCTTCCGACGCACTGCGCGCCTGGTGGATGCCCTTTACCCACAATCGGTATTTCAAAGCCGCTCCGCGCATGATCAAGTCGGCGCAAGGCGCCTACTTCACGTTGGAGGACGGTCGCCGCGTTTACGACTGTCTCTCAGGGCTGTGGTGCTCACCGCTCGGTCATTCCCATCCGCGTATCGTTGAGGCTGTGACCCGTCAGGTGCAGACGCTCGATTTCGCGCCGAGCTTCCAGATGGGTCATCAGCCGGCATTCGATTTAGCAACGCGTATTACGGCACTGGCGGGTCGTCCGCAGGACCGCGTGTTCTTCGTCAATTCCGGCTCGGAAGCCGTCGATACGGCGTTGAAAATGGCCGTGGCGTATCACCGTGCTCGCGGTGATGCGGCTCGCACGCGAATTATTGGCCGCGAGCGCGGCTATCACGGTGTGGGCATCGGTGGCATCTCTGTGGGCGGAATAGCGCCGAACCGCAAGATGTTCCACTCCCTGATGATTCAGGGCGTCGATCATTTACCGCACACCTACAATCCGTCGCAGATGGCGTTCAGCGTGGGCCAGCCGGAGTGGGGTACGCACCTCGCCGATGAGCTCGAGCGCATTGTGGCGCTGCACGACGCGTCCACGATTGCTGCCGTCATTGTGGAGCCGATGCAAGGATCGACAGGCGTGATTGTGCCGCCCAAGGGCTACCTCGAACGCCTGCGTGAAATTTGCACCAAGCACGGCATTTTGTTGATTTTTGATGAAGTCATCACCGGATTCGGGCGTATGGGTACGCCCTTTGGTGCCGACTATTTTGGCGTGCAGCCCGATCTCACCACCTTCGCCAAGGCTGTCAACAACGCCACGGTCCCGCTCGGCGGCGTCATCGTCCGCGATGCGATTTACGAGGCGTTCATGACCGGTCCGGCGCACATGATCGAGTTCTTCCACGGCTATACCTATTCGGCCCATCCGTTGGCTGTAGCCGCCGGCCTTGCGACCTTGGACGTGATGGCGGACGAGAAGTTGATTGAGCGCGCCGCGATGCTGGCGCCGGTACTGGAAAAGGCGATGCACTCGCTGCGAGGCGAGCCGCACGTGATCGATATCCGCAATGTGGGTCTCGCGGCTGCGATTGAATTGTCGCCGGTCGCTGGGGCGCCTGGCATGAAGGCGATCAAGGTTTTTGAGGCCGCTCTGAACGAAGGGCAGATGGTTCGCTTCACCGGCGACATCCTTGCTGTTGCGCCGCCGTTCATCAGCACGGTCGCAGAAGTCGAAGAGATGGTTGAAGGCATACGTCGCGCACTGCGCGCAGTGCCGGTCTGAAGACTACGGAGCGATACCACGATGAGCATTGAAAATTACGAAGCGCCAACGGTCGTTGGCCACTATATCGGCGGTCAGGTGCTGTCTGAACGCGCCGAGCGCCACGCCCCGGTCTACAACCCGACCTTGGGCAAAGTGGTTCGTTCGGTCACGCTCGCTGAAAAGGCAGACGTCGACCATGCCGTTGCCGTCGCGGCGGCAGCCCAGAAGAAGTGGGGTCGGACACCTGCGCTCACCCGGGCGCGAGTCATGTTCCGCTTCAAAGAGCTGCTCGTGCAGAACGCGAAGTTGATTGCCCGCGTGCTGTCCGAGGAGCACGGCAAGACGCTGGCGGATGCCGAGGGTGAGGTTACCCGCGGCATGGAAGTGGTGGAGTTTGCCTGCGGAGCGCCGCATCTACTGAAGGGTGAATTCAGTGAGAGCGTGGGAACGGGCGTCGACAGCTTCGGGCTACGACAGCCGTTGGGTGTGGTAGCCGGCATCACGCCGTTCAATTTCCCAGCGATGGTCCCGATGTGGATGTTCCCGGTGGCGCTGGTGTGCGGCAACGCGTTCATCCTGAAGCCCTCGGAGCGAGATCCTTCGGTGTCCTTGCTGTTGGCCGATTTATTGAAGCAAGCGGGACTGCCGGACGGCGTGTTCAACGTGGTTCAAGGCGACAAGCTCGCGGTGGATGCGATTCTCGAGCATCCCGGAATCGCCGCTGTAAGCTTTGTCGGATCAACACCGATCGCCAAGTACATCCAGCAGCAGGGCGTCTTGCACGGCAAGCGCGTGCAGGCACTGGGTGGCGCGAAAAATCATGCGATCGTGATGCCGGATGCTGATTTGGATGGAGCGACCGAAGCGATCATCGGCGCGGCTTATGGATCCGCCGGCGAACGCTGCATGGCAATCTCCGTGGTGGTCGCGGTCGGTGATTCGACCGCAGACGCCCTGGTGGAACGTCTGACGCGACGGATTGATTCGCTGAAAGTGGGGGCCTCCGACGACCCAGCCGCAGAAATGGGCCCGCTGGTGACGAGCCTCGCGCGGGATCGCGTTCGGGGCTACATCGATGCCGGTGTTGCCGATGGCGCGACGCTGGTGACCGATGGGCGCGACATCACGGTACCCGGCGCTGAGAAAGGTTATTTCGTCGGCCCGACGTTGTTTGACCATGTGCAGACTCAGATGAGCATCTACCGCGAAGAAATCTTCGGGCCGGTGTTGTCGATCGTCCGCGTCCCCGATTACGCGTCGGCAGTGGCGTTGATCAATTCGCACGAATTCGCGAATGGAACGGCTGTGTTCACGCGATCCGGGTCGGTCGCGCACGCGTTTGTCCGCGACATTGAAGTCGGCATGGTGGGCGTTAACGTTCCTATTCCGGTGCCGATGGCATTCCATAGCTTCGGCGGATGGCGCTCATCGTTATTCGGCGATCATCACATGCACGGTCCGGAAGGCGTTCGCTTCTACACGCGCTTGAAGACTGTGACGCAGCGCTGGCCGGAACCGGAAGCCATGCGTGCCGATTTCGTGATGCCAACGATGAAGTAAGTTGTGGCGGCGGGCACCTCAATGGGTGTCCGCCGCTGCCGGTTTCTTCGTCGGGTTGCGCTCTGGCTCTCGGTTGCCGATACTTCCCTTATTGCGCTGCGACATAAACGCGGCTTCTTCGGCTCCGAGTGACCGGTTCATGAACGTAAAACCCCGGATGACCCTCCACCGTTTGCGTCAGATGCATGCTCAGCGCGAGCCGATCGCTATGCTGACCTGCTATGACGCCACGTTTGCGCAGGTGCTGGATGCGGCCGGTGTCGACGTCCTCTTGGTGGGAGACTCGCTCGGCATGGTGTGCCAAGGGCGTACCGATACGCTACCGGTATCGATGGACGCGATGGTGTATCACACAGGGAGCGTTGCACGCGGCAACCGGACCGCGTGGATCATCGCGGATATGCCTTTTGGCAGTTACCAGGGGTCCCACGACGAAGCCATTGCGAACGCCGTGCGTTTGATGCAGGCGGGTGCTCATATGGTCAAAGTCGAAGGCGGCGGCTGGACGGTCCCCCTGGTCCGTGCCCTGGTTGAGCGTGGAATCCCGGTGTGTGCGCACCTCGGCTTTACCCCACAGTCGGTGTATGCGCTCGGTGGGTATCGGGTGCAAGCCCGTGAGGATGACGCTGCGCAACACCTGCGCGCGGATGCCATGGCACTGGCCGACGCCGGCGCCTCGATGGTGGTCTTTGAGTTGATGCCGTCGGCCGTCGCGCGCCCGATTGCCGACGCATTGCCGATCCCCGTGATCGGTATCGGAGCAGGCTCCGGGCTCGGTGGCCAGGTGTTAGTCCTGCACGACATGCTGAACCTGACAGCTGGGCGATTGCCGCGTTTCGTCCGCGATTTTACCGAGGGGTCAGCGGATATCCGGGCGGCCATTGGTCGCTACGTCGCGGATGTTAAAGCCGGACGATTCCCTGACGATACGTTGCACGGTTACTGATCGGAGCCATGCCGGTCATGCAAGTATTGGAGTCGGTCGCATCGGTTCGTGGTGCCTTGGCCGGGCAGCATGAGGTGGCATTTGTGCCGACGATGGGTGGTCTGCACGAGGGCCACTTGGCGCTTGTCCGCCAGGCGCGAGCGGTGGGATCCCCCGTCATCGCGAGCATTTTCGTCAATCGATTGCAGTTTGGTGCCGGCGAGGATTTCGAGCGCTACCCTCGCCAATTCGAGCGCGACTGCGAATTATTGCGGAGTGCTGGCTGTGATTTTGTATTCGCGCCGTCTGAGGCTGCGTTGTATCCGGAGCCTCAGATCTACCGAGTAATGCCACCGGATGCGTTGGCCAATGTGTTGGAGGGCGCATCGAGGCCTGGCTTCTTTCAGGGCGTCTGCACGGTGGTACTCAAATTGCTCTCGATCGTGCAGCCGCGCTACGCGCTCTTCGGAAAAAAAGATTATCAGCAGTGGCGAATCATTGCGTCCATGGTCCGTCAGTTCGATCTGCCGATCGAAATCCTGGCCGGCGAAACCGTGCGCGATGCGGATGGCTTGGCGCTCTCCTCTCGTAACGTGTATCTGAGCGATGCGGAACGGCGTGTCGCGCCAGCATTGCAGCGCGTCTTGGTGACCGCGGCGGCGCGCGTTCGAGAAGGGGCTGATTTTGCAGCCGTAGAGTCACAGGCCTGCGAGGCGCTCCGGGCCGCCGGTTGGGCCCCCGATTATGTCGTGGTTCGTGCGCGGGATCTCGGTCCAGCACAGCCTGGTTGCCCCGCCGTTGTGCTGGGCGCGGGACTGCTGGGAAAGACCCGGCTTATCGATAATATTGAGTTCTAACGACGCTCTTACACGCTTCCTCCGCTGCGACTCGAGCAATGCGGATTCTAGGATCTATTGACGATGACGCAAATTTTCATTGACGGTTCGTTTGTGGATGCCGGCGGCGAAGCCGTGCGGCCAATTAACAATCCGGCGACCGGCAAGGCGTTGGGCGAGATTGCGGACACCAGCAGCGTCGACCTTGACCGCGCCGTGACGGCAGCGCAACGCGCCGGCGCCGACTGGTTTCATGCTTCGCCGAGCGAGCGTGCCCGCGCTTTGCAGGCATCGGCGGCCGCGCTGCGCGAGGATCGCTCGAATGTTGAGGCGTTACTCGTGGCAGAAGGGGGATTGACCCTACGCGAAGCCCGAGCGTCGTTCGAGGCGGCCGCGATGGCTTTGGAAACGCCGCATTCGGATCGCGCCCTAGAGCCCACTGTGCGTGCGGTGTTTGGGCCATCGTCGTCGCCACTATTGCCGGTGATGCGAGATCTGGCGCGCGCGCTCAATGCCGGTGAGACGGTTGTACTGAAGCCCTGTGCTGGGACGGTGCTCAGCCTGTTAGCGGCAGCGCGTGCTTGGCGACACTTGCCCAACGGTGTCGTTAATGTGGTGCCGGGCGATGCGGTCATCGGTCAGCACGTACTGGCGCATCCCGGAGTTGATGCGTTGGCATTTACAGGCTCGCTGGCCGTGGCCCGCAGCCTAGCGCTCGACGGGCGCCCGGTCTCGATCAATGCTGGTGGTGAAGATGCCGCTATTGTCCGGCGGGACGCCGATCTCGACACGGCCGTTCGCGCGATTGCTTGGTCACGATTGCGTCACGGCGGACGCACCTGTGCGTCGAGCCGGCGAATCTATGTCGATGCCGCGATTGCGATGGATTTTACGGTTCGCCTGCACGAGTACTTGGGCGCTCTGGAGGTCGATGACCCCGCCAAACCCACGTCCATGATGGGGCCACTCCTCTCTGCGGCAGCCGCCAAGAGTTGCGAGGGACGCGTCGTAAAGTCGATGCGGGAAGGTGCTCGATTGGTATTGGGCGGTTTCCGCTTTCGTCCGGCTGGTCTTGCCGGATACTGGCTGCAGCAGACGATCTTGGCCGACGTTCCGCCGGGGGCGCTGCCCCTGCGCGAGGAGATGTCTGGGCCGGTACTCACCGTGTCCTCGTACACCGATGAACGGCAAGTGATCGAGTGGTTACGCGCCCCCGCGCTCCCGCTCGGTATTAGCGCCTTCGGTGCGGACGAGGAGGGATTGCAGGCGTGGCTCGCCGAGCTGCCGGCAGCGGCGCTTTGGTTGAACTCTCCGCAATCGGACTACGACATCGTTGTCCCCGGCGACTCACCGACCGTTTTTCGACCGATCGGCACGGATGCTCGCGTCGATTATTACGAGCAGGATGTTTATCCCCGAGGCAGTGTTCGGACATGATTTTCGCAGCGGACTACGAAGCGCGTTGTTACTGGCAAGACGATGAGCCATTGCCCCCAGAGGGTCCGGCGTCCTTGCCGCGAGCGGTCGATGTACTCGTCATTGGATCGGGGTACACAGGCCTCGCCGCCGCACGTGAAACGGCGCTTGCCGGGCGAACAACGCTAGTCATTGATGCCGGACCCGTCGCCGGTGGATGCTCATCGCGCAACGGCGGGCAAGTGGCGTTTAGTTTCAAGCCCACTCATCCCGAACTCACCGCACAACACGGCAAAGCGATCGCGGACGGCATCTACCGTGAGGGCATGGCGGCGAATGCGGCGTTGGCGGCGTTGGCCAAGGACGAGGGATTGGACTTTGACTGGCGCCCCTGTGGCGGCTTTCTCGGTGCTCATACCCCGCGCCATCTGCGAGCACTCGTCGGTGCGTTCGAAGCGCAGGTCCCCGAATTTGCAGAACCGTTCGAGGTGCTTCCGCGGCATCGCCTGAGCGAGGCAATTGACAGTCCCCTGTATCACGGCGGGGTGATCGTCTCCTCGGACGCGTCGGTCCATCCGGGTAAACTCGCGTCCGCGCTCTATCGCCGAGCGATTGCCGCCGGTGCGACCGTTGTCGGGCACTGTCGCGCGCTCGCCATCCGCCGCGCATCGGTCGGATTGGAGGTCCAAACGGCACGAGGGTTGGTGACAGCCCGTCAGGTACTTGTGGCCACGAACGGCTATACGGACGGAGTGTTGCCTTGGCTGCAGCGTCGAGTGATGCCTGTGGGCAGCTACATCATTGCGACGGAAATGCTGGATCCGGAGCTCGTGCGCCGCCTGATCCCGGCCGCACGTAATGTGGGCGATACCCGTCGTGTGGTGACGTACGTACGGCCGTCACCGGACGGTCGACGTATCCTCTTCGGCGGTCGCGCTTCGGCCGGGGAGACCGATGTCACGCGATGTGCCCCCGCGATGCATCGCATGATGACCGAGATGTTCCCAGCCTTGTCCGGCGCCAAAATCAGTCGCGCGTGGATGGGATTCGTTGGCTTTACGTTTGATACCCGCATGCATCTCGGCGAGCACGACGGAGTGCACTATTGCATGGGATATTGCGGTCAGGGCGTGCCATTGGCGACGTACTACGGGCGACACATCGGTCGACGATTGGCGAATCCTGCCGTCGCACCCTCGGCTCTGGAAGGGCTCGAATTCCCCTCTCGTCCGTACTATCGCGGTCGGCCGTGGTTTCTGCCGCTCGCTGTTCAGGCCTACCGGGCGATGGATTGGCTCGGCGTCTGAGCCCGAGCAAGTTAGGCGCGCGCGGTTCCGTTGGTCGCAACCGCGGCGAGACCATTGAGAACGAGATCCGGCACGATGTCCGCCGGTGTCTGAATCTGTTCGGCCAGTAAGCGCGCATCACCCCCGGTCAGCAGTAAGCCCGGTTCTGTGCCTAGCAGGTCGCGTAACTGCTGCCAGGCCCGCTGCGCGGCGGCAGCCAGCATCAAGGGGACTGCGTCGCCGAGCACGGGTTGATCGGGGTCGGCAAAATCGGGCTCTGCGGCGAGGATGGCCTGAGTTTCCGTCAACATCGATAACCCAGGAATTATCAGACCGCCACGATGCAACCCCGTGCCATCCAATGCGTCGATGGTGAGTGCAGTACCGCTGCTGACGATCAGTGTCGGACGCGGCGACCGTCGCCACGCTGCAATGAGGGCTAGCCATCGATCGACACCGAGAGCGGACGGACGCCGATACCCGTTGCGAACGCCGAGCAGTGCCTCGCGGGCGAGGACAAATTCAGGATCGACCGAGTAATGATCCCTGCACCACAGCGTCAGTGCGGCGGCAAAGGCCGGTCCCGCCACGTTGCTCACAACGACCCGCGTAGGACGGTGGCCGTCGGCCTCGATTTCACGTTGCCACGCCCGATGGGTCGAATTGTGGGCAACCGCGCCCGCAGGAGCTACCTCGAGATACTCGAGCCAAGCCCATTTGACGCGCGTATTGCCCACATCGAGGAGGAGAATCATGGTGCGCAGTCTAGGCGATCGGATCTGCGGAAGGCTATGGGTGTCCGACCTCGTGCAGGCGAGTGGGTTAGGGTGGTAGGGTGACGTTGGCGGAGTGATAGGTAAGACCAAAATGACGGCAGCAGTGCGTTTGGAAATCGTCGTGGCAGTGGCCCGTAATGGAATTATCGGGCGAGGTAACACGCTGCCGTGGCGTCTACCGGCCGATTTGGCCCATTTCAAGCGCCTCACGCTGGGGCATCCGATTCTCATGGGTCGTCGCACGTGGGATAGCCTTGGCCGCCCGCTGCCAGGTCGGCGCAATCTCGTTCTGACCCGTACGCCGGGTTCGATCGACGGCGCCGATGTGGTTCACAGCGTCGCCGAAGCGAAAGCGCTCGTCGGCGAAGGCGTATTGATGATCATCGGCGGTGCTGAGTTGTACCGATTGGTGTTGCCAGAGGTCGATGTTCTGCACCTGACGCGCGTCGAGGCGGAAGTGGACGGAGACGTCGCGTTTCCGGAGTGGTCTGAGGATGACTGGCAGGAAGTCGCGTCGGTCTCACACGCAGCGGACTACCGACACGACTATGACTACACGTTCAGGACACTACGGCGTCGAGCGGGGTAAGTTGGTCGCGGACGAGCGCGTCGACCCGGTCGAGATCTATTTCCTCGAGGCTCGCCACGCCGTCGGTCGCAGTGGTTAAGAGCGTGCGCTGTATGGCCCCGCGACGTTCCGCCTCCGCATAAGGAATCTCGCCGTGGAACATCACCATGGAATAGCGCGGGATAAAACGATTCGGGTGTCGCCGTTCCAACAGTAGGGACAATTCTTTCTGAAGCAGGAAGCGTGGGTCGCGGACTGCGTCGCGCATTTCCTCATAATTTTCGATCGCCATGCGCGCGATCGCATCCGTATTGGGACGTCGTTCGGCGGAGAATTCGCGAAAGCACTCCTGCCAGTCGGCGCTGTTGCCGACCCATCGATCCAGCGCCACGCAGTCTTCAAAACAGGCATTCAGCCCCTGACCGTGAAAAGGCACAATGCCGTGCGCCGCGTCACCGATAAGCAAGGCGGTGTCTTGCGTGTGCCACACATCGGCATGGATCGTTGCTAAGCGGCCGACCGGATGCGTTGCGTATTGCTGATCAAAATCCGGCATCAGCGCGAGCGCATCCGGAAATTCGTGCGCGAAGAACGCACGTGCGACAGAGATCTCTTCGAGCGCCTCGAAACTCGGGGCACTCCCCGTGGCTGCCATGAACAGGGTTAGTGTGAAGCTGTGATCGGCATTCGGTAGCGCGATGAGCATATGCGCTCCGCGCGGCCAGATATGCAAATGCCCAGGATCAAGTTGTGGCTGCCCAGCGGCGTCCGCGGCGATCGTCAGTTCTTTGTACCGATGCCCGAGCACGTCTTCGCGGGCATGGCACAACCCCGCCCGTGCCATTGCTGCGCGCATCACCGAACCCGATCCGTCGGCGGCAATCGCTGGCGCCATGGGGACGCGATAACGTTGGCCGGAGGCGGTGTCTTCCAATACGGCCGTGCGATCGGAGAAATCAGCATCTACGAGTGCCTGCCCGAATCGACAATCGACGCCCTCCGCGACCGCGGCCTCCACCAGTGCACGGTGTAAGCCGGCTCGAGAGGCAGACCAGAGCACTTCCTCCGGTCGTTGCCCGTAGCGTAGCGACAGGGGCGGTCGGCCATTTTCATGGATCATGCGTGAGTGCATCGGAACGAGCATTGGGCGCAACGCGGACATCAAACCCACTTGCTCGAGCGCGCGAACTCCACGGTCGGCGAGTGCCAAATTGATCGAACGGCCAGCCGGAACGGCGTGCGTGCGCGGATCAGCGCGTCGCTCGTACAGCGTGACGGAGTAACCGCGGCGCGCTAGGAGTAACCCGACGAGCGGCCCAGTGCAGCCGCCACCCAAAATGGTGATCGTGCTCATGCGTCTTCCAGTGCCTCGGCGAGAAGGTGTATGGCACGGTCTACATCGCAGAAGCGTGTATAGAGCGGCATGGGGGCGATACGGATAACATCCGGCTCACGCCAGTCACCGATGACCCCACGCGACTCCAGTCGCTGAAAGGTCCGCCGTCCGCATTCGCGCCCTGCCACCACACGCAGCGATAACTGACAGCCGCGCTCCACCGCACGATCCGGCGTGAGTATCTCGATCCGCTCGCCGCACCGCTCGCGGATGAGACGTCGCGCAAAGCCATCCAGCGCGTCCGATTTGGAGCGCAGTCGATCCATACCCGCTGCGTCGAAGAGCGCGAGCGAAGCGGCAAGCGGCGCCAGCGATAGGATCGGAGGATTGGATAATTGCCAACCGTCTGCGCCGGGGGAGGGGTGGAACTCAGGACCCATTTTGAAACGCGTCGCGAGATCATGACCCCACCAACCCGCCAAGCGCGGTACGTCGGCGCGCGTCCCATGACGCGCATGCACGAATGCCCCGGCGACGGCACCGGGGCCGGCGGATACGTATTTGTAGTGACACCAGACGGCGAAATCGACGCCATCGTCGTGGAGCGTTAAGGGGACATTGCCGATCGAATGTGCCAAATCAAAGCCCGCCACCGCGCCCACCCGGTGCGCCGCGGCGGTGATAGCGCCGATATCCAGCACCTGGCCGTTCCGATACTGCACGCCCGGCAGTAGCACGAGCGCTAAGGTTTGGCCTGCCGCCTCAATGGCGTCGATGAAGTCGTCGGTATGCCATTGACCCAGGGGGGGTCTGGGCGACACTTCGATCAGCGCTTGTTCTATCGATCGGCCGTGCCACGCCAACTGCGAGGCAACGGCGTGGCGATCTGACGGAAAGGCGCCCGCTTCGATGAGGATGCGATCGCGCATGCCACTGGGTCGATAAAACGACGCCAGCAGGAGATGCAGATTCGTCGTCAGCGTATTCATCGCGACGACTTCCAAAGGCTCGGCACCCACGAGTCGTGCGAGAGATTCGGTAAAGCGACGGTGATACACGAGCCAAGGATGCTCGCCCTCGTGGTGGCCACGTACGCCTAATGTGGACCAGTGCCGCAGCACTGAGGTGACTTCAGCCGATGCCGCCTTGGGCATGGGCCCGAGCGAATTTCCGCACAGGTAGATCGCGGGGGTTCCGTCGGGCCCCATGGGCAATTCGAACTGCTCGCGTAACGAGGCGAGCGTGTCGGCAGCGTCCAGTGCGGCCGCATCGCGCTCAGCGCTACTCATGGGCACGTAACGGGTAAAGGAGGGGCCGACTGGGAGCCGCGTCCGTCACGAAGGCCGGCATCTGCAAATCCAACAGGTACCAGCCGTCACGGATTGTCGGGGCAATCCAGGCCAGTTCGGTGATGGTGGCGTGGCCCCGACGGGCATCGTCGGATCGCCGACTCGGTGCCGGCAATCCCCAGAAGGCACGATGCGCTTGCAGGCGCCCCTCGTCGTGAGCGCGATCAAGCGAGGGAAGATCGCACACCAGATGATCAATGCCCTCCGCGGCGAGTAATTGGGCGGCCTCTAACGTCAGATAGGGCGCAGGCGCCGAGCCCTCGTAGGTGCGGTTGAGCTTATGCACATCGTTCGGAAGCGTGCGCAGGATCAGCCCGGTCGAGGTGCCCGGAAGTTGATCCAAAGCCGACTGGAGCGTGGCGGCGGTAATCACCCACTCATCCCTCGCACTCAGTGGATCCGTCGTTTCATCCGTCCGGTCGACGCGAGTCGGTTTGACGGTCACGACGCGTGCGAGGTGCATGCCGCCACGCAGTACCGACGTCACCGAAACACGGTCTTGCGTGATGTGCCCCACGCATTCGGTATGCGTGCCGTTGCAATGGGGGACGAGTGCAAGCGCAGCGCAGTTGACCGTGCCCCCGGCCAAAACGTCACCCACCCAATGCCCGTGAGTGAGCGGCGCAGCACGGGCGCGTGGCGCATCGAAATGATTCGGTTGGGCACCGTCAAAGTCGAGTGGGATGGCGATGGGGAGCGGATCACCGAGATCCGCGACATACCGCTGACCGGCGCGTTCCAGCACGACCTCGGTCATCGGGCGCGGCGATCTTGCCAGGTGGGGACGTGGCCGCACGCCCGGCACGCCCGCGACCGATCGTTCGCATAAAACCGATCGAACACCGGTGGCAGGCTCGTCTCAATGTCCTCCACGAACAGATGTTCCTCGTGCATCAAATGGTGGCAGGCGGGGCAATACCACTGAAAACCATCGCGTTCGCTGTGTTCCCGGCGGCGTTCCACCACGAGGCCCACCGAGCCGGCCGGGCGTTGGGGAGAGTGCGGCACAAAGGCGGGCAGCAGAAAGACCTCCCCCGGTCCGATCGCATAATCGACGGGGCGACCCTCCTGCATCGTCCGTAGGGTGAGAGTCCCTTCGAACTGGTAGAAGAACTCGGCGCCGGGGTCAACGTGATAGTCGTCCCGTGCGTTAGGCCCTCCGACTACCATGATGATGAAGTCCCCTGCCGGGAAAACTTGGCGGTTGGCCACGGGCGGCACCAGTTCGTGCCGGTGCGCCTCGATCCAGGCCATCAGGTTGAACGGTGCAGTTGGGCGTATGGGCGTCATGTGCGTCATTATACCGTTCTGATCGGCGGCGGCCGCGGTTCACGTCCGCGCCGGCACAGTGAAGGGTAGACCGTGATCTGGGAGGTCAACAGTATGGTTAGCCGCAAACGTTGGATGGGATGCTGCGCGGTCATGGCGTCAGTACTAGGGGCGGGCTCGACCGTCGCGGCGGAGCCGCCGTCTCAGCCTCAGCCGGAGGTGCCTGCCGAATGGCGGACTCACGAGGTGATGATGACCTATACCGGCGTCACGTCGCTGTATTCGTGCGATGGCCTCGAATGGAAGCTGAAGTATCTACTCAAGGCAGCCGGTGCCCGTCCGGACGCCAGCGTACGGGCAACCTGCAGCAACCCAATGGGAGCCCCGTCGCGCTTCGTGAACGCTTGGCTGAAGTTCGCGACCCTCGCGGTGCCGGGCGCCCCGTTAGCACCAGGGGAGAAGCCGGATGCCAAACGCGCAGCGCCTCAACCGGCGATGGGTGAGTGGCGGAGCGTGCGCTTTGCGGAGCGCAAGCCGCGCGATCTGGAAGCCGGCGATTGCGAGCTGGTTGAGCAGTTCGATCGTGAATTACTGCCCTATTTCACGGTTCGGGAGCGTAAGGCGCACATGACGTGCATACCGCACCAGATTCGGCCGAGTGGTATTGATCTCACGTTTGACGTGTTGGCCGCGCCGATCGGGGCGAAAACCACCGACTCTAAGCGCTGATCCCCGGGGTCGGGGTCACTGCTCGTCGGGCGGTGGCCCTGAGGCCTGACTGGGAGGGCCGGGTGCAACGACCCGCGGCGCCGGGCGATCAAGGCGGTACGCGGTCAGTTCCCGGCCCCAGACGCACCCGGTATCCAACCCGACGACCCCGGAGCCCTCGTACAACCCAAGCGTCGACCAGTGGCCGAACACGATGCGCGTTCGGCGATTGCGACGTCCCGGGACCGCAAACCAAGGCAGCGTGCCAGCGGGTGCGAGCCGAGGGTGCAATTTGAACTTAAAGACGGCACGACCCTCGCTGTCGAGCATGCGCAGCCGCGTCAGGCAGTTGACCGTAAACCGCAGCCGATCGATCCGCCCCAACTGTGGGGACCATCGGTCGGGTTGATTCCCGTACATTTCGGCATAGAACCCCGCACCGTCGGTTGCGATGGCGGTTGAAACTTCACGGGCGCGCGTGTTGGCGTCTGCGATGGTCCATTCCGGCGGCAGGCCCGCATGCACGAGCGCGGTTTTCAGCGTCGGATCGTGATGGAACAACGGTCGGCTCGACAGCCACTGAAGCAGCTCGTCGCAATCCGGGGCGTTCAATATCTCTGTCAGCGTATCGCCTTCGCGAAGGCCCCGTCCGCCGGAGGCCGCCACCGCGAGGAGATGCAGGTCGTGGTTACCCAATACGGTGGTGACACAGTCTCCGAGTGCGCGCACGTAGCGCAGCGTTCCCAACGAGTCCGGTCCGCGATTGACGAGATCGCCGGTGAGCCACAGTTCATCGCGTTGCGAGTCGAACCGCAATTGCTCAAGCAGTCGCTGGAATGAGCCGAGGCACCCTTGCAGGTCGCCTATCGCCCATACCGCCACGGTCAGTGCACCAAGCCCGGAACGGCCAGCCTGAACGGTGCGATGGGCGCCGTGAAATGCTTTCCTTGGGCATCCCGCATGCCGTAATGCCCGTGCATGACCCCCACCGGTGTCTCCAGTACACAGCCGCTCGTGTATCGGAACGCCTCGCCCGGTTCGAGTCGCGGTTGTTCGCCCACGACGCCATCTCCGCGCACTTCTTGGACGCGGCCGTTTGCGTCGGTGATGATCCAGTGACGCGTCAGGAGTTGTGCCGCGTCCGACCCGTTATTGCGGATCGTGATCGTGTAGGCGTAGCTGTAGCGTGACTCACTCAGGTCCGAGTGTTCGGGGACGAATGCCGTTTCAACCGTGATCTCGATCCGAGGGGCGTCAGTCATAAGGATTCAGCCAGGCAACGGGACAGGAGTATTGGCCAGTCGCGCGAATTCGGCCGGCGACAGGGTTTCCGCGCGGCGCGACGGATCGATACCGGACGACTCAAACCCGAGGGCATCGACCAGGCCCGCAACCGAGTTGCGCAGCGTCTTGCGACGTTGACCGAATGCCGCTGCGACCACCGCAGCGAAACGCGTAGGGTCTGCGATGGGGAAGGGCGGGCTGCGATGCGGAACAACCCGCACAATGGACGAGTCCACTTTCGGGGGAGGGCGAAAGGCACCCGGTCCCACGTCGAATAGGCGGGTGGACTGGCAGTATGCCGCGAGCATCACGGTCAGGCGCCCGTAATCGCCCGTGTCTGGAGCGGCGGCCATTCGAAGCACGACCTCTTTCTGGAGCATAAACGTCATGTCCTGAATCACGTGTCGTGACTGCAGAACGTGGAACAGAAGCGGTGTGGAAATGTTGTAGGGCAGATTGCCGCACAGACGCAACACGCGCCCTGCCGCAAGTGTCGGGATATCCACCTCCAAGACATCGGCCGAATGCACCGTGAGCGAGCCCACGCCGGCGCAGGTGGACGTGAGATGTGGAATGACGTCCCGATCCAGTTCGATCACTTCGAGCGTGCCTGCACGCTCCAGCAACGGGCGCGTCAGGGCGCCGAGGCCCGGGCCAATTTCGACCAACGCATCGCCGGGTTGGGGATCAATCGCGTCGACGATGCGCGATATGACGTGACGATCGTGCAGGAAATGCTGCCCAAAGCGCTTGCGAGCCTGATGGCGGGGTGGGGTCGATAGGCTCATGCGACGCACTCTAGCGCGAGATCCAAGGCCGCTGCGAGGCTTCCCGAGTCGGCGTGTCCGGTCCCGGCAAGGTCCAGCGCCGTTCCGTGGTCAACCGAGGTTCGCACAATGGGTATCCCCAGCGTGATGTTGACTCCTCGACCGAAACCCGCGTGTTTAAGCACCGGCAATCCTTGGTCGTGATACATGGCCAGCACGGCGTCGGCATCCGCTAATGCGTGCGGCGTGAAGGCGGTATCGGCGGGCAACGGTCCGCGTGCGTCAATTCCCAGATGGCGGGCTGCCGCGATCGCGGGGGCGATGGTCTCGATCTCCTCACGGCCCAAGTGACCGGATTCGCCGGCGTGGGGGTTGAGGCCGAGTACCAGGATCCGTGGCGCGGGCATGCGGAAACGCGTCTGCAAGCCCTGATTGAGCACGCGCAAGGTTTGAACCAGACCGGCGCCGTGAATGGCGCTCGGTACCGCAGCAAGCGGTATGTGCGTGGTCGCCAAGGCTACCCTTAAAGTGCCAGCGACCAGCAGCATCACCGGGTGCTCGGCGCCCGTGCGTTCCGCCAGATATTCGGTGTGCCCCGAGAAAGCGATGCCGGTATCTGCAATCACGCTCTTCTGCAGAGGCGCCGTGACCATCGCCTGGTACGTGCCGTTGAGGCACCCGTCAATGGCGGTATTCAGCATCGATAAGACATACCCAGCGTTCGCCGAATTCAGGCGACCGGGGACGACAGGCGCGGCAAGTGGATGCGCCACGACCTGCATCTCGCCCGCGCGATGCGGGCGAGGTTCGGTGACAAGGGGAGTGATGCGCACGTCCAGACCCAAGCGCTCGGCGCGCTGCGCGAGCATCTCGGGATCACCTGCGAAAGCGAGACGGCAGCGATGATCCCGCTGCGCGAGCGCCAAGGCAATGTCCGGCCCAATCCCGGCCGGCTCACCCGTTGTGACTAGGATGGACGGTAAATCCGTCACGCCTGTCGGATCAATTGCGGTAGTCGACGTAGGCCTCGTCGCGCAAGCGACGCAGCCACAGTTCGGTTTCTTCGTCGAGCTTGCTGGCGCGGATCTGTTCGTAGGCGCGTCGACGACGCTCGTCGGTGCTCATGTCCTGCGAACGGTGACCGAGCATCTGGATGATATGCCAGCCGTACTGCGTCCGAATCGGCTGACTGATCTCCCCATCCTTGAGCTTCTCAAGAGCCTGCTCGAATTCCGGGACGAACGTGCCGCCGCCGGTCCAGCCGAGATCGCCGCCCTCGCTGCCCGATCCTGGATCTTCGGATACGGCCTTCGCGATGGCGGCAAAGTCGTCGGTGCCGGCCGCGATGCGATCGCGAATCGTCTGCAGGCGACCGCGAACCGTCTCATCGTCCTGCAGTTCGTTGGTCTTGATCAAAATGTGGCGCGCGTGGATTTGGTTGACGATCAACGGGTCCTTATCGCTGCGCGACTCATTGAGTCGAATGATGTGGAATCCCGACGGGGTGCGCACGGGTTCTGAGACTTCGCCCGGCTTCAACTTTCCGACCATATCGGCGATGAAGGTGGGTAGCTCGTTACCTTTGCGCCAGCCCAGTGCGCCTTTCTCAAGCGCCGTTTGCGCTTGCGAGTACGTCACGGCTAATTGTCCGAAATCTTCGCCCTTATTCGCGCGGTTACGAATGTCATTGCTCAGGCGCTCGGCCTGTTCGAGCTGGGCGGGCGTGGCCGCTTCCGGGAGTGCGATCAGAATGTGAGAGACGTTATAGGAGACGTCCGCATTCTTATTGGTCGCTTGCTTGGCCAGGAACTGGTCAATCTCACGGGGGCTCACATAAATACGCGCCAACACGTCGCGCTGACGAAGCACCTGCAACGTCATGTCACGCCGCATATCTTCGCGGTATTCGGCGTAGACGATTCCTTCCTGCGCGAGCGCGTCCGGAAGTTGGCTGAACTCCATGTGGTTTTGCGCCGCGATCTCGCGCAACTGCGAGTTCAACGCCTCATCCGGAATGCGCAGACCAATCTTCTGCGCCCGCTGCATCTGAATTTCCTGCAGCACCAACCGTTCGGTGATCTGCTGACGCAGTACCGACGCAGCGGGTAGCTGCGTGCCTTGCTCACGCAGGCGGTGCGTAAGGTTGAGTACCTGCTGATCAATCTGGCTCTGGACGACAACGCCGTCGTTTACGACGACCGCGACGCGGTCGAGTAGGTCTCCTTTCGCGCCGAGGTCACGCGACTGGGCGTGAACCACCGTGGTGGAGGCAAGAGCGAGAACCAAAGTGAGAGTCAATATGCGACGCATGTGTGGCCTATTCTGGCCCGGCGTAGGCCTGAGCCGCGGAGTATCCCCGAATCGAACGCTCTAGGAAAGCGTCAGCTTTCTCTCCGACCGTCGAAAGTCCGTTTAGTTCCAGTTGGAGTGCAATGGAGGTGTCCCGGCTGCCCGTCCGGGTGGCGACGAAGTGCCGGGCGATGACCCGAACGCGAAAACAGCAGGATTTGAACTCAAATCCGCCTAACGACTCGATTCCGCCGTGATCACGCAGCGAATAGACCTCTCGTCCGTAGATCCGCCAGCGATTCGAAATGGGCCATGCGATGGAACTTTCGACCTGTTCGAGCAGCCCTTGCCGGTACCGGTAGCCGAGATTCGCGACTTTGTCGGCTTCCGGCCGATACTGCAATCGGATCTCCGATAGCGCCGATTCTCCAACATGGGGGTTCCATTGTTCGCCTAATTGGACGTTGAAATGGCCTAAGGCGGCGATATTCACCTGGCCGATCAAGTCCGATGAAGCCGGGGAGGGTTCCACCGGTTCGTTCGGTAAACGGACGCGGGGCGGCGAAAAATAATAGATTTGGCCGAGCGTGGCGCTTACGAACTGGCGACCGGAGGCGGTATCGAGGAGCCGCGTGGTGGCTCCCAGCGCCAATTGATTGGCATCGGCGATTCGGTCGCCGCCAACGTACCGTTGCGAGTTAAAGAGTTGGATCAGATTGAAGTCCGGCAGGGCCGTATCAAAGAGAGGCTGATTGCTCTGGTCGCGGTAGGGCACGTACGTGTACAACACGCGCGGTTCGAGCGTTTGCACGCGGTCGCCCGTGTACCGTTCGAACGTCATACCCGCATCGAACGTGCCAATGGGGGCCATCACGTGTGGGCTTGCGCTACCCGCCGGGGCATCCGATAGCGCATACCCGATGGATCGTAAGCCGATGCTGGGGAGCAAATACCAGCCGGGCTGTCGCCAGCTGTAACTGAGGGTAGGGTCAAGACCGTAGCGCAGGCCCTTCGCACCGGTATCGCGAAGGAATTCGACCGTTTCACCGGCTAATTCCAACCCCCAGTTTTTGCCGAACAGCCAATTTCCGTCGACGAGCAATTGCGGTGCTCGCGCATACGGTCGATCAGACGGCAGGATGGTCTGGTCGATCGTTTGAAACTGTTCGACGAGTGCTGAAGCGCGCCAGTGGTCATCCAAATACGTGACGCGCGCGACCCGCTTGAGGTACTCGACGCTGGTTCCTTCCGGCCCTTGTCCAAAATCCTGGAAATAGTTGCTGTCGCTTGCGGCGGCAAGGTTGGTCTCGAATCGCAGCGAACTGTTGAAATCGGTCACATCGTCAAATCGCAGATAACTGCGATCGCGGTGTGCGCTTGCGTCGGACGGCAACCAATCGGCTTTGAATTCACCGCGAGACTGTTCGGTGAGGTAGCGAAATTCACCCGCGAGGGTGATGCCCCTTTTCATCATGACCCCTGGGGTCACTGTCGCATCGTAGTTGGGCGCCAAATTAAAGTAATACGGTGCGGAGAGTTCCAACCCATTCCGCGTGGACTGTCCGAAATTCGGGAATAGAAATCCCGATTTGCGCGACTCGCCGACCGGGAAGGAGACGACCGGCAAGTACATGAGCGGTACGCCCATGAATTCGACTCGGACGTCATGGCCGATACCCACCTGTGCCTGCTGATCGATATCGATCTCTCGAGCATTCAAGAGCCAATCGCGATATCCGGCCGGGCAGGCGGTGTACTCCACATTGCGCAGCGTCAGCAGTCCATTAGCGGCCAGATCAATAGCGTCCGCACTTCCATGGGCAGATCGTGTCGGCAAATTGAACTGAGCGTGTTCGAAGCGACCGCCGCCGGCGGAGCTCCATTGGGCGGCTTCACCGGAAATCGCGACGGTGGGGTCGCTGTAATCCACGTTGCCGTGCGCATCGAACGACTGGTCGTTGGTGTTGTAGTGCGCGTCCCGCGCGAACAGCCTCCGGTCGCCCTGATGAATCTCCACAGGTCCTGACAGCGATGCCTCGCCCAACGCGTCGACCACCGCTCCGGCAGCCGTGATCTGGACGGGAAGGTTTGACACGTCGGCCCGCTGTCCCGGGGTTGCCGCGGCCACGGGGGGCATCGCACAGAGCGGCACGTCGGCCCAAGCAGCAGCGCCCAACAACGTGCTGAACGCCGCGCAGAGCCAGAAGAGCGGTGAGGTTGGGCGTCGGCGCAACGTAGGGCCTGAGTGGGACGCTCGGAAGAGCGCGGTGGATGTAAAGGTAGCAGTATAATCGGAGGGCCATGCGTACCGACACCGAAACCCTAGAGGATCCTCGCCTTGCGGCACTCACCGCATGGCTTCACGACGAACTCAGACTGACCGTCGAGTCCGTTGTTCCCGCGTCGGCAGATGCCAGTTTTCGACGCTATTTCCGCGTGAAGTTGCCGGCGAACACGCTCATCGCGATGGATGCCCCTCCGGATCGCGAGGATTCGGCGCCGTTCGTGCGTGTCGGCCGAGCGCTGGCAGCCATCGGTGTGCCGGTGCCGCAGATCCTAGAGACCGATCTCGAACGGGGCTTTTTGCTGTTATCCGATCTCGGGTCCACCCACCTGCTCGGCACGCTAAAGGCCGGCGCTGATCCGGACCGGGCGTATGCGCCCGCCGCGGCGGCCTTGTTGACGATGCAAGTCAGCGGAGGGGACGCTGCGAGGGAGTTACCGCCCTACGATGCGGCACTCTTGCGACGCGAGATGGACCTCTTCCCGACATGGTTTCTCGACCGTCACCTCGGTGTGCCCGTGGATGCTGCAATCGAAGGGGTCTTGCAACGCGCGGCATCCCGCTTGGTTGAGAGTGCGGCGGAACAGGCGCAGGTATTTGTCCATCGGGACTACCACTCGCGCAATTTGATGTTGCCAGCGTCGGATACCGTCGGTGTGATCGACTTTCAGGACGCGGTGCGCGGGCCCATTACCTACGATTGGGTATCGCTTTACAAGGACTGCTACGTGGAATGGCCCCGCGCTCAGGTGGTGGCGTGGGTGGAGTCTGCGCGCGCGTCGTTGCAGACCCGTGGGCTTCCCGTCGGTGATCGCAGCGAGTTCCTCCGGGCCTTTGATTGGATGGGATTGCAGCGGCACTTGAAGGTCCTCGGGATCTTTGCGCGGTTGTGGTACCGCGACGGTAAAGCGGGCTACTTGGCAGATCTGCCGCTCGTGCTGCGGTATGCCCTCGCAGTGACCGCGGAGTACGCCGATTTGCAAGAGCTCAATGAGCTCCTGCGCTCCGTGGTAGTCCCACAATTTGCGGCGGCGCAGGCGCGAGTGGGTCTGGAGTGATCCCGCAGCGAGCGTTGGTGTTGGCGGCGGGGCGTGGCGAGCGGATGCGGCCGCTGACACTCCAAACGCCGAAGCCGCTGTTATCCGTGGGCGGAAAGCCGTTGATCGTGTGGCATCTGGAGCGCCTTGCGGCGTCTGGTGTCTACCACGTGGCGATCAATACATCGTGGCTGGCAGAGCAACTGCACGAGGCGCTCGGCGACGGTCACGCATTCGGGGTCCGCATTCATTGGTTTGACGAAGGCCCGGAGCCTTTGGAGACGGCGGGCGGCATCCGCAATGCGCTGCCGTTTTTTGATGGGCAGCCCTTCTTGGTCGTGAACGCGGACGTGTGGACGAACGTGCCTTGGCCGTCCGTTCCCTCGGCGGGCCGCTTGGCCAACCTCGTTCTGGTGCCAAATCCGCCGCAACATCCCCGCGGTGATTTTGGATTGGAATGTGGCGAGCTGCGCTACATCGGGGTGGAGCGCTACACCTTTAGCGGCGTCGCGGCCTACCACCCCGCGCTGTTCGCCTCGCTCGCCCCCGGTCGTCGCGCGCTACGGCCCGTACTGGACCGCGCCGCCCATGCCGGTCAGGCGGCCGCGGTGGTGAGTGATGAGGCGTGGGTCGATGTCGGGACGCCAGAGCGGCTCGCCGCGCTGGATGCTCGGTTGGCGTAGACTCGCTGTATCCGTCGTCCAGAGGGTCGGCCATTGTCAGAGTTCAAGGGTATTCCGGTGGTGTCCGCCAAGAGCGGTGAAAAGTACGTGACGCCGCAGGGTTTCACGGCGATTCGCGACGGCATCAAGGCAGCCTCGTCGGCGGGCGAACCGCTCGTGGTGGGGCGTAAGCCGCCTTGGCTGCGTGCGCAAATGCCCTCCGGAGAGCGCTTCGATGCGGTGCGCACGATTGTCCGTGAGCATCGGCTGTCCACCGTGTGTGAGGAAGCAAAGTGTCCCAACATCGGTGAGTGCTGGAACGTCGGCACCGCCACGGTGATGCTCATGGGCGCCGTCTGTACGCGAGCGTGCCGTTTTTGCTCCGTTGACACTGGCAATCCGCGCGGATGGCTCGACCCGGAAGAACCCGCCAACGTGGCTCGGACGGTCGAGTTGATGGGCTTGCGTTACGTCGTCCTGACCTCGGTGAACCGCGACGATTTAGCCGATGGAGGCGCTGCGCACTTTGCGGATTGCGTGCGGGCGATCAAGGCTGTCAGTCCGGCGACGGCTGTTGAGGCGCTGACGCCGGATTTTCAGGGTGACTTTGCCGCCGTCCGTGCGGTCGTCGACAGTGGGTTGGAAGTTTTCGCCCAGAACGTCGAAACCGTCCGGCGGTTGACCCATCCGGTGCGCGACCCGCGTGCGGGGTACGATCGCACGTTGTCGGTGTTGTCCGAGGCCAAGCGCCATCGCGCGTCGGTGCTGGTCAAATCCAGCATCATGCTCGGATTGGGCGAAACGGACGCGGAGGTCGAGGAGTGTCTGCGTGATCTACGCGGTGCCTCGGTGGATATCGTGACGTTGGGGCAGTACCTGCGGCCCACGCCCAATCATCTCGAGGTGCAGCGCTATATCTCCCCCGACGAATTCCGCCAACTTCGAGAGTACGCTCTGGGCTTAGGTTTTCTCGAGTGCGTCGCGGGGCCGCTGGTCCGATCCAGTTATCGCGCCGAGCGGGCGTTGGAACGGAACAACGCCGGGCTGTCATGACCCCCGTCGCTCGGTGGTTGGGGCGCGTTGAGTACGAGCCCACATGGCGCGCCATGCAACGCTTGACCGATACGCGGACGAGCGAAACCGCCGATGAGTTTTGGTTTCTTGAACATCCGCCCGTGTTTACCCTTGGACTCGCCGGGAACGACGCACATGTCTTGATGGCGGGCGATATTCCGGTCGTTCGTATAGACCGCGGCGGACAGGTGACCTACCACGGGCCGGGTCAGTTGGTGGTTTATCCCTTGGTGGATGTCAAACGCCTCGGCATTGGCGTGCGCGCCTTGGTGACAGCGCTCGAGACGGCCATTATCGATGCTGTCGCTGAACTGGGCGTGTCGGCGTACCCGCGACCGGAGGCGCCGGGCGTCTATGTGAATGGCCGAAAACTGGCCAGTATCGGTCTGCGCATTCGTCGCGGCGCCACGTACCATGGACTTGCGCTGAATGTCGATATGGATCTTCAGCCGTTTACACGGATCAACCCCTGCGGCTACGAGGGATTGGAGGTGACCGCCCTCAGTCATCTCGCGCCACCGATCACGGTTTCTACGATGGCCGCGCGCTTGTTACCGCATCTTGCACGGACGCTCAAATTGCCCGAGTCGCCCGTGTGGGCATCCGCTCCCGATCAGAGCGCGTAAAGCACGAGCCCCGTGGCGTGCATCGCACTGTAGATGCGCCGCAAGGTATCGTGATCCTCGACGTATACCGTAATGGTCAGTGACGCGAATCGTTCGTCACGGCTGAGTCGAACATTCACGTGATGATCCTCGACGGAACCAATTTCGGTCGCGACGGCGTCGAGTATGCGTTCCCGAAATTCCGGCGAGTGCCGTCCCATGACCTTCACAGGCAAGTGACAGGGGAATTCGATCAACGATTCGTTGCTCACGGACATCAAGCCTCTTGGTCCACGGGTAGACGCGCGACCGCATCACGGTATGCCTCAAACGCGGCCTGGAGTCGGCTCCAAATCGGTCCGGGGACGCCGCAACCCACCGGCCGACCGTCCACGCGGCAGACCGGAAGTACGCCTCGGGTCGCAAACCCCAACAACACTTCATCGGCCTGCCACAGTGCAGATTCTGGGAGCGCTTCAATCCGTTGAGGGATACCGACACGCTCTGCGAGGGTGAGCGCGAGGGCGCGGGTCGTGCTGGGCAGGATCTCCGGGCCCTCCGGCGGGGCGCAAAGGACGCCGTTACGGACCAAGAGGACGGCACTCGAGGAGCCTTCGCGCAAGAACCCATCTGCCAACAGAATGGCCTCCGTTGCATCCGCGCGCGCGGCTGCGCCTTTCGCCAGAATGTTCGGGAGCAACGAGGTGCTCTTGATATCACAGCGCTTCCAGCGCTCGTCTACGTGCGTGACGGCCGTTACGCCGGACGCACGGACGGCGTCTTCCAGCGGCGCCAACGGTGACGCCATCGCGAATACGGTGGGGAGCAGCCCGGCATTGGGTGCGTGGTTGCGACCGAACTCCGCGCCGCGAGAAACCTGAACGTATACGAATTGGTTGCCGCCACCGTTACGTGCGATCAATTCGTCGAACAGAGTGATCCATTCATCCCGACGTAGTGGGGATGCCATTCCGATCGCGGCCAGGCTGCGCTCGAGTCGGCCGATATGCGCATTGAAGAGAAAAGGCCTGCCGTCGTAGACCGGCAGGACTTCATACACCGCGTCTGCAAACAGAAAGCCGCGGTCAAGCGGAGAAATCCGCGCCTCGGCCAAAGGCACGAACTCACCGTTCAGCCAAGCGATCGGGAGTGGCGCTGCCATCAGTGGAACCAGAGGCGCACGGTATCGATGGCCCGGCGGAATATATTGCCTGGTTCCGCAGCCGCGCTCGGATAGACCGGCGTATCGCTGATGACGGTGTCGCCGAGCATCACTTTGAGGCGTCCGATCGGAGTCGTCGCGCTGATCGGCGCGATCAGTCGTGGTGTGAGCGACAGGCTCGAATGCACGCCGTTGAGTTCGCCGCGCACGGCGGTGGCGTAGACGTCATTGCGGAGCACCACGGTCACCGGATCGCTGACTTTGTAGACCGGCACCGTCGCCAGCGCCTTACCTGCGGTATAGAGGCGTTTCGTCTCATAGAAGTTGAAGCCGTATCCGAGCAACGTAGCGCTCGCATCCTCTCTTGCCTTGGGGCTGGCCGTACCCATCACGACTGATACGAGGCGCATCCCATCACGCAGTGCCGACGCAGCCAAACAATAGCCGGCGGCGTCGGTATGGCCCGTCTTGATTCCGTCGACTGTTGGATCCCGCTCGAGGAGGCCGTTGCGATTCTGTTGGGTAATATTGTTGTAAGTGAACGAGCGCTGTGAGTACCACTTGTAGTACTGCGGGAACTCACGAATCAATGCGGCGCTGAGGGTCGCGATATCCCGCGCGGTCGTGTAGTGCTGCGGATCCGGTAGGCCCGGCGCGTTCATCCAATGAGATCCGCTCAGGCCGAGCCGTTGCGCGTATTGATTCATGAGCGCCGCAAAGGTTTGCTCCGAACCGGCAACCGCTTCCGCCAGTGCAATGGTTGCGTCATTGCCGGACTGGATGATCATGCCTTGGATGAGCGTATCGACCCGCACGCGCGTGCCGACGTTCAGAAATGTTCGGGAACCTTCTGCTTTCCACGCGTGTTCCGAGATCGGCACTTCTTGATCCAGGCGCAACTTGCCGTCCTGCAACGCGTGAAAAACGACGTATGCCGTCATTAATTTGGTCAGGCTTGCCGGTTCGAGGCGCTGCGTATCGTTCTGGCCCACCAACACGCGGCCACTCATCGCGTCGACGACGACATACCCCTTGGCAGGCACCGGCGGAGGTGGCGGCACGGGCGTGGCTGCGTTGACCGATCCGCAGAGCGCGAGAGCGGCGGAAAATAAGGCGGGAAGAACGATGCGCTTAATCATGTCGGTGCTTGTGGCCTAATCGTTGGGGTGTGTGAGCATTCTACGGGCGGTGTCAGTTCGGGGCGAGTACGGCTTTTTCCACGCCCTGCCGCCGCAATTTCTCAACCAGAGCGTCGTAGGCATCGACCGAGTCGACCGGGCCTACCCGGACCCGATGGACCGGATGCACGCCGGTTTCGCTGCGGATAGACACATTCGAAATCCCGGCGCCGAGCAGACGGTCGCGTAAGCGCTCCGCATTGCTCAGCACGCTGAATGCGCCGACCTGAGCGTAGAGCGCCGCACTGGTTGGCACGGCGTCACCCAGATACCCACCATCGGGGTCCTCTGCCTGAATTTCAACCAGCGTGGTGCCGTCCCGAATCATGTCGAGCTTCAGCGCCGCTGCGTACGACAAGTCAATGATCCGATTCGCCTTAAACGGACCGCGGTCATTGACTCGGACGACGATCGTTCGCCCGTTGCGAAGATTTGTGACGCGCACATAGGCCGGTAGCGGCAAGGTCTTGTGGGCTGCGGTCATCCCATACATGTCATACGGCTCGCCCGTTGAGGTGGCAATGCCATGAAAATCAGGGCCATACCACGACGCAACCCCGCGCTCCGTGTAGCCGTGAGCGCTCGGTAGAACCGTATATCGTTGACCGTACACTTCGTAGAACGCCGGATTACCCGCCGTCGCTCGAGGTTCGAGGCGGGGCACTGCATCGGGTAGAGCCAACAGTTCGGCGTCCGTGGGTCTGGCGTTGAGCGGCCGACGGACAGTCGACTCCGGCGACTGGGTCACGCCCGGTGTGGGGACGGCCGGCGGCGTGTTCGTCCGGTGCGGCGCCGTTGTGCACGCCCCAAGCAGGAGTGTCCCGAGCCACAGGAGTCGGGACGCCCGCATCATGGGGTTACGGACGCCTCGGCAGTGCTTTTCAGAGCGGCGGCGAGTTGCGCGACGGCGAGGGCGTACATGGGGCTGTGGTTGTATTTTGTGATGACGACAAAATTATGCAGACCCACGACGTAGTACGGGGCATCGCCGTTTCGTAGTGCGATGAAGACCGCCTTATCGTCGTCCGCTAACGGATTCTCAAAGACGACCCCCTTTGAGATCAGATCCGCCAAAGAGGTTGTCGCGTCCAATTTGTTGCCGGGCAGTCCCTCGACGTCGGGATCTTCCAACGTTGCTTCGACGTAGGTCGGCTCATCGCGCCGCCAACCGTGCGCGACGAAGTAATGGGCGACACTCTCGGCGATGTCGCGCCAATTTGTCCAAAGGTCGATCTTGCCGTCGTGGTCCCCATCTCGGGCAAACGAGCGGACGCTCCTCGGCATGAACTGCGGTGCGCCCATGGCGCCTGCATAAGAGCCTGTGGCCTTCAGCGGATCAATACCGGCTTCTTTAGCGAGCATCAGGAACTGTTCGAGTTCACCGCGAAAGAAAACCGCCCGAGGAGGGTAGTCGAAACCCAGCGTCGCGAGCGCATCCAAGACGCGGTAATGACCGGTCTTGCGTCCATACGACGTTTCGACGCCAACGATAGCCGCGATGATCTCCGCCGGAACGCCGGTGCGATTCGAGACCTCCGCAAGCATGGAACCGTGCTCAGCTAGAAACTCGTGCCCCTGCCGAATGCGTTCATTCGTCATGAAAATTCGGCGGTATTCTTGCCACTGCAAGACGTGTTCGGCCGGTTTCTTCATGGTATCGATGATGGCTGGCTTCAGTTCGGCGGATGCCAAAACTTTTTCCACCCACGCACGATCCAAATGGTCCCGTTTGACCACATCTTCGATGAACTCTTTCACGTCCGCGCGCTGGAGATCCAGAGCGTGGGCCTGAGTCGGCGCGATCAGGGCGGTCAGTGCAACGATCGGCAGCAGAATTCGCAAAAACATTAACTACCTACCAAGCGACGATGGCCGTTGAGAGACATGAGGATGCCGAAACTGGCAAGCAGCGTCACCATCGCCGTGCCGCCATAGCTGACGAGCGGAAGCGGCACACCGACCACCGGGAGTATTCCGCTAACCATTCCTGTGTTGACGAATGCATAGACGAAGAACGTTAACGCAAAACTGCCGCAGACGAGGCGCCCGTAGGTGTCTTGTGCTGCGCCAGACAAAAATAGGGAGCGCGCGATCACCCCGAGGTACAGGCCGATTAAGAGTGTCTGTCCCATCAGGCCAATTTCTTCGCCAATCACGGCAAAGATAAAATCGGTTGACCGTTCCGGGAGAAATTCCAACTGGGCCTGGCTGCCGTGCATCCAACCCTTCCCAAACAGGCCGCCTGAACCGATGGCAATTTGAGATTGGATACTGTGGTATCCCGCGCCCAGGGGATCCTGGGCTGGGTCGAGAAACATCAGCACACGTTGCTTTTGGTAGTCGTGCATGAAGTGCCATGCCACGGGAACGATCGCCGCCAGCGCCGCCATGCCTATGCCGATAACGAGATTAGACAAACCCGCTAAGAACAACACCAAAATGCCGGCCGATCCGACCAATAGCGCGGTTCCAAGGTCAGGTTGCTTCGCAATCAGTACGGACGGAACGAGGATGATGGCCAAGATCGCCCCGATGTCCCGTAATGACGGCGGCAGCGGACGATTGTGCAGATACCAAGCGCACATCATCGGAACCGCGAGTTTCATAATTTCCGACGGCTGGAATCGGAAGACTTTGAGGTCTAGCCAGCGCTGTGCGCCGTTGGTAGCACTACCGTGCACGGCGACGAGTAACAGCAAAAGAAGGCCGATGCCGTAGAGGAAGGGCGAGGCACGGCGTAACCAACCGGGCGGAAACTGAGCAAGACCGACCATCGCGACCACGGCCAGCGCCAGTCGGGCGACTTGGCTGAGCCACTGGCCAATATTTTCGCCCGTTGCGCTGTAAAGAATGAACAGCCCAAAGAGGATGACGGCGCCGAGCAAGGATAGCAGTGGCCCGTCCAAATGCAGTCGCCGGACCCAACTGGCGTTGGCCGATAGACGTTTGCGTGGGGCACCTGAAATTTCTTGTGCGCTTTCCACGTCAGTGAACCTCATCCAGATCTTCCATCGGCGCGTCCGCCGGCGGTGCCAAGGGCTTTGGCGCGTTGTCGAATTTGCCCAACAAATAGGCATCAAAGATGCGCCGAGCGATCGGGGCCGCTGCCAAGCCTCCATGGCCGCCGTTTTCGACCAATACAGCGATCGCAATTTTGGGGTGATCTGCAGGGGCAAACGCGATAAACAGTGCGTGATCACGCAGTCGCTCGGCTAGGGAGGCCGCGTTGTACTTTTGGTTTTGGCCCAAGCTAAAGACCTGTGCGGTGCCGGTCTTGGCGGCCACTCGATACGGGACGCCGGCAAACGAACTTGATGCCGTTCCGCCGGGTCGTGCCACCATTTCCATACCTTCGATGACCGTGTCCCAGAGTGCGGGATCCCGCAACTGAATTACAGGCTCTTCGATCGGCGGTAGCTTGCGGATCTCCTGCGTCGTGGCATCACGCACTGACGTGACGAGACGAGGGCGCCAATTACGGCCGCGCGCGGCCAAAATGGCTGCGGCGTGAGCCAGTTGTAATGGCGTTGCCGTTAGGTATCCCTGACCGATACCGACGATCACCGTTTCGCCGGGGTACCACTGCTGCTTGTACGTGGCCATCTTCCACGCGGTCGACGGCATTATTCCTGGCTTTTCGCCGCCCACATCGATGCCGCTCAATCGCCCAAACCCGAGCCCTGTCATGGCATCGTGCACCCGATCGATACCCAATACCTCGGCGAGCCCATAGAAATAGATATCGCAGGACGTTGCGATGGCGCGCTTCATATCGACCGGTCCGTGGCCGCTACGTTTCCAGTCGTGGTAAACGTGACTTGAGCCGGGTAGCGTAAAACCACCGGTACAGTTCCGGACGGCGTTCGGGTCTACAGCGCCGTATTCGAGTCCCGCGAGCGCCATCATCGGTTTGACGGTCGAACCGGGCGGATAGGTGCCACGCAACGCTCGATTGAAGAGCGGTCGATCAATATCGTCGCGCAGGGCCGCGTAGTCCGTGTTGGAAATGCCGCGCGTGAATTTGTTGGGATCAAACGTAGGGACGGAGGCGAGCGTCAGCACGTCACCGGTATTGGGGTCGATGGCGACGACGGCGCCCCGTTTCCCGGCCAGTCCTTCCTCTGCGATATGCTGGAGGCGCATATCGATGCCGAGAAAGATGTCGTTACCGGCCGTCGGTTTGCGGGTTTCTAAGTGAACCGGTGTTCCGCCTAATTTGTCGACTCGCCGACCCTGCGCATTAACGAGCACTTGTCGGTAGCCCGACAAGCCGTGCAGTTCTTGCTCATAAGCGCTCTCAAGGCCCGTCTTGCCGATTAAGGCAGAACCCGAATATTGGTCACGGTCTATCCGCTTGAGATCATCCTCCGAGATCGTAGCGACGTAACCGAGAGCGTGCACTGCTTGCCCGCCGAACGGGTACCAACGGGCGAGGCGGGTGCGGATTTCCACCCCCGGGAAATCGTGCTGTCGCACCGAGAACATCGCGATGTCGTTTTCAGAGAGCGACAGTCTGAGCGGAACTGCCTGAAAGCGTCGTCCAGTCTTGATCAGACGCGTCAATCCGGGCACCGATTCCCGCTCGATCAGATGGAGATCGGCAAGCCGGCTCAGTGTGTCCGCCACATCCGGAACCTGCTCGGGGACGAGCTCGAGCTGATAGGCCGGGGTGTTCTCCGCTATCACCGTGCCTTGACTGTCGTAAATAAGTCCGCGGTCTGGCGGAAGTGGCTCTAAACGAACGCGGTTGCCCTGTGACAGATCCGCGAAATACGAGTGTTTGACGACTTGCAGGAAAAATAGGCGACTGATCACTAACAGCAGCAGGACTGCCGCCGCGATGCCCGCAAAGACGATACGGCCGGCAAACAAACGCTGTTCGCCGTTGTGATCCTTAATCCGTGCGCTGCCGAACATGGACTCAGTGACGCCGGATCAGTCGACCGAACAGACCCGTCACCAGCGGCCAGCAGAGTGCTCCTCCGAGTCCGGGCAGGAGCCGTAACCAATCGTTCGCCGGATGACCGCTGACACCGTCGATCCAGAAAATCAGAAACTGGTAGATCCAAAGTAGGATCAAGACGACGAGCGACTGATGAACGAGGGGAAACATTCGCATTCGCAAATGAAAATGATGAACGAGATAAGCCACCAAGACGAATGCCAATGCGTGTTCGCCGAGCAGCACGCCGGTAAACGCGTCAAGCAGCAGCCCCCAGCAAAACGCGTACAGTAAGCCCGTGCTCCGCGGACTCATGAGCGCAAACCATATGACGACCAGTAAGAGAAAATCCGGCCGAATTAATGCGATCAGGTGCGGTAGCGGTAACGCTCCAAGGAGCAACGCTATGAGGGCGCTCACATACGCGGGTACACGGTGGGTAGCGTACGCGTCAATCATGACTTGGCCTTGCCCGGACGCGTGTTTGTTGGAGCTTCGGGAGGTGGGGCGGTGACGCGCGGCCGATACCAGACCAGCATGACCTCGCGATCTCGGTCGAGCGATGCGCCGGGGGTTGCTCGTACTTGAACCAGCGGTTGGCTCGGGTCGCGATTGACCTCCGTCACGGTCGCCACCGGCAAATCCGGCGGGTACACGCCGCCGAGACCGGACGTGACGAGCTTGTCACCTGGTTGTACGTCTGTGTTGCGGGGCAAATAAGGCAGTGCCAACCGATCCGGATTGCCAGTTCCCACGGCGATGGTGCGCAGACCTGTGCGCTCGATCAGAACAGGGATGGCGTGATTGGGGTCTGACAGCAGGATGACTTCGGTCGTTGAACTGTTGACCCGCGTTGTTTGACCGAAGACGCCTTTGGCATCCATGACCGGCTGAGCGGAGACAATGCCATCGTCCGAGCCGCGATCGATCAGAACGCGCTGACGGATCGTATCCAGATCCACTTGCAGCACACGCGCCGTCACCGTCCGCGTCGCATCACGCGGAGACAGATCGAGCAGATGCTGCAGCCGCTCATTTTCCATTTCGACGGCGTGTAAACGAGCGAGCGTCAGCGCATCTTCCCGAACGCGCGCCTCGAGCGCGCTGACCTGCGCATGCAACGAATCGCGAGTGGTGAAGAAGGCGTAAACACCGCTGCTTAACGCGAACGGCGACTCAACGATACGGTGCAACGGGGCGACGATGGAGGCGAGGGTTCGGCGCAAGACGTTGGCGCTGCCATGGCGGGCGTCCAACACCATAATGCCGACCGCCAGGGCCATGAGCGCAATAGCGCGCCACGCGAGTGACGAGACTCGCGTGGGTGCAAAGCGGGCACCGCCGTTCCTCAGTGCCACCAAAGGATGTGCTCCCGGTGAGCGATCAGAGCAGCCCGAAGGCGCCCGGGTGTTCTTCAGACAACTCGAGGATTCGACCACCGCCACGAGCGACGCAGGTGAGCGGGTCTTCCGCGATGAGGACCGGAAGGCCCGTTTCCTCCATCAGCAGCTTGTCGATATCCTTCAGCAGCGCGCCGCCACCGGTCAGCACGATGCCGCGCTCCGCCACGTCCGAGCCCAGCTCGGGAGGCGTTTGCTCCAACGCTTGTTTTACGGCGCTGACGATTCCTTGCAGCGGCTCTTGCAGCGCTTCAAGGATCTCGTTCGAATTCAGCGTGAAGCTACGCGGCACGCCTTCCGACAGATTGCGTCCCTTCACCGACATTTCGCGGACGGTTTGACCTGGGTAGGCAGAGCCGATCTCGATTTTAATGCGCTCGGCAGTCTGCTCACCAATCAAGATGCCGTAGTTGCGACGAACATAGTTGACGATGGCATCGTCAAACCGATCGCCTCCGATACGGGCGGAGGCGGCATACACGATGCCGTTCAGCGAAATAACCGCAACTTCGGAGGTGCCGCCTCCAATGTCCAATACCATCGATCCACGTGGCTCGTGCACGGGCAGGCCCGCGCCGACTGCCGCAGCCATCGGCTCGTCGATGAGATAGACACTGCGTGCACCGGCGCCTTCGGCCGATTCTTTGATCGCGCGCCGTTCGACCTGCGTTGACCCGTACGGCACGCAAATCAGAACGCGCGGACTCGGACGCAGGAATCGGTTGCCATGCACTTTGTTGATGAAGTACTGCAGCATGCGTTCGGTATAGGTGAAGTCGGCGATCACACCGTCCTTCATCGGGCGCACGGCAGTGATGTGGCCCGGCGTGCGGCCGAGCATATTCTTGGCTTCTGCGCCGACCGCAACGATGGTCTTACCGCCACGCGACGGTTCGTCACGCACGGCGACGACAGACGGCTCATTGAGGACCATCCCCTTGCCGCGCACGTAAATCAACGTGTTCGCAGTGCCAAGGTCGATGGAAACGTCGTTGGAAAAGTAGCCGCGTAGGCTCTTAAACATGGGAACTCGATCGGTTGATTGCAGCTGAGGGGGAGCGGCGGACCGCGTCACGGACGGGTCCACCAGTAATAGGTACGCTAATCTATCAAAGAGACGGGACTTTCCACAAGGCGACGTGTATGATTGTTAAGGCTTTTTCACTGGTTTCAGTACCCAAATCATGAGCCTTACACGTACTCAAGTCGAGCGCATGGCCCATCTGGCGCGTCTCGACATCACCGAAGCGGAGCTGCCGGTCTACGTCGACAGCCTGTCCAAGATACTGTCTTTCGTCGAACAATTGTCGGCCGTCGATACCCAATCCGTGGAGCCCATGGCCCATCCCTTAGAGGGCGAGTCGCAGCGCCTACGGGCCGATGACGTCTCCGAGACGGATCGCCACGAAAAGTATCAATTGAACGCTCCGTCCGTGAGCGGCGACCTTTATATCGTTCCAAGGGTGATTGAGTGAGCCTGCATACCCTGTCTATCGCCGAGCTGTCGGCCGGCCTCGCGAGGAAGGATTACTCTGCCGTTGAGTTGGCTCAGCATTTCCTCGATCGTATTTCTTCGTCCAATCCAGCCCTGAATGCCTACATCACTGTGACGGCGGAGCGTGCGCTCGCCGACGCCCGAGCCGCCGACGCGGCGCTCGCGGCCGGCACGGCGGGGCGACTCACTGGCATTCCGGTCGCCCAAAAGGACATTTTCTGCACGGACGGTATTCGGACGACCTGCGGTTCCCGAATGCTGGATAATTTCATCTCTCCGTACGACGCGACCGTCGTCGAGCGCCTCAGCTCGGCCGGTACTGTTTTGCTGGGCAAAACGAACATGGACGAATTTGCCATGGGATCGTCCAACGAAACCAGTTGGTACGGGCCGGTGCGCAACCCCTGGGATCTGTCCAAGGTGCCGGGAGGCTCGTCGGGCGGCAGTGCGGCGGTTGTGGCGGCGCGTCTGGCGCCGGTGGCGACCGGGACGGATACGGGCGGTTCTATCCGACAGCCTGCCGCGCTCGTTGGGATTTCCGGTATCAAGCCGACATACGGGCGGGTGTCTCGTTACGGCATGATCGCTTTCGCGTCCAGTCTCGACCAGGCCGGCATCATGGCCCCCTCGGCCGAAGATTGTGCCTTGTTCCTACAGGCTATTGCCGGGTTCGATCCGAGGGATTCCACCTCCGTGGATCGGCCCGTGCCGGATTACGCGGCGGAGTTGTCGACGCCGGTAAAAGGTCTGCGCATCGGCATTCTCAAGGAATTCTTCGAGCGGGGTCTGGATGGTGTTACCGGCGCACTGGTGAACGCAGCGCTGGAGCAGTATCGTGCACTGGGCGCCGAACTCGTCGAGGTCAGCTGCCCGAACTTGCCTCTGTCGGTGCCGACGTACTACGTGGTTGCTCCGGCCGAATGCTCGTCGAATCTCTCGCGCTTCGACGGTGTGCGCTTTGGCCATCGTTGCGAGAATCCGCGCGACCTTATTGATCTCTACAAGCGATCGCGTGGCGAAGGCTTCGGGGCTGAGGTGAAGCGCCGGATCATGACCGGGACCTACGTGCTGTCCGCCGGCTACTACGATGCTTACTATCTGAAGGCGCAAAAGATCCGCAGCTTGATCACGGCGGATTTTAAGGCGGCCTTCGAAAAAGTAGACCTGCTCATCGGCCCGACGTCGCCGACGCCTGCCTTTGGTCTGGGCGCGAAGGTCGATGATCCTATCACCATGTATTTAAACGATATTTATACAATCGGCGCGAACTTGGCCGGTTTGCCGGCCATGTCGATCCCCTGTGGCTTTGATGGCCATCTGCCTGTCGGCGTCCAGCTGATTGGACCGCATTTCGGCGAGAGCCGCATGCTGTCTGCGGCACATGCCTATCAGAGTGTCACCGACTTCCACCGCCGGATGCCGGCGGCCTACGTCTGAGGGGAACGCCATGAACCAGCAGTCTGCTACTGCCGGCTGGGAGGTCGTGATTGGCCTCGAGATCCACGCCCAGCTTGCCACACGCTCGAAAATTTTCTCCGGTTCAGCCACCGCTTACGGGGCGGCACCGAACAGCCAGGCCAACCTGGTCGATCTGGGCTACCCCGGTGTGCTGCCGGTATTGAATCGGGAAGCGGTTCGCATGGCGGTGAAGTTCGGTCTTGCGACCGGCTCGACCGTTGCCCGCCGCTCGGTGTTTGCGCGCAAGAACTATTTTTATCCAGACCTTCCAAAGGGTTACCAAATCAGCCAATACGAGTTGCCGATCGTGGCAACCGGTACGCTCGACATCCTTCTGGAAGACGGTTCGACCAAGACCATTGGCATTACCCGCGCCCACCTTGAGGAAGACGCCGGTAAGTCGACCCACGAGGGGCTCGGTGCGGCCAGTGGCATTGATCTCAATCGCGCCGGAACGCCGTTGCTCGAGATTGTCTCGGAGCCTGATTTACGCAGCGCGAAAGAAGCGGTCGCGTACCTCAAGAAAGTGCACACCTTGGTGCGCTATCTCGAGATTTGCGACGGCAACATGCAGGAAGGCAGTTTCCGGTGTGACGCAAACGTGTCTGTGCGACGTTTCGGAGCCGAGAAATTTGGTACGCGGTGCGAGATAAAGAACGTTAATTCGTTCCGCTACGTTGAAAAGGCGATTAACTACGAAGTGGCTCGCCAGATTGACGTCATCGAGGGCGGTGGAACCATCGTCCAAGAGACGCGTCTCTACGACGCTGCCAAGGACGAGACGCGCTCGATGCGGTCTAAGGAAGAAGCGAACGACTACCGCTACTTCCCGGATCCGGATCTCCTGCCCGTTGAATTGGGTCAGGACTTTATCGACGCGGTGCGGGCGACGCTCCCCGAGTTGCCGGATGAGAAGGCGAATCGCTTCTGCGCGGACTACGGGTTGTCACGCTACGACGCGTTGGTTCTGACCGCCAGTCGCGAATTGGCCGATTACTACGAGGCCGTGGTTCGGGCGTCCGGCGGCGCTCCGGCGGCAAAGTTGGCCGCAAACTGGGTCATGGGCGATTTTTCAGGGGCGTTGAATCGCGACGGCGTGGATGTCGCGGATGCTCGCGTCCCCGCCGATGCGCTCGCCGGTCTCCTGGCTCGTATTCAGGACGATACGATATCGGGCAAGATTGCCAAGGAAGTTTTTGAGGCAATGTGGGCAGACGGTGCCTCCGCCGATGCCGTCATCGAAGCGAAAGGTCTCAAACAGATTACCGATACGGGCGCCATTGAAGCCGCTATTCGGGCGGTGATGGAAGCCAATCCGAAGCAATTGGAAGAATATCGCTCGGGTAAGGATCGCCTGTTTGGCTTCTTCGTGGGTCAGGCCATGAAGGCCACCCAAGGGAAGGCGAACCCTGCGCAGTTGAACGATCTGCTGAAGCGCCTGCTGGCGCCGTAAGGATTAGGCTGTGGACGGTGGCGACACGCTCAAGCGTTTCTTGTTTGAGCACTTCCCGGTAAGAGGTCACTTCGTCCGACTGGACGCGTCGTGGCGCGCACTGATCGAGCATCAGGCTTATCCGGACGTCGTGCGCAATGCGCTCGGTGAAACGGCGGCGGCGACGCTGTTGCTGGCAGCCACGGTGAAATTTGATGGCCGCTTGACGCTGCAGATGCAGGGGCCCGGTCCCATGCATCTGTTGGTGGTGCAGGCCCAGCCCGGTTATTCCTTGCGGGGCGTGGCGCGTTGGAAGGGTGACGTCCCGCCGTTGGGCGCGAATTTGCCCGATCTAGTCGGTGATGGCCAAATCGTCGTGACGGTCGAGAACGATGACCGTTCGTCGCGCTATCAAGGTGTCGTGCCGATCGAATCGACCCAACTGGCGGAGACATTCGAAAGCTATTTCGAACGGTCGGAGCAGTTGCCCACACGCCTTTGGCTGGTGGCGAACGAGACCTGTGCGGCCGGGTTACTCTTACAGCGACTGCCGACGGGAGCGAGTGCGTCGAGCGAAACATCGGACGTGGCCGTCGCCGAAGCCGATGAGGATTGGAATCGCGTGCTGCATCTTGCCGGTACGCTAACGGCGGAGGAACTCGCGGGCTTGCCGGCCGACGAGCTATTGCGTCGGTTGTTCCACGAGGAAGATGTGCGAGTCTTCGAGCCGTCGCCCGTCTCGTTTCGCTGCGCGTGCTCGCGTGAACGCGTTGAGGGCATTCTTCGATCCATCGGTGAGGCGGAGGCCCGCGACGTGCTCAAAGAGCAGGGCGTCGTCGAAGTGAAGTGCGAATTCTGCAATCGCGCGTGGCGGTATGACGCCGTTGATCTCGGTGTGGTCTTCAGCGAGACGAACGGTGTAGGCTCGACCCGGGCTTTGCAGTAACGGCTTTTTCCGGTTCCGGCTGTTCGAATTTCTTCAAATAAGTCGTTCCGCCGAGGGTCGACTCTAAGCCGAGTATGGTGTCGACGCGCCGCTGTACGTAAGCGCTCGGTCGATCAGCCTTCAGATGTTTTGGACTTGGCAGTACAGCCGCGAGCAGTGCTCCTTCCGCCGGCGTGATCTGCGCTGGGGTGTGATGGAAAAAACGGGGTGCCGCCGCGCCCACGCCGTAAACGCCCGGGCCAAATTCCGCTACGTTCAAGTACATTTCGAGAATCCGCTGTTTCGGCCACAGCGCCTCAATCAACACGGTCAAATACGCTTCGATGCCTTTGCGGATGAAGCTTTGGCCTGGCCAAAGAAATAAGTTTTTGGCCACCTGCTGTGAAATGGTGCTGGCGCCGCGCACGCGGCGACCGCTCTCGCGCTCTTCGATCGCGTGGTCAATCTGCTCTAAATCAAATCCGTGATGAATCGGGAATTTTTGATCTTCGGAGGTGATGACCGCTATTTTCACCTGCGGTGAGATTGCGCTATACGACGTCCAGACGTGCTCGGCATGCCAGGCCCAGTCGCCTTGGCTCCACGCCGTGACATAGGCGTGGACGATAAAAGCGGTTGTGAGAGGCGGGATAAAGCGCAATACCAATACGGATAAAACGGTGAGCGCAAAGAATGCGCTCACCGCTCCGATGAGACATCGCTTCAGATGCCGCCACACGGCGGATCTGCCTTATTCCTCGACGACAGTGACCGACTCAAGCACAACCGGCTCCAGCGGCACGTCGTCGTGGTGGCCCTTGCTGCCGGTCTTCACCGCAGCAATCTTGTCGACGACTTCCATGCCTTTCATCACGTGCGCGAAGACGGCATAGCCTGCGTTGCCCGGGCCCGGGTCCAAAAAGCTGTTGTCCTTCAGATTGACGAAGAACTGCGACGTCGCGCTGTGCGGATCTTGCGTACGCGCCATCGACAGGCTGCCGCGACGATTCTTGAGGCCGTTTGAGGCCTCGTTCTTGATCGGCGCGCGCGTCTTCTTCTGGCTCATATCGGCCGTCATGCCGCCGCCTTGGATCACGAAGTTCGGGATCACCCGATGGAAGACGGTGCCGTCGAAGTGACCCGACGTGACGTACTCCATGAAATTCTTGGAGGTGATCGGGGCATCGTCGGTGTGGAGCTCGACGTAGAAGTCGCCGAGGGATGTCTGGAACTTAAGCACTGCGTTTCTCCCGGCGGTAACGGTCCGCCGACGGCTAATTCTAGTCGGGACGGACCCCTCCCGTCGCGCGTTCGCGTCCGGCGAGGTCGCGGAGGGTCTGGACATCGACAAAACCGTGCCTGTTCAGCGCCGCTCGCGTATCGGCTCCTTGGTCGTGGCCGTGTTCGAGCAACAAGCGGCCGCCGGGGACTAGAAACGACGGCGCCAGCGCTGCGATCCGGTGGAGGTCACCCAGTCCTCCCTCGTCAGCGACCAGTGCGTCGAGTGGTTCGCGCTGCAGGCCCAAGTCCTGGAGGTGGGGGTCCCCCGGGGCGATGTAGGGCGGATTTGACAGAATAAGCTCATAGCAGCGATGGGCGACCGGGTCGAACCAAGATCCCTCGAAGAGTTGCGCGTTGCGAACGTGGAGCTTTTCTCTATTTATTTCCGCAATCGCGAGGGCCGCCGGACTGCGGTCCACCAGATCGACGGACGCGTCGGGCCGCTCTAGGGCAACTGAGAGCCCGATGGCGCCGCTCCCAGTCCCCAAATCCAATACTCGAGGCGTTGGTCTACCGTGTAACCAGCGGAGCGCCGTCTCCACCAACAGCTCGGTATCGGGGCGAGGGATCAGGACAGCCGGTGACACCGTGAAGCGGCTGTTCCAGAAATCCTTGTAGCCGAGCAGGTACGCAACGGGCACACCGGCCACTCGCTGTTCGATCAGATCGGCGTAGTGACTCGCCACGAGCGGCGCTAGGACCACCTCATCGCGGATTACGAGATAAGACCGGTCCACGCCGAGCACGTGCGCCAGTATCAACTCCGCGTCCAGACGCGCCGTGTCGCTGGTCGCCCTTAGGCGACTCGTTGCGCGTGCCACTGCTTCCCGGATCATTCGAGTTCAGCGAGCTGTTCGGCCTCGTACTCGCGCGCCAACGGCACCAAAATCTCGTCCATCGCGCCCGCAACAATGGCTTCCAGCCGGTAAAGCGTCAGCTCAATTCGATGATCCGTCAGGCGCCCCTGAGGGAAATTATAGGTCCGGATTCGTTCCGAGCGGTCGCCGCGACCCACCTGCAGTTTGCGAGCCGACGCCTGCTGGGAGGCCTGCTTTTCTTGCTCTGCTTGCAGCAGGCGTGCCTTCAGGAGGGACATGGCCTTGGAGCGATTCTTGTGTTGTGAGCGCTCTTCCTGGCATTCCACAACCAAGCCGGTGGGCAAATGGGTAATGCGAACGGCCGAGTCCGTCTTGTTCACGTGCTGGCCACCGGCGCCGGACGCCCGATACGTGTCGACCTTGAGGTCGGCATCCGAGATGGGGATATCCTCGACTTCCGCCAATTCCGGCAGGATCGCCACCGTGCAGGTGGACGTGTGAATGCGCCCCTGCGCTTCCGTTGCTGGGACGCGTTGAACGCGATGGGTGCCGGACTCGAACTTCAGCCGTGAGTAAACGCCTTGTCCGACAATGCGCGAAATGACTTCGCGGTAGCCGCCGTGTTCGCCACGATTTTCCGAGATGACCTCCACGCGCCAACCTTGATTGTCCGCGTATCGGCTGTACATCCGAAACAGATCGCCGGCGAAAATGGCGGCTTCGTCACCACCGGCTCCCGCTCTGATTTCGAGGTAGATATTCCCCTCGTCATGGACATCTTTCGGGATCAGCAGGCGTTGCAGAGACTCCTCTGAATGGATGAGTTGATCAGCGATTGCGCGCTGCTCATCGTCCGCCATGGCGCGGATTTCCGGGTCAGAGTCGGCAGCCATTTCGGTTGCATTGCGCTGATCCTGCTCCAGCGCGAGAAAGGCACGAAAACCGAGGGAAATGGGCTCGATACGAGAGTATTCCATCGACAGCTCACGGAAGCGGTCGCTGCGCCCTTGTAGGCCCGGATCCGCCAACAGGCGGCCTACCTCTTCGTAGCGGTCCGTTAACCGCTCGAGGCGTCTGCGAATGGAGTCTCTCATTCCTCGTCTGCATCCAGATGAAAGAGCCGACGCGCTGCACGGACCAGTTCATCATCACCCGCCGATCCCGCTTCGCGCAACGCGTGCGTGGGCGCGTGGACGAGCCGGTGAGTGAGCGTATCCGCTAGAAACGCCATAGCGTCCGCGGGTGACCGCCCTGCCGCAAGTAACTTCATGGCTTGCTCAAGCGTGTCGGCGCGAACTTTCTCAGCCGTCGTGCGAAGCTCGCGAATGGTAGGGATGACCTGCTGCCCGCGGAGGCTGGCCATGAATCGACCCACTTCTTCGTCAATCAGCAGCCGTGCTTCGCGCGCTTCATCTTCGCGCGCTTTCAGATTTTGATTGACGAAACCTTGCAGGTCATCGATCGAATACAAATAGACATCTTCGAAGTCACCGACGCCGGGTTCGATGTCCCGCGGGACCGCGATGTCTACCATGAACATGGGCTTACGGCGCCGAGCCTCCAGTGCTGCAGCAACGTCAGCGGTCAAGATAACCGGCTGCGGGCTGGCCGTGGAGCTGATAACGATGTCTGCCTCTGCGAGGTGGCTAGGCAGGGCGTCCAAGGTAATGGCGGAGGCATTGAATTCCGCGGCGAGGCCCTGAGCACGGTCCAAGCTACGGTTGGCGATGATCATGCGTTTTAAGCCCTGCGAATGCAGGTGCCGAGCCGCGAGTGCAACGGTTTCCCCCGCTCCGACCAAGAGCGCGGTGTGTGACTGGAAGCCCGCGAAAATTTGGCGCGCGAGGCTCACCGCGGCGTAGGCGACAGAGACGGCGTTCGCGCCAATGCGCGTTTCCGTCCGAACGCGCTTCGCGACGGAAAATGTAGCCTGAAAAAGACGGTTGAGGAGGGGGCCCGCCGTACCGTGGTCTTGTGCCACGCGGTACGCGTCCTTGAGTTGGCCTAAGATCTGGGGTTCGCCGAGTACCATGGAGTCGAGTCCCGCGGCGACGGCGAAAGCATGCTCAACGGCTCGATCGTCCTGGTGGAGGTATAAGCAATCGTCGAGGCCTGCCGGCAGGTTGTGGTATTCGGCTAGCCAACGGCCAAGATCGGCGGCGTTATCCGCCACGCAATACAGTTCCGTGCGATTGCACGTGGAAACGATGACGTTCTCGCGTGCGCCATCGGCGGCGAGAGATTGCAGGGCGTGCGGCAGCAGAGTGGAATCGAAGACAACCTTCTCTCTGACCTCAACGGGCGCCGAGCGATGGTTTATCCCGACGACGACAAGTGGCATGAGGGGCCTAGAAACGGTCGGATTTTCCGGCAGATTGTCCGGTACGTTGCCCATGAAGAGCAAGCGTTCGCAGTCGAGCGCCATCACCGTATAGTGTGACTATGAGCAATGTACCCGATGTTCGCGGCCGTCAAGCGCTGTTTTCGATAGCAGCTGGTCTGGTATTGATACTTCTGACCGCCGGGACCACGGCGTATTCGGCTGACGTTTCGCTCACGGATGTCGCGATTGAACGCGGGGAATATTCGGCGGCGGCCGAAATGCAGTACCAAAAAGCCCGCCATTCCGGCGCCTCCGCTGAATTCGATGCGGCCGCACGGCTGGCTTACGATTGGTCGCAATTTTCCGTTTTGTCAGCCATTTGTGGCGACTGGCTCCGAAAAGATCCGGTCAGCGAACAAGCCCATCGCTTTCTCGCTGTCGCGGCGCTGGAGCTCGATCATCGCGACGTGGCGGTTCGAGAGCTCGATTGGCTGCTGACCCATGCCTATCCCACGGTGAATGAGGGATTTGACGCGCTCGGCGCCAGTCTTGCGGAGCTTCGCAATCGTGCGGCGCTAGCGGCCGCAATGGCGGTTCTATCCGCGCGCCACCCTGAGGCAGCGGCAGGGCATCTGCAAGCCGGGGACTTTGCGCTGGCTGCGGGGGATGCCCATCGAGCGCTAGGTGAAGCTGAGCGCGCAATGGAGCTCGGCCGGCGGCGTCTCGGTCGTGCGCTGGCCGCTCGCGCCCACGTGATCGCCGGAAATTGTGAGCAGGGTCTTGCCCTCGCGGCGCCGTTGGGCACGGATGTCCGCGATTCGGATCGTCTGACGGAGGGATGGTTACTCGCTGCGTGCGATCGCGGCGCAGAGGCTGAGGCGATATTTCAGGAGTTAAGCGTCCACTCCACGGATCGTTCGTCGGCGCTCGAGGCTTTGGCTGGACGTGAGTTAGAAACTCGCCGAAATGAGGCGGCTGCGCGGCATTACACGGAGTTGGGCAAACTCGGTGCGCGGGAGTCCGCGCAGTTCGGTTTGGCTGCTGTGGCTGAGCGGGCCGGAGACAGCGAGCGTGCGGCTACGCTGTACGCGAGCATCTCGTCCGGGCGCCATGCCGTCGAGGCGCAATTGCGAGCGTATCGACTGCGCGCCGGCGCGGCGGGGGTCGATTGGGCTGATCGGCTGTTGGACGATTTTTTGGCCTCGAATACCGCTCTGCGGCATGACATCAATGTCGGACGCATACTGGCTCTCGCTGAGTTGGGTCAAACGGAACGTGCGTTGGCGCTCGCGTTGCGCCTTGAACAGGCTTATCCCGACACTGAGGAGTTCGAACGTGCGCACGCCGAGGTGCTGGTGCGTGCGGGTCGCGTTGATGAGGCGATTCGTCGGTTGGAGCGGCTGCTCGCCGCGCGCCCCGGCGATCCCAGCGTCCAGAACGCCCTAGGGTATACGTTGGCCGAGGCCGGGCGTGATTTGCGTCGCGCCGATAAATTGTTGGTCGCTGCCGTTGCGCAAGCGCCAGACAGCGCCGCCTACCTCGATAGCCTCGGGTGGTTACGGTTCCAGCAGCGCGATTACCCGGCCGCCGGGGCTGCTCTAATGCATGCCTACCGCCTGCAGCCCGATCCGGAAATCGCGGCGCATTGGGTCGCAGCCTTGGATGCGGTGGGCGAGGCCGCGAGGGCGGATGCATTGCTCCAAGCAGCGTTGGATCGGCACCCCGGCGAGCAGCACTTGGTGGCCTTACAACATCGTCGTCGCGGCGAGGTGCGTTGATGAATTGGCGGGTGGGATTGCTTGCACTTTGCTTGGCGGGTTGCGTCTCTACACCGCGCCCGCAACCAACCGACGGCGTGGCGGTGACGCAGGACCCAACAGCCCTTCAAGGGTGGCGTGACTGGCATGCGGTCGGGCGTTTGGCGGTCAAAACGGCGAGCGGCGGATTCAATGCCCATTTCGACTGGCATCAAGCCGGTCCGGTGACTGAATTAGTCGTCGAAGGCCCGTTCGGCGCGGGTCACTCACGGATTCGCGCGACTCCGGAACGCATTCTGGTCGAGTCGGGTTCGGCCGGTGCCGTCGAATTGACACCCCCGTTCGACGGGTTGGATGCTGTGTTGGTCGAACGCATCGGTTTTCCGGTCCCAGTACTGTCGGTCGGGTTCTGGCTCCGCGGGGTACCTGACCCGTCCGATACCGTCGAATGGCGGGCGGATGGGTTCGTGCAGTCGGGTTGGTCCGTGCAGCCGGAAGGGCAGTGGGTCGTTGACCAGGCGCCGGGGATGCTGCCGCGTCGAGTGACGTTTACCCAATCCGCAACCCGAATTCGCGTGGCCGTGGATCAATGGGTGTCGGGGGCGCTGTGACGATCGATCGCCAACGCTGGCCGGCACCGGCCAAGCTGAACCTATTTCTGCACGTGACGGGTCGGCGAGCCGACGGCTATCACGAATTGGAAACGCTCTTTCAGCTGATCGATCTTTGCGATGAAATAGAGATCATCGTCGATGAAAATGGACTAATCGTCCGCGAAAAAGGACCTGTCGGCGTCCCCCCGGAAGTGGATCTGGTCATGCGGGCCGCCCATCTGCTGAAGGACGCCGTCGGTATCCCGCAGTTGGGAGCGCGACTGCGCGTCCATAAGCGAATACCCATGGGCGCGGGTTTGGGGGGCGGCAGTTCGGATGCGGCGACGACCTTGGTGGCGCTGAATGCGTTGTGGGCGCTCGGGCTCTCAGAGGGGCAGTTGGCCGAGCTTGGCGCTCGGTTGGGCGCCGATGTCCCGATTTTTGTCCTTGGAATGAATGCGTTAGCACGCGGAATCGGCGATCAGCTGATGCCGGTGACGCTGCCCGAGCGATGGTTTTCCGTGATTTACCCGGGGGTCAGTGTGCCGACGGGAGCGGTTTTCCAGGCGCCTGAATTGACAAGAAATTCCCAGTCCCTGACAATGCCCGGCTTCCCGTTGCCGGGGTTTTCCGGCGCGACCTTGCCAGGGCACAACGATCTTGAGCCTGTCGTGGTCGCGCGCTATCCCGCTGTGCGCGAGGCGCTCAGCTGGCTTGGGTGTCGCGGCAATGCTCGGATGACGGGGTCTGGCGCCTGTGTGTTCGCGGTCTTCGATGACCGTGAGAGCGCAAGTGCTGCGTTGATTGATTTGCCATCGGGTTGGCAGGGTTTCGTTGTGCGGGGGCTTTCCCGTTCACCGTTACTCTCGCGACTGGAGCAACAGAATCAGCGAGAATAGGCTCGGCCATTGCGTGCTGGAAGATGGTTTAGTCCGTTGGGGCGTCGCCAAGCGGTAAGGCAGCGGATTTTGATTCCGCCATACGAAGGTTCGAATCCTTCCGCCCCAGCCAGTTCCTCGGTGTTCTAGGCGTTTGTGGAGACCCAAGCCGTGTCCGATGCACAGATGGCAGTGTTCACCGGGAATGCAAATCCCGTACTCGCTCAAGACATTGCTCGCGAGTTGAAGTTGCCGCTCGGACGAGCGCACGTCGGCCGGTTCAGTGACGGTGAAGTAACGGTCGAAATCATGGAAAACGTGCGCGGTCGCGACGTTTTTATTGTGCAGTCCACCTGTCCTCCCGCCAACGATAATCTGATGGAGTTGCTGGTCATGGTCGACGCATTGCGTCGAGCCAGCGCAGCGCGGATTACCGCTGTCGTTCCGTACTTCGGCTACGCGCGTCAGGATCGTCGCCCGCGCGCCACGCGTGTCGCCATCACCGCAAAAGTCGCCGCGAATCTGCTGACCACCGTCGGTGTGGATCGCGTGCTCACGGTCGATTTGCACGCCGATCAAATTCAGGGATTTTTCGACATTCCGGTCGATAACGTTTACGCCTCGCCCGTGCTCTTGGGTGATGTGTGGAAGCAGCCGTTTGCGGACACCATCGTGGTGTCACCGGACGTCGGCGGCGTTGTGCGCGCGCGCGCACTGGCAAAGCGCTTGAACGACGTCGACATGGCGATCATTGATAAGCGCCGTCCGCGTGCCAACGAATCGCAAGTGATGAACATCATCGGCGACGTGAAGGGCAAAACCTGCATCTTGGTCGATGATATGGTCGATACCGCAGGCACTCTCTGTCAGGCGGCGCAGGCATTGAAGGACCGCGGCGGTGAACACGTGGTGGCTTACATCACGCATCCGGTGCTGTCGGGCGCCGCGGTGGAGCGCATCTCCAAGTCCGTTTTGGATGAACTTGTGGTCACGGACACGATTCCGCTGGCTCCCGCCGCGGCGGCTTGCCGGAAGATTCGGCAAGTGTCGGTGGCTGGATTGTTGGCCGAGACGATGCGTCGCATCCGTGACGAAGAATCGGTGAGTTCGTTGTACATCGACTGAAGTATTCGCGCGGCAGCACGGTGCTGTTGCGCATTTGGAATCCGCCGTGAACTTGGTCGCGGGCCACGGCGGAGTGTCTGCAAGGAGAAGATGATGAAGACCTCTTTTGAATTGATCGCGGAATTCCGCGAGGACCAGGGGAAGGGTGCGAGCCGCCGCCTGCGTCACGCGGGACGTGTTCCGGCGATCCTTTACGGTGGTGCGCGTGACCCGCGTGCTCTCTCGTTGGACCACAATAAAGTGGCCCAGGCGCTCGAGAACGAGCGCTTCTACTCGTCGATCATCACGCTGAAAGTTGGTGAAGTGACGCAGCAGGCGATTCTGCGTGACGTACAGCGTCATCCGTGGAAGAACCAGGTTGTCCACGTCGACTTCCAGCGCGTGTTCGAGGATGAAAAGATCCGCTTGCCGGTAGCCATTCACTTCGTTGGTGAAGCGGCGGCCCCGGGCATCAAGACGGAAGGCGGCATGATGTCGCACCTCAAGAATGAGGTGATCGTCGAGTGTCTGCCGAAGGATCTTCCGGAGAGCTTGACCGTCGATACGTCGGCGCTGCACCTCAATCAGTCGCTGCACCTCTCGGATATCCCGTTCCCTGAGGGCGTTGTGGCCGTCGACACGATGCTGGGTCGCAACCCAGTCGTTGTTGCGGTTCACGCGCAGCGCACCGAAGAAGAGGCGGCTCCGGCTGCTGACGCTGCGGACGCCAAGAAGGGCGACGCGAAGAAGCCTGCAAAGAAGTAAGCCGTTTCGGCGACGTCTGAGTGTGCCCGCGACCGTGAGGTCGCGGGCACACGCTCGGGATCGGCGCTTGCGGTATGGCTGGATTGCCCATCAAGTTAATTGCGGGTCTCGGTAACCCAGGCCCCGAATACACTGATACTCGGCATAACGCGGGTTTCTGGTGTGTAGACCTGTTGGCTCGTCGTGCGGGCGGAAGCCTGCGCTCGCAGTCCCGGTATCAGGGTGAAGCCGGGCGTATTCGATTGGCAGGGCAGGAGGTGTGGCTGCTCAAGCCCACCACGTTTATGAACCGCAGCGGCGCGTCGATTCGCGCGCTGGCGGAGTACCTGCGCATTCCTGTGTCTGAAATACTCGTCGTGCACGATGAGCTCGATTTGCCCTGCGGCGCGGTGCGCTTAAAGCAGGGTGGCGGAGCGGGCGGCCACAACGGGTTGAAAGACACGATTGCCCAGGTGGGCGAGGGCTTCTGGCGACTACGGATCGGCATTGGCCACCCAGGTAATCGAGACCAAGTTGTGGATTACGTGTTGCGTCGCGCATCCGCGGCGGAACAGCAGTTGCTCGATGATGCGGTTGAGGCCGCATCGGACGCCATCGAACGCGTGCTCGTTGAGGGCTCTGAAAAAGTGATGAACGGCCTGCACCGTCGTAAGACGGAAGGCTAGGGGGAATCGTGGCGATTAAATGTGGCATTGTGGGTCTGCCGAATGTCGGCAAATCAACGCTTTTCAACGCGCTGACGCGCGCCCAGATTCCGGCGGAGAACTATCCGTTCTGTACCATCGACCCGAACGTCGGTGTCGTCCCGGTGCCGGATCCGCGGCTGGATAAGCTAGCGGAAATCGCCAAATCTGAGCGGATTTTGCCGACGACGGTGGAGTTCGTCGACATTGCGGGTATTGTCAAAGGCGCCGCGCAAGGCGAGGGCCTCGGCAATAAGTTTCTCGCGCACATTCGTGAGGTCGATGCCATTGCGCACGTTGTTCGCTGTTTCGAAGACGGCGATGTGATTCACGTGGCCGGCAAAGTCAGCCCGCTCGCGGACATCGAGACGATCAATACTGAGTTGGCGTTGGCCGATCTCGACACGATCGAAAAAGGTATTCAGCGCGCCGAGAAAGCGGCCAAAGCACAAGATAAGGATGCGATTCGCGCTCGTGACTTGTTTAAGCGCGTGCGCGATGCCTTGAACGAAGGTATCCCGGCCCGAGCGGTCGGCTTGGACGAGCAGGAGCGACTGATCTGTCGCGAACTGCAGTTAATGACCATGAAGCCCGTGCTGTATGTCGCGAACGTCAGCGAGAGCGGGTTTACCGACAACCCGCTGTTGGCCGCGGTGCAGGAGCTCGCCGCGCGCGAGTCGGCGCAAGTTGTGGCCGTGTGCGCCGCGATTGAGGCCGAAATCGCCCAACTCGATGATGCAGATAGAAAAGATTTCTTGACGGAACTTGGACTGGCCGAGCCTGGTCTGAATCGCGTCATTCGGGCGGGATACGCGTTGCTCGGACTGCAGACCTACTTTACGGTTGGTCCGAAGGAAGCGCGGGCTTGGACGATTCGTAAGGGTTGCACGGCGCCGCAGGCGGCGGGTGTCATCCATACGGACTTCGAACGGGGTTTCATCCGGGCGGAAGTCATCGCGTACGACGACTACATCGCCGGTAAGGGCGAAGCAGGCGCACGTGAAGCGGGGAAAATGCGCCTTGAAGGCAAGGAGTACATCGTCCGCGAGGGGGATGTCATGCATTTTAGGTTCAACGTCTGACCGTCAGGAGCGTTATGCTCATGGCGGTGCTCGACCGGTTAGGATCGAAGCGGGGAAAATCAGTGAAATTATTCGGTATCAAGCACTTTGCGGTGCTCCTCCTCGGTCTGGCGCTGGCGGCGTGCGGCAGCAAGAGCGGCACGGCGACGAACTCGTCGGTTGGCGTCGGCATCGGTGTGTCGTTGGTCTCGCCCACCGGAACCACCCTCGTACAACAGGGCGGAACGCTGGAGATTGATGCCACGGTCGTCAACGACACCGGCAACAAGGGCGTCACCTGGACGATCACGGGCGACGGCACCATCGCGAGCAGTGATACCACTAAGGCGGTTGTGCAAACCCCGACCGGTGTGACAGGCTCGACCTTCGCGACGTTGACCGCGACCTCGATCACCGATCCGACGCAGTCGTCGTCGGTGACGATTACCGTGAACGGTGTCCCATCCATTCCGCAACCGGTTGTTTTCCCGGCCAACGAGGCGATTGCCTATGCGACCTATGTGTCGGTCGCGGGTGGTCTGGCGCCTTACACTTGGAAGGTAACGTCTGGAACACTGCCCGCCGGTCTGGCGCTCGACGGCAGCACGTCGGCAACGCTCGGTATCAGCGGTACGCCATCGGCCATTACCTCGTCCACGGTGACCCTCACGGTGACGGACGCGAACAATGCGACCGCCACGACGACGATTACGATCACGGTCAATGCCAAGACCGCATGCCTGTTGCAAGGGCGTTACGCCTATTCCATCGCAGGGTTCAAGAATGGGAACGTCGCGGTCCGCGCCGGATCGTTCTCGGTGGACTCCACCGGAGCCGTGACAGGCATTTTCGATGCCGTTGACTCCAAGACGGGCCGTCAGGCCGTGGTGCCGACGAACGGCATCTGCAAGACCTATACGCAGAATCGCGGCGTGATCACGTGGAGTGGCGGCGAGAGCTTTGACTATGTCTTGCAGAGCAATCTGCAGAACGGCCACATTCAGGAAAATGACGGGACCGGCTTTGGCGGTGCGGGCGAGTTGCGTGCGCAGACCACGACGGCATTCCCCCTGGCCGCGCGCGCCGGAGACTATGTCTTGGCCGCCGCTGGCGACGACGGCACGGGTCGCCGGTACGCGCTGATCGGTCGGTATACCTTGGGCGCCGATGGCACGGTGTCCGGATTGGTGGACGACGACGCCGCAACGCCGGTGGCCAACGCCACGCTGTCGGCGACGTTCTCCGACGCGGATGCGAACGGCCGCGGCACGGGCACCCTGACGGTTGGGGCGAAGTCCCTGCCGGTCGCTTATTACGTCGTTGATGCCACACATGCCGTCTTGGTCAGCACGTCGGCGACGTCGGGCGGTCCGCGAGTGTTGGGTGAAATCCGCCCGCAAGTCGGCGCTCCGAACCTTGATGCCACGGCATTGTCCGGGCCGGCCATTCTGAGCTTGATCGGATCGTCGCCCTCGTTGGGTCAGCCTCCCGCGTCGGCGGCAACCGTGGCCGTCGGTCGCCTTTCCGGCGCCGTGCCGGCCTCCGGTCTCGTCAATGTTAATTTGGACGTAACGGACCGCACGACGCCGTTGGTCAACAGCAGTTACACCGCGCAGGCGTACACGGTGACCGGCAGCGGGCGCGGCACGCTGACCGTCGGGACAGGGGCATCTGCCCGAAACTTCGTGCTCTACGCCGACGGCGCCGGTGGCGCAGTGGTGTTGGAACCCGTCAGTCTCGCGAACAACTTCGGCTTCCTTGAGCCGCAGTCCGGCGTGCCATTTGCAACGTTCCCGTCGGCGTATTACGTCGGTGGTACGGTCTATGCGGCGGCCAGTTCGCCGATCACGACGCTGCCCCAGTTGACGCTGGCGGCGGGCGCTGTCGGCGGTAACCTCACCGGGACCTACGCCGTCGATCCGTCGACGGGGCGTATCATCGCGGCGGTTAGCCGGAACGTTCTGGGCGGTACGGGGCTGGTGTTCTATTACGTCTCGCCGTCGAAACTGGTGGTCATTGGCGACGCGAATAACTCGATCAATTCGCAGTTGGCCTGGCTTTACCACTTCTAATGACCGGAAAGGGGTCTTTCCGCTTGACGGATCGGCCCCAGATCCACACAATTCGGCCCCTTCCCGGGGGTGCAGTTCTGCACTCCCGCGTGGCTAGGTAGCTCAGCCGGTTAGAGCACGGGATTCATAACCCCGGGGTCGCGGGTTCGATTCCCGCCCTAGCCACCATCCTTCTCGACTCTCCGAACGCCGGCGTATTCGGTCCTCCCTCGACACTCCGGCGATGGGCGCAGGCCAGCGGCGCGTTACACTGTCGCCCCAACGCTAGGGAGCGGATGAGCCTAGTCCGGCGCCGCGAATGTCGCCTACGCCACGCCTAATACCGACGAAAGGGATCTCGACGTGTCCGATGTAACGATCTTGGCGCCCGTGCCCGATGCCGCCCCGACGGCAGATGTCTCTGTCATGCGTTGGGATGATGGGGTGGTGACGGCGGTACAAGATACGGTGGCCGAGGAGTGGCCCATTGCGTTCCGCTACCAAGGGGTGCCACACGTGGTCATGTTGGCGACTCCTCGGGATCTAGAGGACCTTGCCGTTGGCTTCACACTGACGGAGGCGATCGTCGGCCACCCTTCTGAAATTCGGGAAGTGGTCGCGGCGCGAGTGGAGGATGCCCTGGAAGTGCGCCTTCAGATTGCTCCAGAGCGCTTCTCCCGCCTCCTTGAGCGCCAGCGCAACCTTACCGGCCGAACGGGCTGTGGCATGTGCGGCGCGGAGACCGTTGATGACGCCATTCGCCCACCGCCGGCTGTGGATTCGGCGCTGCGCCTGACGGCAACGGACGTACAGCAAGCGCTGGCCAGTCTCTCCGCCGGCCAACACTTGAATGCCCGCACGGGCAGCATTCACGCGGCCGGATGGGCGATACCGGGACAGGGTGTGATCCTCGTTCGAGAAGACGTTGGCCGTCACAACGCGCTCGACAAATTGATCGGCGCATTAATCAGACGCGGCGACGATCTCTCGATGGGATTTGTCGTGATGTCGAGCCGCGCCAGTTATGAACTGGTCCAAAAAGTCGCCACAGTCGGCATTACGGCGCTCGTCGCGGTGTCGGCGCCAACCGGCTTTGCGATCCGATCCGCCGAGCGCTTTGGCGTCACGCTCGTTGGCTTTGCCCGACCGGGTCGTCATGTGGTGTACGCACATGCGGAGCGTTTCTCGGACCTTTGCTCGGAGGAGACGCCGTGAAAATCCGCATTCAGGGCGATTCCGTCCGTTGCCGACTCGGCCGGCGAGAATTAGCCGAATTACTCTCGTCGGGCGAATTGCGCTCTCAAACCCGCTTTCCCGGCTCGGTCTTCGAAGTCCGATTGGGGTTACCGACGGGCGCGACACCGGACTTCGCGCAGTACGTCGCGGGGTCGATGGAAATCCAACTGTCGCCCGCTGCATTCCGTGCTTGGGCGGTCGCCGATGAAGAGTCGTATCCGTTCGAGGTGCCTCTCGATCAAGGGCATCTTTCTGTTCTGATCGAAAAGGATTTTCCGTGCGATACGCGCACGGATTGCGCGCAAAGCACCGATCTCTTTAATGCCGAGACATTGCGTCTCGACGATGAGACTGACGGTGCGCTGACGAGGTAGCCGCGTTGGGGCTACCTCGTCACGCAAGGCTCTTAGATATCCGCCGCGGCGCGCTTCGGGAAGCGCACCCAGACCTTGCGCTCAAAATCGAACAGCTTGCACTCGCGAACCGTGCGCCAATAGGTGCGCATCGACAGTTCGATTTCCGGAATTTCAGGCACAAGCTTTGCCAGCGCTGTCTGCGCCGCCTTCAAACGGTACAGCGGGATCTTCGCATCCAAATGATGCGCCGCATGTTCCATGATGTTGTGCAACAAGAAGTTCCACCACGGGCGAATTCGATACCGAACGGTGCCGTGCAGAATCCCCTGCTCTTTAAGCCACGAGGTCTTGTCCGCATACCAGACGAAATCCGGATGCGTGTGATGCAGGTACACGACAAAACCAACCGTCCAATTCCAAACGAGAAACGGAATCAAGAAACCGAGCACCAGTGACACGGCAACCGAGCCGTGCGAATAGACCGCGAGCCCCGCGATCCACAACGCGGCGAACACGGTGACCAGCATCGAGTCCCAGAAAAACTCGGAACGCTCGCCTGGCGAGTTCTTGCCGCGCGGGAAATACAGGCGGCGCCACCAAATCTCAAACAAATAGTACGGCAGAGGACCGGCAGCGCTGCGGTAGAGGCGCTCGAGCAGTTTGCGGCCCGACGACATCTTTTCCCATTCTTGCGGATCCTTAGGCTCCCACACGAAATCGCGACCCTTCAGGCTATTGAAACCGTGGTGAATCACGTTGTGACCGACTCGCCAGAGGCTGTAAGGCGTCATGGAGGGGAGAAAAGCGATACGTCCGAGCACCTTATTCAAGGTGTCATGGTCAGTCAGGCTGCCGTGACAGGCATCGTGGCCGATAATGAACAGGCGGACGATGGCGAGCGTTGCGAGTACACAGCCCAAAATTTGCCACCCAAGCGATTGGCTCGCGACCAGCCATTCCGCGACGCCAAACAGCGCGATATCGCTCACCAAGAGGGCGATCGCAATGGCGGTGGACCGCCGATAGTAGGCCGACAGCACTTCGCGCAGGCGGGGGATGCTGTAAGTCTTTGAAACGGATGCAGTTTCTACAACAATCTCTTCAGCAGCAGACATTTCGAGGGCATTCCTAGGCGATGCAAACCAAGGCATTATGAACCCTCCCATGCCCGGGGGACAGTGCGCATGTTCGAATCGTATTTTCGCTAAAGGGGGAAGAGGCTTTGTACAGGTTGTATTACATGCCCGGTGCCGCCAGCTTCGTGGTGCACTGGATGTTGTTGGAGCTGGAGGTGCCCTTTGAGGCGGTGCGCCTCGACGGTGCCGCCGGCGAGCACAAACAGCCTGCCTACCTCGCCTTGAACCCGAATGGCATGGTGCCTCTGCTGCTGATCGACGGTCGGCCTGTCTATGAGGCTGCTGCGATTGCCTTGCTGTTGGCTGAGCGGCATCCGGAGAAGGGCTTTGCGCCCCCCGTCGGGGATCCGCGGCGCGAACCTTACCTGCAATGGATGCTGCATCTGGCGAACACGCTACAGCCCGCCTTTCGACATTGGTTCTATCCGACCGAGCCGGCGGGCGAGGGCGTCGTTTCGGAGGTTCAAGCCACCGCGCGACAGACGTTGGAAAAGGCATTCCAACGTCTCGACGATCACCTGCGCGCGGCCGGTCCGTATATCTGCGGCGGCCTCGGCCCCACCGCGGTCGATTTCCACGCCGTCATGCTCGCTCGCTGGTCGCGGAATCTGCCGAAGAGTGCCCTGCAATGGCCAGCCATCGCGGCATTGGTCAATCGAATGGTGGCACGACCGAGTTTTGCACGCTTGACCAACGCCGAGGACCTTTCTGGATGGCCGTAGTCGGGCCGCGTCTCGAGTCTGAACGCCTGTTGCTGCGGCCACCGCTCGGTGAGGACTTTGACGACTGGGCCGCCATGGCAGCAGATCCGGTGACCATGGCCACGCTCGGCGGTGTGCAGCCGCGCGCGGTGGCATGGCGGGCATTCGTACAGATGGCCGGGTCGTGGTCGTTGTACGGCTTTGGCATGTTCTCGGTCATTGAACGGGCGACGGGCCGATGGATCGGCCGGGTTGGGCCCTGGCGTCCGGACGGATGGCCAGGAAACGAGATTGGCTGGGGGCTGCGGTCAAGCGCGCACGGCTACGGCTACGCCACCGAGGCGGCGGCGGTCGCCATCGATTGGGCGCTGGGGACGCTTCGTTGGGAACACTTTATCCACTGCATCGATCCTACCAATCATCGCTCTATCGCCGTGGCGACGCGGCTCGGGTCACGGCGCCTGCGAGAGGCCGATCTGCCGGCTCTGGCCTCACAGCGGGTGGATGTTTACGGTCAAACGGCCGGCGATTGGAGTCGGCATCGCACTCAGTGTTTACGACCCAGATAGATCCGGACCACGAGTTGTTGCACCCAGCGACCGTACGGCGGCCTAAAGAGACCGACGGGAAAACCGCGATGCCGTCGGAAAATCGCGCGCGCATGGGAGAGTTCCCGGAAGCCCTCTACGCCGTGATACGTGCCCATCCCGGATTGGCCGATCCCTCCAAACGGCAGGTCGTGATTGAAGACATGCCAGCCCCAATCGTTGATCGTGACGCCGCCGGAGTGCGTCCCATCCAGCACGCGCCGTAAAGAACGCGGATCGAAGCCGAAAGGATAGAGTGCCAGCGGTCGAGGATGGGCGTTGATGTAGGCCATCGCCCCCTCCAAATCCCGATAGCCGACGATAGGCAAGATCGGACCGAAGATTTCGTCGTGCAGAAGACGCATATCGGGGCGCACGTTCGTGACGATGGCCAGGGGCCGGCGTCGCCCAACTCCAGTACCCCCGATGTATCGCACGATCGCGCCTTTGGCGATCGCGTCGTCGATGAGCGCAGTCAGTCGATCGTTTTGCCGGTCATTGATGATGTGCGTGTAGTCGTCGGCGTTGGCCGCCGACGGGAGCAACCGTTCGGCGGCGAACGCGATGGCTTGCGCGAAGCGTTCGACGTCCGCTTCGGGCACCAGAGCGTAGTCGGGCGCGACGCAGATCTGCCCCGCGTTAAACAATTTGCCGTGCGCGATACAGCGTGCGGCCTCGCTCAGATCGGCTCCCGGAGCGACCAAGGCCGGCGATTTACCGCCCAATTCCAGCGTAACCGGCGTGAGGTGGGTGGCTGCGTTTCGCATCACATCCGGTGCGATGGCGGGTGCACCGGTGAAGATCAGATGATCAAAGGGCAGCCCCGTAAAGGCGCGGCCGATGTCCACACCGCCCGTGATCACGGGCACCTCGCCGACACCCAACGCATCGTCCAACAGCTGTTGCAGCGCTCGATTGGTATGGGGCGCGTACTCAGAGCCTTTAATCATCGCTCGATTGCCGGCCGCGATGGCCGCGATCAGCGGGCCGAGCGCGAGGTAGACTGGAAAATTCCAGGGCGCCACGATGCCCACAACGCCTTTGGGTTGGTACTCAACCCAGGCCCGATTGGTGAGAAATAACAGCTCGGTTGGGCGCTTTCGCGGACGCATCCAAGACCGCACATGCCGGCGTGCATGCCGAGCGGCGAGCACCGGACCGAGGACGTCCGATAGGAGCGATTCAAACCGCGCTCGCCCCCCGAAGTCGGCGTTCATGGCCTCGCAAAGGGAGTCCGCGTGCTTCTGCAGCGCCGTGATGAGGGCGGACAGACGCGCTCTGCGCTGCCGTGCGGTGGGCAGTGGCACGGCCATGAACGCCGACCGCTGCCGCGCGAACAGCGCCACGAGGTCGGCGGGTGAGTCCTCGTCCGACGTCGTGGCGCTCATGCGTTAGGCCTGCTTTGCCTTTCCGCGGCGGAGCACTGCATACATCACCAGCGCGACAGCGATCGATACCATGCTCGCCCAGAATTCCGCCTGATGTTCGGGTGTTATCGCCATCGCCACCAGCACCGCGATCATGCCGGCAATCGCGACATAGCTGAGGATGGGGAACAACCACATCGGCAAGGTGGGCGGCGGACCCCCGGCGGCTTCGCGGCGACGTCGGGTGATGATTTGCGAGACGGCTGTCGCAAGGTAAATCACAACGATCACCGCACCCGACGCGTTGGTGAGAAAGGCATACACGTTCGGCAATTTCAGATTGGCAAGCACCCCGAGGAAGCCGGCTATGCTGGCCAACAGGACCGCACGTGCCGGAACCAAACTGGCATTCGTCTTGACGAGCGCCCGCGGCGCGTCGCCCTGCTCAGCGAGCACGAACAATACGCGCGAAGCGACATAGAACGCCGAGTTCAAGCAGGACAGCACGGCGGTCAGAATGATGCCCTTCATGATCAGGCCCGCGTAGGGGATGTGCAGCGTGTCCAGCGCGGCCGCGAACGGCGAAATCCCCGATTTCACCTCGGTCCACGGGAGTACGCTGCAAATGACGAAAATCGAGCCGACATAAAAAATCAGGATGCGGACGATGATGGTCGAGGTCATGCGCGCGACCGCACGGGCCGGCTCGGCCGATTCGGCCGCCGCAATGGTCACGACTTCGGCGCCCATCATCGAGAAGATGACCGTGGTCACGGCCGCGAGAACGGCGAAGGCGCCCTTCGGCGCAAAGCCGCCATGGCTGTAGAGGTTTGCAAAGGTCATGCCTTGGTCGGAATGGAATCCGAGCGCGTGCGACAGGCCGAGCGTAATGAATGAAATGATGGCCGCCACCTTGATCGAGGCAAACCAGAACTCAAATTCTCCGTAGGCGCGGGCTGACATCAGATTGACGGCCGTCATCAAGGCCATCAAACCCAAGCCAATGACCAGTTGGGGGCTGAAGCCATGCTCCACCATCCAAACCGGCATCGGTAGGAATTCCTGCAGAATATTCGCGCCAGCAATGGCCTCAACCGGGATCACGACGACCCAGAAATACCAATATAACCAGCCGACGGAAAACCCGGCCCAGTTACCGAGACCCGCACGCGAGAATTCGGTGAACGAACGCACATGCGGCATATCAACGGCCATTTCTCCGAGCATCCGCATGATCAGCAGCACCAACAAACCGGTCAGTGCGTACGAGATCAGAATCGCGGGGCCCGCCGCGGAGATCGCGACGCTACTGCCGACAAACAGTCCGGCGCCGATGATCCCGCCGATGGTGATCATTGAGACGTGACGCGGCTTTAGCGATTTGCTCAGGCCGCTCGGCGAATTGGACTCGTTAGTAACGGGATGGGTCATGGTACTCGTGCTCCACGCGCGTCAGGGCGCGTCCCGCAGGGTACACAATGCTGCGCCAGTCTGGCAGTCGGATCTAGAATCGGGGGGGTGCGGGGCAGGGTGCCTCGCGGGAGACCGTTCACCGTGGTGTTACCGATAGACCCGTGCTTTGAGGACATCGTAGCGGCCGCCGGCCGTATCGCCCCGTATATACGCCGCACGCCGGTCTTGGTGGGTGATGGTGACTGGTCGGGGATCCACTTCAAGTGCGAAAACCTTCAGGCTATCGGGGCATTCAAGGCGCGGGGCGCCTGTAATGCGGTCTTTTCGTTACCGGAGCGCGTGGCGGCGCGCGGCGTCGTGACCCACTCGTCCGGGAACCACGCCGCTGCGTTGGCGCGGGCCGCTCGGCTGCGCGGAGTACCGGCGTACATCGTCATGCCGCGTGGCGCGCCGGCCATTAAGCGGGCTGCGGTCGAATACTGGGGTGGCACTGTTACGGAGTGCGAGCCGACGCTAGCCGCCCGCGAGGCGATAGCGGCGGCGCTCTGCGAACGGACCGGTGGCGTTCTTGTGCATCCCTATGACGATCCCGACGTGATCGCAGGCCAGGGAACGGCCTTGCTGGAACTGACGGAGGAGATCGCCGAGCCGGAGATCGTGCTCGTACCGGTGGGGGGTGGCGGGCTTCTGGCGGGAACGGCGCTCACCGCACGGGCGCGGTGGCCAGGGGCGCGGGTCATTGGTGTCGAGCCGATCGGTGCCGATGATGCGGCACGGTCGTGGTCCTCCGGGGTGCTGCAACCGCAATTAGCGCCGGCGACGATGGCCGATGGACTGCGCGGCGCGTTGTCGGAGCGAACGCTGCGGTTGGCCCGTGCACAGGTCGATGACATCGTGACCGTCAGTGAAGACGCGATTGCGACAGCGATGCGTCAGGTGTTTGAGCGGTTGAAATTGGTGGTGGAGCCGTCCGCCGCTGTGCCGATGGCCGCGCTACTCGAGGGGCGCGTGACAGGCGCTCGGGCCGCCATGATCCTCAGCGGCGGCAACGTCGATCTCAATCAGTTGCCATGGGTTAAGTAGAGGCCGTAATGCCACTGCGGTAAGCGCGGAAGCCATAAAGAGGCCTCCGGCGTACCCTCTGAGGGCGAACCATCGGAGGGTAGTGCTATGAGCAACGGTCCTGACCATATTTTAGTGGCGCTGGCTGATCCGACGGCACGGCCGGGGCCATTGTTGGCGCGGGCCGGTGAAATTGCCGCGCGGTCCGGCGCTCGCGTCACACTGTTTCACAGCCTCTACAGTCCGCTGTTGGGCGCCGAGCAGTATGTCAGCCAGACGGAACTGGAGAGCACGATCGCGTCGCTCGTTGAGTCCCACAAAGCCGAGTTGGAGGCGTTGGCCGCACCGCTGCGGGGCAACGGCATTGACGTGAACGTGCGCGTGCGATGGGACTACCCCCCACACGAGAGCATCATTCGCGAAGTGTTACGCGAAAAGATCGGACTCTTGCTCGTCGGAACGCATCGACACAGCCGCGTGGCTCGCCTGGTATTGACCAACACCGATTGGCAGTTGATCCGCGCGTGCCCGTGCCCCGTGCTCCTCGTGAAGGGGGCGCAGCCTTACGACGATGCGCCGGTGCTCGTCTCGGTTGATCCGATGCACGCCCATGCCAAACCCGAGGCCTTGGACCAGCGACTCTTGGAGGCCGGTCGGGATTTCGCGAAACTGTTTGGGTCGCCCGTACACGTCGCGCATTTTCACGCGACGGGCGTTGCCCTGACGGCCGGGTTCATGGTGGAGCCTGTACCGGTACCGCCTGAGGTGACGGCGCAATACCTCGCGGATGTGACGGCGGCCTTCGATGCCTTGGTTCAACCGCTCGATATACCCAAAGCGAGGCAGCATCTGCGTCCGGGTATCCCGATCGACGACCTGCCACAGGTGGCCGAGGATATTGGCGCGGGCGTGGTCGTGATGGGTGCCGTCTCGCGCAGTGCCATCAAGCGGATCTTTTTGGGGAATACCGCCGAAAGCGTCATCGATCGTTTGCCCTGCGACGTTTTGGTCGTGAAACCCTCCGGTTTCCGAACGGATGTGAGTGCGCGCGCGACTGCCAAGCCGCCGATCGTCCCGGCCTTCTGACTCACCGGGTTAGTGCATTGGCTCGTCGAATTCGCTGAGCGTGTCGTCGAATTCCGCGGTTTCCGCGCTGATGCTGTCGGCGAGGTCATCGATTTCGCGGGGGAGCGACGGCTCCCAACCTTCGCCGGCCAGCGCGTATTCGCGTTCTTCCGGTTCGACCGGATCCGACGGCCCCATCGGATCTTCGGGGGGTGCCGCGCGTTCGACGCCTAACGCGAACCATGCGTCAAATTCGATCTCGTCGAGATCACCGTCCGAGTCCTGAGTCTCTATGGTGCCGACGTTTTCATCCAGTGCCACCACTTGAAACAAGGGCCCGCCGCGCCGACGCCGGTACCAGCTGCCCACTTCCGGAACGAGTCGTGTCGTCATGACCTTCTCCCTACACCGTGTGTTCGCGTGCCTTAGGGTCCATGGTAGGCGGGACGCAGCCCCTACGACTCAGGGATTCTCCGGATGCGATGCTCACAACTGGTGCATGCGGTATGCTGCAGTGCGCAATTAGTGTGCGCGGACAGATTATTAAAATATAATAAAAACAATTAGTTAAGTTGCTTTCATCGGTGGTAGTCGCTTGGCACGATCCCTGCAATGGATGACGTACGGCCTTTCCCCGTGATTGCTAAAAGGACTTGCCATGGACGTTCATTTGAAATCGGTCGCGTCGGTTGCCTTGGTGCTGGCGTGCATCGGCATGGCGCGAGCGGACGGCGATGCCACCGCCTCGTCGGATGCGCCCGCAGCGACTGTTGTATCGGGCTATCTTGATACGTCATCGACCCATCTATCGGGCTCGGGGCTCTTCACGAGTGGCACCCCGGATCGGGTCTTCGACACCAAAAACGGGGGTATCGCGATCCAGCAGGCCGCGGTCTCTGTGGCTTACCAGCCTAAAGAGGGCTTGGGCGGTGTCGTCAACGTGACCGCGGGGAATGACGCAAACGTCATCGCTTCGTACGGCGCTCTGGGGGGCGGCGGTAACAAGTTCGACGTGACGCAGGCATTCCTGCAATACGCCACCGGTCCGGTGACGGTGATGGCGGGTAAGTTCGTGACATTGGCCGGTGCCGAAGTCATCAACTCACCGACCAATCCCAATTTCTCACGGTCGATACTGTTTGGGTACGCCATTCCCTACACCCACACCGGCGTGCGAGCGACCTATGCGGTGACAGATACCGTGAGCCTTATCGCGGGCGTCAACAACGGCTGGGATTCGCTAAAACCCGCTAACTCGGGCAAGACGATTGAATTTGGGGGAACGTTTACGCCCTCCAAAGCCTTCTCACTGGCGGCATCCGGCTATTTCGGCAAGGAACGCATCGCGGGCCTCGTCGACGTAGGTCCCGAAGGGACGCGCTCGCTGATCGATCTCGTCGCCACATGGAACGTGACGGATGCCTTGGCGCTCGTTCTGAACTACGACTGGGCGAAGCAGTCGGGGGTCACGGATGGGATCAGCCCGCCGACGAGCGCCCAGTGGAATGGCTTGGCGGCTTACGTGAATTACACGTTCACGGATCAGTGGAAAGCGTCCGTGCGCGCCGAGTACATGAACGACAGCGATGGCTATCGAACCGGGGTGGCACAACGGTGGAAAGAAGTCACAGCGACGCTGGCTTTCTTGCCGGTGAAGGCTGTCGAAATTCGTGTTGAAGCGCGCGCGGACCGATCGGACGTCGCCTCATTCGTCATGGACTCCGCCACGATGGCTGTTTCCTCCAGCCAAAATTCGGTCGCGCTGCAGACTCTCTTCAAGTTCTAAACCGATCGGCCGGCGGCCGCCTCAGCGCGGCCGCCGTTGGAATCGTCAAATTGCGTGGGGCGCCGCACATGGCCCGGGACGCCTGCCGAGTGTGCGATCATTCGGCTTCGTCCTCCGCCCTCTGACGGTACCGAGAGCGTTTCGGTGAGTCGGGCGAATATTCGGAGCAACCGCCTTGCCTCAAGCCAACACCGGCCGCGGACTGGATCGCGACCTTGTGTGTATTGATCTCGAGACGACGGGGGGACATCCGTCGCGTAACCGCATCATCGAAATCGGTCTGATTGAAATCGATCGGGACGGCAGCGAGCGCGTGTGGAGTACCTTGGTAAACCCCGGCGTTCGAATCCCCGCGCAGATTGAAACGTTCACCGGCATTTCAAACGCCATGGTGGAATCCGCTCCGCCCTTCGAGGACGTTTACCGCGAACTCATCGAGCGACTGTCAGGGCGGGTGTTTGTCGCCCACAACGCGCGATTTGACTATGGCTTTGTTCGTGCCGAATTGCTGCGTCTTGGCGTGCGATTCCTAGCGCCGGTACTGTGCACGGTCAAACTGTCCCGCCGACTTCAGCCCGAGCATCCCCGACATAACTTGGACTCCGTGATGGCGCGCTATGGGCTGTCGTGCGATGCCCGTCATCGCGCGCTCGGGGATGCCATGGTGCTGCGTGACCTACTCGCTATATGGCGGCGCACTGTGGAGCCCGAACGCCTCGCCGCACTGGTGCACGGATTGCTGACCGAGACCTCGCTGCCGCCACAGCTCGGCGCAGATCTGGCGGATGAGTTGCCGGAATCTCCGGGCATTTACCGGTTCTACGGCGAAGATGACACGTTGCTGTACGTGGGCAAAAGCAAAAATATCCGTAAGCGCGTCTTCGAGCATTTTGCGGCGGATCATCGTTCCGCGACCGAGGCCCGGCTCGCTCGACAGGTTCAGCGAGTGGATTGGACAGAAACCGCTGGGGAGCTGGGCGCGCTGTTGGCCGAGGCGCGTGCCGTAAAGCTGCTTAAGCCTCTGAATAACAAGAAATTAAAATCTCCGGCCGCGATGACTCTTTGCTTGATGCGGGTGCCGGACGGCAGTGAACGGTTGCTGCCTGTCGAGATGGCTGACGCTCGTGCTAGCGGACGCGAAGATTGCTTTGGGTTGTATAAGGACGCCAAATCGGCGCTACGTGCAGCGGAGGAGATTTGCCGGGCGCACCGACTCTGTCCGAAAACACTGGGACTCGAGACGGGACGTGGTGCAGACGCCGAGGGTGCCTCATGCTTTGCGCATCAGTTGGGCCGCTGCAAAGGGGTCTGTGTGGGGCTGGAGCCCGTTGCGTTGCACAACGCTCGGGTGAGACTCGCCTTTGCGAACACGCGAATTTCGACCTGGCCATTTCGGGGTCGAGTGGCCGTGATCGAGAGTGACTGGCGTGGGTGCCACGATGTGCACGTCCTTGACGATTGGCGGTATCTCGGCACCGTCCACGAGGAGACGGAGGCTCGTGAGCTTTCCGTCCCGCAGGAATCCGCCTTCGATCCGGATATCTATCGCATACTGCGTCGTTTCTTTGACGACACCGGTCAGTGCCGGATCGTGGAGCTCGACTGATGCCTGATTTCGTGATGACCGCGCCGCGCGGCGCTGCCGATCTGTTGACCGCCGAGCTTGCGACGTTCGGCGCGGAGAACCTCCGTGAACGACCGTCCGGCGCGACCTGTTCCGGTCCCCTCGAAGTGGCGTATCGAGCCTGTCTTTGGTCGCGCGTTGCCAGTCGCGTCCTGATGACCTTGCACGTGGGCGATGCGGCCACGCCGGAGGCGCTCTACGCCGCAGCGCGAGCGATCGACTGGAGTCAGCATCTGGGGCCCACCGCCACATTGGCGGTCGACTTCGACAGCACACGTTCCGCCGTAACCCATACGCGCTTTGGTGCGCTGAAGGTGAAGGACGCGATTGTCGATCAACTGCGCGAGTTGCGCGGTGACCGTCCCAATGTGGATACCGCGCGTCCGGACGTACGCGTGAGCGTACGCCTGGTGGCCGATCGAGCGACCTTTGCGATCGATCTCTCCGGCGATAGTTTGCATCGGCGTGACTGGCGTGGCGCGGGCGTTGCTGCTCCGTTGAAAGAGAATCTGGCCGCAACGCTGTTGCTGCGCGCCGGCTGGGCGGACATCGCGGCCGCCGGCGGGTCCTTCGTCGATCCGATGTGTGGCTCGGGCACACTGCCAATCGAAGCGGCATTGATCGCGACGGATACGGCACCTGGCCTCAAACGCCAATATTTCGGCTTCAGCGGCTGGGCCCAACACGATACCGCGCTCTGGCAGCGGTTGCGTGATGAGGCTAACGCGCGCAGTACGATCAATCAGTTTGAGGCGGGGCGCATTATCGGCAGTGATATTGATGCTCGCGCCGTCCGCGCAGCGTTAGACGGTGCGCGATTGGCGGGTGTCGAGCGCATCATCGAGATTAAGCAGATGCCGCTCGCCCAGGTGAAACGACCGGCCGAACACGGACTGTTACTGGTGAACCCGCCGTACGGCGAGCGGCTCGGCGAAGAGGAGGGGCTGCGCGACTTGTACCGCGAACTCGGGTTGGTCTTGCGTGAGCGCTTTGACGGCTGGCAAGCGGCGGTGTTCACCGGCAATCCGGGTTTGGGCCGGGAAATCGGACTGGATGCCAAACGGCGGCACCATTTGTACAACGGCCCTATCGAAGCGCATTTGCTGCGATTTGAAGTCACCGAATCCAGTAGGCCCCGCGAGCATCGTCCAGGCCGTTTGCCGCCCGTCGACCCAGCTCGCCGGGAAAGCCCCGGCGCCCAAATGTTTGCAAATCGCCTGCGAAAAAACCTCGATGCGTTGGGTAAGTGGGCCCGCAAGGAGGGGGTGTCGTGTTGGCGTGCGTACGACGCTGACATGCCCGAATATTCGTTTGCGATTGATCTTTACGGCGCCTCTGAACCCGACGGTGGGCGCTACGCCTACGTCCAAGAATACGCGGCGCCGTCGTCGGTCGCCGAAGAGCGGGTTCGCGTACGTCGCGCGGAGGTGGTCTCGGTTTTGCCGGAAGTCCTCGGATTACCCGAAGACCGCATCTGGTTTCGTACCCGCCGTCGTCGCAAGGGTTTGGATCAATACACGAAATTGGCGCACGAACAGGTCTTTCATACGGTTTCGGAGGGGGGACTTCGGTTTCTGGTGAATTTCGATGA
>Ga0164296_1000177_pt1 | contig 81952 bp, 65 predicted proteins | sample GEODES057metaG_FD_113533 | JGI IMG/M metagenome (GOLD analysis project Ga0164296, IMG submission 113533) | Dystrophic lake water microbial communities from Trout Bog Lake, Wisconsin, USA - GEODES057 metaG | ecosystem: Environmental > Aquatic > Freshwater > Lake | place: USA: Trout Bog Lake...
AGAACAAATACTCAGACAAAGAGAGATCATCAAAAAAGAGTCCCTAAAAAGACGTAGAAAATTATTTTTAAAAGAAAAAACACTATTTTTAAACAACGAAACGCTCTACAACCAAAAGTCTACGTTGGTTTGACGACGGACAACTTCTTTTCAGGCATCTGGTTCTTAAATTCAATTTTTATGGGGAAAGCATATTCATAACTTGGTTTCTTTAATTTTTTTATGGTCAACCCATCTTCTGTGATAGACCATGAAAGTTTTTGTTTAGAACCAATAAGTGAGATCTTCCTGATGTCGTTCTTATTTACCGTTGCAGAAGAAAGACTCTTGATTATTATATCACCATCTGCCCAATCCAATAAAGTGGCATATAAAATAGTCTTTGCTTTGTTGCGTGTAAATCGAATATCTGCAGCAGTATAGGGTTGCTTTTTACTTTTATCTTCTATTGAAGGTCCTTCCCCAAAAATATTCCATGGCCTTGTGCTATAGATAGCCTCACCATTAATCTTCAACCAATCACCAATTTCAAACATGAGTTGCTTTTGATTTTCCGGAAATGTACCATCGGCCTTTGGACCAAAAGAAAGCATCAACACTCCTCTTTTACTCACTATATCCACCAGTTCATCGATGATGGTATTTGGTAATTTGATCGGCGTTTTCTCTACATAACTCCAATTGTTACCGTCATAAACGCAGTCATCCGTTTGCCAAACGATTGTAGGAATGCTATTTTCCTTACCTCTTTCATGGTCCAACACTGCTGCGCCAAAAGGGAAGGCCTTGCTTTTATAATTCAATACAACACCCGGTGAACTAAATTTTCCATCACCCCATTCAATTCCTTTATTATAATAATGCGCTGCAAACTCCTGACGACGACTTTCGAAAGGCGCTCCATTTATATCCCAATCAAAATAATACAGATCGGGCTTGTACATATCACAGAGTTCTTCGGTACGAGCCAACCAACGGTTCAAATCACGCTCACTTGGAGAGGCTTTATTGTCTTGTATAATTGGGTTACCATACAAATCCTGATAAGCAGTATCTTTTGCATCATAACCATTGATAATATTCCATTGAAAGAAACCAGAGTTCCAGCCAGAATGATTTGATACACCAAACTTTAATCCTTTTGCGCGTACAGATTTTTCTATTGCACCTACCAAATCTCTTTTAGGACCCATTTGAGCAGCATTGAACTTTGATAGTTTGGTAGCCCACATCGCAAAATTATCGTGATGTGCACCCATCATGCAAAAGAATTTGGCTCCGCCCCTTACAAAGTAATTGGCCCATTCATCAGGATTGAATTTCTCTGCCTTAAACATTGGGATAAAATCTTTGTAGCCAAAAACGGATGGGTCACCATAAGTAGCTATATGGTGGTTGTGTGTAGCCAACCCTCTGTTGTTTTCACTTTGGCCTTCCTTACTATACATCCATCGTCCATACCATTCTGCAGCATGGTCGCCACTGAAGGCAGGTACAGAATATACACCCCAATGCACCCAAAAGCCAAGCTTTGCATCTTCATACCATTCGGGTGCTGAATAATTTAAAAGAGATTCATACTTCGGGCTATAGCCTTTACTGCTATTAACATTCTCCTGTCCGTAAACAGTTGTCCCAATTATCATTAATATTCCTATGGTAGATATTGCAGAGATTCGAAAACCCTTTTTCATCTTTATTTATTGATTAAAATCACTATCTATAAAGACAAAATATTGCAATGTTAGTAGTACGAAAAAGAGTCGAAAGAAATTAACAGAACGAATTGTATGCGATGTGATATTTTAGAAAATTTTTTTTTGTATTATTTTTTTCCAGTAATATTCTTCAATACTAAGAACAACGGTTCCTTATACAGCCCCGTTTTATTACTTGTGAAGAAACCATTGCCTAAGATCAAATCTAATTTTCCATCGCCATCGATATCTCCCACATCCATTGAAATTCCTTTTTGAAATCTTGTACCAACAGGCAATGAATAAGGTTGAAATTCTAAGTTGCCTTTGCCATGGAGAAAAATAAATGGTTCTTCAGGTTCAATGGAAGACGGATAAAAACTAACGGTAGCAATATCAATATTTCCATCACCATCAAAATCACGGGCGATCGCTTTAAAGCAACCATTGATCGGATAAAAATATTTTTGCGTAAAATTATTCTTACCATCGTTTATAAAAATATATACCCCATGATAGGGTTTTAATATTTTAGTAAAATCGCCGTTATCGCCTGCAGTATAAATAATATCGGGAAAGCCGTCATTATTAAAGTCCACCAGATCAAAAAATACAGAACCGTAAGAGGGAGGGAATCTAAGTACTTGTTTTTCCTCAAAAACACCTTTGCCTTTATTGGTATATAAGAAAATACCTTCATCAGCTTGTCCAAATAAAGCCCATACATCAGGAAGGCCATCATGATTGTAATCATTTACGATTGTTGTCATCGGTCCCGGTTTATTCCTTAAGATATGAGGAATATATTTTCCATCTCCTGTGTTTTCCATCCAGGAAAGATTTCCAACAAGATTACCAAACTGAGAGATGATATAATCCATTTTACCATCTCCATTTAAATCTGCATGCGTAAGTTTACAGGGTCTGGCTAAACTATCAAATACAGGGTTCTTTTTATTTAACCCTTTTTTATAAAGGTCAATGGGATACACACTGCCATCTTTTGCATTATTAGCAGCAAGGCTTTTACCGATTGTACAGGCAAGTAATCCATCGTTTTGGAAATCAATATCTACAACAGGGCCTTTTGTAACAAGAGTTCCTTTAACTTTAAGTTGATCATCAATGATGAAAAGGGTATTGTTCGCACTATTTTCAATCAAACCACGATGAGGATTGACAGTAGTATCAATTTTGACAAATGGACTCATTGAAACTTTTCCATAAAAAGAACTATCAGGATTTAATACGGAAAAAAAAGGCAGGTCCCTTATAACAGCAACGTCTTTTTTTTGCTGGGGCATCATCTCTGGAGCAGTTGCAACATAATAGTCAATGATAGCTTTCCATTTAACAGAATCAATATATGGTTTTGAAGGAAAATAAATAGAAGGATCCACATCATTTGCTCGTAAATAAGGCTCTCCATTAAAAGAAGTAATCCCAACAAATGGACCCATATGTTTAAATACATGGTCAGCCCAGATTTCTTTGGTCAATAAAGCCGGATCGGGTAACAAATGACAGGTTTGGCAATATTGTGCCGCATATTCTTTTCCTGCTTTTACCTGATCAGTTAATTCGTTCTTATCAGATTTGTTTAAATTCAAAACATAAACCAATAACATGACATTAGCTGCAACAAGTAGAATTACAATTAATACTTTTTTATATTTCTTAATCCATGTAAGCATAATATCCTTTTATCTATAAAACTATACTAAAAAACTGTTTGAATTAATTAAAAGAGAATACTCTCAAACATAATTAATTCAAACAGTTTTTATAAAATGAAATAGAATTCTAAAGTAATTTCAAGCTATCTACATCTATTATTATGATCACCTGCTGATTTACACTGCTCAATGTATACATTGTAGGATTAGAAATAACCACACACAATGCTACTTTACTTCCTGCATAGGTCTTTAGTGTAGCTCTATTTATTGTTAAATAAAAAGTAGTTTGACATTGACCGCTTGGAACTGTTACTGATGTTGGCAAGCTATAAGCCGAAGACGGTAATAATACTACAGGCTTGGATGCATTGGGTGCCACCTGTATCAGGCCATTAGCAATTAATTGATTAATAGTATCTGACCTTGTTGATACAGTTACGGAATAACCTGCCAAAGATTGCTGTAATCCAGAACATACTACTCCTAAATACACATTCACTTTATTACCTGCACTATCAACATTAAAATTATTAGTAGTAGTATCATAACTGAGTACGCTTGGTACCAAGTAATTATTATTGATACCTCCTCCTTGAACTGCCTGAGGAATATAGACAACAGTATTTCCAAAAGCAGTCTCACTTATCTTCTTATCGCATGCCGTAAAAACAGAAGCGATCAAGAGAAGAATAAAAATCGACCATTCTTTAAAACGTAGTTTCATAATCATATTTTTATAATAAAAAATTATTAATACAATACATTAATTAATATCCCGGATTTTGCGTTAATGTGCCATTCGAATTAACGATGTCGGCATGTGAGAACGGATAGTAATAATTTGTTGGCGCATTAAATGTTCTGGTCGCAACAGTTATAGGAGTATAACTCCAAACACCTGCTGATACCAATGTTGGTTTTACTCCCATAATTGGTTGATTTAAAACTGTGCCCGCATCTTGCCAACGTAATAGATCCCAATAGCGATGATCTTCAAAAGCTAATTCGATTCTTCTTTCATGTTTTAAAATAGTTCTGAATCCTGATGCTGTTGTAATAGCAGCCACAGAAGGCAAAGATGCACTTGCTCTGTTTCGAACTAACATCAAAGCTTGCCTGGCTGTATATTTATACCCTTGAGGATTATTATCCGGACCATAAGCTTCATTCATAGCTTCAGCAAAGTCCAGCAATATTTCACCATAACGATATGCCACCCATTGATTAGATGCAGTACCACTATTGACAAGATTTAAACCATCCGTTAGGAATTTCTTTAGATAATAACCTGTTCTGCTTGCATTTCTATTAGCCATATCATCTGTAGCTCCGGAAGACTGATCAATAACACGACCATTCCAAGTACTTCCATTTGTAACAATTGATGCAGCTAATCTTGGATCTCTATTGGCATAAGGGTTTGTTGGGTTAACTGCTCCTATCCACTCATAATCGGAGACCAAGTTATCTGATGGGCAAACGCCACTGTTCCCTCCTGGTGTAGAAATGGGATAGTTTTGTGTTTCGATAGTACTGTTTGCAGGTCTTCTGATTGCAAATATTGTTTCAGTACTGCCGATAGAGTTGGCCCCCATAAAATAGTTCTGATATCCACCAGTATATAGAGTATAATTAAGTCCGGCAGTGCTAATAACTGCATTTGCAGCAGCGGCTGCTTTTTGCCATCTCGTAACATCATTACTTGGATTGTGAAGCGGACTTGCGGCATATAATAAAACACGTGCCTCTAATGCCAAAGCAGAGCCTAATGAAAATCTTCCCGCATTACCGGCATAACTGGATGTTGCCCAGTTTAACTGCAACCCTGCTTTATTATTTTCTATTTCATTAACAATATAAGTTACAACTGCATCATATGATGATCTTGGGACCAAAATACTATCGGCCGATGCTTGTTGCAGCGTTTCGGAAATGATAGGAACTCCACCATAACGTTTAATAAGTTCTGCATAATAATAAGCCCTGCAAATATGCGCTTCTGCTATATACCATACAAGGTTCATTTTATCATTAGCAAATCCAACAGGATCGGAAATGGTATCTCTATTCAATGCTAAAAACTGGTTACCATTAACTGAATAAGTCAAGAAATAATTACAAGCTCTTATTCCATCATAATAGGTTTTATACAACCCGCCATCAGGATTATTATTGGCATTAATGATACCTTGATTAAACACTAATGCATTAGAACTTGCACTCGTTTGTTGTGCTTCATCAGAAACGGAAGCAAATATATTATTGTCAATTGCAGTGTATCCATATTGCATTGATCCATAACATGCCGCTGCAAAACTGAACAAAGTGCTTCTATCTGTAATGATGGTTGCATCTGTATAATTGGTGTCGATCCTGGTATTCAGAAAATCTTTAGTACAGCCAACAGACAAAACCAAAATGCCTGTTATCAATACAAGTAAATATTTAGATTTGTTATTCATCACAATGTGTTTTTAAATTATTTAAATACGGCTACAATCCCTATATTAAAAGATTTGAGTGGGGGATAACCACTTATCGTTTGTGGATCAATATTATAGTTCTTGAGTAAAGAACTAAAAGTAACAGGGTTTACCAAATTCGTATAAACACGAAGTTTTGAAAGTAATAGGCTCGAAATTTTCTGGGTGTTGAAACTATACCCCAATTCAATATTACGTATACGTAAATAATCACCATTTTGCATCCAGAAATCACTTGTCCTGTAATTATTGGTATTGGCTAGTGTGGTTAACCTTGGATAAGTTGCAGTTGCTCTGGTATCAATATTTTGTGAAGGATAATAAGCCCATGCTCCCTGTTGTATAGGAAATGCGTTTCCATTGTTCACAAAACCCTGCATTCCAGGAACATTTAACAGATTAACTGAATTACCGGATGCTCCCTGAAATAAAATACCAAAGTCAAATCCAATGAAATTAATACTACCTCCAAAAGCATAGGTAAGTGTTGGCAAAGCAGGCTTTCCGATTGCAGTAACATCATTCTGATCAACTACACCATTATTGTCCAGATCTTTATATTTAATATCACCGGGTTGTACCTTACCGAATAAAGGCAAAGGCTGACCTGATTTTAAACTTCCATCCGGATTAAAATCGGTAAGCTGATAGAAGCCTTGAGAAACGAGCCCTATAGGTGTCCCATATGCTCTTCCTGTTTGTGCATTGTATTGATAAGCCGGAGGTACTTCTGCTTCATAATCAATGGTATTCTTAGCAAAAGCAGCCATACCATTGATATTATAACTAACTTTTTTCCCAATTGTATTTGAATAAGAAGCACTTACTTCAAAGCCTTTATTGGTCATTTTACCTACATTATTGAATACTACATTATTGCCAAAATAACCCGGTAATGAATTATCCTGTGTCAATATGCCGCTGCGTTTGTCCAAGAACAAATCAAAGCTGATTGCTAAATTCTTAAACAAGGTCAAATCAGTACCGATATTATATTTCATACTCGCTTCAGCAAACACATTAGGATTGGCTATATATAGGGGATTCAGCATATTTACACCCCCCGTTGGAGTGGTGGTACCCAAATACAAGGTTGATGAATTAATACCATAATATTGTTGGTATAAAAACCTACCGTTAGAGGCAAAATTGGATGGTGAGTTAGCATCCTGATTACCTGATTTACCCACAGATGCTCGTAATTTCCAAAATTGAAGAATACTATTGGTCTTAAAAAACGATTCACCAGAAATAATCCAGGCTCCTGAAATTGCAGGATAAAATCCCCAATTATGGCCCTGTGCATATGCATCTGATCCATAATATGAAAATCCAAACTCTGCTATATATTTATTTTTGTAGGCATAATTAGCTCTACCGCTTATGTTTTCTCGATTAATCTTATAGGGGAAAAGACCTTCTCCTCTAAAGGATGAATTTTGATAATTAATAGCAGATATAATACTGTGATTTCCAAATGATTTATTGTATCCCAGCGTAAACCATGCCTGCCTCCAATCAGATTGTGCCTGAGCAACCTGTGAACTTGCTACAATTGAACCAAATTTATCTGCTGTTGTAGTAGTTCCACCAATATATCGGGCATATGTACCCGTTTTATTATAAGTACTCTGCACATAACTGTTAAAAGAATACGCCTCACTTAAATAAAGCCCCTTTGTAATAAAATCTAATTTTTCTTTCAAAGAAAAATTGCCAAGTAATTCACGTACAGAATTTGATTGCCAGCCAAGTCCCTGAATAGATCCTACCGGATTATTCGGATAAATAGTTGTGCCTGAGAAATGAGTATTGGCGCCATTAGTTCCCGTAGTGTCATAAACAGGATAGATATTAGATGGATAATTAGCCAGATCATTCCAAAGTTTTGCGGTTGAAAAATTCGAAGTATAATTTGGCGATTTACGGTTTTCAAGCCTGCCTCCTATATCAACTTTCGCTTCAAAAATGCTGAACATATTAAAATCGAGATTGGCTCTCAAATTATAACGCTGAAATTGTTCATCAGAAGTTTGTGTGTTAGAAGTAATAGAGCTGTTTGAAACATTATATAAACCTTGTTGGTTTGCATAATCAAACACCACATTATATTTTGAATTTTGATCACCTCCATTAAACATCAGGTCACCATCAGTATATGCACCATTATTTTTAACCACCTGATTAAACCAATCTACATTAGTGCCTGTTCCATTCTGGTAAGCCTGTAATTGAGCCGGAGAATATTTTGGATTCCAGACCATTCCATTATCATTACTGATCGCTTGATTGTACAAATTAGCATATCCAAAAGAATTTAATGGCTTATAAAGAGTTATTGGTGATTGCTGACCGGTACGAGTTTGAAAACTGATGATAGGCTTACCGATATGACCTCTTTTAGTAACCACCCATATTACTCCGTTTGCACCTTCCATACCAAATGTTGCCAATGCAGCAGCATCTTTTAATACTGAAATACTTTCTACTTCAGCTGGAGTCATATAATTAAAGTAGTTATTATCTACCTCAAATCCATCCACAAAAATTTTATATCCATTCACCCCATAAGTACCGATACCTCTTATATATAAACTTGCTGCATCAAAGCCTGGCTCACCAGATCCCTGAATAACATTTAATCCCGGTAATAAGCCATATAAGGTATTGGTTATGGAAGGCGTTGTTGTTTTGTACAATGTTTCTCCATATGCAGTTGAAATGGCTCCCGTCGATCTTTGATTGCCAATTTCAAATAATCTGCCCGGTGTTGTTTCTTGGGCATGATTGTTTTTTAAAAGAACTGTATCAGCAGTTTTATTGCTTGTTTTATTCTGAGCCATTAATTGTATGGCCCCTATTAAAAGCAATGTCCATAATAACACGCTTTTAAATATATATAGTTTATAATTTAGTCTATTCCTGTTCATGTTAATTCAGTTTAATCAATTAATAACCTGGATTTTGTACCACTATAAGCTTGTTTACTTCACCCTGAGGTATAGGCTCTAACATCATTCTTGGATTCCATAACCATGTGTAGGCAACGGCATTCCAATAACTGATTAAGTTACTTGGCAGATTGATAGAAGCTGCAGCTGTTGATGAAACTAAAAATTGGAATTCCAATCTGTTACCCATCAGAATATCCGTTCCAATAGTTGGCAATTTCCAATGTTTCACATCAAAATATCTCTTAGATTCCAAGTAAAACTCAACTGCCCATTCTCTTTGAATAGCTGTACGTAATGCAGCCTGATCTGTTATCGTAATTGATGGCAAACCTGCCCTGTTATGAACAACATTTAAATTCTGTAAAGCCAGTGCTGTTTGTCCTTGTTCATTATATGCTTCGGCAAGATTCAGATATAACTCAGCAACCCTGTATATAGGGAATAATGGCCAAACCCTGCTGCCAGCATGCCAGTAGAATTTAGTATTAGTACCACATCCATTACCATAAGCCACTGTTTGTGGGAATACTGCAGTAAGAGAAGAATTTGACATTGTTTGATTCCAACCTGCAGCAGTCCATTTCGCATCACCTGGATTATTAGCTGCATCGCAACCGGGACCTGCATGGTCTGCCAGCCAACGTGGTTCCATTTGTTTAAAACGTGTAACATAATCGCTACCGGGTCTTGGAGCTTGATCACCCAATTGAGGCCAGCTTTGTTCGGTTCCGTCTGCTTTTAAATAATTTTTTAAGAAATTATAAGGTGTTCCCATCAACGCATTATCGTAACGGCTAGCTGTCCAATATGCTGACATATCATAATAAAAACCCGGACCACTTGTAACCACAGAATTATTTTGATTCTGATAATTCAATATTAACTCTGTATTTGTAGGACCAGGTAATGAGGTAGCCATACCATAATCATTCAATGCATTAGGGTTGGGTTTTCCCACTCCTGCTCCTCCTGTATTAATAACATCTAATCCCTGACTCTTACACCAAGCTAAAGCAATATTCGAAGCTGTTACTACTGAGTCCCATCTTTTTGGGTCTGTATTACCAAAGCAAATCATATTATTGTTTGCCGGGTCTGACATTGAAAGATATGGTGTGGAAGAATTGAATAATGGTCTTGCTGCAAATATTAAGAGCTGTGCCTTAAGTGCCATTACCGCACCTTTTGTTAGTCGCCCGAACTGAGAAGCAGGCCAACTATCAGGTAATCCTGCTATAGCACTATCACATAATTTTTCTGTAAAGGTTAAAGTTTGTTGCAAACTTGCACGTGGAATATTCATATTATCTGTAGCAACATAACTGTGATTGACAAGCGGAACCCCGCCAAAATCTTTGAACATCAGCATATACCATTGGGCCATCATACCCTGACATTCCGCCTTAACATAACCTTTTGTAACTGCATCCATATCAGGAACCTGATCAATATTTTCCCTAATGATACAGAGTTCTCTAACCTGCTGATACGTAATTCCGTAATTGACCCATGATGTTGTTGTAGCATTAAGACCAGTTGCATAACAAGTATAGGCAAATTGCCAACTGTAGCCTCTACTTTCTTCACCGGCAATACCACCCATACAAACACCTGTATTACTTTGATTCATGTATTGTTGTCCAAATGCCCATTGATATGCATTCAATAATTCGGAAGTCGCGTTTAATGAATTAGAAAATATAGTGGAAATGCTTACATTCCCCGAAACGTTAGGTTGTTGTAAAAATGTTTTTTGACAAGCGTACATACCCAATAGTATAAACGTTATCATTAAACCAAACATCAATTTTTTCATATGTTATGATTTTTTAATTGTTTTAGAATTGGATATTAACTCCGCAAATAAATGATCGGGTAATTGGGAATATATAGGCACTATTCACATCGGTAGTTTCCGGATCTATTCCATATTTTGTTAATGGCGCATTGAAAATGAGTAAATTATCACCATTAACATAAACTCTTATCCCGCTTATTGAAGCTTTTTTTAACGCCGCTGTTCTAGGGAAAGTATATCCAATTTCAGCATTTTTTAGTTTGATAAAATTGTTTGACTTTAACCAAAAATCACTGGTAATAAAATTGGCAGAGTTACCGGTAGTATTGATCTCTGGACGAGGATAACTGATAGGTTGATGATTGGCAACTTTATCAGGTGTCCAGACGCCATCATATTGCCATTGATATACTGTACCAAAGCCCTTGAAAAACACACCGGAAATTCCATTCTGTATATAAAAATCACCATTAGCAGTTCCGTTAAATAATGCGGTGAAATCAAATCCTTTATAATTCAATCTTATACGCAAACTATAGGCATATTCAGGAAGATTTCTAAAACCAATTGGTGCCATGTCTTGCGCATTGATAATGCCATCGCCATTTAAATCTTTATACCGAATATCACCCATTACCGTTTGACCACTTGAATAAGAATTAAAAGCACGATTTGCTAACTCCTGTGGTGTATTATAAAATCCATCACTTCTAAGACCAAAATATTGACCAATAGGCTTCCCTGTTCTGTTCATCCAATCGTAAGGATTTGGAACTTCAGCCTGATATAAAATCACACTATGATTATATGAGACTTGTCCTGTTAAAGAATAACCTAGTTTATTAATATGATCAGTCCAGGTAGCAGAAACTTCATAACCATGGTTGGTAGTTCGTCCAACATTTACGGGAGGAATATTACCACCAGAAACACCATACACTGCAGAAATAGTAGCCAAAGTGGTCAAGATGTTATTTCTATTCTGTCTGAATACATCTGCAGTAACAGATAACTTATCCTTAATAAGCCTTAAATCAATACCACCATTATATGTCTCTGCTCTTTCCCAAGTTACACTTGGATTACCATTAGCACCTTCATTAGAACCAGCTACATAAGCATTTGGTGCAGATCCATTACCACTGCCTAAATAATACCCATTCTGGTTATTTAAATTATAGGTATTGGGAAGATATAGATACCTCCTGCCATTAATTTGGTCATTACCAGTTTGTCCGTATGAAGCACGTAATTTTATGTAAGTAACCCATTTATTTTTAGGGAAGAAGTTTTCACTTGTAGGTACCCAACCAAAGGAATATGCAGGGAAAAATCCAAAGCGATGTCCTTGAGCAAAGTTCTCTGTACCATTATAACCCACATTATATTCCAGTAAATACTTTTGCTTATAATTATAAGTTATACGACCCACTAAACCCATAATACCTGATGGTGTATTATAATTATCTACCGGAATCGAGTATTGTGATGCTTTTCCTAAAAGTAAAGCAGTGATACTGTGATTACCAAAACTACGGGCATAATCTATGCCTGCATCAAGATAAAATTTATGCCAGGTCGTATTATAATTATAGGTATTGGCAGTTGCAAATGTTGTATAGGATTGTGCTCCTCCAAAAAAATCAATATTATTAGGGTTAACTGGATCCCTGTAATAAGTATATGTAGGAATAGAAGGAGTACTGGAAACATATTTTGTATAATTATCATCATAGTTAGCTGTCCCATGCACTGATAACCCTTTCGTTATAAAATCCATGGTATATTTAATCTTAGCACTACCACTTAGCATGGTGTTATAAATGAGTCCCTCTCCACTGGTAAGCACATTAGTTATTGGATTCATTTGACCAGAACCCTTTATGCCCAATGGATTATAAGAAGAACCTGCCGCTCCTGCATACCCCGAAATAATATGCCCATCAATTACAGATGGTTGCATAAATGGATTGGATTCAAATATATCCTGTTCAATAACTTTATAACGGCTTGCCCAGTCTGTAGGATTGGTATTACCACCATTAGCTGTACCTGTTAAATAGGTACCGGGTCCACCATAATTATTAAACTGACCAGCAATATTCACAGAAATGGTAACATTCTTAGCAGCTTCAATATCAAAGTTTGATCGGAAATTCGCACGACTAAGGAAAGAACCTTTATTATTATTTCCGTATGTTATTCCTTGAAGTATATCACCTTGATTGAAATAACCAAGGGATGTAAAATATTTTACTTTATCTGTACCGCCTCTTACAGTCAAATTATATTGCTGTTGAAGTCCCGTACCTCCAAACATTTCTTTCCACCAATCAGTACTTCTGTAATACAAAGCAGGGCTATTATTTAATTGGGCTTGCTGTGCTGGTGTAAGATTTGTCATTGCTGAAACTTCAGCAGGTGTATAATCGCGATTATTTTGAAATTTCCAAAGATCAGTTGGCGTAAATAACAAAGTATTCCATGAAGTATTATTTTGTTCGTTGTTATAAATATTTACAGCTTCATTTCTCATCAATGCATAATCATAAGAATTAGCACCTTTCATTAAATTAGCTGCTTGGTTAGCCCCAAAATTTGCTGATAAACTCAATACAGGTTTTCCCAATTTCCCTCTCTTTGTAGTAACGATAATAACTCCGTTTGCGGCACGTATACCATATACAGCAGTAGAAGATGCATCTTTTAGAACAGTCATACTTTCTATTTCATTAGCATCCATTGAGTTTAGTTGAGTCATGGATTGCTCAGCAGGTTGTTCTACTCCATCGATTACAATCAAAGGATTTGTACTACCTGAAAATGTTGAGATACCACGAATATAGATATTGGTAGAACTTCGTCCAGGTTCACCACTTTGTTGCATACCTGAAAGACCAGGAGAATTACCAATCAAAGCTTGAGAAATACTGGCAACCGGACTTGAAACAACATCAGTTGGACTGATGGTAGAAACCGATCCTGTTAAAGTAGCTTTCTTTGTTGTACCAAAAGCTACTACTACTACGTCTGACAATACCCCTACAGATTCTTTGAGGGTAATATTCAATACAGTAGATTCTCCTATAATTTTTTCTACAGGAGTATATTGAACAGAACTAAAGACAAGTGTTGTTTCTTTATCACCAACCTTGATACTGAATTTACCATTTTTATCGGTAATATCTTTTGACGTACCATTTTTTACTGTAACAGTTACACCCTGAATTGGATTTCCTTTTTCATCTAAAACTGTACCCTTAACAGTTCTGTCTGGAGGCATTGCTTTTTCAGTATTATCAATGATCGAAGAAGTTGTAATCACTATCTTTTTTTCTACTTTTTCGACATATAAAACAATTGAATTATTTACAATTGTGTAATTAATACCATTGGGTATCAAAACATCGTTTATAAAGTCAATTATTTTTTTATTCTTAACATTATAACTGACAATCTTATCTGATTGAATAGAACTGTTGCTGAAACTGAATTTTACTTTAGTTGCTTTTTGAACCTCCTTAATGAGTGTTTCAATTTTTACATTTTCGGCAGAGATAGAAAATGTTTTTTCCACAATTTTCTGGCTATAAGCTCCATTTGCATAAAGCGAAGAGATAAAGATTGTGGCTAGCAGGAGTTGTGCAATTGTTATTTTCATAGCAAGCATTAAGAAGGCAACCAGTTGTTGCTTTTTTTTCATAATTTGGACAAGTTTTAGTTTAATAATTCACATTGGCTAAAATCATAAACAGGTAACTGTTTGAAGACTAAAAGTGCTACAACACTTTTGGTCTTTTTTTTGCTATTTCTTTTTACATCCTGTTCCTGTGATCAGGATCTTTGTTCCATTTATTTCATAATTGGCATTTATGGTTAAACAAATTATTTTAAGTTTCGTATAAAGATCCTGTTCAGTTACATCACCTGTAAATACACAATTATTAAGATCTTCATTTTCTAAAATGATCTCAACAGCATAATTCTTTTCAAACTCAGTAATGATGGTTTTTAAATTGACTCTGTTAAATACAAAAGGAATATGTTCTTTGCTCTCGCTGATATAATTATCAACTTCTTTTACAAGTATGGGTGTGTCGACAAGTTTTGTTTCAAAATTTTTAAATTCTGTTTTATAAACGACTTTCTGATTAGGCAGCAATAAAACAGGATGCAAATCGGATTTATCATTCCCTGTTAATTCCTTATTTTCAAATACCTGCACCCTGCCTGATCGCACCTCTACTTCTGTATTTCCTGATTTATTATTTTTAATAGTAAAACTGGTACCCAATACTTTTGTGACCACCAACCCAGAATAAACTAAAAAAGGTTTTTGTTTATCTTTAAAAACATCAAAAAAAGCATCTCCTTCTAAAAAAACCTCTCTTTTATTACTATTGAAAGTATTAGAATAATAGATATTTGCATTGGGTTTTAACACGATAAGACTACCATCTGGCAAATGAACTTCCAGAGAATTTTTTGTGTTATTTTTTTTGTGAATAATATTTTCAGCAGGGATAATGGAAGCAAAAGAAACAGTTTTCTTTATTGGAAATATTAGATAAGAGAAAGCAATAACTAATAAAAGAGATGCTGCAACTAAAAAATAAGAAGGCAAATTTTTGATTTTATAGGAATCGTTAATCGATTTTGTTGCAAAGCTTTCTTTTTCAGATATATTTTTTAATATTTTATCGGAAATATTGTCCGGAATTTGGATATCCTCGTTATCCTGAATCTTAAATTGCTTTAATAAATAATAATTGAATGACTCTTGGTAATTACCACTGTTTAAAAGAGAAAAAAACTCATCCAATTCATCCGAATTAAGCTGATTATTCAGGTATTTTTCAAATAATATTTCAAGTCTTTTGTTATGCATATAATTCATTACATACATAAAGACAAATAATTAAACAAGCGGTAGTACTAAAAAGCTGATTTTTTTTACAAAAAGTTAAAAGAAAAAGCCTGATCCTGATTCTTTTAATACCTTACGAATTTGAAATAAAGCCCTTGACATGTGTTTTTTTACAGTTAACGGAGAAACATGAAGGTTATCAGCCACTTGGGAGTATGATAAATTTTCTATTTTGACCAGCTCATAAACATTTCGTTGATGGTCAGTTAGCGTTGCTAAAGCGCTTTTATATAATTCCTTATAAAATTCTCTGTCTAAGTTATTTACCGGAGTTTCTTCTTTATGTGAAACTTCCATTTGGTAATTATGCAACCCTTTCCATTCTTTGGCTATTTTTTTCATCTGATTCAATAAATGATTCCTTGCTACAATGAACAACCAATTTTCAAAAGAATGGATCTTGACTAAATTTTTCCTTTCAAACCAGACCTTTAAAAAAACATCTTGTACTATTTCTTGAGCCAATAAAGGAGATTTGAGCGATTTTATTGCTACCCGGTAAATAGTGTTCTTATACTTATCATAGATAATATGAAAGGCTTCATTGCTATCCTCACTAATAAGGAACAGCAGTTTTTTCTCATCATATGTAGAATTATCAAGCAAGCAGTTAGTGTATTAATGAATAGTAGAATTCTTTTAAACACAAGATTCTAATGGCTAAAGAATCAATTTAAACGCAAACTAAACCCTTTTAGTAAAAAAAGCAAATTTTTTAATCATTTTTTTTAATAAAATTTTTAAAGCATTAACCAATAATAAAAGTTGCTTATAAATCAGAAAGAGTGAATTTGCAAATAAATATATCTGCCTATTGTATATAAACCGAATTCATGACATTGTAAAAGAAATATTTGCTGCATTGTCTACAAAAAATCTTTTCTTACCGGATGAAATACATCGATCAAAACACCGGCTTCCCTACATTCTACACCATGTAAAATATTTGATGGAACATAAAATACATCCCCTTTTCGTAATATTTTCTTTTCACTATGAATAACTACTTCAAATACTCCATTCTCGATGAATGTAATCTGTGTATGTATATGTTTATGCAAACTCCCTGTTGAACCTGTTTCAAACCTAACTTTTACCATCATAAGGTCGTCGTCATAACCCATCACTTTTCTTTCTATTCCCTTTTCAACTGCAACCCAAGGCTTGTCTGCATCTTCGATGAAATTTTTATCCACTTCATTTAACTCCATAATCGTTTGTATTAGCTAATTAATATGATTACTCCTAAATAATTATAGAAAATATTGAACTTATCATTCGATACGAGCAGTTGAAGCCATTACTTTAAGGAAAAATTCTCTGTCAATAACCTATCTGGCCATCCAACCACCATCAACATTTAGAATAGTACCATTAACATAATCAGCAGACTTTGAACAAAGAAAAACAACTGGTCCATAAAAATCTGTCGGCAACCCCCAACGTCCTGCAGGAATCCTTTCAAGGATTGATTTACTTCTTTCCGCATCGTCACGTAAGGCTTGCGTATTGTTAGTCGCTATATAGCCCGGGGCAATACCATTCACATTAATTCCTTTACTTGCCCATTCATTGGCAAATGCTTTCACCAATCCGGCCACCGCTGATTTACTTGCAGTGTAACCTGGAACATTAATTCCTCCCTGATAAGAAAGCATAGAACATGTAAATACAATTTTACCAAAACCACGTTGCAACATGACTTTACCAAATTCTCTGGTGATGATAAATTGGGCATTAAGATTTATAGAGATTACTTTATCCCAATACTCATCGGAATGATCTACAGCAGGCTTGCGCATGATAATCCCTGCATTATTGATTAATATATCAATTTGAAATTTTTCTTTTACAGTTTTAATAAAATTGTATAATGCTTCTCTATCAGAAATATCTACCTTATAATATGTAAACTTTTTTCCTGCTGCCTCTATTGCAGCTTTTGTTGCAGATGAATCCTCTACAATTGAAGCTCCAACGATATCTGCTCCTGCATTCGCGAGAGCGGTAGCCATTCCTAAGCCTAAACCTGTATCACAACCTGTTACCAATGCAGTTTTTCCTGATAAATCGAACAATGCAGATAAGCTCATAATTTCTTTATTTATACTTACGAAATAATTTTTTGAAGCCATCAATCTTACAATAAAACATTTACCTAATTAATTAATTGACAGATTAAATGTTTAACATGAAAATAAATTGATGTACAAATTTTATAACTTTATTCTTTCATTTTTGCAATTCTTAAAAACTATTTGTGCAAACGTTCGCATAACTTTTTTTTGCAAAAACCATAACCAGCTTTAAAAAAACATACTTTCAAAAAGATAATTACAAGAGTTTCACAATAATCATAACCTAACATTAAAGATGTTTTATGGAGAAAAAAGATAAAATCACAATCAAGGATATTGCTAAAGCTTTAAATCTATCAAACTCTACAGTTTCAAGAGCCTTACAAGATAGCTATCAAATCAGCAAGAGAACAATTACTCGTGTAAAAGCATTTGCTAAGGAAAATCAATATACACCGAATTTGATGGCACAAGGCCTTAGAAATAAGAAGACCAGAAGCATTGGTTTAATGCTATGTTCAATACCTAACAATTTTTATGCTGAGGTAATAAACGGAATTGAATCAGCAACGAAGAAAAATAATTATCACTTAATTATTACACAAAGTCATGAATCCTTTAAAAAGGAAAAACAAAATTTAGACTTTTTATATAGTCGAGGTGTAGATGGTTTGCTCATATCAATTTCGACAGAAACCCATAATTATGATCATTTTCGAAGTATTATTGAAAAAAAAATTCCAATCGTTTTTTTTGACAGAATAGCTGAAATAGATTCTACCCATAAAGTGGTTGCCGAAAATGCTGAAGGAGCTTATAATGCTACTGTGCATTTATTATCCAATGGATATAAAAATATTGGCCATATAACAAGCACAAAAGATCTTTCCATTACTAAAGAACGGCTTATAGGATTCAATAAAGCACTCTGGCAGTTTAAAATTTATCAACCTGAATCAAATGTAAAATATTGTAACCATGGAGGTTTAATTGAAAAAGAAATTGAAGCAGCTTTAGATGAATTACTTTCTTCCCCAACTCCTGTTGATGCTCTTTTTACCGCATCTGATAGAATTACAATTAAAACTCTGTCTTCCCTTCAAAGAAGAGGATTAAAAATTCCGGATGATATTGCAATTGTAGGATTTACAGATTTCAGTGCACCCGAATTATTTACACCCGGGCTTACAACTATTAAACAACCAGCTTTCGAAATAGGCAAAGTTGCAGCGGAATTACTCATCAAGCAGATCGAAAGAAAAAAACCGGTCAAAGATTTTGAAAGAATGGTTTTACCCACCACATTAACAATAAGACATTCATCCATTAAAAAGATTTGATTTAGTTAAAGTTAAGAATTCAAGAAAGATACTTACTGTTATTATTGAATGCCCATATTATATTTCACAGTTTTCCTAAACTGTTTTAGTAAAATACACCTAAAATGATTTAAATTGCCTTTCAAAATTTTCTTCATGCAAATTATTCTCTTAGATAATTTGATTTTATCTTTTAATTAGATTTTATATGAAAAGAGTTTCCATGCAAGATATTGCTACGGAATTAGGCTTGTCTATAACAACTGTTTCTTTTGTTTTGAACGGAAAGTCTGAAGCAATGGGGATAAGTAAAGCAACTGTGAAAAAAGTAAATGACTTAATACTCAAAAAAGGCTATAACCCTAATAGTGCTGCAAGAATTTTAAGGACAGGTAAATCCAATACAATTGCCTTAATTGTAGAAGATATCGGCAACCACTTTTTTGGTAACATCGCAAAAATAATTGAGCTGGAAGCAAATAAAAATGGTTATAAAGTTTTTTTCAGTAGTACTGAAGGAGACAATCATATTGCTAAGAGCCTTATAGCTGCAATGCAGCAGAGTGCCGTGGATGGATTTATAATTACTGCAACTTCGGGACTAGAAGATGAAATCATCAAGTTAAAAAAAGAGAAGAAACCCTTTATATTAATAGACCGTTTACTTCCGGGAATTGACACAGATTATGTTGGAGTAGATAATTTTTTTGGAGCATATGAACTTACTAATCACTTACTCCTTAATGGTTACAAAAAGATTGGGTTTGTTTCAATTACTAGTGATATGTCACAAATGATTGATCGAAAAAGAGGTTATGAATCTGCATTAAAAAATAAAAAAGTACATATTGATGAAAGATTAATATTAGAAGTTCCATTTAGTGAAACTGGGGAGGTAATAACAGCATCTATTCAGAAGTACCTTAAAGAAAATAAAAACATTGACGCTGTATTTTTTGCAACAAATTACCTAGGCCTTTTAGGAATTGAAGCCATTCAACTAAACAAACTAAAAATTGGAAAGAATATTGGCATAGTAAGCTTTGATGACCATGATGTATTTAGATTAATGACTCCAGCGATTACAGTTGCAGCCCAACCTATCACTGAAATAGCATCAAGAACAATTGAACTTCTATTGAAGAAATTAGGTAAAGGAAAAAAGTCAGGTGTTCATGTTAGTGAAATCATCAAGCCAGATATCATTATTAGAAATTCAAGTCCTAAGAAAAAGAGATAGTTGCGATTGTTTTATACTAATTCTATTTTTTATAGAAAGAAATGCCTACTTTTAGTATAGAGAAAATTCTGAAGGATCAAGGAAAAACATACATTATTGTTTTTTATGAGATATTCAGTGAGTTCATGAAATATAGAATTTGTAATGTTCTGAAAATAAGCGTATTGTGAAGGTTTATTCAAAACCCTAACTCTCCGCATTATAAGAGCCATAGTAAATTGAAAATCAATTAACTATGGCTCTTACATTTTTGTATCATTCCTCATTTAGCTTAAAATACCCCATTCCATCAATCTTATCGTTTACTCATTTCTTTGTATCTAGCCTTGAGCAGTCAAATAATCTAATATGGTCATTCATTAATTTTAGGAGTAGTAGATTTAACCGTGGCTGATTAGCTTGAAGGCCCAGCAATATTTTGCTTAATAGTTTTATATCTTATTCTTTTGAGGATAATAAATCAACACAGAAAGACAAATTAGGAGACTGTAAAATCAATACTTTATAGATGCCAGGGACTTTCATAACTACCGAATATATTTTTCTCCGATAAAACACCTACTTATACATCCAATTCTTGTAAATATTGATCTTTTAAATGATCGTAAAATGAGCGTTTATCAATTATAAGTGATACAATGCTAGCGATCATGCCCGAAAGCATCAACTGAAATATCACATTATGCCTATCGGTCATTACCAAAACTAATATCGCAGATGTAAAGGGAGACCTTGTTACACCTGTTAAAAAAGCTACCATTCCTGAAAGAATTAGTAAATTAGCATTGCCATTCAAGAGTCCAAACAAATAAGCCATAAAAGAGCCAATACTTGCTCCTGCACTTAAAGCTGGTGCAAAAATTCCACCGGCAGCTCCAGAGCTAAAAGACAAAACAGGTCCAATTATTCTTAAAATGGGGGTATACCAATTGACAAATTTGTCGGATGTAAATAAAGTATTTGTGATTAATTCTTTACCAGAGCCCAATATGCAATTATCTACAAAATAAGCTAAAGCCGCCATGATCATTGAACTACCCAGTAGAAAAAATAGGTGATGTGCCGTTATTTTAAACCTTTTTTTCCATTTAAATATTTTTAGAATAATCTTACACATGATACTAGCAGTTATCCCAGCTACAATAGCAACAATCAGCAATGCCATAAAAAAATACAAAGAAGTACCCTCCGCATTGGGATAACCTAAATATAAATGGGGTCCAATTATTACTTGCGCTGTTAATCCGGCAATAATTACGGCAGAGAATAAGGCTGTCTTAAAAAAACTGATATGCGTTTTTGTTAATTCTTCGATGGCAAAAACGATTCCGCCCAATGGTGTATTAAATGCTGCTGCCAAACCCGCAGCAGCACCAGTCATGATCATGTTTTTTTTTGCAATTTTTGGCCATCCTGCTGGCAGTAGTGAATTAATTTTTCTGAATATGGTTGCTGCTATTTGTATGGTAGGCCCTTCTCTACCAATAGCCCCCCTCCAAAAACCATGATAAGGCTAGAAAGCACTTTTACGAATATCACTTTTACACTTAAAAGTTTATCGATAATTACATTTTTTTTGGGAGTAGACAGCTCGATCGCTGCCATTACTTGTGGTATCCCACTTCCCCTTGCATAAGCTGAAAACCTTTTTACTAACCACCAAGATGCCATAAAGCAAATAGGCGTTAATAAAAAAATTAAACTCTGATGATAATGTAAGATGTAAGATGTTCCTCTTTCTGCTAACGCAAAAAGTTTCGCATAAAGTATGGCCACCAGACCTGTTATAATCGAGGCTGTCCAAAAAGGGATTGCTTGCAAAATATTGATCTTAACTTTCTCATTGTGTATTTTATTCAAATAACCTTTTAATTGGTATTTAATCTTTTGAATTAGAGTCATTTACTTTTAGCCATTTTGATAAATAAAGCGAAGTTGGGGATAATTATACTATTTCGGTAAACATTAACATTAAAAGTCGTTTAAAGTAAAAATATTTTTAATACTAGGATGGCAAATGAAAATGCGTTTACCTTATAATAATATTTCTCAGCTCAAATTGTTGACGGCTTAGCAAATTAGGTATTACATATTAGCTTGTAGAATCTTTTACTAAACAAATAAAGAAATACCTATTACTGAGTATAAAACAGGTAGCATGTATCGCTTCCATTATTAGGTGTACAATACACAAAAAGGTTATTACTATTTTTTATTGAAATATTATTTAAAGCCATGTATCTATTTTAGGTAAATTTTAAGAGCAATAAATACAAAATAAATTTACACTAAATTTTAATAATTAACTGGCAATCAATATATAAATAAGCTATATACGATTGTAGTCCAATATAAATATTATTACATTTAAAATAGCTGATTCAACCCATTGAATAGTGACTCATAAAATTAACATTCAAACAACCGATTGTTTAAAAAACTATTGTGGGTAATGAATTAACTTGGGTTATAATTAAGCTTATGGCTGCCGAAATACCTACCATGAAAGAGATAGCTAAAAAGCTTGGCATCTCTACATCCTCTGTATCGAGAGCATTGCACAACCATCCTAGTATTGGATTGAGAACTAGAATGCGAGTGAATGAATTGGCAAAAGAATTAGATTACGAGCTTAACCAAACCGCTATATTTTTTCATAATAAAAAAACATTTACGGTGGGGGTTATCTTACCCCAATTAACCGAAACTTTTTTTTCGGAAGCCATTTCTGGTATTGAAGATATTGCTAATAAAAATAAATATACGGTTCTAGTTGGGCAATCGCATAACAATGAAGAAAGAGAAAAAGCCATTATTCAAACCATGAAGGAACATAGAGTAGATGGTTTTATTATTTCCATTTCTAAAAATACAACGCACTATGAGCATTTTGAAATGTTGAAGAAGCATAATATACCCATGGTATTTTTTGACTGCATTCCTCAAATGAAAAACATCAATACAGTTGAATGTAATATTGAAACTGGAACAATAAAAGCAGTAACCCTTTTGCTAAAAAAAGGCTACAGAATTATTGGCTTAATTAATGGTCCAGAAAGACTCTTAGCTAGCAAACAACGGCTAGACGGCTATAAACTAGCTATTCATAAGCACCGACTAAAATATGACCCTAACTTAGTAATTAATACCGACTTAACCACCATTGGTACTCAAAATGCCATGTTGCAGCTATTGAAGTATAAACGGGTACCCACTGCCATCCTCACCTTTAATGATTATGTGGCACTAGATGCCGTTCAATATGCTAGAAAGAACAATGTAATGGCTAGTAGCGAAATCTCTTTTGTAAGCTTTGCCAACCTTCCTAGTAATTGCTATACCTCCTATCCACCGATTGCCTCTATTGAACAATTCCCTTATCAGCAGGGGCAAAAGTCCATGGAGACCTTACTTCAAATATTAGCCGATCCAAAGAAAGAAAATAATGGTCTAAAGACTATTATAGAGCCCCAATTAGTGGTAAACGATATACTGTCTTAGCATTAAGCCGCCATTTATCCAATTCATTCATGATCCATTTATTTTTTCTAACCTGATTTAGGGTTAATCATTCCCCTTGGTTTACTATTGGCCACTTCAGTAACGACTGCGGCCATATTAAAGTTTAGCTTTTAAACTTTAGTACACAACTATGCAGCAAGATTCGGCCTAGACTAATTATATCCATATTCGAGACTTGTTCGGGTCTAGTGCATAAATTCATGTACTAGACCCGAACAAGTCTCGAATAAATCTCGAATTAGGTAGCTTAAAAAGGACGTAGATGGCTACCGATTAAAATACAGTTTCATTAACTGTGATTTACTGTTTATTTGAAGTTTATGGTAGATGCTTTTAATATTTTTTCGAACAATATCGATGGTAATTAAATAACGTTCTGCAATTAATTTATAACTCAACCCATCTAATATTCCTTTTACAATATCTAATTCGCGTTCGGTTAACTTCTCGGTCAATTTTTCTTTTGGATGAAAATATTCTGCCACTTTACGTGCAATCGAAGGACTCATATTACCTCTTCCTTCATTGATATCGATTAAAGCAGTTTTAATGTCTTTTAGTTCATAGTCTTTGGTTAAGTAGCCAACCGCCCCTTCACATAAAGAACTAAAAATGCTTTTAGCGTCCAATGAAGAGCCCATAATACCAATTTTATCGGGTTTTATGCCCCATTCCAACGCATTCGACCTAATAATGCGGATCGCCCTTTCAGCATCTTGTAAGGGAGCAATTTCTCTCTGTAATAAGTTATCTTGATTGGGAAGTCGATAGTTCAATACAAATGCATTTACCCCCATGGTATTAAACCATTTTGCTAATTGCAGTCCGCTAATTACATAGGCTAGTCGTTCGTATCCCCCACCCGGACAAATTATAACTGCCGCTCCTTTATTCTCCTGCTTCGACGTAAAGAAAGCATACATGCCAGGTGTACCTACTCTATAGATTCGTTCATTCGCAATACTATCTGGCAAGGGTTTTCCCTTTGTGTTAGGCATTAATCCCTTTGGCCATAATGGAATAAATTCCTGTGCGACTATTCTCACTGAGTTGAAAGTGAAAATTGCAAAAGCAAAAAAATATACGAGTAATTTCATAGTGAGGAATTAGGCTTTTTAACTATTCAGCATTATCTACTCTAAACCAATCAAGATCTGCAAAACCACTATCATTGGTTAAAGTATTCGTAGAACAAAACATACCTACTTTTGCTCCTATCCATCTGCCTTCAATCGCTTTAAAACTGGTATCGATATTTTTAAAAACAAGCCCATCTGTACTATAGCTAAATTTACAAATTGCGTTTTTGGATACCTTTAATCTTATATATACAGTTGAAGCATTAATCTTTTCGATTAGTTTTTCGGATATTTCTTTTTTTCCTTTTATGGCATCATTACAGGTACTGTATGAAATATACACCCCATCGTCTTTTTTTACCAAGGAAGTATAAGCATAACTCATACCCATGACAATGAGTCCAAATTTATCACCATCAAATTTAGGTTGGAAATTAACCTTGGCAGTGGCAGAAAATTCATCTGCTGGAAATTTCTGTAATAATATTGAAGGAACATCCCAATAATTATTAGCCGTATCTGCTATTTTAATGGCATTCATTCGTAGCAAACCCTCTGGCCTTAGCATTGACCATGTTTCTTTTGGATTAGCTTGCCATTGCCATTGAAGCCCTAATTTAAGCGCATTAAACTCATCGCTTTCCTGAGGTGTTAGGGCGGAATAAACTTTACCTACATTGGGCTTCTTAAAGGTTAGAACAGGTTCCCCTTTTCCATCGCCATCTTTATCGATGCCGATTATTGGCCAATCATTTTTCCATTGCATAGGCTGTAAATGCATAACTCTTCCATAAGCACCCTTATCTTGAAAATGTAGAAACCAGTCCTCCCCCATTTGTGTATTAACCCAAGCGCCCTGATGCGGGCCATTTACAGGTGTATTACCTTGGTCTAAAACAATTTTTTCTTCATAGGGACCGTAAACATTTTTACTACGTAAAATAAGCTGGTAGCCACCACCAACACCACCTGCTGGAGCAAAAATGTAATAGTAGCCGTTGCGCTTATAAAATTTAGGGCCTTCGATGGTTGGGTGATGAGCATGACCATCAAATACTAATATTGGATCACTCATTACCTTAGTTCCATCTGCACTTAACTCTTTTACCACAATAATACTTTTGATAGTGGCGCGACTTCCAGCGTAGGCATGAACCAAATAAACCTTCCCATCTTCATCCCATAAGGGGCATGGATCAATTAGTCCTTTTCCTGCTTCAACTAGCACCGGTTGGCTCCATGGACCATAAATATTTTTAGCCTTTACAAGATAAATTCCAAAGTCGGGATCAGGGTAATAAATATAAAATTCGTTCTGATGATAGCGAATAGAAGGTGCCCATACACCATTGCCATGTTGTGTTTGTGAAAAATGTGCTTCGGGAGGTTGGCGATGTAATGCATGACCGATAATATTCCAGTTCACTAAGTCTTTGGAATGAAGAATTGGCAACCCAGGCACTGCATCAAAACTAGAGGCAGTCATGTAAAAGTCATCACCAACCCTGATAACATCAGGATCTGAATAATCTGCATTTATTACGGGATTTTTATAGGTGCCATCACCATTATCAGCAACCCATACTTTTGAAATAGGATTATTGGTAATGGTCTTTTGTGCTACTGCTGAAAAGACTAAAAATATATGAGCAAGAAATAAAAAAAATATAACACTATCTTTCATAAACTTATTGTTTTGGAAGAAAACCCCAAGTTCCAGTACTGTATTTTTTTTTCTAGTAGAGACTTGACTAAAGGACTAATAATTCGTTGAAAGTATTTCAACAATAAAAACAACAATGATTATTTGTTAAGTAAATGACTAGTTAGCTTTAGCTTTAATTCTCTGATACCTTCTACTGCGAGTGATGCCATTTGTTTTGCACCAGCAGGACTAAAATGGGTGTCATCCTTCTTCCCTTCCGGATAATTAACATTGCCTGAATCAACATAATTAAATAGATGTTTTGAAGGTTCATCGCCCATCCCTATTAAAAGTTTTTCAGATTTTCGATGCATATCTATGAAGGCAACTTTCATACTGTCGGCTAAACTTCTTACTACATCGGGGTAACCGCCGTGTGTGTCCGTAAAAAGACCCGCTTTAAAACTACGACGCATGGTAGGAGTCATTAATACAGGAATTGCCTTTTTTTGTCTAGTTTCTGTAACAAATTTTATAAGGTTACTGCGAAAATCAACTAATGAAGTACCTACTGCAGGTTTATCAATTTTCTCATCATTATGACCAAATTCTATAAACACATAATCTCCTTCATTCAGTTTATCAACAATAGGTTGCCATCGATTTTCTGTTATGAACGATTTTGTGCTTCTACCATTCATTGCTCTATTGTCTACAACAATTGATTGATCAAAGAACGCTCCAAAGCACATTCCCCAGCCAGTCTCAGGGAAGGCTTTAGCTTGCTTATTAGCCATAGTAGAATCGCCAATCATATAGATGATCGTCTTTCGTTGTGGAAGACAAAAGAACATAAATAAACAGGCAGCAAGGATGATTCCGGTTTTGCGCAAGAAATTTAATGGCTTATTCATAAATATATATATTTAAAATACTCTTTACAATTTATTAATAGATACTAAATAGGAAACTAAGTGTTGGAAATACTATCCAGGTTAAACTTATGATTTTACTTTCAGCGGATTCCAGTTATCTTTTCCACCTAATATATTTTTTAAAGTATAAATTTTAGATTCTTCTTGATTCAATTGTTTTGACCAGGGTACACGACCATGTATCGATGCACCTAGGCCAATATTCTCAAACTCGGCATAATAAGCTGTCTGTTCTTTATTGGGAAACATGGCATCTCCTTTCCAAGGGTCCCAACCTTCTGCAACTATATGACTTCCTAATACGCAATGTAAATAAACCGTTTTAGCATATGGACGCCAAGGTCTTCCTAAGTATGCATTTTTTACAGAAGAATCAGCTATCAATTTACAATTAAAAAATACAAAGCCAAAGGGCTGATTAGCTCTTGTAGCAGCAGCTGTAATATAAGAATTGGTTAAGTTTTTAATAGTGCAGTTTTGAAATACCACGATTGCTTCTCCAAAAATGAAATCAGTAGTACCCTCGATATAACAGTCCTGAAAATATTGTCTACTATTCTCTTTCGTAACGTATAAAGTATCTTGATTGCCTAATACTTTACAGTTCTTTATAACCACACGATCTGCTGACACATGCAAGGCAACCGCTTGTCCTACCCGACCGGCAGTGTTTTGAATGGTTAGATTTTCCGCTGTAAAATCATTGCCCTCAACCAAGAGTGTATAGGAAGTATAAGTTGTAAATTTATCTTTTTGAAAAGCATCGATTCCAAATAAATTGGATTTGCCAGAGAAATCATCAAAACTAATAATAGTACTATCAATACTTTCTCCCACAAAAGAAATATTTGTTTTCCAAGAAGGTACAACAATCTTCTCATGATAGGTACCATTTTTTATGTGAATGGTTACTCTTTTATCCGAAAGATCACGAACAGCATTCACAGCCTCCTGTATGGTCTTATAATTACCAGAACCATCCTTGGCCACTGTTAATGAAGCAATATATACCGGCTTGATGATGGCTGTTTGTGCATGGCTAAAAATAGTTGCTACAAAAACACCCCCTACAAAACAAATGAGATGCATTAATAATAAACGTAACTTATTTTTAAAAGATGGGTATTTCATAAATAAATGGACATTAGATTTATTTATCCAAACTTACCAAAAAAAACATTCCATAAACAATGAGGCTAGTTTTTATACCTCATTGTTTATGGAATCTTTTATAAAGAAATTAGATAGGAAGGATTAATATCCAGGATTTTGAGGAAAATTAACATTCGCATCAATTGTTGGTTGAGGAATGGGCAATAATTCCGATTTACCTGTAGTAAATCCTGTTGCAAATCTTGAAAGAGCCGTAGTATTAATAGCGGAACCAAACCATACCACACTAGTTGTACCAGTAGGTGTTGATGAAGGAGCTGGTTTATAAAATGAATTTGACCAAAGCGTTACATCATCAGCGGTAGAAGCATTTTTATAATACATTTTAACAGGCAATGTATTATAAGGTGCAGTTAAATTAGACATAGCTAGCAAAGTAGCTTTTGTATTTGTGATGGTAGTTGCCAATAAGTTCCATCTAATAAGATCAAATTTACGAACGCCTTCGCCACCTAACTCTAAAGATCTTTCTTTTACAATGGCCGTAAAGAAATCAGAATTACTCAATCCAGATAAATCAACTGTAGCATTGGGTGTAGCGATTGGCAAACCATAACCTCTTCTGCGTACTTGATTAATAGCATTGTACGCTGCCGCAGTAGGGCCATTAATTTGATTTTCTGCTTCAGCAAACATCAATAAAACATCGGAATAACGAAGAATTTGCCATTTATATCCAAGATATTGTGTACCATAACTTGCAATGGCTATTGCAGGAGTACTCCAATCTCTTCTATATTTACCGTCATTAAGAGCAGTGATTGCTTGTCCTGTTTTCGTTAATAAGCTACCACTCACTACTAAGTTATAAGGAGCAATTGTTACATCTCTTCTTAAATCGGTAGAGTCGAATAAATAAAAATAACTAGGTAAAATATTGAGACTTTTATTTCCATAACTAGTACTACCATTGGTTACAGCTGGACCATCATAATATCCCAATTTGGTATCTTCTACGCCAGAGAATCCAGTTGCACTAGCTTGAAACATTAATTCATTCTGTGGATCGGTAACAGCGTGTGCACAAACCTGATCGCGCCATAATGATTTGAAGCTAGGATTTAGGGTGTGTTTACCTGAATTAATAATATCATTACATTCATCTCTAGCTATTTGATAATAGGTTAGGTAATCTGCGTTCCTTTGCATCGTAGCTGTTGGGCGTCCACGTAAAGAATAACCACCTCTAAATAATGCAATTCTTGCTCTTAATCCTTTTACAGCACCTTTTGTAATTCTTTCGTCAAGAACATCACCAATGGCAGTAATACTATCGCACCAAGGAACCAAATTTTCTGCAACCTTTAAATCGTCTAATAATTGATTATATAGTGTATCTGTTCCAACTCTTCTTGGAAAAGGGTTGCTTGTTGCTTGAACAGAAGCAGGTAAAAAATGAGATGGCAAATCGCCCCAGTTCACAATCGCCTCAGAATAGAACTGAGCCCTTAAAGTTAAAGCTTCACCATACATTCTTTTTAATTGGGCTATTTGTTGTGGAGTTCCATTTGTATACAAACCCATTTTTGGAATATTGTAAATACAAATATTTGCGTATTCAATACCGGTAAAAAGCTGATTGAAAGGGTTTGTTAACTGAGCATTGGTTGAGGTAGCTGCATAACGTGCTATATCTCTTCTATCGGCATCAGAAGCACCTGTAGGGCCTTGCATTTCATCATTATCAACCGTATAGTATAAGCTTAAACGTATTCCAAATCCTTGGTCTCCAACTAAACGACTATAAACACCTACTAAAGCCGCTCTAGCACTGGCAACATCACTAAATACAACATCTGTACCTACTGCTGTAATAGGTTGTTGGTTTAAGAATTTCTTGCAGCTTCCCAACAATAAAAATGAAAAAAGTATAATTAAGGTTGTTATTTTATTAAAATATTTCGTATTCATATAAAGTATTTTTTATAATTATTTAAAAAGTAGCATTCACTCCAAAAACAAAGCTTCTACTTTTTGGATAAGCTGAATAATCAAGACCTGGTGTTAATGGACTTGTACTTACGCTCACTTCAGGATCATAACCAGAATAACGAGTTAAAATTGCCAAGTTATTTCCTGTAAGATAAACGCGTAGTTTACTCATTTTTAAGCCTGCTAATTTTTTAATAGGAAAACTATAACCAATGCTCATATTATTTAAACGAAGGAAGGATCCATCTTCAATAGCCCATGAACTTGGATAAAAAGCACCCGTACTCTTGATGGGCATCCAAATATTAGCATTCGCATTTAAAGCAGTTAATTGATCGGGAGATATACCAACAACCTGATTAGATGAATTAATCCATTGTGCAGTAGCACCTGAAGGGGTAACTACTTTCCAATGATTTTGCATGATAGCCAACTGATTTGAGTTATTAATATATCCATTGGTAAATTGTATCTTATTAGCATTATATACATCATTACCGTATGAAAAATTAAAGAATAAACTCATATCCCAATGTTTGTATGTAAACTGCTGACTAATACCACCTGTGAATTTAGGGGTAGGATTACCTATGATTTTTCTATCGTTATTTAAGTCTACAGAACCATCACCATTAAGATCTTTGAACTTAATAGACCCTGGTTGAACAGTACCAATGATTGCGTTATCGGTAACCACACCCGATTTTAAAGTATAAATACCATTATTATAATCAAAGTCACTAACCTTATAAAAACCGTCTGTCACTAGTCCATACATTGAACCTACTGGACTACCAATTTTTTCTATGTAATCGGTAGGCTGACCAGATACACCCCAGCTAGCTGCTGGATAAAAATATTGTTGATTAGTACCTAACTGGTCAATTGTATTTTTATTAAACGAGATATTAAAATTAGCAGACCAGCTAAAGTTTTTATTCCTAATGATTGTTGAGTTTAATTGAATTTCAACACCTTTATTCGACGACTTTCCAATATTTTGCAATTGTGTAGAATAACCATATGTAGACGCAATTGGAACATTCAATAATAAATCTTTAGAAGAATTATTATACAAATCAACGGTTAAATCCACTCGACTTCTAAATAAACTAATGTCTAGACCAATATTCCTATTAATAGTAGACTCCCATTTTAAATCAGAATTTACTAACCCACTCGAATAGTAGGCCATCACTGCTTGATTATTTAACCCGTAGTAATATGAACCATCATTCTTAAATGTTGTAAGGTATAAATAATCATTAATTCTATTATTACCTACAGACCCAATACCGACTCTTAATTTAAGATCATTGATAAAATTTACATTATCCATAAATTTTTCATTCTTTATCCTCCATGCAAAGGAAGCCGCTGGAAAATAACCCCATTGTTTTCCGGGAGCAAACTTTGAAGCACCATCCGAACGTACATTAAAGGAGAATAAATATTTACCCAAATAGGAATAATTTAACCTACTAAAAAAAGATAAACTAGTATATCTGGTTTTATTTAGTTGAGGATAACCCGTAAAATAAGTACCTAAACTAGTATTAGAAATAGCAGCTTCCGGGCTAGTAAAACTTGGAATATTTTTGAAAAGACTAACACTATTTGTCGTTCTCAAATCATAGCTTTCTTCCCCAACCAAGAAGTCAAAATCATGTTTATGCTTAAATCCTTTCAAAGAATAACTAAACACATTCGAATTGGTATAGGTATCTGCAATTGTAGTATCTAACTCAAGAATTGGTTTTGCACCACCAGTAATAATAGAATATGGCGTAATGGTATCACTGAACTTTCTATCAATAATACTTTTACGATCATAACCGAAGGTTGATTTAAAAGTAAAGTTTTTTGTTATCAAATAGGTGATGTTAGCATTTGCACTAAAGGCATCTGTAGAATGCTTTCTATACTCTGCATTCGCTAATTTGATAGGATTAACTAGCCCTAAACCGTTACCTGGGTTTGGATCGGCTAAAGGATCATTTTGATCAATGAGTTCATTCGCAGAAAGGAAGGGTCTATACTGTACAGCATTTCTTAACCTACTGTATGCGGTACCTTGATCGGACGAAATACCAGCACCATATACATCCTGATGTGTATATCTTGCGCCTACCCCTAATTTAATTTTTGAACTTATTTGATATTCGTCTCTAAAATTAAGAATATGCCTTTTATAACTTGAATTCATTACAATGGCCTTATCATCATTATAGGTATATCCAAAATTGTATACATTCTTTTTTGTACCACCCGATAATGAAAGATTATGACTTGTTGTTACCCCCGTCAATCCTAGTACATTATCCTGCCAATTAACAGGATTTGTATTCTTATAATTAGCCAAAGTATCCCAAGTACTACCAAAATTGGTTAAGAAGTTAGTACTATCTACACTATTTCCTCTAGACCTTTCTGATTGATACATTACATAGTCGTATGGACTTAATACTGCTAATGTTTTAGAAAGATTCTTTACACCAATAAAGCCATTATAAGCTACCACCAACTTTCCAGGTTTTCCACTTTTAGTAGTAATGATGATTACACCATTTCCACCTCTAGCTCCATAAATAGCAGTAGCAGCGGCATCTTTTAATACATCAATAGATTGAATATTTTGAGGAGAAAGTACTGAAAGCGCGTTTTCAACCTGCACACCATCTACAATGTATAATGGAGAATTATCCCCTGTAATAGACATACCCCCACGAACTCTAATATTAATTTGAGCATCAGGCGATCCTTCTGCAGTAGTAGCTGTTACACCTGCAAGTCTACCATTTAATGCTTCAGCAGCTGAGTTAATAGGCACATCCTTTAAATCTTTAGCCCCAATACTAGAAACAGAAGCTAATAAATCTTTTCTTCTAACACTCTGATAGCCAATAACAACTACCTCATCTCCTGCAAGATCCTTTGCAGATCTTTGCAACTTAATTACTAAATCTGTATTCCCTGTTGATACCTGTTGAGCGGTATATCCTACATAACTAATGATTAAAGTATGCGATTTTGAATCATCAGGTATACGGATAGTGAAATTACCAAGGCTATCCGACTGTACCCCTGTTTTAGTACCAGAAAGCAAGATTGTAGCATGTGGTAATACTACCCCAGATTCATCCTTAATGATACCCTTAATTTGTTTTGATTTGGTTTGAGCAAGTATGCCCGACATAGCAAATACTAACAAGACCGATAGTGCGATCAATTTTTTCATACAGCAGTAGTTTATATTCTATAATAATAAAAAACAGTTAAAAATTATTCTTTCAACCGTAATTATTTCGCAATTCTAACCCAGAAAAATCGCAACTATCTATCTGAAACTATATTTATCTACGCAAACGTTCCCGAGAACGATGGAGTAAACCAAACATTTTCACTATTTGAACGAAAGATTCCTTAGATACTAATAAAAGCGAAACTGAAGTGAATGGCCTATTTAACAATATTGGTTTTACAAATCAGGCCACAACATTAAAATACTTAAGTATTAAATATTACTGAGCCCCTAGATTTGAACCGGTAAAGCTAAATGGCAATAATTGACTAGCTTTTTCAACAATAAATACTTTTCCAGTCATACCGCTCAATATTAATCTTACCGGATGTTGATACCGACTTTCATGCTCTTGGATGGCCTGTCTACACATACCACAGGGCGAAACAGGCTCATTACTGGTCATATTATCATTACAATTGTGATAACTAATGGCTAGACTCTTTATGTAAGCAGTAGGAAATAAAACAGCAGATGAGGCAAGCAATGCCCTTTCGGCACAAATACCTACTGGATAACTTGCATTTTCTTGGTTAGTCCCCATTACTATTTCTCCATTATTTAATGTTGCTACAGCCGCCACACAAAACTTTGAATAGGGAGCATAAGCATTTTTGGTAAGCGATCTTGCACGTTCTAGTAGGGTTGCATCCTCATTATTTAGTTCATCAATAGAATCATATACCTCATAAATAAAACTATAATTTTCTTGTTTCATCATCAATCAACTTAAGTAATAAAAAAAGTCCCCACTATAATCGAAGTGAGGACCCATTAACTTTAATGGAACTGTAAGATAACTTATTTTATGCTGTTAAACAACCTTTTCCAACGAGGTCCATTATTCCAGCTAAACCATATTAATGAAGCTTTACCTACTATATGCGTTTCTGGTACAAAACCCCAATAACGACTATCTTGACTACGATGACGATTATCACCCATCATCCAATAATAATTCAATTTGGTAGTATATGTTGTAGTTTCTTTACCGTTAATGATAAACTTCCCATTAATTTCTTCTAGTTTATTGTCTTCATAAACTGTAATTAATCTTCTATATAGTGGAATTGTTTTTTCATTTAAACTAAGAATATCGCCTTTCTTAGGAATTTGCAAGGGACCAAAATTATCAACACTCCAAGGATAATTTGTATCATCATATGGAAAAGTATAGCCTCGGGTACTATCAATAAACCTTTCTACAAGTTTAACATTGGGTTGTTTACGCATTCTGGTAGCCTCTTCAGCAGTCATATTTATTACATAGGCACCAGGTGTATTTTCAACATTACGAATTTGTTGATCTTTAATATCATTTACATCAATATTCAACTCTTCTTTTAAATATTCATCAGTTAATCCACCTCCAGTAGTCATAACTGTATAATCTGTTTGTGAGCCTTGTGGAACAAATGCAGGCTTACCATTAATAAATAAGTAACTATTTTTAACTTCTACTACATCGCCTGATACAGCTGTACAACGCTTGATATAGTTATCGGTTTTGTCGTAGGGATGTACAATTATTTCATGTTCCGCAAATAACCTTTCCCTATTGCCATGATAGGTTATGCGTAGCTCATCGTAGTAGGGTCTTGCACTGAGATAACCATCTTCATTAATAATGGTATCACCCGCTGGAAAATTAAACACAACTACATCATTACGTTTTACGTCGGTAAAAGCAGGTAAACGTTTATAAGAAAGCTGAACCGACTTAATATACGAAGGAGTAAACTTAGTAAACGGCATGGTATTGTGCACAAATGGAAATGACAATGGTGTGATTGGAATCCTAGGACCATAAGCCATTTTGCTAACAAACAGAAAATCGTTCACTAGTAAGGTTTTCTCCATACTTCCTGTTGGAATCACATAGGCTTCAAAAACGAAAGTTCTAATAATGGTAGCAGCCACCACAGCAAATACACCCGCATCAATCCATTCCCGATTAATCGACTTTTTATAGATCCCTACTACCTCTGTTCCTCCCCAACTTTCTTTTTTTGAAAATCCTAGGTAAGGAAAATAAATAAATGGAAAAAAAACAGTGAGCGTATGATGAAAAAGGTTAAAACGTTTAAAATGCATTACAAAAATAATGGTAATCCAAATGGTAATAAACTGACCTGCAATCGGAATTAACTGTAACCAAAACCATATTTTACTGATATTGCATTTTTTGACAATCAACCAAGTATTGTAAAATGGAATAAATGCTTTCCAAGGCTCAATACCTGCTTTTTTAAACATTCCGTAGATACCAATATGCCAACCAATAACCCCTATAATAAATAAAAATATTGCCATAATTTCTTTTTAAGAATTCTAAAGATGAAGTTTATTTTTTAAATTAATCCCTAAAATATTTAAGATGCAAGTTGATACAATTGATTATAACTACTTGTTAAATAATATCTAAATAAAAAAATAAGTATAATGAGTAATTTGTTTAAACATAGTTCATTACATCGGCAACAGTAATCGATTTACTTGAAAGAATGATTAGCCTTTCTACCACATTTCTTAATTCTCGAATATTTCCCGTCCAATTATGCGCTAACAAAGCCTCAATAGCGTTTTTTTCAATACCTTTTTTCGGTTGCCCATATTCGTCAGCTATATCTGTGAGAAATTTTTCTACTAAGAGCGGAATATCATCTCTTCTATCATTTAATGAGGGTACATGTATTAGAATAACACCCAATCGGTGATATAAATCCAATCTAAAATTTTTCGCTTCTACTTCTTTTAGTAGATCTTTATTTGTTGCTGCAATCACCCTTACATCAATGCTAATTTCCTTTTCTCCGCCTACCCGAGTTATTTTTCCTTCCTGCAATGCACGCAATACTTTTGCTTGCGCACTTAAGCTCATGTCCCCAATTTCATCTAAAAATAAGGTCCCTCCATTTGCCTGTTCAAACTTACCTATCCGTTGTTTAATAGCCGATGTAAAAGATCCTTTTTCGTGTCCAAAAAGTTCACTTTCGATTAATTCACTGGGAATAGCAGCACAATTCACTTCAATAATGGGGTAGGCAGCGCGATGACTTTTTTCGTGTAACCACCTAGCTACAAGTTCTTTTCCACTTCCATTTTCGCCAGTAACCAATACTCTAGCCTCTGTAGGTGCTACTTTTTCGATGGTTTCTTTTATTTTTTTGATCCCCTCACTTTCACCTATCATTTCTTGCACTTTACTCACTCTACGCTTTAATACCTTCGTTTCTTTTACCAAGACATTTTTATCCATTGCATTTCGAATGGTTATTAGCAATCGGTTCAAGTCTGGCGGCTTGGAAATATAATCATAAGCACCCTTCTTCACAGCTTCTACAGCCGTTTCTATCGTACCATGACCACTAATCATAATAATGGGTATATCAGGATTTGCAGCCGTGGCTTTTTGTAAAAACTCTAGACCTTCCATTTTAGGCATCTTAATATCGCAAAGAACTAAGTTGTAAGATACAGCTAGAAATTTTTGCAATCCTTCTTCCCCATCCATCGCTTCGTCAATCTTATATCCTTCATTATTCAGTATATCCTTTAGCACACTACGTATAGCTCTTTCATCATCAATAATTAGTATTTGAGCCATGATTTATTTCTTTATTGCAAGATAAGATTAGTTTTTTTAAACAGATTCCTCAATTGGCATTTCAATTATCAGATCGTTAGTCAATAATTTATAAAAAGTTAAAGCTAGCATGGGAATTCGCTCATGCCAAAAAACAATTCTTCATTATGGCAAGATCAAGCATACTTTTCTTTAATCATTTTTATTACCACTTTGTCAATCGGCAAGGAAACAACATCTTCGTGTAGGTCGTTCCATTCAACCCAACGAAATACTTCACAATTACTAGTAATATCAGCAACCTGATGAGGTTCAAAATCAAATATTGCTGTCTTGGTTTCTAAAATAATTGGCTCTGCGGTTGTAGCAAAATAGTATATCGAGATAATTTGATCAACATGATTAAAAGCAGAGATTTGAAAAAAATCGGTTGTATAAATATGATCCCCTATGGCAACATCTAGATTCGTCTCTTCTTTAAATTCTCTTCGAAGACATTCTCTTGTCCCTTCTCCAAACTCCAATCCCCCACCGGGTAACTTTGTAAAGTAATTGCCTCTAATAAATTCATCACTCACTAATACCCTTTTGTTACTATCCATTAAAATTCCATATACACGAACATTAAATAGTGACATCTTGCTAAATTTTTGTTTATTTAAAATAACCAGAGCTGTTAAAAAAAATCAGGTAGTGTAAAGAAAATTGTTCATTTTATTTTCGATGCATCAACTTTTGCTTTTCTTTCTATTTTATCTTTTACACTAAATTGTATCATTTTTTTAATTAATCCGTATGGGATGGGGTTATGATAAGGAAATTGTATTGTACTTTTTGCGGTTACGTAATTTGACAACTCATCTTGATACGCTTTAATGGCATTTGTCAAAGCATAAAGGCCAATATGATGTTTATTTGCTGCAAAATAAAGTAATCTGCCATTTAATTTATAGGCTGGCATATTATAGCTAATTTCTTCTATAGCATTTGGAGCAGCTAGTTTAATTACTTCTCTCAATTTTATTAATTTTCCCCTTATTGTTGCTGGCTGAATTGAAATATAATGGTCAACATCTTTTATAGCAATACGCATAAATAATCATTTGCTTCTAGCAACAAAGCTTGAAGTAAGCTTAAATATCTATTTCTCCTTTAAATACGAAACAAGCAGGACCACAAAGCCAAATATTTTTATATTCCTGTTCGCCTATTTTCTCAAATTCTACAGCCAGTTGGCCGCCTAAAGTTTTAATTTCAATTCTATTAAACCCCGTCTCATTATGAGCAAAAACCAATGCCGATGCAGTTACGCCCGTTCCACAACTTAAGGTTTCATTCTCAACACCTCGTTCGTAGGTACGAACAATTAGTTGGTCTTTTTCGATTTGTTCAACAAAGTTTACATTAATACCCTGTTCAGCGAAGTCCTTATTAAAACGTATTTCTTGTCCTTCCTTAAAAACGTTTAAGTTCATTAGATCTGTAACTGCTTTTACATAATGAGGAGACCCGGTATCTAAAACAGAATCGCCATGATGATTGGTAATAGTTGTTACATCTTTCATTTTTAAGTGCACCCAAGCTTCTTGATCAAAAGTTGCTTCGTGATCACCATCAATAGCAATAAATTTATACTGCTCTTTTTTTATACCGCAATCATAAGCAAACTGAGTTAGGCATCTACCCCCATTACCACACATGGTACTCTCGTTGCCATCGGCATTAAAATATTTCATTTCAAAATCATAGCCACCTGCTAAATTCAGCAGCATAAGTCCATCAGCACCTACTCCAAACTTCCTATCACACAGTTTTTTAATTTGGATAGTTGTTAAAGAAACTTGTCCTTGGCGATTGTCAATAATAACAAAGTCATTTCCGGTACCCTGGTATTTATAAAAAATAATTTTCATATTAAATCCCCTCAATAATTTCTAAACTTTTTTTAATTAAATGATCTACCGCCGCATTACCATCCTTACTAAATTCTTTATTTACTCTGTTGGCAACAATAACATTTACCGACAAACAATGATGCCCTAATAGTTTACCCAAACCATAGATAGCGCTTGTTTCCATTTCAAAATTACTAATTCGATGGTTACCAAAGCTAAAACTAGTTAATCGTTCTATGAGCATTGGATTAGCCAATCCCAGACGTAATACTCTTCCCTGGGGGCCATAAAATCCAGGGCAGGTTACGGTAATGCCATGGTGAAAACCACCAATAAAATGTTTAATTAAAGAAGCACTTGCAGCAGATAGGTAGGGATGAATTTTTCCATCAATCTGTGTGTGCGCAATGAAATGTTGCAAAATTTGCTGTTCTTCATCATTTGTTTGGGTAGGATAATAATTTAACAAATTATCTAATCCAAGGCCATGGGTACCTACCACCAAGCTATCAGTTGGTATATCAGCCTGCAAAGAGCCCGATGTACCTAGCCGAATGACCGTTAATGGAGAAAAGTCTTCTTTGATGGTCCTGGCGGAGAGATCAATATTTTTTAGCGCATCTAACTCATTCATCACAATATCGATATTGTCGGGCCCAATGCCAGTTGACAGTACGGTAATTCTTTTTTTACCAATATAGCCTGTATGGGCAATAAATTCACGGTGTTGTTGTTGAACTTCAATATGATCGAAATAGCGGCTTACTTTTGCAACACGGTCTGGATCGCCTACGGTAATCACGGTATCGGCTAATTCGTCGGGACGCAAATTGATATGATAAATGGCCCCTCTGCTATTGATGATAAGTTCAGATTCTGCTATTTTATCCATATTTATTTTTTGAATTGTAAAATTAGAATTTTGAAATTAGTTACGATCCTTTATTTTCGCAATCTGAAATAAAAATACGGTCCTGTGGCCGAGTGGCTAGGCAAAGCTCTGCAAAAGCTTCTACAGCGGTTCGAATCCGCTCGGGACCTCTAAAAAACCCTTGAAACTCAATAGTATCAAGGGTTTTGTTTTTAGGGGGGCAACTATGGGGACAACTTATTTACTACTAACCACAAGTAAATTATTTTAGAAGATGTGAAACCTTTAATGTTGTATTCACACTCGTATTTGTCAATTTAGAAACCTCACGAATAGATAGTCCTTTCTCAAGATATTTTATTACTTCGGGGTATTTTTTTAATGTCTTCTCTTTATTATCACCTGAATTCTTAGGACGCCCCAAAACGACTCCCTTATCTTTTAGATTCTGTAATGCAACCTTAACTCTTGTTTTTAAAGTTATTGTTTCCATCTTGGCTATTTCAGCCATAAGAGACAGAATTAATCCTGTGATATGGTTTTCTTTCCCATTCTCATCTAATGTTTGAAGATTTAGGTTTTGAATATATAGAGATACTTTATTATCAGTTAAAAAAGAGAGTAGTTGGTGAAATCCAAGACTTGTTCTACTTATTCTACTAATCTCCCAACACACAACAATCTGTGGTTTCTTTTGTAAAACAACATTTTTTAATTGTTGTATTCCCTCTCTATCTTCATTTTTCTTTGTGCCTGAAATAGTTTCCCTAATAGTATCAACAACATCCCAATTATTCTTCCTACATACATCAATTAGTAAGTTCTCTTGATGCTCATACTCCTGTATCAAAGTGGATTTACGAATGAAAATTACTACCTTTTTCATATTAAATGTTTTAACAAAAATAGGTATAATCCAATGATTTCCAGAATATTATATATTTTATATTATATAATATTTATTTTCAAGTAAATACGAATCTATGATTCCTGCAATAAAATAACTTAAATGTTCGATTTCCCCGTGAAAACCTACTTTATTGTTTTCAGGATATACATTTCTTGACTTTAATTTCTCTTCAATAGTTTTTTTAACGAATAGGACAGAGTCCTTTTTCCTTGATTTAGATTTTATTTTTGGGTCTAATACAACTTCGAAAACTACACCTTCTTTATCCTTTACTTTTCTCATTTTCTAAGTCATTTTTCGTGGAATCAACTAATCTTTTTAGTTGAGATTCTGTTATGATTACCTTTAATCGTTTTCTTTTTTTTGGTTTAGAATCTACTAATTCGGTTAGATTCATCTTTCTATCTTACATTTTAATTTGGGATTAGTTCTAATTTTTTTGATGATTTCTTATTGTATTTTGCTCCAAAAACTATTGGTCGTTGTTCTTTAATCTTATTAATTTCTTCTCTTATATCCTCTCCAAGATTTATCATAGGTATTGAATCATAATTCACTGAAATACACATTTTTATTGAATTTTTGATATTTTCTAAGTTGTGTTGCCCCAAATAAATAAGTTTATAATTGAAATGACGACTAATCTTCTTTATTCTATATTTTAGTTGAGTATCCATTCTCACGTCGAGATTATCTTTTTCACTATAAAATATAAAGTGTTGTTGGAATGTAGGGTATTCATTATCATTTAATTGCTCTATCGTGAAATATCTACACCCGGCATTTACAAACATTCCCCACCATTTTCGATTACTCACAGAACTTAACGATGATAAACCATTAATCAATTCTCGTCCTACCTTTTTCAATGGTTCAAGGGAGAAATGATGGTATGTTTCACGACTTGGAGTTAATGATATTGTAAGATGGTAGAAATGTTTATTAAGTATTAGGATGTCTTCGTCTGTGCCGAACAACTTTGTAATTCGGTTTAAGTTCTGTTGTTCCCTTTTTGTCTGGCACAAGGAACATTCGATAAATGACGGACATAGGATTTCGTGGTTCGTAATCATAATTTTTTATATATAAATACTCATAGTTCAATGAAAGAGTGGTAAATTGAGGGTAGAAAAAGTAAAAAGTTCGTCAATATTAGCGAACGACATAGTCCCATTTGAGTAAAATGGTGTTAAAATCGAATTAAACCCCCAATTTTCGGGTTTTAACAACAAAGAGTGTAATTATGAGATTCCGTTGAGAAGTCGTCCTATTTCGTCTAAAAATTAGTATTTATACTGATTTGATTTTAAGTTAGGTTCTCAATATTTGTAAAAATGATACAAATAATGATACAACCGATAATTGAATTAAGAAAAGAACTAATTAAGGATATTGAAAAGTATAGAAAACAAGACGAATTAACATTGATTAGAGTATTGAAAGAATATGTTGTTTTGATTGATGATGTTTATGAACCAAAGGAAAGACAACTTATAACATCCACTATCGTGAAATCTATTAATTATGGGAAGAGAATTGTTCTTGAAGAAATAAAGAAAAAGGAATTGATTAGAAAATCTAAATTGAAGAAAAGGAGAAAATTAAAAAAGTAATAATATGGGAAAATATGGATTCAGTTTCAGTTGGAAACGAGCATTGGGTGTTTCAAGTGCGAAACAAAAATTTGCAAGAGAAACGGGTATTCCTACCACGAAGTCAGGTATTGAAAGGAAATTTGGAAGAAGTTTTATCAATCTAATTTTTGGATTATTAGGAGGTAAAAAATGATAAACAGGTGAGTAAGTCCAAATTTTGGCAGAAAATTTTATTTCAGTGTTGGGATTGACACCATCCCCACAGGAGAATCACCCCAATATATAATCCGGGATACCGGGATGGGGGTACGGGGTTAGGTACTATACTTTTGGTAGATATATCATAAGTTTATTCCCTTCATTATTCTTTCCGTTTTCTACAAAACCAAATTTCTTGTACCATTCATCCAATAACTTCACAGGTATTTTATTCTTTTTATTTGATGAAATTATCCCTGTTAAATTAGTTGGTGAATTATTACCAATAAATCCACCACTTCTAGTAATAACACCTATCTCCAATTCTATAATCGTTTTTGTTTTATTTGACGCTTCAATAATCATTAACATTACTTTACTTCCATATCCTTTTTTTCTATATTCAGGTTTTCCTGTAATCATTTCTATAACAAAACTACCACTCTCTTTTATTTCATATTTTACATAATATGATACTTTTTCATTGATAGGGAATATCAATTGATTATTATAGAATGGTATAACTCCATTATCAAATAGGTATTTAAGAATTGGTATTTTTTCCATTGATATTGTTTAATTATTCACCCCAAATCTTTTTGATTCTTTCTTGAATCTTTTGAGTATAGATTTCAATTAGTTTCTTATTTCCTTCTATGATTTGTCTTTCACTTTCAATTCGTTCAACTATTGATTGTTGAACTTCTATTTGGGGGACAGGGATTTTTACACTAAATAATTGTTTAGGATAAATTGCGGCGACACTTGTTGTTCCTGATATATTTTTTTTCAACTCATTTTTATATTCATCTTTATTCAATAACAGACATACGAAAGTTGAACTGATACTTTTATTAAATCTAATTCTCATTATATTATTATTGAATAAACAATTCTCAATATCTAAATTAAAAATTGATGTTTTTCCAACTAAGTCAGGTGTATTTCTCGTGTTAAATAGTAAATCAAATTTTTCAAGTTTATACTTTTCTAATTCCTCTTTACTACAATTCACTTTTGTTATTTTGTCTAATATAATCTCACCATTATAAGTCATATCACCCATTTTAATATAAGGGTAATCAAAATCCATATCTTGTTCTCCTTTATTTCTTACTAATCCTGTTTGTGAATATATTACTAAACTTTCCAATTCCTTCATATCCCAACTTGGGTCTATATCAATAACAGGTTTGTAATTATCTACAACTTGATTGGCACCATCAATTATCTTTTGGTATTGTTCTAATTCACGGACGATTTCCTCTTGGACTTCTATGGGTGGGAGTGGAATCTCAAACTCTCTAATAATATTTTGTGAAATATTTGGTTGTGCCCCACCACTACTTAAATCTATAAACTCTTGTCTTTTAGATTTAAGTATATAATAAAGATATTCAGGTATTATTTTATCATTTGGTAATATCCCACAAATCGCTTGATTTGTAGATGAAGTTATTTTTAATAATCCTACTTGTCCTGCCGTTGCCCCATACATTGCTACTAATATTGTATTAGCAGGAAATAATTTAGCAGATGAATTTTTTAATCCTTCTTCTGTGATAAAACCTTCTGATTTTGTAACTATACCTTGTCCTACTTCACCACTTCTTATCCAAGGTATATTACCATTATTATAGAAATCTTCTCTATTTTTTAGTGGAGTTCCTCCCGAAGAAGTTTCACAAAAATCTCCAATCTTCAACATAGGGTAGTTCCTATCCACTAATTGTTTTGTAACATATCTATCATAACTCAATCCAATATCACTTGAAGTTAAAATCTGTTCTTTTAAAACATAAGTCAATTTTTCACTTTCAACCACTTTTCCTTTTCTCAACCCTTCCAAGTATTCTGTAACCTCTTTTGTAAGGATTGGTAAGTCACTCTTTTCAATTTCTCTTCGTTGAGCACCTAAGTCAAATCCATCATTATCTACTTTGCCAAAAAATATCTTGTCTGTCTTTTGGGATAGTTCTTTATCTAAAATCAGGATTGATGTTTTTACTCCACTATAAGGTTGGAATACACCACTTGGTAATGAAATTACCCCTACAAGGTATTTCTCAATCAATGATTTACGGAGTGACTTGTATGCAGTTCCTGATTGAAATATAATTCCTTCGGGGACAACTATACCTGAACGTCCCTTGGGTGTTAGATGTTCCATTATATAATCCACAAAAAGAACTTCTGCTCGATTTGATTGAATGGAAAACCTCTTATGTGGTTTAATACCCCCTTTTGGTGACATAAAAGGAGGATTAGCCAAAACAACATCATAATATTCATTCCATCTATCTTCACTCGTTAGGGAGTCGTATTCATAAATCTTTGGATTAGTAAAATTATGTAGATAAAGATTCACCAAAGACAACCTTACCATATCAGGTGAAATATCATAACCACTGATATTCTCTACTAATTTATTTCGTTCATCGGGTGTAATTAAATCCCCAAGATTTTTCTTTGTATTATTCCTTAAAATGTGTTTGTAAGATGAAATCAAGAAACCTGATGTTCCACAGGCTGGGTCTAAAATCTTCTCGTTTTTCTTTGGTTGTATTAACTCAACGACAAAATCTATAATATGTCGTGGTGTTCTAAATTGTCCTGCATCACCTTGACTACCTAAAACTGATAAAAGATACTCAAACGCATCACCTAATTTCTCACTATGAGAATAATGAAACTCGTTTATCCCTTTAAGGAATAGTTTAAGAGTTTCAGGGTCACGATATGGAAGGTAGGCGTTCTTGAATATGTCACGAAATAGTTGTGGGATGTTTGGATTTAAGTTCATTTTTACAATCCCTTCTCCATATAGAGAAATCATTTCATTACCACCAATTCTTGGATTGAAGATATTTCCCCAACTATATTTCTCATATTCCCCAATAAAGTATGTTGATACACCACCCATCTCCATAGATTCCAAGTCCATATCATACATAAACTTGTAAATCATAGCAATAGTAATCTGTTCCACCTGTGATTTTGGGTCAGGAACCTTACCTACAAGTATATTTCTACAATCATCAATCCTTTTCTTCGTTTCTTGGTCTAACATATATATTGTGTATCAATTAGGATACAAACTTATTTAAAGGAACATAATTTTTGATGTAATCAGGAATAATCTTTCTGTATTCCTCAGGTGTATTTTTGAAAAATTGTCCTGATGGATGGGTATTGAGTAGTCCATATTTTTTACTTTCAACTATATCCCTAAGTTCCGCATCGGTTAAATAGGATTGAAAGAACCCTTTAATTGTATCATAGTCATTAGGATTTGGTAAGTATCTATCATCGAACTTGTCAAACTCCTCCTCCAATAATTGAGTCTTATTTTTAATAAATGGTATTTTACCAAATATAAGTTGGATTAGTTCCTTAATAGTAATTCTCCTGTCAATATCTAAAGATTTTCTCAATTTATCCAAATTATAAAATTCATTTGGTTTATCAAATTTTTCCTTTACCAAGTAATCTTCCAATCCCTCCCAATCTTGATTTTCAACTAAATCCACGACTTTGGAGTCACTCTTTGTCTGTTCTTCGAAATGCCCAAAATACATTTTATCAATCTTCATTCCCCCATACCCAATCTCATCTTCTTTTAAAGTAACAATAGGGTCGGGTTTAATATTAAAGTATTCATCTAAAATTGGGGGAGTTGTAGAAGTTCCTTTTTTACCTTTCCCTTTTGGTAATTCTAAAATCTCATCATAATTAAACTTATCCTCAAAGTATTCGCAGTTTCCAAAGAAGTCAAATAACTTAAATCTTATCTTATTGGGTTCTAATATGTCGGGTAAGTTATTTTTATCTATCCACTGATTGAAAAAGTTATGTTTCCTTGTTCCTCTTCCTTTCATCTGCACAAAATCACTTGGTGAAAATACAGGCTTCATTAGACACACATTCAATAAGTCAGGGGCGTCATATCCCGTAGTCATCATAGAACAAGTAACACATATCCTTGTCTTTGATGTAATGTATATTTCATTAAAATTACCACTACCATTCAAATTATTGTTAGTGAAATTGGTAGTAAATCGTTGTGCATTATCAACATTAGAAGTTACTTGAACGGCAAAGTCACTATTATACTTGCCAGGGAACATTTTGTCACCAAACTCATTAAGAATCTGTGTTATTTTACTGGCGTGTTTTTGAGATACACAGAATACAAGAGTTTTACCAATTTCACCTGTAACAGGGTCTCTTAAACATTTTTCAAGTAGAGTTTTACAAAATATCCTATTAGTTACATCACTAAAAAACTTCTTTTCGAAATCCCTTACACCTAAAACCTCTTCTACATCTTTCCCATCTTCTTCTGTCTTAAATGTAAATCCTTCATCACTTAACAATTGGGTAGTTATTTCAGTTCTCGCATCGATTACTATTGGATTAATTAAAAATCCGTCTTTAACCCCATCCAAAAGAGAATACCTAAAAGTAGGATTTCCACTACTACAACCAAATGTGTGGTATGTATCCAAAATCATCCTTCTTTCCAATTCACGAGGGTCATTTTGAGATATATTTTCCTTCTCAATTCGTTTAAGGTAATCTTTTGGAGTTGCAGTCAATCCTAACTTATATCCAATGAAGTATTCAAAAACTGAACGGGAATTACCACCTATACTCCTATGTGCCTCGTCGCTAATTACGAAATCAAAGTCATTGGGCTGAAATACCCTTTTATACTTATTTTTAAACATAAAGGATTGGATGGTAGATACTACCACCTCAGCCTTTTTCCAATCATCCTTATTTTCCTTCCAAATGACACAGGTATAGTCGTTTTTCAATAAGATATTAAAGGACTTCTGTGCCTGTTCTTCTAATTCAATCCTATCAACAAGGAACAAAATTCGTTTCGCATTCTCTGTTCTTAAAAACAACTTGATTATACCTGCTGATGTTGCAGTTTTACCCCCCCCTGTTGCCATTTCCCATAGGAATCTATCATTTCCTTCTTTGATACTCTGTTGAACTGACTTGATTGCCCTGATTTGGTAATCCCTTAGAAAACATAATTTGTTGTTGGAAATGAAGTTGTCTCTTGACTTCTCGTTGATATAATCTGGGTCACTTTTATAGTTGGGAAGTTGTGTTTGAACTATAAAATCCCTTTCGACTACCTCGTTGATGATTAGTTCTTTCTTTGGTTTGTATTCTTCATATCCAATCAAAGTTTCTTGAGTTGGGAATACATTTATCACACGGGGATTACCACTTTGAATATCCCACAGATAGTGAATATTCCCGTTAGAAAGGATAATAAATCTCGCCTTAATATTGAGTGCATATGTTCTCGCTTGTTCTTTCCCAATCAATGGGTCTCTTTCCTCTTTCTTTGCTTCAATAACAACTAAGGGGAATCCCTTTTTATCAAACAATAGATAATCTATGAACCCACCATCTCCACTATTCCCAAACTTTACATTGGGTTCAGTATCTACATTCTTCTTCTGCTCAGGTGTATCTATGAGAATCCACCCACTTTCTTCTAATAATTTATTGATTTTTAACCTACTATATGATTCTTTCGACATAATATTAATTGGAATATGTCTTAAAATTAGTCCTTTTTTTGCTACATTCATATAATATCTGAATATTTGATATATGATTATTAAGAATGTTCCATTGTCTCAATTATCAAGTCATCCTTTGAATAATAAAATTTATGAAGGGAATATGGATATTGATGACTTAGCCGATAATATCAGTAAAGTTGGATTATTAGAACCACTTGTTGTTATTCCATCAGGAAAAGGTAAATCATACTATAGTAGTCAGTTTTTTGATATAAGCTCAATTAATACAAAAGCAGCATAAGTGCGTTTATTAGAAAATTGAAGGTGAAATAAACCCAGTTGTATTATTGGATTTAGCGTATCTATTAAGGTAATAGGAAGCCGTGTATAAATCATTAATAGGTTCAATTCGAATATTCATTGACTTACCTTTTATGTTCTCTCCATCTACGAATCTCCATTCACTAACATTTTTTACATCTTTCTTTCCCTTTGTTATTGTTGATATTGACTTAGTTACAAGTATTTTACCTTTCTCCTTAACAATATCACCTACACCAGATATGTTCTTTTTTATTTTATTAGATAAGTTTAATTCATTTGATTGTATTAGCATATGGTATAGATATGTATTATCCTCTTTTCCTATATCTAACGTATATATTGAATGTTTATAGTCAATACCTTTTAGAATTCTGTTTAGTTGAATTTTTATATTCTTTGGTGTAATCTTCTTACTTGTTCTAACTTTTATGTAGTTATTAATTTCAACTACTCCAATACTACTTCCATTTAGTGATGATATTTCCATTGATTTTTACTTTTTATATTTTTTAGGACCCTGTGTCTTTTTTTTTTATTTGTTTTTTTAATTCGCGGTGGATAAAATATCTACTTAGAAGAGATGAAGGCGTGGGAATGTCCTATAAAAGGGTTTAATCTTTTCGGCACCCCATCTCAACGTCTACTTGTCGAGACTCGTCGTAGTATCAGTGAAAACTACGATTGACAACAACTTCAAGAGTCAATCACTAACCCTGTGAATCATACACCTTTTGTCTTAGTGGTGGTGTTTGGACTATATATTCACTATCCTTTGGTAGTCCTGTCACATCTATCGCCAACGGCTTATATATCCCAACCAATAGATGTCTATGTCTATAAATACTCAAAAGATTTTGAAAAGTCAAGTCCTGAGAGGTATTATGAGAAAATAAATGTCTCAATTAAAACATTCGTATATACTGCGACACTAATTTTAGGACTTGGGGAAATAAAAAATCCCCAAAATAGGGGATTTCAAGGTGTTAAATTTCAGTACCTATATTTTGAGACACTAAAGAAGGAATTTACCTGTTCCTGCCAATTGTGTTGGGTCAATTCCTAATTCTTCCGCTAATTGAAGTATTTTTCTTTTTCTCTCCCAATCTTCAGTTGGTTCAAGTTTCTTTTTCTTTGATAGGAATTCTTTATTTACCACATCTTGGTCTATTCGGGCATACCTCATTAGTGATTTTATATCTCGGTGTCCTGTGGATTTCATTAAAACTTCATATGGTATGCCATCTTTTAGTGATTGAGTAATAAAAGTTCTTCTACCCGTCACGGATGAAACTAAAGAGTATTTTGGAACTGATTTACCTTCTACTTTACCATACCTCTTTTCATAAAACTTGAAATTCTCATTTAATCCAATTTTCATAAGTACATCTTTTATTTCATCATTAAATGTTTGATTGGGTACTTTTGGGAAAAGAAATGGATAATTCTCAATTAAACAATCTTTCTTGTGTAATTTATGAATTTGGGGAGTTTTAATTTTACCATTACCTTTTTTGATTAAATCAATTTCTTGCCATAATGACTTGTATTTCTGTGGTAATGGTGATTCGTGAATCTTGAATCTATTGAGTATTCTATCGGAAAAGATTCTTGTTTCACTAAAAATTTGACTTAAAAGAATTTCAACTAAATCTTCTGTTAAAGTAATATATACCTTATTAGATATATTAGTTTTTTGTCTAACATAGACAAACGAAAGGGAATCCCCAGACTCTGCATCACTATTTTTTTCAATATCTGTAAATTTCAATTTTTGGAAATCTACATAAGATAAACCACAAAAAGATAAAAATAGCATTATACGAAGTATGAGTTTTTCCCTATCATTTAATATATCTTTTTTCAACTTTGTTGGATTAGAATCTTTTTTAGATTTCAATTCTACTAATCCAAGATGATATTTCATAAGTATCAATTCATCTTTAGTAAAAACGATAAAATCAGGCTGTTCTTTTATTACCTTGAAATCCTTGTATTTTTCAGTGTTTATTAGTTTATAGTTGGTGTTTATATAACCTAAAAAGGTTTTTATATTCTTTATTATCCTTCCTATACTTCCTTCTTTATATCCTTTATCAATATAGTATGAAACAAAGTCCTCATAGAATAAATCATTGAATGTATCCCAAGTAGGGATTATTTCTAATGAATCAAAATATTCTATCAATCTCAATTCGGTTGCACGATATACTTTAATAGTACCTATTGTCAATCTTTTCTTCTTTGAGTAAATCTCAACAAATTCCTTGTAGTAGTCCATTACAAGACGATTCTTTAATACTCCATCCTCACTTCTATTGTTCTTTAGAATCTTTTTTAATTCATCAAGAGTAGGGTACTTTTTATCGTTGGTATGGTAGAACTTATTGATTAAATCTCTTATTTTAGTTGATTCTGTGTCAATTTTTGTTCTAATTATCTCTCTATTTGGAGCAGTTCTTTTGGGTATTTCATCTAAATCATTCCAATCTTTTGGTTTTATACTTTCTCCAATTGGATGTCTGTAATATTCTTTACCAATTGTCAATCTTATTGTAATAGGACATTCCCCATTTGTATTGATTTTATCTTTTCTAATGATAGTTTTTAATGTATAACCCATATCTTTACTTTGTGTAAAGATATGGGGACAACTATGGGGACAACAAAATTAGATGATATTATTAAACATATAATATAATATTATGTGTAAATTATTGAAAATAAAATATATAATATTTTTGTAAGTTGGAACCGAGTGGACTGATAAGTCCGCTCGGGACCTCATCAAAAAAGAACCAATAATTGGTTCTTTTTTGATTTTAGCTAACTATTCCGATTAAAATAACCGATTATTCTATAATTCTGCATCATGACCCATGGCTGCAAGCTTCATTTTCTTTGCAGACTCATGACCTACATAATTTTCAATTTTCCCTTCCACAAGATAGATCACAGGTGTTAAAACAATTGCCATAATAAATTTATACGTGTAATTGATCATTCCAATAGCCAATATTTGTTGCCAGGAAAAGACACCAGTAAAAGCAATAAATAAAACAATATAACTATCTACCAATTGAGATACTAGCGTAGAACCTGTAGCCCTAAGCCACATTTTTTTCTCGCCTGTTAGCTTCTTTATTTTATGAAAAACTGTTACATCAACTACCTGGCTAACAAGAAAGGCAATCAAACTACCAATAATAATTCTCATACCCTGCCCAAATATGCCACTAAAGGCGTCTTGCATATTCGGTATACCATTCTGAATACCTGTTTTTATCCAAAAATCGGCGGGAGGAACCCCAATGGCTATGAAATACATTAAAAAGGCATAGGAGATCAAAATAACGGCTGTAAATGAGATTCTTCTTACAGCTCTAGGGCCATAATATTCATTCACAATATCGGTTATAACAAATTCCAAAGGCCACAATAAAACACCACAAGTGAGGGTAAACGATAATCCACTTTGTCCAAATAAGGTAAAATTAACCGGATGAATACCCAATAATTTTTCCATAGAGAAAATTTTGGTTCCAATACTTTCGGCGATTAATGCATTGGCAACAAAAAAAGCCGCAAAACCAAGAAATAACTTCGTAGGCTTGTCTCTGAGTATATTATGTATCATAGGTTATTTAGTAAAAAAATAAACACTTTGTATTATTAAAAATATCAAGTTGAAAATCGATAACCAAACTGGTAATTTGATTTCTTTTCGAAGCAATAACGAAAGGATGATAAAAAGGTTCACAAAAATATTTAGAAAAAAGCCCGCATACCCTAATGTAATGATATAATTAGCAACAGTTTCATTAAGAATTAAATTTTTAACGTACAAGGTTACCATACAAAACATGAAACATAAATTGCATAAGAAAGCCACCCTACTCATAAATAAAAGCAAACGCATATAATTTTTTGTTCAAAATAGCATTATTTTGCCAATAGCCTAAAATATTAATAATGAAAAATTTTCAGTGGAAGTTGTTCTTGCCCCATTTAATTGCCATTGGTGTATTTGTTTTGGTAGCACTCTTGTATTGCAAACCTGCCTTACAAGGAAAAGTGTTAGAGCAGCACGATGTGACACAATGGAAGGGCATGTTCGAAGACATGAGGAAGTACGAAGAAACCCATGGAAATTTTCCATTATGGACAAATGGCATGTTTAGTGGTATGCCGGGTTACCAAATTGCTATTGCAGCAGCTAATCCTATATCCATCATTAATATTCAAAATATATTAATGTTAGGCATGGCCAAACCGGCCTATTTCTTTTTTATTGCTTGTATTTGCTTTTATTTTTTATCTCAAGTATTACGCATCAATCCCTATGTAGGCATTATTGGATCCTTGACTTATGCCTATGCTACTTACAATCCTATCATTATTGGCGCAGGTCATGACACTAAGATGATGGCTATTGCTTATTTGCCCTTTCTTATAAGTTCATTGATCCTTGTATATGAAAAGAAATACTTATGGGGAGCCGCTTTAACAGCACTCTCAGCAGGATTGCTCATCGCTGCCAACCATATGCAAATCACTTATTATGCCGCTATTATTGCAGTTTTCATGAGTGCTGCCTATACGATTCACTGGTTTAAAACTAGAGAATTAAAACATTTATTCATTTCTCTATCCATTGTATTAATATCAGGCACTGTAGGTGTTTTAGTAAACTCGGTTTCAATATTTACTACATATGAGTATGCCAAAAAATCAATCCGTGGCGGAAGTGTTTTAGCCGATGCTAAAAGCAATCAAACCAAAACGGGCTTAAGTACAGACTATGCATTGAGCTATAGTTTCTATAAAACAGAACCTTTAGTCTTGATGTTTCCACAAATTTATGGTGGTAGTAGCAATAACTTAGAAGTAGCAGAAGACAAATCAAAAGCGATTGAAGCACTTCAACAAATGCCGCAGCAGCTAAGTCAACAATTGCAAAGTAATCTACAATTTTACTGGGGTGGAATTGATGGAGTGGGTACATCTGGACCTCCTTATGCGGGTGCCATCATTTGCTTTTTAGCACTCATTGGCTTTGTTTTATTAGACCAAAAACATAAATGGTGGATCTTGACTGCCTGTATTTTCACAATCTTCATGAGCTGGGGCAAATACTTTCAAGACTTTAATGTTTTATTGCTGAAGTACCTTCCTATGTACGATAAATTCAGGGCTCCTAGTATGATTATGGTTGTTCCTACTTTTTTAATGGGTATGATGGCTATGTTAACGATTCAAAAAATTGTCGACACAGAAAATAAGGTTTCTTTATGGCTACCTTATAGAAAAGGGTTAATTGTTGCTGGCTCCATGATCATTGTTGCTATATTGGTGTATCTAAACTCCGATTTCATGACCACTCAGGATCATGCGATTTTAAAGAATATAAATGAAATTAGCGATCCACAACAAAAAGCAGCCATTAGTCAACCTGTACTCTCTTTTATCAATGGGTTAAAGACCGATAGGCAAAGTCTTTTTATTGGCAGCATTATTCGCTCGCTAGCCTTTATGCTCGTTCCTTGCTTGTTCTTAGGTTTATATATAAAAAACAAACTCAATGCAACAATTGTGATTGCTGTTATTGGTGTTTTTGCTTTTATCGATATTATGATGGTTGATGTTAAATATCTGAACGAAGAACATTATCAAGATGCTACAGAAGCTGATAATAACTTTAAACCCACCAATGCAGATATCCAAATCTCAGCCGACACATCTTATTATCGTGTATTCGATATTACAAGAGGTGTTACTTCGGCATTTAATGCGGGTGCCATCAATTCCTATTTTCATAAATCAATAGGCGGTTATCATCCTGCAAAACTTAGTATTTATCAAGATTTAATTGAAAAACAGTTATATAATTTTCCTAATTGTATGCCCGTCATCAATATGCTCAATACAAAGTATATTATTATGGCCGACCAAAAAACTGGACAAGCTATTGCACAACAAAATCCAAATGCTTTAGGTGCTTGTTGGTTTGTAAAAGCCTTACATACCGAATCTACGCCAGCTGCTGTAATGAATGCTTTAACCAATTTTAATCCAAAAGATACGGCAATCATTTTTGAACAAGATAAAGCACTGGCCACTATTTCTTCGGTAATCGACACCACTGCCAAGATCAAACTAATAAAAAATGATAATGATATCATAGAATACCAATCAGCTGCCAATAGCAATCAATTTGCGGTTTTTAGCGAGGTATTTTACGATAAAGGATGGAAAGCATGGATCGATGAAAAAGAATCGCCTATTATACAAACAAACTATGTTTTACGTGGTTTATCGATACCTGCTGGCAACCATAAAATAATATTTCAATTTAAGCCAGCATCTTACTATAGCAGTATTAAAGTAGCCACTTTTTCCTCTGCTTTAATATGGCTACTCATACTTGGAGCTATCGCAAATAGCGTAGTTGTGTATCGCAAAAAAATAAAAGCATAACCTATGGTTGTGTTGGGTATTCTTTCGTACAAAGTATTTCCAGCAAGGTTTGGGGGACAAAATGGTGTGGCGGACTTTTATATTTTTTTTTCGAAAGAAAATTCAGTAGTGCTTGTTACCTCAACCAACAACCTATTAAAGGATATCCCCTTATCCAATGCGCATAATTTTTTATTCAACCAATGGACTGGATATTTAAATTTAATATATCTACCACGCTTAGTAAAACTAATAGCTAAGCAAAAAGTTGACGTCATCCTATTAGAACATAGCTATTTTGGCTGGCTAGGCATCTTACTTCGTTTCTTTACAGGAAAGCCTTTTGTTATACATTCGCACAATATTGAATCGCATAGATTTAAAATCTCTAAGAGAAGCTGGTGGCGATTATATGGCTATTATGAGGCATGGGTGCATCAAAAAGCTAACTTTAGTTTCTTTATTTCGGAAGCCGACATGAATTGGGGCATTCAAGAATGGAGATTAAACCCAAAAAATTGTTCAGTCATCACTTACGGCACCCATATGCAATCGGCCAATTCAACAATAGAAAAAATAAATAGCCGCAATATCTTAGCCAATAAATATTCGTTTAAAAAAGAAGAAACCATATTCCTTTTTAATGGCTCATTTAACTACGAACCAAATATTGAATGCCTCTTAAACATTACTACTCATATTATCCCTCTCTTAAATCGTAGCCCTTTAAAATACCGTATTCTTATTTGTGGAGATCATTTATCGAACGATTTAAAAAGTAAACTCAATTTATTTCCTGAAATCATTTATACGGGGTATGTGCCTGATATGAATTTATATACTAGGGCAGCCGACGCTTTCATTATTCCCGCTACAATGGCAACAGGCATTAAAACAAAGCTCATAGATGCATTGGCCAATAACCTGACTATTATTAGCACTGCTATTGGCTTAAAAGGACTAGACCTTAATGGTATTGCTGAAAAAGTAAAAATTATTAATAATAAGGATTGGCCCACTTTTGCACAACAAATGATTTGCATCAAGGAGCAAACATTCATAGATACACCCAGTGAATTTTACCATCAATATTATTGGGGTTCTATTGTTAAAAAAGCTAGCTTAATTTTACAAACTTTATGAATAATCAATTAAAAATATCGGTTGTTATTTGTACCTATAATCGGGCCGACTATATTGTGGAAGCTCTCAATAGTTTGTTCAATCAAACTTTATCACTTTCATTGTTCGAAGTGCTCATTGTTAATAATAAGTCGACAGATAACACTAAAATCGTTTGTGAGGAGTATTTGGCACAACATAAAAACACACATTTTTATTACCTCGAAGAGCAACAGCAAGGAGCTTCTTTTGCTAGAAATACCGGCGCTTCAATAGCACAGGCGCCACTCCTCTGTTTTATGGATGATGACGCTATTGCCGACCCCGATTACTTAGAAAAAATAGTAACTTTTTTTGATACACATACCGATGCAGGTGGTTTAGGTGGAAGAATTATTCCTAAATATATACCCGCCGAACCTAAATGGATGAGCCATTATGTTGCTTCATTGGTAGGGAATTTTCACTATGCCGATACCGTTGAAATATTTAAGGCGGGTAAATATCCGTTAGAATCAAATATGATCATCAGAATGGCCGATTTTCATGCAGTCAATGGCTTTAATATAGAATTGCCTGGCGTGGTGGGCACCCTTCGTATTGGAGGTGAAGGAAAAGATTTCTTTTATAAATTACAAGCCCTAGGAAAAAAAATATATTACGATCCTACTATCCGTGTACAGCATGTGGTTGAAGTTAAAAAACTTACCAAAGAATATATGTATCGGGTTGCTAGCGGTATTGGACGTGGCGAAAGAATACGTGTATTAAAAATTGGAAAAGGGGCTTATTACAAAAAAATGATTGAATATCTATTTAAACTTGCCGCTTCTTTCATACTAGGAATTAAATATAGCTTACAGGGCTACCCAGCTAAAGCAGGTCCAATAGTACAATTTAGAATTGACGCAATAAAGGGTTTATTAAACCACTAAACAAACTAGGTTTTTTTGATAGTAGTAAAAACTGCACAAAAGAATAAATGATTAGACAATTTTAATCAAAACATTTTATAGAAATGAGGTTTATTACTGATGATCTTTGGTGATAATCGCCAGACTGTACAAACATTAGTAGCTAGTCCCCTAATTCTTTTCAGATCAGCAAATGGATTTTGTAGCCGAAACAGATGATCAAAAAAACTGCAAATTAAAAAAAACAATACTGCCCATGAATAATTGAGTAACTGAAATAGAAACCACGTTACACCAAACTGTTTACGTATGCGTAAATGATTACTAACAATGAGCTGTAAACCCTTTTTATCAAAAAGATTGGCATAGGTTCTATCTTCAGTTAGCGTTGCATTACCAATGGCTTCCCCACAAATATGTGTTAGTGCAATATCTCCATAAATGCAAAGCTTTCCAGCTTTTTTTAACCTACTACACCATTCTACCTCTTCTGCATATAAAAAGAAATCTTCATCCATCAATCCACCCTTTTCAATGGCCGATTTTTTTACCATTAAAAAAGCGCCACTAATCCAATCAACTTCTTCCATGCTTGTAGCTAATGCTACATTGGGCTTTTTCATTTTAAAAGAAAAGGCAATCTTCCTCAATAGACATCCCCAATAAGGCAATGGTAGTAAATGATTGATTCCGCCTTTCATAAAAAAGTTACCCGATATTTGCGGCTTACCATCTGCAAAATATTGTTGTACCCCACATGCTGCAATATCATCTACTACAAAACGATTATAGCATTCATTAATTGTATCATTCATAATAAGGGTATCTGGATTCAAAAGCAATACCACATTTGAATTAGAGGCTTTAATGCCGCAATTATTCGCTCTGGCAAACCCCGCATTATACCCCATTTGAATCCATTGCACAAAAGGAAATTGTTGGGTAATCATTTGTTCACTGTTATCGCCAGAATCATTATCAACAACTATCCATTCGAACTCATGAAAGGATGGATACTGCATCGCACTGTTAATACAATCAACAATATACTTAGCAGAACGGTAATTAACGATGATAACAGATAGTTTCAATTGCTAAAAATTAGATTTTAAATAGTTACTACAATAAGAACCAAACATAGCAAACTTAGAAACAATACCAATACGCAGAAATTTAGCAGGCCATCTCGACAAATGTTTCACCATTGCCATAATGAGGGGAGGCCAATTTGTTTGTCCAAATTGAGTTAATTGTTCTTGTCTTGTTATATTAAGATTGCGAAGAATGCGCCACCAAGCATCATAGACCATAATATGTTGTAATGGCTTAGTGCCATATTTCTCTAACAATAAATAACCCTCTGGCAATTCTACAGAAGGAATATTAATACAAGAATTTGTAACCTGACTTTCACTAACCCCAATATTAACGAGCGGCATTGGGATATAAGAAAAGTCTTTTTCTTCGCTTAATATTTTCATGTAGAATTCTTGGTCTACACGCCATTTCATTTTTGGCTCATAGCGTTCTTGAATACTTTTATGTATCATTGTAACGGTGGGTGGCCCAATAACGTTTTCAGCAATCAGGGTGGCAGGGTATTTAAGAATTCTTTTTGCAGCATGGGAAGTGAGTGATACTAACTCCATTTTAGTGGATCCTTCCCAACAATTTTGATAAGCAGAGAAAATAAATTTCTTTCCTTTTCTAGTCTCAGCAGCAAAAATAGCCAAGCTGTTAGGCGATGAAAACCAATCGTCATCGTGCATCACTTTAATCCATTCGCCATTTGCTTTATCCATGCCGAAATTCATGTTTCCAGGAGATCCCAATGCTTTTTCGTTCTTATAATATTGAATGTTTAACTTGTGCTGGTAGCTATCTACTAATTGCTTAACTGTATCATCATCACTATCGTCTGTTATAATAAACTCAAAATTGGCATAGGTTTGTATCACTATACTCTCAATCAATCTTTTTAATAAATCCACTCTTTTATAGGTTGGCGTACAAATTGAAATGAAACAATTTTCTGATTCCATAAAACAAATTACTATAATTTTGTTTACAAATTTATTATAAACTCAATCCAAATGCAAAGTTTAAGAGAAATATACGAAAGTCATGAAGGAAGACTACTTAACAAATGGGAACACTATATTGACATCTATGACCAATATTTTCATAAATATCGAAATAAAGAGATAGTATTTGTGGAAATAGGCATTGCACATGGAGGTTCCTTACAAATGTGGAGAACCTACTTTGGAGAAAAAGCTACGATTATTGGTATTGATGTAAACCCCGAATGTAAAAAATTTGAGGAAGGAAATACCAAAATCTATATTGGATCTCAAGAAGACGAAAACTTCTTACAACAACTAAAGTTGGAGATTCCTCAAGCCGACATCTTATTAGATGATGGTGGACATACCATGAAACAACAAATTACTACTTTCAATGTTTTATTTAACCATATTAAAGAAGATGGAATCTATGTTTGTGAAGACCTACATACTTCGTATTGGTTCGAATATGGAGGTGGGTATAAAAAATCTAAGTCATTTATAGAATTCAGTAAAAACTTCATCGACAATATCAATGGATGGCATGCACGCAAAAAAGATAACTCTAAAATGTACAACTTTATTACGGAATCTGTATTTGGAGTTCACTATTATGACAGTATGATCATCCTGGAAAAAAGAAAAATGATAAAACCCGAAAGCACGCTAAAAGGTACCGAAACACTTAGTTACCATTTTAAGGATTTTGGCCATAGAAAGAAAATCACTAAGATCATCAGATCATGGCTCAAATTATAAGTGCACTTATTCAAATCTGCGTTAATCAATAGTAAACGCTTTTAAGAAAGGCTTATATCATTAGCTTCCCCAAGTTAATTTTGTAAGCCTTTGTTGTTCCTCTGCAGTCTCCTCCTCGTATCTGATTGTCTGCTTATCGGCAACAAGTAGATTTTCTTGTTGGCCACTCATGAAAGTCTTACTTATAGGCCAATCAGCTTGTTTATAGTATTGTCCATCTTTACCTACTACTAATATTTCGAATCCCATTTTCAATAACTGATTCGTAAACGACATTTTACCACTCTCAAACTGGTAAGCCTGCGACTTTGTAATAGTCTCCTTTTTTCTAATATTCAAAAAAGTTGATCTCCTAATTATAAAAGCATTTGTACGTAAATGTGGATTGGGAAAAGGCTTATACACAAAAAAACGCCAATAGAAAAATGCCTTTAAATACATTTTATATTTTCGATAATTATGAAGAAAACTTTTTGTTGTTTCCCAATACCATTTACTTTCACTAAACACTGTATTGTATAAGCTTTGATTAGAACCAGTGCAACCTATGGCACCAATATTCTCGTATTGAAATCCTGCATACAATTTTAAAAGCCAATTATCTCCTAGGATAATACTATTATTATTAATAAACGTAACAAACTCAGTGTCTATTTTTGGTGCAGCAAAGAAATAGGCATCTAGATCCATTCCTTTTGCAAAAAATAATTCCTTGTATAAAATATTTTCTGTTTTCAGATACGAATAATAGGGCTGTAACTCTTCTTTTGACTCAGAACATTCATTAAAAACAATCAACAAATCATGCTCAATGCCTGCCGAATGACGTAGGTAAGAAGTCATAAATGTTTTAAACTTCTCAAACCCATTCGGAACCCACATGAGAAATACGACTGTAATATGATTGTTTGAATCCATGATTTGCAAAGTAAATATTTAAACTATTAAAATCTAGTTAATGAAAACATTTCTGTTAATTTAAGCCAATAGTTTGCCAATAAACGATTTTTAAAGGGCGCAACTAGTATTTATTACTTAAAATTATCCTATTTAAAAGATTCCAATTATGCTATTCATTTGCCTATTTTTGTTGCGTTGGTTATCGCATCACTTTTTTTTATTTAATAGTATTTATGGGGGTTATTCAAAAACAAAGCATCAATTCTTCTATATTCATTTTCATTGGTTTTTTTATAGGAGCCTTTAATATGCTTGTTTTGTTCCCTGCTTTCTTCTCGCCTGCAGAAATTGGACTCACCAGGGCAATGATAGATACCTCGCTTACCTTGGCTTCTTTATGCAGCCTAGGCGCATTGCCAGTTATTTATAAATTTTTTCCCTTTTACAACACTTATCTAGGCCCCAAAAAGAATGACCTTCCAATAATTACCCTTATAGTAAGCATTATTGGTTTTATCATCATATTTGCTTTAGGCTTTATATTCAAAGATTTTATCATTAGAAAACTAGGTAAGTCGCCCGAATTTGGCAATTATTTTTTCTACGTATTTCCTTTTACTTTTTTACTGATGCTCTTTAATTGGTCCGAAGCTTTTGCTTGGTGTATTCGAAAAACGGTCCTCTCCAATTTTTTAAAAGAAACAGTTGTACGTCTGCTAACAAGCCTGCTCATTATTTTTTATGCCTTAAAATGGATTGGCTTTGGTTCCTTTATTACCTATTTCAATTTAATATTCTTAGTACCTGTAGTAATCATACTAGTTATGATTGTAAGATCGGGCCAAATAGAAATAAAATGGAAGCCAATTAGTAGCGTTACTAGCCGGTTAAGAAAAAGAATGCTTTCCTTTGCCTTATTTATTTTTGGCGCGCAATTTCTGAATGTACTTGCCAGAACCAATGATACCTTTCTAATATTAGGGTTACGCGGACTAACGGATACCGGCATTTTTTCGATTGCCCTCTATGTTACTGCGGTACTCGAAATTCCGCAAAGAAGTATGAACGCGATTAGTATACCCATTTTAGCAGAATCTTGGAAAAACAAAGACCTCGCAAATATCAGCCATGTTTATAATAAAAGTGTTGCCAACTTATTAGTGATTGGTCTAGGCTTATTTGGTATTATCTGGCTAAATATTCATAACCTAACTTTTTTCCTAAATGGGCTAACACACAAGGGTGCACAGAACTATGGCATGATTGAATCGATTGTTTTAATTATGGGAATCGCAAGAGTCATAGACCTCGGAACAGGTATCAATAGCCAAATTATTGGCACATCTAATTTCTGGAAATTCGACTTCTATACCAATGTTTTTTATACTTTTTTTTCTATACCACTCAACTTTATATTGATTAAATATTTCGGACTTGTTGGACTAGCCTATTCCAACCTTTTTGCCTTAACACTCTATAATAGTATTCGGTACCTTTTTCTATGGAAGAAATTTAAGTTTCAGCCTTATACCCTTGCTAACCTTTGGATACTTTTATTAACAAGCGGTATTTATTTATCTATTTATATGATTCCTCAGTTTAGCAATATCTATCTAGATACGATCATTAGAACAATAATTTTTCTGAGCACTTTTATAAGTTCGGTATACTTAACCAATGCGGCTCCAGATTTAATTAATATGGCTAACAAACAATTCAAAAGAATAGCCCAAGTATCATAAGATTAGTAAGATACCTGTCTTAAATAGTCTAAGAATCGCTGTAATCCTTGCCTTTTTTCTGGGGTTAATGAATAACTAATATTTTCTTCATAGTACTTTTTCAAATCGTAAATATCTGTAGGATTTTCGACCAATACCGCTTCCATATTACTAATACCCACTGCATTTGCTTGGTTAAATGCCTCAATAAACGCTGGATCGAGTGGTTTATTGGCAATCCATGCTGCAAATACAAATGGCAATCCAGTAAACGATTTCCAAGCACCTGCTAAATCATAAACATATTTCGATTGCTTTCTTTGTTCCAATGCACGATCGCCAATAACAACACCTGCAATGGTTCCGGCAATTTGTTTACGATAATCTTGTGCAGCCTCTTCTAGTACCACCTCTTTTTTCCAATAATGCTTCAATAATACTTTAGCCAAATTAACCGAAGTACGACTTTGATAATCAAGTAATACCTTCTCAATTTCTGCTAGGGGCAACTCACTAAATAATGCCACAGAAGCTACATCGCCCTCGGCACCAATACAATAATCTGTGATGATAAAAGACGCTTCCATTTTTGGAATGATGGCTACGGGAACCAAACCAACATCAATCTCATCATTAAGCAACATCGCCGCTATTTTGGATGGATAATCTTCTATTAAATCAATTCTATCCATCACTGCGCTGCGCTTAATTCCATACAAAAGAGGCTTTGTATTTAAATAACTTACTGCACCAACACGTATTCTATTGTTCAATTTATTTACTTTTGCTACAAAGGAAAGATTTTTTGTTGACCAACCTGTCATCTTTATTCAGCATCTTTTATAATTCGTCTTTACCTCTCAATAAACGAATAGTCCTTTGAAAGACTATTATTGATTAGAATTATGGACGATGATAACTGAATAAATAGGCATAAATGCATTAAAAACCTAGGCGTCAAAAACGAATCTTATCACTCCCCTTTTACAAATTTTATATGGAATTAAACAATCTTACCGCTATTTCTCCTATCGATGGACGCTACCGTAAACAATTATCTCATCTAGATGAATATTTCTCCGAATATGCGCTAATAAAATATCGTGTACTCGTTGAAGTTGAATACTTTCTATTTCTTAGTAGCAAAAGGTTTTTTAAACTTACTCCTAAACAAAAACTGCAACTTAAAAAACTGGCTGATGATTTTAGTTTAGACAATGCCAACGAAATAAAAAAAATTGAGTCGGTAACTAATCACGATGTGAAAGCAGTAGAATATTTTATAAAAGAGCAATTAGACAAAATGGGTATTGGCCATCTAAAAGAATGGATTCACTTTGGTCTTACCTCGCAAGACATCAACAATACCTCTATCCCATTAAGTTGGAAACAATGTATGGAGAACGAATACTTGCCTGCCCTAGTAAATATTCATAACCATTTATTTGGTTTAGCTCAAAGCTGGAAAGCAATACCCATGTTGGCTAGAACCCATGGACAACCCGCATCACCTACCATACTTGGAAAGGAAATTATGGTATATACAGAGCGAATTAGCAACCAAATTACCCTTTTTGCACCCATCCCCTACGCAGCAAAGTTTGGCGGCGCTACTGGCAACTTTAATGCACATCATATAGCATTCCCAACCAAAGACTGGGTGAAACTAGGCAATGAATTTGTAGAAGCTGTATTGGGATTGGAACGAATGCAGTTCACTACTCAAATAGAACATTACGATAACCTGGCTGCCCATTTCGATTGTATTAAACGTATCAACAATATCTTAATTGATCTTTGTAGAGATATCTGGACCTACATCAGCATGGACTACTTTAAACAAAAAACAAAAAAAGGCGAAGTTGGTTCTTCGGCTATGCCACATAAAGTAAATCCTATTGACTTTGAAAATGCAGAAGGTAACTTTGGATTCGCTAATGCCATATTCGAACATCTTTCGGCTAAATTACCCATGAGTCGTTTGCAAAGAGATTTAACCGACAGTACCGTACTTCGTAATACCGGGGTTCCTATTGCACATACTTTATTAGGATTTAAATCGCTAGTAAAAGGGTTAGATAAATTAGTACTGAACGAGGCTAAATTAAAAGAAGATCTAGATAATAACTGGGCTGTGGTAGCCGAAGCTATTCAAACTATTTTACGAAGAGAAAACTATCCCAATCCTTACGAAGCATTAAAAGATTTAACTAGAGGGAAAGATAAAATTGATAAACAATCAATACACGCTTTTATCGCCACTTTAAAAGTAAGTGCCGCAGTTAAGAAAGAGCTAAAAGCCATTACCCCCTCTAATTATGTAGGCATTACTGCAAATTATTAATAGCAAATCGATGGATGAATAAAAAGGGAGAATAAATATTCGCCCTTTTTATTCATGCTTATCGAACTTATTTACCAAACTTTTTCTTTAATAAGCTTAATGCGTCGTTTACACTTAAGTTACTTAAGTCATCTTCTTTTTTAACAGGAGCTGTTCTATTTCTATTGCCTTGCTGTGGAGCTTTTGTGGGCGCTTCCTGCGTTTGCTTAATAGATAATGCAATGCGCTTTCTAACCGTATCTACCTCTAAAACCTTCACCTTCACTTTATCGTTTAATTTTAAAACTTCACTAGGATCGGTAATATACTGATGCGCAATTTCGCTTACATGTACTAATCCATCTTGCTTTACACCAATATCAATGAAGGCACCAAAACGAGTAATATTAGTTACAGAACCAGGAACTACCATTCCTACCTTAACATCGTCGATAGCATAGATACTGGCAAATTCAAATTGTTCTAATTCGCTACGAGGATCTAAACCTGGCTTCTTTAATTCGGTCAAGATATCTCTAATAGTCAGTTCTCCTATTTGTTCGGTAATATATTTTCTAGGATCCACCGCTTTTAACATGGCTTCATTGCCCACCAATTGTTTTAATTCGGTTCCTAGATCGGTAGCTATTTTCTCGACTATTTTATAGGCTTCCGGATGTACCGCACTTTCGTCTAATGGATTGGAACCATCTTTGATGCGTAAGAAGCCTGCACACTGTTCAAAGGCCTTACCCCCTAATCTAGGCACTTTTAATAATTGATTACGGTCGGTAAATTTGCCTATTTCATTTCTATATTGAATAATATTTTCTGCTAAACTGCCGCCAATACCACTTACATAACTCAACAAATTTTTAGAAGCTGTATTTAAATTCACCCCCACTTGGTTTACACAACTAATCACTGTTTGATCAAGACGTTCTTTTAATCGAGATTGGTTAACATCGTGCTGGTATTGCCCTACACCAATGCTTTTAGGATCAATCTTCACCAACTCTGCTAATGGATCCATTAATCTTCGGCCAATACTTACCGAGCCACGAACGGTGATGTCATATTCGGGAAATTCTTCTCTGGCAATCTCCGAAGCAGAATAAATGGAGGCCCCATCTTCGTTTACTAAGAAAATGGGTTTGCCTAAGTTCAACTGTTTAATAAACTGCTCTGTTTCTCTTCCGGCCGTTCCATCGCCAATGGCAAATACTTCGATTGCAAATTTTGCTACTAATTCCTTTATTTTATAGGCCGCATCTAATTTTTTATGTTCTTCGTGAATATAAATTACATCGTTAATTTGCAAGTCGCCCTTTTCGTTTAAGCATACTACTTTACAGCCTGTTCTATAACCAGGATCTATCGCCAGTATTCGTTTCATTCCCAAAGGAGAACTTAATAAGAGTTGTTTTAAATTTTCGGAAAACACATTAATGGCTTCTTCATCGGCTTTTGCTTTTAATACCGTTCTAGATTCTGTTTCCAAACTGGGCTGTAAGAGCCTTCTATAAGCATCTTTAATGGCTTTTTTTAATTGTTCCACCGAGCTATTTAAGCTGGCTGTTACATATAATTTTTCTATCAATGCCAATGCATCTTCCTCCAATGGCATGATGCCTATTCGTAAAAATCCTTCTAAGAAGCCACGCAATACAGCCAATATACGGTGCGAAGGAATTTTATGAATGGGTTCGCTAAAATCAAAATAATCCTTGTATTTAATCGCTTCTGCTTCTTTATCGGCAAGTACCTTACTTTGAAGGGTGGCTGTATCCTCAAATAACTTACGCAATTTGGCCCTTACCTCTGCATTTTCATTTATCAATTCTGCAATAATGTCTCTAGCACCTTGTAATGCTTCGTCAACCGTTGTAATTTTTTCATTAAAATAGGCAGTAGCCTCTAAGTTCAAATCCACCTCTTTTTGAGCTAAAATCAATTCCGACAATGGTTCTAATCCATTTTCACGAGCTGTTTGAGCTTTTGTTTTGCGTTTAGGCTTGTAAGGCAAATAAATATCTTCTAGTTCCGCAATAGTAGTGGCCTTATTTAATTGATCCTGTATAGCCTGGGTCATCTTATCCTGCTCGGTAATCGTTTTTTCGATAAACGCTTTTCGTTCAGAAAATTCTTTTAATGCTTTTGCTTCGTCTTGTATTTGTTGTATTTGAACCTCGTCTAAATCGCCTGTTTTGTCTTTACGGTAACGAGCAATAAAGGGAATAGTGGCCGCTTCGCTCAATAAAGTTAATACAGCTTCTACTTGTTGAACTCTAATATTTAGTTTAGCGGCAATCGTTGAAGAAAATTCAAACATATCTTATACTTATTTTAAGGGCAGCGAATATAGACGCAGAATTGAAAAGGAAAAATTTAATCATCAGATTGTGGAAAAGAATACGGTTACTTGAAAAACTAAATCTGATCTATATTAATGTTATAACTATATACTTTTAAGATGAAATACACTTTATTCGAGATTGGTTCGAGACTTATACGATTGCGAAAGGCTAATTCAGCCCTTTGTCCCTACCAAGTCTCGAACGAGTCTAAGATTAGTCCCGACCAAGCTTCCCTATTTGTGTACGAAACCCATATCGTAAATACAATGAATAACACTAGAAATTAAATATTAAAAAGGGCAGGTCTAATTAACAAAAGAATAGCAGTAACCGTTATAAATATAAGAAAACCAATAAGTTGATTATTTTTTAACGGATAGTTTGGGGTGTGGCTTTTTTTCAACAGCACGGTGATTAATCATTTTTTGCAGCTCCCCATTTTTATCATTTTTTACGAGTATTTCAAACAATTCGGCCGTAACTAAGGCATCACCAGCAGCACGATGCTTATCGTTATGGTTTAGATTGAACTCCTTAGAAATAGACTCTAATCCATATTTGGGTAGTCCTGGAAATATTTTTTTGGCCAGATTAATGGTGCAAACCTTCGGAACATCTAAAATAAAGCCGGCACGTTGCAACTGGTGTTTTACATACGAATAATCGAAACTAACGTTATGCGCCACAAATACCCGATCCTTCAATAAATTAAACACATTAGGGGCAATCGACTTAAATAAGGGTGCCTGGGCAACCATGGCGTCGGTAATGCCCGTTAAGGACTGAACGTACTTCTGTATGGGCATTAATGGATTGACCAATGTTTCGTACTTCCCCTCCATTTCAACGCCATTATGAAGTACAATAGCTATTTCGGTAATACTATTTTCGAAGGCCTGCCCCCCTGTTGTTTCTATATCTATAATTGCAAACATTTCTTTTTTTACCAATGATTTTAAATAAAAGGACCAGTCATATCAACTAAAAGATGAGCAATAGCGGCCTGACAATTAACTCATTAATATAGTGCAACTTACTTATAAACGGCTAATATAAAAAAGGCAATCGCATTTCCTTACTTTTGCAGACTTAATTATTTAGACAGAAGTATGGAACTGAGCAAGAATTATATCCCCAATGAGGTTGAAACAAAGTGGTATCAACATTGGCTTGAGAAAGGTTATTTTAATAGTACACCCGACGAAAGGGAACCTTATACCATTGTAATTCCGCCTCCCAATGTTACAGGCATCTTACATATGGGGCATTGTTTAAACAATTCCATACAAGATATTTTAATTAGGCGTGCAAGAATGCAAGGAAAAAATGCTTGCTGGGTACCCGGAACGGATCATGCATCGATTGCTACAGAAGCTAAGGTTGTGGCCATGCTGCGCGAAAGAGGCATCACTAAATCTTCGTTGAGCAGGGACGAATTTCTAAATTATGCTTGGGAATGGAAAGAAAAATATGGCGGCATCATCTTACAACAATTAAAGAAATTAGGATGTAGTGTTGATTGGAATCGTACCAGCTTCACGATGGACGAAGACTATTATCGGTCTGTCATCAAGGTCTTTATCGACTTACACGAAAAAGGTATCATTTATCGCGGCTTACGCATGGTCAACTGGGATCCTGTGGGCAAGACTGCCTTAAGCGATGAAGAAGTTATTTTTAAAGAGATAGATTCTAAATTATACTTTATCCAATATCCATTAGCCGATGATCATACACAATGGATAACGGTTGCCACCACCCGACCAGAAACCATATTAGGCGATGTAGCCATTTGTGTAAACCCATTGGATGAACGCTACAAAAAATGGATCGGCAAACAAGTAATAGTACCCATCATTAACCGTACAATACCCATCATCGCAGATGAGTATGTAGATGCCGAATTTGGTACCGGTGCTTTAAAAATTACACCTGCCCACGATAAGAACGATAACGAAATAGGAAGGAAATACCAGCTCAAAGCATACAATACCCTAGATATCGAAGGCAAGTTTACTTCGGCAGAATTAAGCGATGAAAATCCTTCGCCCCTTATCCTATCTTATAATGGCATGGATAGGTTTGATCTGCGAAAGAAAATAGTAGAGGATATTGCCTTACTGCATCAAGTTGAAAAAATTGAGGATTATAAGGGAACCATTGGTACAAGCGAAAGAACGGGCGCTATCATAGAATCTAGATTGAGCTTACAGTGGTTTATGAACATGAAAGCATTTCTGAACAAAAACCCGCAGGCCCTTAGCGCCGTGATGAATGATACCATCCAATTTCATCCCGAAAAAACAAAAAACACGTATAGCCATTGGCTAAATAATATTAAAGATTGGTGTATATCGCGTCAACTATGGTGGGGACAAAGAATTCCAGCATGGTACCTTGCGTCTGGAGAATATGTGGTGGCAACAAATGTAGACGAAGCCATTAAAGCTTTTAGTACAAAATACCAGCTAAAAGTAACAGCTCATAATATTACGCAAGAGGAAGATGTATTGGACACTTGGTTCTCTTCTTGGTTATGGCCAATGGAAGTTTTTAAAGGCATTAGCAACCCTGGAAATGCCGATATCAACTATTACTATCCTACTACTACCTTGGTTACCGGACAAGACATTATCTTTTTTTGGGTGGCCCGAATGATTATGGCAGGGTATGAATTTAAGAATGAGTTGCCCTTTAAAGATGTTTATTTCACCGGCATGGTTAGAGATAAGCAGGGCAGAAAAATGAGTAAACAACTCGGCAATTCACCCGATTTATTGGGATTAATTGATAAATATGGGGCCGATGCTGTCCGGTTTGGAATTATGATTGCATCGCCAGCGGGTAATGATTTACTATTCGACGAATCATCATTAGAGCAAGGTAGAAACTTCAATAATAAATTATGGAATGCCCTTAAATTATTAAAGATGTGGGAAGGTCGTCAATCGCAGATTGACCCTGAAAAATTAATTGATGGCGATCATGGTTTTGCCATTAGCTGGTTCGAAAACCGACTTTCTGAAGTAAGAAGTGAAGTAGATGAACTGATGACCCAATTTAGGTTGAGTGAAGCCCTTAAAGTAATTTATTCATTAGTTTGGGACGACTTTTGCAGTTGGTATTTAGAGTGGATAAAGCCCGGATTTGAACAACCGATAAGTAGCGATGTATACACTAAAACCATTCAATTCTTCGACGAGTTGATGCTTTTATTGCACCCATTTTTGCCTTTTATTACCGAAGAGATCTATCATCTAGTTAAAGAAAGAAATGACGATTTGTGCGTAAAATTAGCAGTAGAGACTGCAGCACCCGCTACCCTCGTATTAGAAAAAGGAAAATTACTAAAGGCGGTTATTACTACTATTCGGGATGCTAGAAATAAAAATCAAATTAAACCCAAGGATGAAATTGTTTTGTATATACAAACCAATACAGCAAATAGGTACACCAGCATCCAAAGCATTTTGGCCAAACAAATAAATGCAAAGGAAATAAATAGGGTTGCAGAACCCATCGCCAATACGATTGTGGTGACAGTGGAGAAAGAAAAATTCTATATCGCATCGGAAAAACAATTAGATACTTCTATATTAAAAGACGACTTACTCAAAGATTTAGAACATCAAAAAGGGTTTTTACAAACGGTATTAAAGAAATTAAATAATGAGCGATTTGTTCAAAATGCGAAACCCGAGGTGATTGCCTTAGAGCAAAAGAAACAAGCAGATGCTGAGTCTAGAATAAAAACCATTGAAGAAAGTTTAAGCAGTATGTAAGCTATGTTGTTTTACAAAAATAAATATGAGAAAATACTATATCGCATTTTTATTGATTGTGTTTATTGGAACAAAGAGCTATTCGCAAAACTTTGATATTAATTTATTGCAAAGCATTAATCCAACAAACCCTTCGGCTGGCTATTGGCAGAAAACATCTTCCACAGCTTACGCTATAAGTGTGGGCATCCCTGCATCGGAGTTCTTTATTGGATGGATAAATAAGGATAAGCATTTGCAAAATAGAGCTTGGGAAACTATGGGTGGCCTCGCTATTAATACCGTGCTAGTAGAAGCCTTAAAATACACGGTTAACCGACAAAGACCGTACACCCAATATCCAACTTTAATCAATCCATACAACAATTCGGAAATAGATAAATCATTCCCCTCGGGGCATACATCCGCCGCATTTTCTGTTGCTACATCCTTAGCCATCCAATACAAAAAATGGTATATTGTTGCGCCAGCTTATTTGTGGGCCGGCAGCGTGGGTTATGGCAGGTTATACCTTGGCGAGCATTACCCCACCGATGTAATTGCAGGTGCTGCCATTGGCGCTGGCAGTGCATGGCTTTCGCACTGGATAAACAAAAAATATTTTACCAGAAAACTTCATTAAGTTCTAAGTAAAACCTATAGTAAATTAAATAGTCTCATAGCTATTCAAATCGGGCCACCACTCGATAATCGTCTTAATCGACGAAATAGCATAGCTTATAAAATCCAATCAAGCGTGTGGCAATTATACCAGCACATGTGTTTGCTTAATAACCCCCATCACAAATACACTCTGCACATGACCAATATTATCGGCTTGGCTTAACTTGTTTACATGAAAATTGTAGTAGGCATCCATACTTTCGGCCACTACTTTTAACATAAAATCAAATTCGCCCGAGATATTATAACACTCAATAACCTCATTCATTTCTAAGATACTTTTAATAAACTTAGAGCCTGCATTCTTATTATGTTGTTTTAATGAAACATAACAAATAACCATCAAACCCTTTTTTACTTTCGAATGATCCACCAAGGCAGCGTATTGCTTTATAACCCCTGTTTTCTCCATCCACTTAATTCTTTCATGAACAGGTGTTGTGCTTAGGTGCACATGATCTGCAATCTCTTTGACCGTAGTTTTTGCATTTTGTTGCAATAATTTTAAAATCGAAAGATCAATCTCATCTAATACCAATTGGTCTTTAGTGGATTGTTCTGTTTTTTCTGCTTTTACCATTTTTTTATTAGTCTTTATTCTATAAAAGAAACAATTTAACCAATTTTATTCTAAATAAAATTAGATTATAGTTTGTTTATTCTGTTATTTATCTTTGCCATTCATAAAAATATAACTATGTCTAATCTTACAAAATCAATCGATTTTAGTCTTCCCTATAAGGTAGCTGATATCAGCTTAGCAGAATGGGGTCGTAAAGAAATCCGTTTAGCAGAAGCAGAAATGCCCGGTTTAATGTCTATACGTGAAGAATATGCCGCTACGCAACCTTTAAAAGGTGCAAGAATAGCTGGTTGTTTGCACATGACCATTCAAACAGCAGTATTGATCGAAACACTAGTAGCATTAGGTGCCGAAGTAAAATGGAGTTCTTGTAATATCTTCTCTACACAAGACCAAGCAGCAGCAGCGATTGCAGCGGCTGGCATTGGTGTATTTGCATGGAAAGGTCAATCGCAAGAAGAAGCTGATTGGTGTATTGAGCAAACTTTATTCTTTGGCGCAGCTGATCGTCCGTTGAATATGATTTTAGATGATGGCGGCGATTTAACCAATATGGTTTTTGATGTTTATCCTGAATTTGTAAAGGAAATTAAAGGTTTATCCGAAGAAACAACTACAGGTGTACATCGTTTATACGAAAGAATGGCGAAAGGCACTTTACCTATTCCTGCAATCAATGTAAACGATTCAGTAACAAAATCTAAGTTTGATAATAAATATGGTTGCAAAGAAAGTTTAGTAGATGCGATTCGTAGAGCAACCGATGTAATGATGGCCGGAAAAGTAGCGGTAGTAGGAAGTTATGGCGATGTGGGCAAAGGATCAGCCGCTTCATTAAAGGGAGCAGGATGCCGTGTAATTGTAACAGAAATCGATCCTATTTGTGCATTACAAGCAGCGATGGATGGTTTTGAAGTAAAACCAATGATTAAAGCAGTTGCTGAAGCCGATATTATTGTTACTGCTTCGGGTTGTAGAGATTTGATTACAGAAGCTCATTTTCGTGCAATGAAAGATAAAGCCATTGTATGTAATATTGGACATTTTGATATTGAAATTGATATTGCTTGGTTGAACAAAAATTATGGTCATACCAAAGATACCATCAAGCCTCAGGTTGATATTTACAATATTGAAGGTAAAGATGTAATTATCTTAGCAGAAGGCCGATTGGTGAATCTAGGCTGTGCTACGGGTCACCCTAGTTTTGTTATGAGTAATTCGTTCTCTAACCAAACATTGGCTCAGATTGAATTATGGACTAACCATAGTGCCTACGAAAACAAAGTTTATGTTTTACCCAAGGTATTAGACGAAAAAGTTGCACGCTTACACCTTTCAAAGATTGGTGTTGAATTAGATGTGTTAACCACCGAACAAGCCGAATATTTAGGCATTGCTAAAAACGGTCCGTTCAAACCTGAATTATATCGTTATTAATCTTAATGATTGTATAAAGAGAAAGCCCGTTTAGATATAAACGGGCTTTCTTTTTATACAATATATTTTAAGTATTAGATATCAATAGCTTCACCATAAGCAGCTGCAGTAGCTTCTTTTAAACCTTCGCTCATAGTAGGATGCGGATGAATAGCATTTAAAATTTCATGCGCTGTTGTTTCTAATTTACGAGCTACTACTGCTTCAGCCACCATTTCAGTAACATTAGCACCAATCATATGACAACCTAGAAACTCACCATATTTAGCATCGTAAATTACTTTCACAAATCCTTCGGTAGCCCCAGCCGCACTAGCTTTACCACTAGCCACAAAAGGAAATTTACCAATCTTTAATTCATAACCAGCCTCTTTAGCTGCTTTCTCTGTATAACCTACACTCGCTATTTCGGGGGTACAATAGGTACAACCTGGAATATTATTATAATCAATAGCCTCTGGCAAATGGTGATATTTCTTTTCGTTATAACCAATATGCTCAGCTGCATTAATACCTTCCTTAGCTGCCACATGTGCCAATGCTTGTCCGGGGCTACAATCACCAATCGCATAAATGCCTGCTACCGATGTTTGTTGGTATTTATCAACGATTACTTTTCCTTTCTCTGTTTTAATACCCATTTCTTCTAATCCTAAATTTTCGATATTCGCCACTACACCCACCGCACTTAATACAATATCGGCTTCAAGGAATATTTCACCAGATGCTGTTTTTACTTTTGCTTTAACCCCAGCACCATTAATATCAACACTTTCAACCGAAGCATTGGTCATGATATCGATACCTTGCTTTTTATATTGTTTTTCTAGTTCTTTAGAAATATCTTCATCTTCTACAGGAACAATACGTGGTAAAAATTCCACGATGGTTACCTTGGTGCCCATACTTGCATACACATAAGCAAACTCAACGCCTATTGCACCACTTCCTACAATAATCATGCTTTTGGGTTGCACTGGTAATACCATTGCTTCGCGATAGCCAATAATTTTTTTACCATCAATGGGTAAAGTGGGTAATTGTTTAGCTCGTCCACCTGTAGCTATCACAATATTTTTTGCTTCAACAATTTGTTTAGTATTATCAGCCGCTGTTACTTCCACTTTACCTTTCGCTACAATTTTACCATAGCCCATAATCACTTCAATCTTATTCTTGCGCATCAAGAACTGAACACCTTTGCTCATTTTATCGGCTACACCCCGGCTACGTTTAATAATAGCACCAAAATCGGCTGTTCCAGTAGCATTGATGCCATAGCTTGCACTGTGCTTAACATATTCATATACATTGGCACTCTTGATAAGTGCTTTTGTAGGAATACAGCCCCAGTTTAAACAAATACCACCTAAACTTTCCTTCTCAATGATTGCCACTTTAAAACCTAACTGAGAAGCACGTATAGCTGCTGGATAACCTCCAGGACCACTACCAATAACAATTACATCGTATGCCATAACTAATTAATTAAATAATTGATTGAATAACCAAATTGGGATGCGAAAATAGGCTAAAATAAGTTACAATCGAAAAGCTAAGAGGAATGAAATAGATGATTTTTGAAAAATATTGCCATTCAAAACCTATTGTACGATAGTGCATGTATGTATAAAGATTCTGACAGCTTAGTCAAAGTATATTTTAACTGTTTGATAAAACCATTTGTTTTGCATGGCAACATTTTGCTGTTGCATACTTTCATTAAAGCCTTGTAATCCAAATAATCCAGCAATATTACCCTTATTGATGGCAATTTCTAGATAGTCGGCCGAGTTGAACCATGCCAACTTCTCTCCTTCAAATACTGCTGCATAATTAGGACTGATGGTATCAATTACTTCATTTCGTTTAAATACAATTTTGAAACTGCGACCATTTCTTTGTTCTTCGAACTCTTTCCGAGTGATATTGATGACCACATTTTCGAATTGATCGATAAACAAAATTTGTCCTTCCATCCAATTATTACCAGCAGTAGGCCTTAGCGGGTACTTTTCTACAATAGAAGATACTTGAATGCCTACTGAGGCTAATTCCTCGCCATTCAATATTCTTTTGGCAGCTTGGGCCACCAATGCTGTAAAATCTAATAAGGTTTTACAATTGGCAATTGCCAAGGTAATAATTTGTTTGGGCTTCTCACCAGCAATCATGGTTAGAATACCATTATCAGGACAGGCTATATAATGATCATTATATTTTGCAATTAAAAGCTGTTTAGGGGGTAGTTCAAATAAATTAAGGATAATGATATGAAAAGCCTGTTGGGGATAATGCTTAAAAGCATTACTACAAACATAAGCCGCCTGCGGATAATTAGATTGAGAGAGGTGATGAGTGATATCGCAAATAGTGAAAGCAGGGTTGCAAGTAAGCAATTGACCCTTAATAGCACCAATCATAAAATCGTGCTGACCTATATCTGTTGTAAGTGTAATTATGGGCATTATATAGATAAACGTTTTATCGAATAAGTTATTTCACCAATTCCTCTTTTTTAAAGAAAAATTTCCTTACTAGTTTATCGGTCAGAGAAGGGAATAATTTATTTAACCAGATGGTGCGCTGATCCTCGGCCGAATAAATGACAGTCCTTTTACGTTTTACGATAGCTTTAAGGGTAATAGCGGCACAGGTTTCGGCCGTCATTAATGCCCCTTCATCGAAAGTGGTAAAGCCTTGCGGAGTGCCATCTTTTGTTAAAGCAGCATTTCGGATATTGGAAGCCGTAAAACCAGGGCAAACCCACATTATATTCACCCCGCTATCCAATAATTCGGTACGAAGGGATTCCATAAAGCCGTGAATGGCAAATTTAGACGCACTATAGCCCGTTCGACCCGGCAGACCCCGATACCCTGCAACGGAAGAAACAGCCGCCACAGTGCCCCTATTTTTAATGATATGAGGCAAGGCAAATTTAGTACAATGAACCGTACCCCAGAAATTAGCATCCATTACTTTATGAAGGGTATCCAATTCAACATCTTCGAAAAGGGAGCGCATCGATATACCGGCATTATTAATGAGAATATCGATAGTGCCAAAAGTTTGGATGACAGCTTCAATAAATTTCTCACAATCAAGCGCTTTACTAACATCGGCGGCTTGAATCATTAGAGGCTTACCCGCATAATGCGATTGCAATTGGTATAATTTATCATAATTACGACTACAGGTAGCTACTTTAGCACCTTCGGCCAATAAAGCATCTACTAATGCCTTGCCAATTCCTTCGGAACCGCCTGTTACAACAACAACTTTATTATAAAACTGAGACATGTTTTTAGATTATTAAACAAAAATACCCAACTAATGATTTGAATATGAATAATCTTTTTTTAAAATGATTTTGAAATAAATGAGATAAAATTTGGTTAGAAACTGAATTCACCTATTTTTGCACTCCCAAATTTTAGGGAACGATTCCGTAGCTCAGTTGGTAGAGCAATACACTTTTAATGTATGGGTCTTGGGTTCGAGTCCCAACGGGATCACAACTTTGCTAGTTTACAGCAATTACAACTCCGATTTCTAACGATTTCGGAGTTTTTTTATGGGGTATCTGGCTCGGTTATTTGGTAGTGATGAGTGTGTTGGTGGATAGAAAGATTGTATAGGGTTGAATAGAGGTTGGGTATTAAAAAACCACCCTCTTGGGAGGATGGTTCTATAAATTAAATTAGAAGGCTTAATCTTTGTTCACTTGACTCCTAGCTCTTTTCTCTCTCACTTTCTTTACCCCATATCCTACTCCACCTGCAATGAGTAAGGATAATCCTCCATCAATGGGTGCTGTATCGGGATCGCCTCCAGGGTCTGATTGTGCATGCACTAATACAGGTAATAGCATTACAAGAATCATCATCAAGGTTTGTAGGTTGAATATCTTTTTCATTAGTTTGTTTGAGGGGATGATTAGTTTGTTTTCAACAGTTCTTTGCTAATAATATTTTTACCATCACTTACCGTAACAATATAATAGCCATTGCTATACTGTTTTACAGGTATCTTCACTAAACTACCAGCTCCTCCTACTAGATCTTGCAATTTGCTTCCAGCCACATCTGTTACACTAATCGTATAGCTTGCTGTTCCTGTAGGTAATTGAACCATAATATAGTCTGATGTGGGGTTAGGAAATATTGTAATGTTACTGCTAGTATTAACTGCAATAGCTACTGCTGGCTTTGCATTGAGTACTATTTGAAACCGATTATTTCCTTGGGTAGCACTGTCGGTTGTAATACTAAAATTGTAATTTGTATTACCACTGAGCGTTGTTTCAGTATGCAATAAATTATCCTTTAACACCGCACTCACCGATGTATTGTTTACTGCATTAATGGTAAAGTTTTGCAATACCCCACTACGAATACCCAAGGGTATAATCTGTTCAGTTGTCCCAACTGCTCTATTATCGTAAGCCAATTGCTGGTTATCGGTACTAATACTATATAAATCTACATTCTGATTAGCCATCTTATAAAAGTCGTATTTATCACCGGTAGCACCGGTAGCATTCGCATCGAGACGAAGGGTAAATGCATCGTAAAAAACACTATCTGCTCCACTAATATTTAAAGCAATCGTATTATTCTCCATTCCCAATACACCTGGTGTTGGTGTTGAGGAGGTACTAATGGCAGTAGCAGGAACTGTAAAACTGGTACCTGTTGTAGAAGTAATTACAAAGCTTCCCATGGGTGGAATAATAATATCGGCTGATGATGGTGTACCAGTGCCATACCCTCCTGCTTTAGAACTTACACCGGTTGAACCTAGGGTTGGATTATAATAGCCAATTGTACTTGAGTATCCAGTTGGATTAGCACTTAGTACTGCATTCAAACTAATCGGTGCTGCAAATGGATTAGCAATAATATTGGGCTTCGCAGCAGTTACTACAAATGAAGCATCAGCCACATTCAGTGTTCCTTGTGCTTGTATGGTTACATAAGAAGGATTGGTATAATTTAATCCTGATACCCAACCTGAACCACTGCCTGTAATACCTTGCCCTGTGGTACCTCTTATAAATAATGCCATTGAACTATTAGCTGCCCATAAATTGCTACCAGATGCATAAGTAGTCCAACTATTACTTGATGGAACATAAGTTTCAGCAGATGCTGCAGATAGGCCTCCATAAGCATTAGTACCACCATAAGTAATATCGATATTACTAGCCGTAGCTATACTAGACAAAGCATATCCGGTTGTAAACGGACTGCCCACCAATCGCCATCCTCTTTGATTAGAAGTTAAATAATGTTGAATATTTAAACCGGTAATTGTTGCAGCACCCGATGTGCCATAGGCCGTTCCACTATTATTACTTTGTAAGGTTACAAAGCCTCCTGCTGCTAAAGTACCTGCTGTAGGGGTTAATAGAGAAGTGATGGTTTGCATTCCGCTATTGGCTGTAAAAGTTCCGGCAGTATTTACGATCAAAGTGCCAATAGATCCTGTTCCCGTAATAGTATTTGTTCCTGCACCACCTAATGTTAGATTGGTAATTGTTCCATTGTTATTCAAACTCTCTTGTAAGTTTAAATCTCCACTTGTTGAGACAGTAATAGTCTCTCCTGTTGTTACATAGAGTTGCGCTTCGGTTACAACAGAAAATAACAATAAAGTTGTAATGATGAATAGTTGTTTGGGCATGAGAATGTTGTTTGAAGTTTAATTAAGGTTCTAATGCATTGAGATCCAAGAATAGGATAATGGTGAACTCATGAAAGTCTGAAAATTTAAAGTCTGATTATATCCCCCAATCCATGAATTATTTCCCGTGTATGCTTGAGAAGTATAAAAGTAAGTGTCTCCATAAGATGCAGATAGGGAACCATTATAATGCGTTATTCTAAAATAATAACTAGTATTGGCCTTAAGATAGATTGGATTAGTAAAAACATACGAAATTGTTTGAGGTTGAGCAGCAGATGCAGGAATATAAGCAATTGTTGAACCAATAACAGAGCCTCCACTCAAAGAACTTCCATTTGTTGATGTTACCCCAGAATATATGTTCATCTGATATGGATAAGCTACAATATTCGAGTTCATTGGATTTGATTGGTATAAATTAATTTGATTTAAATATCCGCTAGTTGTTGGAGTAAATTGTTGCCAAGCACCATCTCCACCAGTACTATAACTTGTTCCATTTGAATAATTAATTTGCGAAGCTGGTCCTGAATATGTCATTGAATAAACTTGTAATGCTCCCGCATCAGTATTAAATATCATTAACCCTTGTGCGGGACTTGAAATAGCATCTCGCTGCGAAGTAGTCATTCTGGGAGGTAAAAATCCTTGTGTAGTAGATCTTACATCCAATTTAGAAGAAGCGTCAGGTGTGTTTGTTCCAATACCAACCTGACAAAAGGAACTAACTGAAATAAATAAGGTTAGAAATAGTAAATGTTGTTTCATAATGAAAAGATTTTTGCATCTAATGTATTTATTTATCTAAAATATTCAAAATTATTTTTTTGTATAATCTACAGAAAAAACCTTTTCCCGTTGCCTCCCACCTCTTTTCTTCGGAAGTTTCCAGCATAATTGAATGCTATGGTTAAACTATATTTTCTCTGCTGCTCATATAGAACAAGACTAAAAGATCACGGTATTATCAAACTTCGTATTGCAGGACTTGATAAACAAATCAATCATTCCACCCGTATTTGCATACCCATCTCAGATTGGGATGTTAAAAAAGTACAGGTAAAAGCACGTAACCCTCAATGCTTTGTTCTCAATAAACAGATCAATGATTTGCGATCTAACATACTTGGTTGGATAGAAACACGCACTAAAAACAATGAACTTATCTCAGCAGATCTATTAAAAGCACATCTAAACGGAGAAAGCAAAGAAACATTGGGCTTACTTGCAATGATTCAATATTACATTGATACCAATAAAGTCAGATTATCTGTAGGTACGCAAAAACAATACATTTCCATTCATGCTAAAATGAGTAGATACTTAAATAATCGGTTATTAGTACCCGACATATTACTATCCCGGTTAAATTACCGGTTTTTAAACGATTATAGGCTCTATTTAGAGTCAGGCTGTGCAAACGGTCCTAATACGATTGATAGGGATATAAAACGATTAAAAGCTGTTATTCACCTAGCTCAGAAATTAGAGATTATTAAAGACGATCCTTTTAAAAACTTCAAATCACAAACTGTTGTTACGCATAGAGCTACACTCAATACTGCTGAGATTGGTGTAATTGAGGAGCTGGATATTCAGCATACAACTATGAACCTTGTTAGGGACACCTTTCTTTTTATGTGCTATACAGGGCTTGCTTACAGTGATTTACGTAATCTTGGCTATCATCAAATATTTAAAAGCATTGCAGGTAAACGCATTATTAAATTACAGCGTCATAAAACCGATGAACATTGTATGGTACCCTTAATGCAGAAAGCAGAGTTATTGATTGCTAAATACATCAATCATCCAGCCAAGTCATCCTCTACCCTTGTTTTTCCTGTCATCAGTAATCAAAAGATGAATGAATATCTTAAAATCATTATGCAGTTAGCAGGGATTAATAAAGCTATTACCTGTCATGTTGCTCGTCATTCCTTTGCTACCAACTCTTTAGAATATAATATCCCTATTGAAACTGTGTCTAGGATGCTTGGGCATACCAGCATTAAAACCACTCAAATCTATGCTAAGATTACAGAAACTAAACTACTCAGCGACTTTGCTGCTTTTGATTTGACACCTAAAAAAGATTATTTATTGAGTAAGGTAGGGTAACATCGCTATCCATACACCCTTAAATAGTCCTCAACATTTTTAATAATTAAATCGAGCACATAAGGATTATGAACTACACCTTCCTTTAACTTCCAATAAACCTTCCTATGGCGTAACCCCTTATTTAACAACATTGGTCTATTTGATTGTAACACGATCGATCTGTTGCTACCAGAAACCTGTATCAATTCATAAAAACTGTCAGAATTTATCAATTTTGCTCTTAACCTTAATATTCTCCTATCAAATGTTATTGTAAATACCCACTCCATAATATCAATTTGCTAATATTTTTAGCATTACAAATAAAACAAATTAATGTGAATTCTTGAAGTATGGGCATAAAAAAACACCCCGAAGGGTG